>LNAP01003364.1_pt1 | contig 15305 bp, 14 predicted proteins | sample 602601 | NCBI WGS metagenome assembly LNAP01 (sample SAMN02440304, study PRJNA202911) | soil metagenome | biome: Subtropical and temperate rainforests or woodlands; isolation source: soil samples (1 kg each in a 20% v/v slurry with milli Q water) were... ...
AGCAGGGCGGTGCCGGGGCGGCCTTCCTGCAGCGGCGGCAGGGGGGTGCCAAACAGGCGTTCGAACAGGCTGCCGATCATCGCGTCTTGCCGATCGGTGCATACGCACCGCCGGTGAGCTGCAGCAGGTCGGCCGGCGCCAGCGCCGTGGTCATGGTGTTGACCAGGGGATGGGCGTTGACCGGCCCGCCGTCGGCCACGCCGCGATCGAGCACCAGCTGCACGGCGCGGGCCTCGTCGTTGGCCAGGGAGAGCGGCGTCACCGATCCCGGCTCGACGCCGAGGGTGCGTTTCAGGCGATCGGCGCTGCCGAAGGAAAGGCGGCCGGCGCCCAAGACGTCGCCGAGGCGTTTCAGGTCGATGGCGCGATCCTCCAGCGCCACGACCAGCCACATCTCCTCCTTCTTGTTGCGCAGGAAGAGGTTCTTGATGTGATGGCCGGGCAGGTTGCCGCGCAATGCCTTGGCCTCCTCGACGGTGAAGACCGGCGGATGCTCGACGGTGCGATGGGCGATGCCCAATTGGTCGAGGCGGGCGAAGAGTTGTTGCGGATCGAGCATCGGGTTACATCGATTGACTGAAAAGAGGGCTCATGAAAGGCATCGTTCTGTCCGGCGGCAGCGGCACGCGGCTTTACCCGATGACTCGGGCCGCCAACAAGCAGCTCCTGCCGGTCTACAACAAGCCGATGGTCTATTACCCGCTGACCACGCTGATGCTGGCGGGTTGCCGCGAGATCCTGCTGGTCGTCAATCCGGACGACGAGGCGTCTTATCGCCGCCTGTTCGGCGACGGCAAGCAGTGGGGGTTGGAGATCCGCTATGCCGTGCAGCCCAAGCCGGGCGGCATCGCCGAGGTCTTCATCGTCGGGCGCGAGTTCGTGGGCTCGGACCGCGTCGGCCTGATCCTGGGCGACAATCTGTTCTACGGCGATTCGCTGCCGGCGGTGGCCGAGCGCGGCGCCACGGGCAGTGGCGCGGTGGTGTACGCCTACTGGGTGAGCGATCCGGCGGCCTACGGCGTGGTCGAGTTCGATGCCGCGGACCGGCCGATCTCGATCGTCGAGAAGCCGAAGGAGCCCAAGTCGAACTGGGCCGTGACCGGCCTCTATTTCTACGATGCCGATGTTTGCGACGTCGCCGCGCACATTCCGCGTTCGGCGCGCGGCGAGCTCGAGATCAGCGACGTCAACGCGTACTACCTGAAGCAGGGGCGGCTCACCGTCGAGAAGCTGGGCCGCGGCTATGCCTGGCTCGACACCGGCTCGCCGTCGAGCCTGCTGCGCGCCGCCCAGTTCGTCGAGACGGTCGAGGACCGCCAAGGCCTGCAGATCGGCAGCCCGGAGGAAGTGGCCTGGCGCAAGGGCTACATCGACGACGGCTGCATGGAAAAGCTGATCCAGCCCATCCGCGAGACCGAATACGGCAGGTATCTGCAGCGGTTGCTGGCACGGGGGTGAGGTCCCGGGGCGGGCCTTGCAAAGGCGCCCGAAAACCCGTATCAACGCCGCCTTCCGGCACCTACCCGGCCGGACATGGAGCGCGGGCGTAGCTCAGGGGTAGAGCACGACCTTGCCAAGGTCGGGGTCGAGGGTTCGAATCCCTTCGCCCGCTCCAACTTTCTTCAAGCAAATCAACGGCTGAGAAGAGCCCTTCGGGGTCTTCTTCTGCTTCCCCGCCTCCGGCACGACAGCCGGGGAAGCAGGGGGGAAGCAGACAGAGGCGAGGCGTAGCGGGCTCTTGGTCGCCTTCCGGATGTGCAGCCTCTTAAGGCTACAATCCGTCAGCAGGACACGCCGCGACAGAAGCGGCCGGGCTCGGCCGCAAACGTCGGCTTTGGACACGTCAGTGCGCCGCAGGAGCTGAGCATCCCGTTCGATTAAGGCCTTGATTGGCGTCTCGATGCTCACACCGAACCTCAACGTTCGAAGCCCATTGCCACACTTTGCCATCATGGCTGCTCGTTGCTCAACTCGCCAATGCATCGAGGCTAGAGCGCTAAGTTTGTATCCCCCTGTCCTACTATCTTGCAAAAGAGATTCACCAACATCATTTCATTCAAGGAAGCGACAGGACTGCTTGCAATGCGCGGATCGGCCACGACGACCGCGAGGCACTGCGCACGCGAAATGGCAACATTGAGTCGATTGCGGTCGAGAATGAATGCCAAGCCTCGGGTGCCGTATTCGCCATAGCTTGAGCATAGCGAAAGGATGCAGACCGCCGCCTGCTGACCTTGGAATTTGTCGACGCTTCCGACGCAGGCCCCAGCGGGCAATGCAGCTTGTAGAGCTCGGACCTGAGCGTTGTAGGGCGCGATGAACAGGAAATCGTCGAGCGCGAGCGCCTTTGTGGTTCCATCCGACGCTGTGTAGGGGCGGCCAAGCAGTTCGCCTAGTATCGTCTTCACACGATCAATTTCTTCTTCACTCTGTTGGATATTGCCGTCGTGCTCTACCCCGACAAAGACGATGCCATGCTCTTTGGAGACGAAACGTTCGGCGTCTGGGATTACGTCTATTCTCTGGCGCGCACATTGATCCACGGAGCTGAGGCGACCTTCATACATACTCTCTGAGATGAAGGTGCAGACCGTTGGGTGCATACGCCAAGACTCTGCAAGGAAGAGCCCGTAGTCGGACGGAACGACCGCATGAAATACCGGCGCGTCCGGCTTGCTTGCCTGCAGATCCTTCAGCGCAAATTGAAGACCTGAAAGACGGGAGTCTCCCGGATGAGATCCTTGTACCGGCTGCTCAAGCTGCATCTGGTCGCCAAGGAGTACGATGTTTTGCGCGCTACGCGCCATAGCGATTGAATTGGCCAGCGACACTTGACCGGCTTCATCTAGGAACAAGAAGTCGAGGCGTCCTTCTAGCGCAGGCTGGCTGAAGAGCCATGCAGTCCCGCCGAGAATGCCGTCGGAATAAGCGCTTGCGCCGTCTCTGTTCTCTTTGATGTATTGAAGGCCAGGATTGTCCGAGAAGACGGGATCGTTCGGGTCGCCGCCTACCTTAATCCCACGCAGAGGCCGGCCACTCTCTCGTGCGGCCTCTCCGCAGGCTTTGAGCAGGTTGAAGACCGCCTTGTGACTGTTCGAGGCCACCCCTACCTTTTTGCCCGCGGCCAACAAGACGGTGATTACATCGGCTGCGGTATAGGTCTTTCCGGTGCCAGGCGGCCCCTGTATGACGAGACACCCACCGTTCATGGAACCGGTTACGCGAACTGCTGCTGCCGTAGTCGTTTCACTGCCGCCTTGCAACACCGCTGCAGGCGCGAGCCGTGTAAGAAGTGCCATCGCTGTCGTTGGCAGTACACCTGACAAATGCTTCTCGGCGACTTCAGCGAGTGCTGCTTGGATGACGTCCACGGGAACACTTTCATACGGGATGAGTGAGCCGTAGCTTGGGAACTTCCCGCCATACTTGTCCGCGACAGATTTTTTGCCGAGCTTGAGCGTCAAGGTCCCGCCCGCCACATCCAGTTCCACCAGGTTGGGCTTGGTTTCTAGGTCATGGGTGAACATGACCCTTTCGCGGTCACCGGATCTGAGCTTGCACTCCTGCGAAGGGTCGAATGTAAACCGCTGCAGCAACGACTGTTTTTCTATCGTCGGAGCTCCGACTGCCTTAACGCCTTCGATGCAGCCGGAGTCATCTCGCAGCTCCTCAGGGGTGGCCTTGGCACGATCGAACATCCTCCACCACATTGGTTTCTGTTCACGTCGGTGGAAATCGACAAGTTCGCTTAAGGCGATTGAAACTGGATCACCCCGCTTCGCCAGTGCCTCGGCTATTTCCAAACGCTTGATTATCTCGGGCGCCAATTCCTTTTCTGCATAGGGTTTGGCGGATGCTGCAGCCTTACCGGTGGTGCAGGGTGGAATGCCGTTCGCCGTCGCGACTTGGCGAAGCCACGCCGCCAGCTCGTAGGTAGAACAGCAGTCGTCTTCGTTGTAGTCGCGAATGGCCTTCAGGATCTCACTCTTGCGCCAATCACGTGGCTGGCCACTCCCCATCCATCGCGCGTATTGCACCATTGAGTCTGCAGCAGTCGCGACGTCGGTCGATCGTGCCTCGCGGTAGAGGAGTTCAACCGACTTGAGTGAATAGCTGTCTTCGCCTATGCGAAGCCCATGACTGACGACCTGGTAGAGATCTACAAAGACTTCGCGTTTGAGCAAGTCGTCCACTTCGTCTTGCCGTGTATTATGTTGAATGCTCAGCCTACGGATGGCACTCACTTCATACGCAGCATAGTAATAGATATGCATGCCGAGATTGGCGCGCCAACGAGCAAACGCCCAATCAACGAACTCCTCAAATGCCTTCTTCTCCTCGGCTCGGTCATGCGCCCACCAATCTTTGAACTCAAGGGAGCCCTTGTTGTTGGAGCAGACCGCGCCAAACAGATATTCGAGGCCACCTGCAATTAGCGGATAGCCTTCCATGTCGAAAAACACGTCGGCGTCATGCGGTGGCGGGAGTGCGGCAAGCCCAGTTGGCTCGTACTGGTTTCCTTGGGGAATGAGTTGGTACGCGGCCTTCGCCTTTGGGTCTTTTTGTCGACCTGCATTGGTTTGCATCTGAAGCCGAGCTTGAGCCGAGAGCTTTTCCAGGGTGTCCTTGGCGAGCCGCTTGACTGTTTTACCTGAAGCATTCCCCAGCTGTGTCATTGTGATGACGCCGGCTGCCCTAAGCTTCTTTATCTGTCCAACAGTGATGCCAGCGACACGCACCAGATGATCAGCATCCTCGAAATATCGCTCGGCGTGCGAGGTCCAGCGGCCGTGATCAGCATTTGGCTGTGGTTCGGGGCAGTCCTTCAGCTCGCCAGTGAAGCCGTCCTGCGTCACAAGGAAGCTGTCGCGAACGCGGCGATAGTAATGAATGAAATCTTCGACACGAAACTCCACTCGGTTCTTTGAGCCGAGAATGACTCCGAACTTCTGTGGCATCTTGCCGGCCGTTGTTTCGGCAAACATTTCTGAATAGCAGCAGAGCTGGACTGCGTAGTACGGCTTGGGCGACCGCGCGAGCTTTGTGTCCCATACGTTGTACGCATCGCCTTCGAGAATCATGAAGTCTGCATAGCCGGCGAAACGCCCGCCTGAAAGAGCGGCCTGGTACACAATGGGAGCCTTGCCGCCGAATGCGTCAAGGGTCTGTGCTCGCGCCTCCTCGAAGTCGCCCGCCTGTATCTCCACTAAGCCAGCAACAGAGGACTTCAGTTCGCGCAGAACGTCACGTTCATGATCGGTGCCTGTCTGGGCAATCAGCTTTAGGTCTTCGGAATCTTCGTCAGGGACGACAGCGTTAGGGTGCTCGAGATAGTAACGGTCCATCCACGATGAATACGGCGAAGCAAGATAGCGAACGAGGTCGCTTGGCGAATAGACGATCGTCCCTGATGATGTCTTTCTCATAGCCAATCACCAGTATATACGAACTACTAGTATGCGCGAGTCCGTATTGTCGAATACAACCAGCAATCACTATGGCGAACCATGGGGCGAAGGTGATCTGCTGACCAGCGTTGCCTGGCATTCGGGCCGCACGATCACATTGGGAACGACACGAAGTTCGACTCAAAGATTCTCTGATCGGATTCAATTGCCAGCCGCAAATGGCAATACAGGGCCCAATACTTCCGCCAGGCAGGATCGGTCAGCGGCATATACTCGATAGTCAATCCGATGTTTCTCGCCGCTTCCCAGCCAATCATCTGTCCATGCGAGGGATAGGTACTAACATCCATCAGGTCATTTGCGATTTTGGAGAAATTGGCGCCGCGTCGCTTGAGCAGATTTTCAGCAAATAGGCGCGCTCGCTCCTTAACGGATGAGAACTTCCTCACCATTGTCGGGTCGAATTTCTCGAACATAATCCTGCTTGGCAGATCGTCCGGCTTAGCGCGGAGTGCTGCCTCTGCTGCAGCATAGGCATTGAGATACGTAAGGACGGAGTGGTTGACGTCGTTGGCGTTTCCATCCTTGAGCGTTATTTGCGGATCGATCGGCCCGAGCTCCGACGAATCGCTCATCACTACGCTATTGGCACCGAGAGCCATTAGCGTGCCTGCACTCTTTGCGTAGTCGGGTACAATGATTCGGAGCTTGCCGTCCTCTCCAACAGTACCGCGGAGCAGCGCAATCAGCTTCTCAGCCGCATCTACATCCCCTCCTGGCGTGTGTAGAAGCAGGTCTAGTGGCTTACCTGGTGTCACGTTGTGCAGCATGTCAACAAAGCCAACGGTGTCGGCACGATCGACGGGCGCCTTGGGGCCCGCGACATAACACAGGAGCGTTGGATTATCGGCCTCGATCTCGCGAATGAGCATCTGCCGTTGATACCGAGCAGCATTCAGTGCCGTAAACATTGGCGTCTTCTCGATCGCAGGAGGAGACCGCTGTCCAAGCGGCTCCGGCTCTTCATCCGAATGTTGACTATCCGTCATCGACCACCATCCTTTGCCCACTCAATCCGACCGTTACGAATGAAATAGTGGCATCGCATTGCCTTGCCACGAAAGTCGATGCTCGGTGAAATCGTGAGATGTTTTGACGTCCGCATTGACCAAAAGGGGCGCCTACTCTCATCTGCGTTCAGCATGATCCGATGACCCGATCGGCAGGCGCAATCAAATACGATCCACTTTGTTCTACCGGGCGTTGCAACCAAGGCTACGCCGTTTCGTGGAAGCCGAGCAGGGATCTCGTCTGCCGACTCAGCTTCACCGACTACCCTCCACCGCTGAAATGGAAGCCATTGCCACCAGTTGATCTTCATAATGTCGGCCACAACTGTCCGAGAAATGGTTCTTCATCACCAGCGCCCCATTTCCCTTGCCCGACGTGACAATAGTGTGTTTCGCGGGGTTCTGCTCGGTTTGTCGAAATTTCACGCTCGTGAATGCGCAGCAGAGTTTCGTTCGGCCGCTCTGGTGGGCCGTAGCCGATCAGCCGGTCGAGTAGTTCATTGACTGCTGCCGCAGCTACCGCCGTCGTGAAGGCCACAACGGCGGGCTCGGTCTGGCCCAATGCGGGAGCATATCCTTCGTCTGCCAGCCGTGCCCGTTCTTCCGGAGTTTTCAGTTCAGCCGACGCACGCGCCATGTCGATTCGGTTGCGGCATACGAGGCACGCGCTGCCAGGTGTCAGCGTAGTTACTCTACCGTCAATACCACTTAGCTCGCCTGACGTATTGCTGCTGAGGAGGACGCCGACATCGACGACCGGGATCAGGAAATAGGTCGAAAGGCGTGAGAGTACGAGCCTGCCTGCGTTGTCGTCAGTGCATCCAAACACCAGGTCGTTGGTAGTCAACGTTTTCGCAACTGACTTCAAGGTGGCCATTCCGACAATTATTTGGCAGTCGAGGTTAGGTGCGATGGCCAACAGGTGCTCTCGTAGTACCTCGACTTTCGGTCGTCCAACGTGTCTCAGTGTCGATCCGTAGACGCGTGTTATGTTACTCGGTGAGAGCTTGTCAGCGTCGATAAGCAATAGATGACGCACACCCAAACGGACCAGCTGTTCAGCAACAGCAGATCCAGTGCCCCCTGCTCCTACAATAGCAATGTGCACATCGCCAAGAATACCTTGAATTGCTGGGCCAAAGGCGCGGATGTTGCGGTCAAAGATCTCGTCCGGTGCGCTGGCTGTCGAGGCGTAGTTGTGAACTAGGCGCCAGCGTTCGCCGACTATCCAAACGCGGTCAATTTGGGTCGTTTCGCCGGTTTCCGATTGAACGGTGCCACTAAAGGTAAAGGCCTCGCCACGAGGTGAGGCGATGAGTGTAGCGTAGTAGCTCGACCCGCTACGCAATCGAAACAGATCGCCAATGGCCTCGTCAACTTTCCGATCCCAACAGCTCGGAAGAGGAATGCCGTTCTCGCCAGGATGGGTGTGAAACCAGATTGCTACAGCGTTATCGACCTCCGCGTGTCCCAACGCGCCAACGTAGCCCTCAGACTTGATCGACATATGGTCAACCGCTCGCTTGGTATATGCGGCTTGGTCAACCCAATGAATGCTTCTTGCCAATAGTCGGACATCGTTTCCCGTCTCCACTCGGCGCGCCAGAACAACGGCTGCCGATTCAAGCGGAAGGCGTACACTCCTACCGATTTGTTCGGCGATGTGCTCGGGAAGGACGAGTGTCGTTGTCACGCGGCGAGCGCCCTTGCCGCCAATGAGAGTTCCCTGCGCACGAGGGACAGATAACTTTCAATGGAATCGATACCCGAGCGCCACTGGCCAGGGGGCAAGTGCCTTGACCAGCGCTGCCAAGTGCGACCCAGATGCTCCTCTTGTGATTGGGTTGCCTCGATCGCCTTGCCATCGACACGTTGGATTGGAGGATGAAACCACCACATGTCCGGCGGGACGTCAGGGTAACCAGGTGACAGGCGGAGCAAGAGGTCGGCAGTCTCGGCAGTGAACCCAGGAGGAAGTGCGAAATTCGGAATGACGATGCAGATCATGCCGGCGGCTTCCGTTACGACACTGCCGGGCGCACGTTCATCGAGGTGAATTTGGTCTACCGGCGGCAGCATCTGCTCATTCCTAATTCTGGCCTGGGTTGATCTGCGCGGGAGCAGTAAAAAAGCGCAAACCATTGCGCATGGTCACCTGGGTGGTGAGATCAATCTTGAGGTCGGAACCACCCGGTACGACCTCAAAGAGGTCCCGGTCGGAGCCAATGTCAGGATCAGGGAGGCGGCGAAGCTCAACGCCCGTCATTACCTCCTGGTGCACCTTGTAATTGGTCCGATCGATCTTGATTTCGAAGCTCTTTGGCTTTTCGGGCCCACCATGGTCGTGGCTGTCATTTTTGTTCACTGGGTCAGTCATGCTACCTCCATCACTTGATACCATGATACCTTAATACCGAGAGGGTTGACAAGCTCTAAGTTTTGGTGCAAAGAAGCATCCATGAAGCAAGCAAAGGCCATGACTGTCCGGCTCTCTGAGGAGCAGGCTCACGCGCTTGAAATGGTGGCCAGCGTCGAGAACCTTCCGGTCTCAGACGTCATTCGTGCCGCGATTACGACGCATATAGAGACGCGTCGTCGCGACCCAGGATTTCAGGCTGGGCTGAAGGATCGTATTTCTCAAGCGAGAAAGCTCCTCGATCGTTAGACTCTGATAGAGGCCAATATCGGCCACCTAAGTGTCGAGGTGATAGCGTGAAGAAGATTGCAAAAACGATGGACGCGTCTACCGCGGGCCGGATCCTCGGAGACCGGACATTCGCCGCGATTTCCGCCGTTGAGGGGATCAGCCTTAGCGCTAGCAGCCGCAGGCGCCTGCAATCGATGAAGAAGCGAAAGTTGACGACTGAAGAGCAGCGGGCTGAAATCGTTCGCGCCTACATTGACGCAAAGTCGCGCTAATGAGCTTTGAAGGCTACGACGCCTTCGACGATCCATATTCCTACAAGGGCACCACCACTCTCAAAAACAGGCTCGGTCTAAGGGATTCGAGGCTCCTCGAATCATTCGAGCTTGAGATGACGACTTTGCGGGCGAGGGAACCGCTTCCCACGGGACGATATGACGCCGGACATTACAGGCGCGTTCACCGGCATCTGTTTCAAGACGTCTATAATTGGGCTGGCAAGTACCGAACCGTCCGCACATCAAAGGGTGGCAACCCATTCTGTTTCCCGGAACACATCCCTGCCCAAATGGACCGCTTGTTTTCTTCGCTTCAAGGACCTTCCTTCGATACCAAGGATGCTGAACAGTTTGTTACCGCGACGGCGCACTTCTTGGCCGAGCTCAACGCGATCCACCCATTTAGAGAGGGCAACGGTCGCTCTCAGCTGTCATTTGTCCATCTTTTGGGTGAACGGGCCGGTTACCCGTTCGACTTTTCTCGCCTCCAGCGGGGTTCTTTCCTGCCAGCCATGGTTGCAAGTTACGACGGCAACTTGGAACCGTTGATTGGAGAACTTAGGGCAGTTCTCGCCTGAGGCCGGCAATCCCCATCAGTGCCAGTCTTGGCTTCCGTCAGATGCGGGAAACCGCATCTTCCGGACACTCAAAGGGCACGCCAGACGGCTTTACGGCTGGGACTTTTCTGGACGGCTGCAGTTCTGGCCGGCGTCACTTTTTACTCGGACGAGTGCGCACCAGAAGGCAATTGTAGCGTCATGCAGCGCCGTCACTGTCGAGCCGGCCGCACCGGCCTCGCGCAGTGCGTCATGGACAATTTTCTTAAATTCTGCCTCTTGCAGCCGGCCGTGGACGACATCACCCACCAACTGGCATCCGGTGGAACCCCCACAACGACGGATATCGAAAATCCCCTCTTGCGCCTCTTTCACCAGGTCGTCGAGATGTTCAAGATTTCCGTCGCAACGTTTTAGGATCTCTTCCTGAACACGTTGTGTGAACCCGGAAATCTCATTGTAAGCCAACACCGCTTCGTTGCCTGTGAAGGTGGAAGCAAGGCGAGACAAAGCCCCGATGCCCGAGGGACCGTCCGCGGTACCTATGCGACGTTGCAGGACAGCGGGCAGTTCGAGCAGCTTTAGGTAGCGACGAATCGTTGCTATAGAACATGCCGATTCCTTTGCAACGCCCTCGTATGAGCGGTGCTTCGCATAGAGCGTCTGAAGAGCCTTTGCCTTGTCTATCGGGTGCATGTCCGCCCGATGAACGTTCTCAATAAGGGAAAGGCTGATCGCGTCGATGTCACTCAGGCCCTCCTTGATGACACATGGAACGGGGTCGAGCGGGGCAAGCTTGCAAGCAAAGTACCGTCTCTGGCCGACGAGTATCTCGAAACGATCATCCGCAAGCGGACGTACTGTCAGCGGAGACAGCAACCCCTTCTCCCGAATGCTTGCTGCGAGATCTTCGATGGTCGAGTCTTCTTGCCCAGCATCGAGCGCCTGACGGACGTTCAGGCCCGATACGACGAGCTTGGCTAGGGGGATGGGAGTGGGATGCATCGAAAGGCTCCTTGAGTTTGGACGCCCCTCGATACCAAAGCGAATAAGGTGGATTTCCGATTTCGATGGCTCTTGTAAATTGGGGCATGTTCACCGTTGCCCAACTAACTACAGCCATGAAGGCGTCTGGCCGTTCGCTTACACCGCGCACGGCTAGGAACTGGTGGTCAATCGGCCTGCTGCCACGGCCAGCTCGGACCGGGCTTGGTCGCGCCGCTGGGACGGTGACCTTCTGGCGGAACCGCCAAGTGCTTACCCAGGCGCAGATCGCACACGATCTGCTCGGTAGGCGGGCCAACCTGCTGAGCACTACGGCAGCCCTCTGGCTGATCGGATTCCCGGTGCCCATCGAGATCGTCCGCAAGGCATTTGCGCATCAGATTGCTGGGCACTATCGGCGCGGCCGAGGGTATTCGCGAGACGGCCTTGAGGCGGGCCTATGGGATCATGTCGGCCGGTTCGTCGCTCTGGATGCTCGAGCTCGAAGCGGGTCCAAGCAAGACGAGGAGGCCGCTGCCCTTCGCTCTTTGACCGTAGCGTTGCTTGAACTCCTATGTGGTGTCGGCGATGGGGTGTTGCAGTCGGGAAAGGCTCGGCAATGGGCAGTCGATACTGCCGCAGAACTAATGTCTCAGATCGAGACCCTTTCGCGATTGGGCCGCCTGAAGGGCGCGAGTGCAATTCCAGCCGAGCAAGCAGAGACAGTTGAAGAGGTTGTTACCTGGATCAGTGAAACGGCCTCGCTGCGGCGGCAACGGGACGCTGTTAAGGGCGCGCTGCCGCACGACTGGACCCGCGCGCGCCGCCTAACTCGCGTGGCAATCGGCCTCCTGGACCACGCTGACGCGACTGCATCTCCACTGCATCACGAGACGAACCGGGCATTGTTCACGTCTTGGGTCGTGGCCTGGGCGCGCCTCCTTTTTCCAGTAGTCTTGGTTGCGATGAGAAGCCCCGAACAGCGGCAATCAATGACCGCGATGTATTTCGTGGCATCGGCAGAGATCCGGCGCAGGCCGATCAAGAAGGCAGCTGTGGGGGGACTTCTGCCGCCTCCGACGAGCCAATACTAGCACTGCCGCCGTCTTCGTGGGCCTGCTCTGCGCACAGCCGCCGCTGGCCCTCAGGCACCGCGGCAGATCCCCTCATCCCCGCCGGTCCGCCGACATCGGCACGACTGGCGGTACGTATGTCTTCGCCTTCGGTGACGATCCCTCGCACGAAGAGCGAAAAGTCGACAACGCAGTCTTATGCTGCCCCTTTCGCGAGTGTTGCGGCGGCGAAGAGTAAGAGAAGTGCGCCGGGGGTTCATGACGAATCGGAGGTCGAGAGAGAGTTTTCGGCCGTTCGTCGCGGAGTCTACCGACATGGCAAAGGCCGTTCAGAAGATCACCCTTAGCGCTTCGCGCGACATCCCCTTCAACAAGCTGGTGCTTAGCCAGTCGAACGTCCGGCGCCTGAGGGCCGGCGTTTCGATCGAGGAGCTGGCCGAGGACATCGCCCGGCGCGGGCTCCTGCAGAGCCTCAACGTCCGGCCGATTCTTGATCCCGATGGCGCGGAGACCGGCCGGTTCGAGATCCCGGCCGGCGGTCGCCGCTACCGAGCCCTCGAGAGCTTGACGAAGCAGAAGCGCCTTTCGAAGACGGCATTGATTCCCTGCATCGTGCGTGATCCCGGTGTCGAGGTCTCAGCGGAAGAAGATTCGCTGGCCGAGAACGTACAGCGCGTCGCCCTCCATCCGCTGGATCAGTTCCGCGCCTTCAAGGCGCTGCGCGACCAGGGTGCGGGCGACGAGGAGATCGCTGCCCGATTCTTTGTCGCGCCTGCCGTGGTGAAGCAGCGTCTGCGTTTGGCAGCTGTGTCCGAGAAGCTTCTGGATGTCTATGCCGAGGACGGCATGACTCTAGAACAGCTCATGGCCTTCACCGTCACCAGCGACCATGCGCGGCAGGAGCAGGTCTGGGAGGCATTGCAGCAATCCTACAACAAGGAGCCGTACCTGATCCGGCGTCAGCTTACTGAGAGTGCGGTGCGCGCCTCGGAACGTCGGGCCCGGTTTCTGGGTCTGGAGAGTTACGAGGCCGCCGGCGGCGTGGTCCTGCGTGATCTCTTCGAGGAAGATAACGGCGGCTGGCTCGAGGACGTCGCCCTGCTTGACAGGTTGGCGACCGAGAAGCTGGCGTCGGCAGCCCAGAAGATTGCCGAAGAAGGCTGGAAGTGGATCGAGGTGGCCGTCGATTTTCGCTATGGCCACACGAGCCAACTTCGGCAACTCGCCGGCGTGTCGCTCGAGCTCACGCCGGAGGAGCAGGCGACCTTTGACGCGCTGACCGCCGAGCACGCCAGGCTCGAGAGCGAATACGAAGGCGCCGACGAGTTGCCGGATGAGATCGATACGCGGCTCGGCGAGATCGAGACGGCGCTTGCGGCCTTCGAGAACCGGCCGGTGCGCTATGAGCCGGCCGAGATCGCGTGCGCTGGCGTGTTCGTCAGCATCGACGCCGATGGACAGCTTGCTGTCGATCGAGGCTATCTCCGGCCCGAGGACGAACCATCAATGCCAGTCGGCGACCAAAGGCCGGCGGAAGCGGATACGCGTGAGGCCGTCGGAACGGCACCTGCCGCGTCCGAGGTGCAGCGTACCGTCATCACCATCGGCGGTGGAGAGTCGGACGACGACGACAGCGATGACGCCATCAAGCCGTTTCCGGAGCGGCTCATGGGTGAACTGACGGCACACCGCACCCTGGCGCTGCGGGACGCGGTGGCGAACAACCCGCAAACCGCGGTGACGGTGCTGCTGCACAAGCTCTGCCTCGACACCTTCCAGCACAGCGCGCCTGGCGCATGCTTGGAAGCCTCGGTGCGGCATGTGTTCTTCCCCGTCCAGGCGGCCGACCTGAAGGACAGCCCTTCCGCTCGGGCGGTCGCCCAGCGCCACGAGGCGTGGAAGGCCGAGCTGCCCAAGGACGAAGACGCGCTTTGGGATTGGCTCGCGGCTCTCGACGACACCCGCCGTGCTGCTCTGCTCGCGCATTGCGTCTCGTTCGGCGTGAACGCCCTCTACGAGAAGGGCGACCGCTACGGCGGTCCGGGCGTCTCGGCACACGCTGTCCAGCACCGTATCGCCCAGGCCGACCGGCTCGCCCGCGCCGTTGATCTCGACATGGCCGAGGCCGGCTGGCGGCCCACCGTCGACAACTACCTCGGCCGCGTCACCAAGCCTCGGATCCTCGAAGCGGTTCGAGAGGCCAAGGGCGAGCAGGCCGCCCAGCTCATCGACCATCTCAAGAAGGCCGAGATGGCAAAGGAGGCCGAGCGGCTACTCGACGGCACGGGCTGGCTGCCCGAGCCGCTGCGGCTCGTCGACAGCGTGGACTTGTCAGACACGCCGACCGGTGCGATCGAGGCACTCCCGGCTTTTCTCACCGACGTCGACGGACAGGACCCTGCGACGGACGAGTCGGAGCCGCATCCCATCGCCGCCGAATAGCGCGGACGCCGCAGCGCGGTTTCACCCTCGCGTTCAATCGTTGGACAAGCCCGGCCGCCGTGCCGGGCTTTTCCATTTGAGAGGTTCCTCGCCGCCGATGCCCAAGGCGAGAGGGAGAGGACGGCCGGGACGGGTTTGAGCCGCTGGGGTCGAGAGAGAGCGCCCCCTGCTTCCGACCGTTCCCGCTCTCCCGAGGTCTTCTCCATGTCGAATGTTTCCATCTCGGCGGCTGCGCCTGCGGCGCTACGCACGCTTTTCTCCCATTCCGCCGATCCGTCGGCCGGCATTGCCGCGGCAGCGCACCTACTTCTCCCTCACCTCGAGCGTGGTCGTCGCATCGATGCGGTCACCCTGCGTGCCGCCATGGAGCAGGCCTTCGGCGGCTCCGACGCAGCCGGCGCCTGGGACTGGAAGACCGCCTATGACGCCTGCGAGGCGGCGACCGTGCTCTTCATCCGCAAGTTCGGGCTGGTCATTCGGGCGCGGGTTGCGTCGCCGGCCGCCGAACTGCCCATGCTCGGCAAGATCGCAGCGCTCCTTCCCACCCATACGCGGCGCTCCGAGGAGAGCCAAGCTCTGCAGCAGTTCTCGACGCCGATCGAGCTCGGATTTGCCGCGGCCACAGCCGCTGCGATCACGCCGGCTGACCTCGTGCTCGAGCCGTCGGCAGGGACGGGCCTGCTCGCCATCTTCGCCGAGCTCGCCGGCGGCAGGCTGGCCCTGAACGAGCTGGCGGAAACCCGCGCGGCGTTGCTTGGGCAGCTCTTTCCCAGTGCTGCGACGACACGTTACGACGCGGCTCACATCCACGACCATCTCGACGATGCTGTGCGCCCGACCGTCGTGCTG
>LNAP01003365.1_pt1 | contig 15303 bp, 11 predicted proteins | sample 602601 | NCBI WGS metagenome assembly LNAP01 (sample SAMN02440304, study PRJNA202911) | soil metagenome | biome: Subtropical and temperate rainforests or woodlands; isolation source: soil samples (1 kg each in a 20% v/v slurry with milli Q water) were... ...
TACCGGACGTCCGCTGGACCTGATCGCGGTCATCGGCATCATCCTGCTGATCGGGCTGGTGAAGAAAAACGGCATCATGATGGGCCGCAGGCGCAGCAGGGCGGCCTCGCGGATCGCAGCCTGCGGCGCCAGGCCGCGCGACCGTTCGGCCTCCAGCGCAAAGTCCACCATCATGATGCCGTTTTTCTTCACCAGCCCGATCAGCAGGATGATGCCGATGACCGCGATCAGGTCCAGCGGACGTCCGGTAAGCAGCAGCGCCAGGAAGGCGCCCACCGCGGCGGAGGGCAGGGTGGACAGGATGGTCACCGGGTGGATGGCGCTTTCATACAGCATGCCCAGCACCAGGTACATGGTGACCACCGCGGCCAGCATCAGCCACAGGGTGTTCGACAGCGAGGCCTGGAACGCCGCCGCCGCGCCCTGCAGACGCAGCTCCACGCTGAGCGGCATGCCGATTTCCTGCCGCGCCGATTCGATCGCGGCGATGGCCTCGCCCAGCGACCCGTCCGCCGGCAGATTGAAGGACAGGTTGACCGCGGGGAACTGCGACAAGTGGTTCACGGCCAGCGGCACCGCGCGTTCGCTGACGGTGGCCAGCGCCGAAAGGGGGATCGCCTGCCCGTCTTCCGTCTGCAGATGGATACGTTCCAGCGCGTCCGGGTCCAGCGCCAGCTTGCGATCCACTTCCAGCACGACCCGGTACTGGTTGGACTGCGTGAACAGCGTGGCCACCTGGCGCTGGCCGAAGGCGTTGTAAAGCGTCTGCGCCACGTCGTCCATCGTCACGCCCAGGCGGGCCGCGGCGTCGCGCGAGACCTGCAGATAGGCCTGGCGGCCGTCGCCTTGCAGGTCCGTGGAGACGTCGGCCAGTTCGGGCGCCTGCGCCAGGCGCGCAGTCAGCGCATGGCTCCAGCGCGCCAGCAGCTCGCTGTCCGGCGAGGTCAGCGTGAACTGGTACTGGCCGCGGCTCACGCGGTCCTCGATATTGAGCTCCTGCACCGGCTGCAGGAACAGCGAGATGCCGTGGACCTCGCGGGCGCGCGCATCCAGCCGTGCCATGATGTCCGTCAGCGGCGCGCTGCGTTCCGACCAGGGCTTCAGGTTGATCAACAACCGGCCGGTGTTCAGGGTGGTGTTCATGCTGTCGATGCCGATGAAGGACGACAGGCTGGCCACGTCCGGGTCCGCCAGCAGCGCCTGGGCTACTGCCTGCTGGCGCCGCGACATGGCGTCGAACGAGGTGCTTTGGGACGATTGCGTCACGCCTTGCAGCGTGCCGCCGTCCTGGGTCGGAAAGAAGCCCTTGGGCACGGCCAGGTACAGCAGGCCGGTCAGGGCCACGGTTGCCAGCATCACGGCCAGGGTCAGCCGCTGATGGCGCAAGGTCAGGTCCAGCCAGCCGGCGTAGCGCGCCTGGACGCGGTCCAGCAATCCGGGGCGCGTCGGCTCGTGCGCCGGCAACAGCCGCGCGCACATCATGGGCGTCAGCGTAAGCGACACCGCCAGCGATATCAGGATGGCCACCGCCAGCGTGACCGCGAACTCGCGGAACAGCCGGCCCACCACGTCCTCCATGAACAGCAGCGGGATCAGCACCGCGATCAGCGACAGGGTCAGGGACACCAGCGTGAAGCCGATCTGGCCGGCGCCCTTGAGCGCCGCCGCCATGGGGCTGTGACCCTGCTCACGGTAGCGCGCAATGTTCTCCAGCATCACGATGGCGTCATCCACCACGAAGCCCGCGCCTATGGTCAGCGCCATCAACGTCAGGTTGTTGGTGGAAAACCCCGCCAGGTGCATGAAGCCGAAGGTGCCGATCAGGGACAGCGGCACGGCCAGGCTGGGGATCAGCGTGGCGGGCAGGTTGCGCAGGAACAGGAAGGTCACCAGCACCACCAGGCCCACGGCGAAGGCCAGCTCCCATTGCACGCCGCGCACCGACGCGCGGATGCTTTCGGTGCGATCCGTCAGCACGCGGACCTGCGCGGCCGCCGGCAGGCTGGCCGTCAGCTGCGGTAGCAGAGCCTTGACCTGATCGGCCACGGCGATGACGTTGGCGCCTGGCTGGCGCTGGATATTGACCAGCACGGCTGGCTGCTTGTCCACCCAGGCGGCCAGGTAGCGGTCTTCCGCCCCGTCCTCGACGGTGGCGACCTGGCCCAGCCGTACCGGCGCGCCGTTGCGCCAGGCCACGATCAGCTCGCGGTACTCCTCGGCGCTCTGCAATTGGTCGTTCGCGTCCATGATGACCGAGCGCACCGGCCCGTCGAAGCTGCCCTTGGGCTGGTTCGAGTTGGCCTTGGTGATGGCTTCCTGCACGTCGGCCAGCTGCAGTCCGCGCGCGGCCAGCGCCATCGGATTGACCTGCACCCGCACCGCCGGACGCTGGCCGCCGGCCAGGCTGACCATGCCCACGCCGGACAACTGCGACAGGCGCTGCGTCATGCGCGTGTCCACCAGGTCGTAGACCTGGGGCAGCGGCAGGGAATCGGAGGTGACCGCCAGGGAATCGGAGGTGACCGCCAGGGTCAGGATCGGCACGTCGGCGGGATTGACCTTGCGGTAGACGGGCGGCGTCGGCAGGTCGTTGGGCAGCAACGCGCCGCTGGCGCTGATGGCCGCCTGGACTTCCTGCTCCGCCACGCCCAACGACACGTCCAGCGAGAATTGCAGCGTTATCACCGAGATGCCGCTGCCGCTGGTGGAAGACATCTGCTTCAGGCCCGGTATCTGCCCGAAGCGCCGCTCCAGCGGCGCGGTGACGGTGCGCGCCGTCACGTTCGGACTGGCCCCGGGGTACTGCGTGGTCACCTGGATGATGGGGTAGTCCACCTGCGGCAGCGCCGCCACGGGCAGCATGCGCCACGCCAGGATGCCCGAGAGCAGCAGGGCGATCATCAGGAAGGACGTGGCGACTGGGCGCAGGATGAAGGGACGCGACAGGCTCATGATTTTTGCGGTTCGACAATCTGCACGTCGCGGCCGTCATGCAGGCGGTCCACGCCTTCGACCACCACGCGCTCGTTCTCGGCCAGGCCGGATTGCACGACAATGCGCCCGGCGTTGGCGGGGCCCAGGTTCAGCACGCGGCGGCTGGCGCGATTGTCTTCACCTATGACGAATACAAAGGCTCCCTCGGATCCATATTGGATGGCCGCGGTGGGAATGGTGATGACGTGGTCCTGCTGCACTACCGCCAGCCGGATATTGATGAACTGGTTCGGAAACAGCGATTCGTCTGCGTTGTCGAAGCGCGCGCGCAACCGGACAGTGCCGCTGGCAGCCTGGATGCGGTTGTCCAGCGCTTCCAGCGTGCCCTCGGCCAGCAGGCGGCGGTCATCCGCATCCCAGGCTTGCACCCGCAGCGCGGAGTCCCGCGCCTGCGCCGCGCGCAGGATGTCCAGGCGCGTTTCGGAAATGCTGAAGAGGGCCGAGATGGGACGGGTTTGGACCAGCGTGGTCAGGCCGTTGGCGTCGTCGGCGCGCACGTGGTTGCCGGCATCGATGCGCCGCAGTCCGATGCGGCCGTCGTGCGGCGCGACGATGCGGGTGTGGTCCAGCAGCCGCCGGGCGTCGGCCACCTGGGCCTGGTTGCGTTGCCGCTGAGCGGCGTAGACACGCACCTGGGCTTCGGCGGTATCCAGTTGCTGGCCCGCCACCGCTTCCTGCCGCGCCAGCTTGCGATAGCGCTGCAGGTCCGCGGCGGCGTTGTCCAGCAGCGCCTGGGTGCGCGCCAGTTCACCTTCGGCTGCGGCCAGCGCTGCAAGATAGGGGCGCGCATCGATCTCTGCCAGCAACTGGCCGCGTGTCACGGCCTGGCCTTCGGCGAAATGCAGCTTCAGCAGCTCGCCATCGATCTGGCTGCGCAACGTCACCTGCGCTAACGGCGTAATGGTTCCGAGCGCATGCAGGTCGCGCTGCAACGGACCGGCGCTGGCGGCCTCGACCGCGACGGCAACCGGAATCTGCCCATAATCGGGCGGGCGCGCTGAGGGGGAATCCTGGGATCCGGCGTACCAGAACGCCAGGGCGGCCAGGGTTGCCAGCGCGAGTGCAGTGGCAATCAGGACCAGGCGTTGACGTGGGGAAGCGGGGCCCGTGGAGGGGGGCTGGGACATCAGGACTGCCAAGCGTGGGGGTTACGGACAGTCGGAATTCTATATGAATAAAAACTATTCGCGTTTTTGCGTCAGGAAATAGTCAGCTTGCCGTGCACGGCGGCGAGCGATCGAGGACGTGATGGCGGACCCACGCCGCCGGCCGTTGCCTAGCCGCAGGTGCGGAATTTCAGGAATCGTTGGTCTTCATAGGTCACCTCTCCCGCAAATACGAATCCAAGCCTGGCCAGACCCTTGAATCGGGACCGGCTCGGCGGCAGCAGGATGCTTACCGGACCAATGCCAAGTTCAGCCCGCAGGCTCATCAAGTGGCGAAAAATCCTGGCGCCTTGTCCCCAGTACGCGGGCAACAGAACCAAGGCCAGGTCGGCTTCTTCACCTTCCCGCTGAAAACCGCCCCAGCCAGCGAACTGGCCGCCGATTCGAATTGACCAGGGCCCATACCCGTGATCCAACCACTGCCCGTCTTTTCCCTTGACCCAGTCGGACGCGGCGCGAGCGGTCCAATTGCCATGCGTGAGCGGCATGTGGCGTACTACTGCCGGGTTGTTCAATAACTCCAGCCAGTCTTCGACAGGGACGTCGCAAAACCTGTGCAGCGAGAGGGCCATGTGTTGTTTGTTCACGGGTCTTTGCAACGTTCCGCAATGCCTACCTGTTGACCGAATCCCGATACGCAACCGCATACATCGTCGCCACTACAAACGTGATCGGGACGCACAGCAGGACGCTCAGCGCGCTCTGCGCCAACTCGGCATCGGTGTAGCCCGAGGCGAGCATGCGCAAGGTGTAGCCGGCATGGCCGGCCGCCGCGACCAGCAGCAAGAGCGCGAGCATCAGCGGCCAGCGCTTGTAAGGCATCGCGCCCCGCGCGCCGCGAAACCCGTACTCGCCGGCCGTCGCCGCGCGCGGCAGGCTCAGTCCGTACACAGCAAGCGCGTACAGCATCGGCGCCCAGATCAGCGCCAGCGAGGCGAACAAGGCGCCCCAGAACAGATTGTCGTTCGACCCGCCCAACACCATGTAGAGCACGTAGGGCAGGTCTCCGGTGGCGCGGGCCACAGCGGTCACCGCGATGACCAGCGCGCCGAGCAGCGCGAGATGGCGGGCTTCCGCCGCGCCGCGGCGGGCGGCGGCGACGCCTGGCGAATCTGGCAGAGTGATGACGCGATGCCAGGCGAACGTCATGCGCGCCAAGGCGATCAGATTGATCAGCGCCAACGCAAGAAACAGCCAGCCTCCGTACGGAAACAGGTTGGCAATCAACAAGGCGAAGGGCAGCGACAGGGTGAATACCGCCAAGGACCAGGGCGCGGCGGCCAGCATGGCGCGGCCCTGCTGGCGGATGGCGCCAGCCGTCGCTGCGAGGAAGCGGCGTGCTCCGGGTTTGCTCGACAAGGGGGGGCTGCGCCTTACTTGCTGCGGTAGTTGTTGGCTTCGCGCTCACCCGCCCACTTGCGCAGCGCGGCGATGAACTCGGGGCATACATTGCCGTCCACCTGGCTGTCGATGATGACGCTGTTCTGCATGCGCATCACCACGCTGCATTCGTAGACCTTCGTGCGGCCGCTGTAGTAGCCATGGTTGGTATTCTGGAACACGGGCGTGGCGGCGCTGGTCGAGGTGGCCGGGATCATGCCGACCACCTGCTGCGAGGTGCCGGTCGAGACCCATTCGGTATAGGGCGCGGTCTGGTAGTCGGACCAGACCATTTCCATGGTGTTGCCGACCCCTTGCTTCTTCGAGGGTTCGCCCAACGCCGTGATGGCGTCGGCGACCGGCCGGCCTTTCATGTTCTTGGCCACGTTCACGCTGGGCGACAGCGATAGCCCCGACGAGAAGATATTGGTCAGCGACGGCAGCGTCGAACTGCCGCCCGTGGGCATCGGCGCGCAGCCGGCCAAGGCGGTCAGGGCCAGCGACACCGGCAGGGCGCGGCCCAGCCACCAGGTCGAACGGAGTCGCGATTTATTCATGCTGAGCCCTAGCTCCCTCAAAGATCCGGCGTGCCGCAACATAATTCAGTGGCCGCAAGATTTTGTCTTTTTTTGGTTTCGTTTCGTGACGAGTCGTATCGCGGCGCCAGAACGCTGACAGAGCGGCGGATACCCGCAGGCGCCCGCAAAGTGCTGCGCCGGTAGTGGTCGATGTTACCGAAAAAATAGTGGCGCATCAGCTTTCAGCCGCTGCAAAATTGGTTACGTAATACCTGGAAACGCGGTAAAGCAAGGTCTGGAAGACAAACTGTAACGTGTTACGATCCGCGCGTTCTGCGCCCAGGGGGCGTCCTTGGCGACGAGACATCGCGGGGCGCGCCGCGCCACTACCACTGGATATTGCACACCCATGATGCTCGCGCGATTGCTCGTTCAGTTCCGTTCCACCGTGGCCGCACTGGCCGGCGCAGGCGCGCTGGCCTTGGGTCTCGTAGCCGCGCCGTCGGCGCATGCCGACACCCTTTACGGCGCAGTGGCCACCGACGAAGCGCACGCCAAGCTGTATTGGGTCATGCCCGAAACCTCCGCCAAGGAGGCGCAGGGCGCCGCGCTGGCCAAGTGCAACAAGGCTGGCGGCAAGGGCTGCAAGAGCGTCACCTCGTTCTCGGACAGCTGCGTGGCGTTCTCGCGCAATTCGCGCAACGACTTGTTCTGGGGCACCAGCGTGTCGTCAGAAGTGGCCGCGAAAAAGGCGATCCGCACCTGCACCAATGACAGCGCCGACGGCAAGTGCAAGTTGGCCGTCATGCCGCTGTGCGCGGGTCCAGGCTACAGCGAAGCCGATCTGAAGGCGCCCGACACCGCCACGCCCGCTCAGTTGGAGGCCCTGTCGGCCAAGCTGGATTCGCGCGGCTACTGGGGCTCCGTGGCCGAGAAGGACTCGGGCCAACTGACCTACGCCGACGGCTATCCGAGCGAGAAGGAAGCGGTCGAGGCCTTGCTCAAGTGGGAAGACTGCGTCGGCTGCCGCACGGTGCTCACCTACACCGATACCTGCGTCGGCATGGCCTGGGGCAAGGGCAGCGAGGGCCGCGGCACCAGCTTCACCGCGAAGAATCCCGATCCGGTGGCGGCGCGCAACGAAGCGCGCGCCACCTGCGACGCCAAAAGCGGCGGCTTGACCTGCGTGGCCTTCGTGCGCTGCTCGGGGCGGGCTTACATCAGCGGGTACAAGGGCGAGGACGAGAAGGCGAATTGAGCCAGATGCGCTGCCTACCCCTCTGCTTCCCGGCGGTTGGCGTGGCGGCGCTCAGCGTCTGACGTGTTTTCGGTTCTGCTGCGCATCTTCGTGATGTTGGCGACCGGACCAACCAGGGGCGGTCCGACATCGGCGGGGGCCGTGAACTGCTGCGCAACGATGGGCGGAACTCCCACGGCATGACGGTAGAGTTGCTGCGGTAGCAGGCCTTGGATCGTGCCCAGGTCGTTGGCCGCATCGGCGCGCGCCTGCAGCGCGGTCTGTTCGTCCCGCTGGGCCTGATTCGCCGCGATGGCGCGCTCGCGCAGGCGGGCTTGCTGGGCCTGATGCGCAAGAACTGCGTTTTTCAGGCAGTGGGCCGTGTACTGATCCCGTAGCAAATGCACGGATCTGCTCTCATGACTTGCAATCCCCGGCCGTGGGCGCGGCATTGCCGCGGCTGGCGGCTGCGCGGCTTGCGCAAACGCGAACTGCGGCGCTTGTGCGTGCGCCAAGCGATTGGTGCGGCCGGAGGGCAGGGCCGGACTTGAGGGTTCGATGATGTTGGAACGCATGGCGGCAGCGGTTAACGGCGTCGCGTCGCGCGCGACTGCGAACGGATCCACAGCAGCTGCGCCGCGGAGCCCAGCAGGAACACCCCGAGCCAGGCGGCCAGCGCGCCGCGCACCAAGGGGGACTGGGGACCGTCGGCCAGCGGATGGCCCAGCGGCAGCCGTGTCAGCGTTTCCGCGATTCCGGGGACCCACATCAAGAAAAAGCTGAACGAGTACCCAAGTTGAGACAGGTAGGGCTGTGCCCTGGGAAGCGAGGAATTCCGGGAGATCAGCAGGGCTCCCGCTGCCGAGAGCAGGGCCAGGATGCCGAGGGCATGCCCGGCATTGAAACTCCCGGAACTGGACAACCCGAACGAAGTGAGCACGGCCAATAGCAGCCCGCCCAGATAGATCCTGCCGGATCGCGTCGCGGCGTCTATCCTCCGATATCGCGCAAAACTGTACAGGCCGACGGTGGCCGGCACGAGGCTGATGAGGGTGTGGGCGGCGCCCAGGGTGGAAATGGGGTGGGGCATGGATGGCTCCTGCAAATGGTGTTGCATTAAGCGACCGACTAGTTGATCGGTTTGCGGCGTAAAAATAGCGCACTCGGGAGTGCGCCTGGGAAGTCAGGCTGGCGTGGTCAATTGGCGGATGGCCGCCCTGGAAATGGATGCGAATATTTCGGGATCGCCGCAAGCCCTGGCCGTCAGCATTGCGCCATGCACGGTCGACATGAAGGCCTGCGCTTCGACCGCGGCATCATCGCGCAGATGGAATTGACCCATGGTGCTTCCGCGTTGCAGCACCGCGGCGATCCAGCCGGCCAACTCGCGGAAATAGGCGCGCACCTCGTCCGCGATGGCTTGCGGAATCATGGGGAGTTCGGCAGCCAGCATCGCGCAGATGCACATGGGCATCGTGTCCTCGCGTATGCACTTTGCCCAATAATCCGTGTATGCCGTCAGACGCGCCTGCGGATCCTGGACATGCTGATCCAATGCTCCCAGACCTTGTTTGGCCTGCTCGCGATGCTGGGCGACCACCGTCAGCACCAGATCCGCCTTGGTCGGGAAATGGTGATGGATGCTGGGCTTGCCGATATGGACCCGTTCGGAGATATCGGCGTAGCTGAACCCGTGATAACCGCCTGCGGCAAGCAGCAACCGGGTCTGCTCGACGATCTCGGCCGCTCTGGGAGAGAGCTCCACGCTCATGGTATCTACCTTGTGTTCTGAGAATATGTAGGGCTTTACGCGGATGTGGAACTATCGCGCCGCATTCGCCTGTCAGCCAATCTACTAGTTGGTCGGTTAGCCGTCAAGCTCTGGGCAGTTCCGGAGACAAGGCAGACGAGCAAATATTCCTGTTTTTTGCGACTGAGAATAAATCTCAGTACAATCCGGCCACTTTTCAATCGACCCGCGCCGTATGAGCCGCAATCCTTTGCTGGCGTCCAACCCGACGCCCGCATCCGCCGACGACAAGAACGGGAGTTCCAGCGCCATCGCCAAAGCCTACGCGCGCTGGCGCTTGCCGCTCATGCGCGGCCTGGCCCGCTTCAAGGGCAGCATCGGCAGCGCCGAAGACGCGCTGCACGAGGGCGTCGTCAAATGGGTGGCGGCCAATCCCGCGCTGGACTCTGCTGATCAGCAGGGCGCATACCTGCGCAGGACGGTGTTGAACGGCGTGGCGGACGAGTTCCGCGAACGCAAGGCAGGTCGCCGCATGCAGACGGTGTCGCTCGATGACGCCGAAGAGGGCGTGCAGGCGCTGGCGGCGGGCGAGGCTTCATGTCCGATGCACGCGGCGGCGCATCAACAGCGCCTGCAGCGGCTGGGCGAGGCCTTGCAGGAGCTCCCCGAGCGCCAGCGCGAAGCCTTTGTGCTGAGCCGGTTCGATGGGCTGACGCAGGACGAAGTCGCTGCCCGCATGCAGATATCGCGACGCATGGTGGTCAAGCATCTGGCGCGCGCCATCGCCTACTGCGAGGTCCGGGTGCACTATGCTACGGCTGCGCAGATGCGGCAATTGCATCGGCCCGCCGACGAAGACGCCGGCTTGGACAATAACAGCAACAGCGACTCTGCCTCGTCATGACCGATACGTCTTCCTCAGCTCCGCCGGATACGCTTGCCTTGCATGAGGCGGCCGCCGAATGGCTGGTGCGCCGCCAGGACGCCAGCTGGTCGGCCGCGGATGAGCAGGAACTGCATGCCTGGCTGGCCGCCCGTCCCGCGCATCGGCAGGCGTACTCGCGGGTAGCGCGAACCTGGCAGGATTTGTCACACGCGCCCCGTCCCGCGCTGGCCTCGGACGGACAGGCCGCTGCGGGTCCAACCAGAACCTTGCCGCGACGCTCTTCGAGAAATGCACCCGGCCGCCGAGCCGGCCGGCCAGGATTCTGGGGGACGCTGCTGGGGCAACCCATGTTCTCGAAGGCGTTCGCCGCTGCCTGTGCGGTGTTGGTCCTGGGCGGCGGCTACGGCTGGTATCGCTGGGACAACACGGCCGGCTATGTGCTGAGCGTGAGCACGGCGGCGGGAGAGGTGCGTCAACTGGACCTGCCCGACGGCTCCCATGTCGCGCTGAATTTCGGCAGCACGCTGGAGGTCCGCTACTATCCGCGGCGCCGCGAGCTGGTGCTGAACCAGGGCGAAGGGTTCTTCGACGTGGCGCCGGACACGGGCCGGCCATTTACGGTCGATGCGCGCCAGAGCCGGATCACCGTGGTGGGCACGGCTTTCAATGTGCGCAACACGGCAGATGAAGTCATCGTCAAGGTGTCGCATGGCCGGGTGCGCGTGCAGCCCGACCGCGACAAGGCCAGGCCCGAGCTGTCGCTGGGCGCCGAGCAAGGCGTGACCGTGGATGCGCGAAACGCCACCTATCAGGCGGTGGCGGCAGTGCCGGACGGCGTGGGCGGATGGCGCAATGGCCGTCTGGTGTACCGGCGTACGCCGCTGGGCGAGGTAGCCCAGGAGGTCGCGCAATACCTGGGCAAACCGGTGGCGTTGGCCAGCCCGGGCCTGAAGTCCTTGCCGGTCTCGGGTTTCGCCGCGACCAATGCGCCCGCCGCATTCCTGGAAGCCTTGCCGGACCTGCTGCCCGTGCAGGTCAAGCGTACGCCCGGCGGCGGCTATCTCATCCAGGACCGCTGAGCGTCCGGAAATCTAGCTGAAAATTATTTTTGTTTGCATGCGGTGCGCGGGTTCCCAATCCCGTCCCGGAATCCGTTTACTCCCGCAAGGCCGGTAGCGGCCAACAACGATGGGAGTGGGAATGGGACGGGGATTGTTGAAGGACGCGCTTGCTGGCGGCGCGTTGACCGCGGGCATGCAGCTCAGGGCCATGCCGGTGATGGTGGCGTGCGCGCTTGCCTTTCTGGCGTCGCCCGCCGCAGTGCAGGCGCAGCAGGCGCAGGTGGATTTCAGCATTCCGGCGCAGCCGCTGGAACATGCCTTGAGACTGTTTTCGGAGCAATCCCGGCATCAGGTGCTGTTCGATGAGGCGGTGGTGGCGGACAAGCACGCGCCAGCGGTCAATGGCCGCTATGCGCCGCGCGAAGCGCTGGATCAATTGCTGTCCGGCACGAACGTGCGCGTCAACAGCGCCCGGCCGAACGTATACACCTTGACGGTGGTCGGGCAATCTTCGTCCGACGCGGTGACGCTGCAATCGGTGACGGTTACCGGCAGCGGCATGGGCGGCCCAACGACCGAAGGAACCGGCTCATACACCAGCGATGCCATCACGATCAGCAAGATGACGCAGTCGGTCAGGGAAACACCGCAGTCGGTCAGCGTGCTTACGCGCCAGTTGCTCACCGATAAAAACCTGACCACACTGGACGAGGCGCTGGCGCAGACGACAGGCGTAACGAAGTCCGCAAGAAACTTTGGCAACCACAAGTTCTCGATACGCGGGTTCACGGTGGACGACAGCAACTACCTGGTCGACGGCGTGGCTGGCGTGGTCTACGCCCCGGTGGGCTGGCTGCCCATCGACACCGCCGTCTTCGACCGGGTGGAAGTGCTGCGCGGCGCGGCGGGCTTGATGCTGGGCTCGGCGGATCCCAGCGGCGCGATCAACATGGTGCGCAAGCGTCCGCGCAGCGAAGGCCATTTCGAGGGATTCACGACGGTGGGTTCCTGGGATAACTACCGCATGGAACTCGACGGCGGCGGCCCGCTCAACGAGTCCGGCACGGTACGCGGCCGGCTGGTCACCGCGTACCAGGACCGCCATTACTTCTACGACGGCGCCAAGTCGAAATCGCCCCTGGTCTACGGCGTTATCGACGCCGATCTCGGGAGCGACACCACGCTGACGTTCGGCGCGCGCCACCAAGCCACCGACACGGACGGCTACTGGATTTTCGGCTTGCCGCGCTATACCGACGGCAGCGCGCTGGACGTTTCGCGCTCGACCTCGTTGCTCCAGGACTGGAACCGGCAGAAGGGCGAGGTGAACGAAGTGTTCGCTGAAACCGAGCACCGGTTCAACAAGGACTGGAAGGCGCGCCTGTCGCTCAACCATACCGAGGTCGACCTGGATCAGCGCGTGGCCATTCCGAGGGGTGGCGTGGATCGGGCGACCGGCGTGGGTTCGAGCTTCTACACCATCTATTTCAACAATGCGCACGTGAAGAGCGACGGCATCGACCTGAATACCACGGGCAGTTTCCAGGCGCTGGGCGGCACGCACCAGGTCCTGCTCGGCGCAAGCTGGTCGCGCCAGCGCGTCAACCAGCAATGGGCGTATCTGGACAACGACACGCCCATCAACGTGTATGACCCTGACCATTCCTCCATCCCGAAACCGGCGCGTCCGGCCTGGGACGGCGGGGAAACGTCGCGGCTGGAGCAGACCAGCCTGTACGGCAGCATGCGGCTGCAACTGGCGGACCCGCTGCACTTGTTGCTGGGCGGCAAGTTCAGCTGGTTGAAATACCGGTCCAATGATGGGCTGACAGGCGAAAAAACTCGGGACTATGAGCAGAAACATGAGTTCACGCCCTATGCCGGACTGGTCTACGACCTGGACCAGCAATGGTCCGTCTACACCAGCTATGCGGACACCTACCAGCCGCAGAGCAGCTACGTAACGTCTTCGGGCAAGCCGCTGGACCCGACCATCGGCGCCAACTACGAGGCAGGGGTGAAGGGTGAACTCTACGACGGACGCCTGAACGTTTCCGCGGCGGTGTTCGCCGTGAAGAAGTCCGGCATCGCGGTGGAAGACATGGCGGCCACCGGAAGCTGCCCGGGGACGCAGGGCAACCCCGTTTGCTATCGCAACGGCGGCACCCTGCGCAGCAAGGGCTTCGAACTGGAAGCGAGCGGCGCGCTCGCGCCGGGCTGGCAGGTGATGGCAGGCTATACCTATCTCACCAGCCGCGACGACGAGGGCGAGACGATCAGCGCGGAGACCCCGCGCCATCTGTTCCGCCTGTCTACCACGTACCAACTGCCGGGCCGCTGGAATGCCTTCAGCATCGGCGGCGGCGTGTCGGCGCAAAGCGGCTACTCGTACAAGGCCTACGACGACGAGTCGGTGCGGATGGGCGCGCCCGGCCGCGCGGTATGGGATCTGCGTGCGGGCTATCGCATCAACAAGCACTGGTCTGCCAGCCTGAACGTGGCGAACGCGTTCGACAAGGACTATTACGGCATGGTCAGCCAGATCCGTCGCGGCAACCATTATGGCGAACCTCGCAACGTGATGCTGACCTTGCGGGGGACGCTGTGACCGGCCATGCGCCTGACGGTCCTTGCGGCCGCCTGCGGACGCAGTCGTGAAGGGGGGATTCCGCCAGAGCATGTCCTGGCTGCACACTTGGTGCGGCCTGACCTGTGGCTGGCTGTTGTGCGCGATCTTCCTGACCGGCACGCTCAGCGTGTTCCGGGAGCCCATCACGCGCTGGATGGAAGCGGGGCCGCCGCCGGCTTCCGCCGCCGAGGCAGCCGACGCGCGACAGTGGCTGGCGCGCGCTACGCAGGAGTTGTCGTCCCGGGCAGCGGCGGCTTCCGTCTGGGATATCTCTTTGCCGGCCCAACCAGGCTGGCCCGTGCAGCTGTCCTGGCGCACGGGGGATGGCGTTCGTCATGAGGTCTGGCTGGACTCCCGCACGGGCGCGGTGCAGCCTGCGCCCCAGATACGCGAGACGGAGGGCGGCCGGCATTTCATGTCCTTCCACTACACCTTGCACGGCGGCCTGCCGGGCTACTGGCTGGTGGGCTGGATATCCATGTGCATGCTGGTCGCGCTGGTCTCCGGCGTGGTGGTGCACAAGCGTATCTTCAAGGATTTTTTCACCTTCCGTCTCGGCAAAGGATTACGCAGCTGGCTGGACGCACACAACGCCACGGCGGTGCTGACGCTGCCGTTCCTGTTCATGATCGGCTACACCGGGCTGGCGTTCTTCTACACCAGCTACATGCCATGGCCGCTGCACGCGGCGTATGGCGGGGATGCGGGCGCCTATCGCCGCTATCAGGCCGAGCTTGCGCCCACGCAGCCGGCGCTTCGCGTCGCGGGGCAGGGCGTTGGCGCAGTCCCCGATCTCTACCTCTTGCTGTCGCGAGCGCGCGAGCTGACGGGACAGGATGCGGCGCGGATCACCATCGATCGTCCGGGCGACGCGCGCAGCGTCGTCCTGGTGTCCGGCCGCAAGCCCCTGGCGGGCGGGGCGCCGCGCCTGCTCACCGAGAGCAGCCGGGTCGCATTCGATGCGGAAAGCGGCGCGGTCTTGCAGTATGTACCCGCCCATCACGAGGAGCTGGCAGCGAAGCAGGTCCATGAGACGATCGAAGCCCTGCACAAGGCGGACTTCGGCGGATGGACCATCAAGTGGCTGTATTTCTTCAGCGGCCTGATGGGCACCGCCATGATCGCCATCGGCACGCTGCTGTTTTCCATCAAGCGGCGCAAGAAGAGCGAGCACGAGTTCGGCGCGGCGACGGCGCGGGTCTACCGCTGCGTCGAGGCCTTGAACGTCGCGGCGCTTGCGGGCATTGCCTTGGCTAGCATTGCCTACTTTTACGGCAACCGGCTGATCCCGGCCGCCTGGCCAGAACGCAGCGCCTGGGAGATCCGCGTCTTCTTCGCCGTGTGGGCCGTCACCTTGGCTCACGCCTTGTGGCGTACGCCGCGCCGCGCCTGGATCGAGCAACTGGCTGCGGCGGCCGTGCTCTGCCTGGCGCTGCCGGTATTGAACTGGGCTACGACGGGCCGCCATCTGTGGGCCTATGCCGCGAGCGGGGAGAGGCTGCAGGCGGCAGTGGAACTCACCGCGCTCGCATCTGGCCTGCTGCTGGCATACATGGCCGGCGCGCTGCAGCGGCGCTGGAGCGTTGCACCGGCGGTTGCTGCTCAGCCGTCGCGCAAGGCCACCGCCGCCAGCGACGGCGCCACAGCTCGATGGGGGATCGTCAGCCGCGTGATAGCGGCCG
>LNAP01003366.1_pt1 | contig 15302 bp, 16 predicted proteins | sample 602601 | NCBI WGS metagenome assembly LNAP01 (sample SAMN02440304, study PRJNA202911) | soil metagenome | biome: Subtropical and temperate rainforests or woodlands; isolation source: soil samples (1 kg each in a 20% v/v slurry with milli Q water) were... ...
GGCTGGAGATCAAAGGTCAGATGGGTGTGGCTCTCAAGGTCAAAAACCTGCTGGGCGAATTGAACTAAAAGTCCTTTATTTTTTGTTTTATATTTTTGCGCTGAGTGTGTTAATTTGCGCACCAGAATAAAAGAAGAGAAGACAAAAGCAATTATTGCCTCATTTTGTCAATTTAACGAAAAATCCTGCAGATGATTCGAATAATATTCGTATGAAACTTAATTTTGCCACCAATTAATACCGCCAATACACAGGATTCTACACCACTCTTTTTTCACAAAATTGTTTACACCTAATGCAGCTATGATACTACTTTTTTCTCTTTTTACACACAAGCCTTGATCTTTTTCGATGCGCCTTCCAGTCCTTCGTGGTCGCAGGTCTCGGAATAGCAAAAACGGGAATCACTCGAGTCGTGGACCTGGATCGTCGCATGGTCGATGCCGAGCTTTCTGCAGATCTTGTGTGCGGCCAGCAGCGTTGCCTGGGGGTTTGCAGCCTATGAATAGCAGCAACAAAAAAGAAGAAAAAGTGGGGAAACGATCAGGAAAAGAAGGAAAAGGAGTTAAGAATGGATCAGAGAAGACAACGCTTGTAAAGAAAAAAACAAAAAAGACAACAGACAAACTTTCTCTTACTCGGATGTGGCAAGTGAGGGAAATGGAGTTGGAGGAAATGCTCCAAATGTGCAGATCGTGAACGTCCTCCACTCCGTCGATTGCTTGGAACTTGGTCATCACAATCTCCCAGTCAATCTACAGGAGAGGAGATGTTTTCATAAAGTATATTTTATGGGAAATGGTATGAAGAGGAGAGTTTCTTACATTGGCCGGAGCGCCCTCGAAAAGTATCAAACCGATCTTGCCGATAAGAGGCAACGTGGAGTTAAGCGCCACGATGGAGAACAGTACGGTGCAAATAGGGTCGATAATCTGCCAGTGAGGCTTCCACCATAGCACCGCGCCGGCGATGGCGACACCGATGCTCTGAATGAGGTCCGTCAGCACGTGCAAGTAGGCTGCTTCCAGATTGACGTCGGAAGTGTGGTTGTCGTGGTGGTAGTGGTCGTCTGCCTCGGAGAGCTCTGCGGAGCCATACTTGCCATGTGCATGCTCGTGTCCATGGCCGTGGCCGTGGCTGTGATCGTGTCCGTGGGCAGCCTCTTCGTCATGGTCGTGAGATGAATGGCTGTGTGAGGCGTGGTCGTGGCTGTGTCCGTGGCCACTGCAGCCAGCGTCCATATCAGTGCTCTCTTTGTGAGAAGTGTGATCATGGGAGTGCCCGCCACCGCAAGCCTTCTTGTCACCAAGTAGCGGGGTCTTCTCGTTGTGGCCATGTGCGTGACCGTGGTCGTGTCCGCTTTCTTTCTGCTTGGAGCTGCCGCACTCTCCGTGACCGTGGTCGTGAGCATGACCAGAATGCTTCTTGCTGACAGGGGATGCAGGGTCGCGCTTTTCTTCGTGTCCGTGGTGTCCTGAGCCACCACAGGCATGACCGTGGTCGTGAGAGTGTGCCGGATGGAAGGCGCCACCGTGGTCTTCATGGAATACGTAGCCCAAACATAAGTTAACGACCACACCAAAGCACGCCACAACAAACATCAAGAACCCATCCGTCTCCTCTGCAGTCCCTTGGAACCACGCCAAACCGCGGAAGAAGGCGGCATAAAGTAATACTGCAGTAATGATCCACAAAGACAAAACACTGCCGAACGCTCCAAAGACCTCCGCGCGAGCCATACCGAAGGTAAGGGTCTTCGTTCCCGGTGCTTTTGCGGCAATTGTAGCAATAAGAGCGATAGCGAACCCAGCAATGTCGGTCAGTAAGTGCGCCGCATCAGAGAAAATCGCAATACTATTAGCCAGGTAACCACCAGCAATTTCAATGCACATGAAAACAAGCGACAAACAAATTGCCAGCTTTAAGCGTGTTTCTTTCTCCATCTTTGCCATCTTTCCAGTACCAGTCTGACAATGCGATCCAAGCAGGAGAAATATCCCCGATTCAAACACAAACCCTCCCTCTCCCTCACCAACCACATAACGAGAGGCGAAAATAAAAATTCGGTTAGCTCGAACTTTTTGAATACTTTTGTATTCATATCATACTGTAGCATATTCAAATACTACGACGATGTATGATTGCGGCAACTGTCCGACCAGCAGTACTAATATACCTTAAGCAAGAAAGAAACCAGCCTTGCATACATTGGTTCGTTGTAAGCAGATTAGTTTTTTTGAATAACATCAATTATTACATAATAGCCGTTCAGAATTGGCGAATTGAAATTCAAATTCAATTTAGATTGTGGTGGACGATGCATTGTGCACATGTCACTTTCGCATTGCGCACAGTCGCATTGTGGGGGCTCTTGTGTTTATCTTTGGGCACTATAACAGAAAACTATTGCGTTCGATCTCGAGGAGGAGGCTTATCTTCTCGACAAATTAGGGAGTGCTGTGACTTACTAGAAAACGACAACCCTGCATTATTGTCGTTCTTAGAGCATGTTGAGGATATACATGGACATTTAAATGTCGATAAAATATTACCCTCGCTGTATACCTATAGATCTGTTGCGTTATTCGAGACCTACAGACTCCCAGAGGCAGCGGAAGCCTTGGTGCAGGCAGTGCGTTTTAATCCAGCAGATGCAAGGGCTTGGCATAATTTGGGCGAAATTCGTTCTTTACAAGGTTCAGTGGGAGACAAATTCGTGGCGTATGATATGGCTGAGTCCTTGACTGGAAAGCCCTACCTTGGAAATCGTTTTGCCCGAGTTATGTGGCATAAAATGGAAGAGAGTCTCAAAGTTAGCGAGAACGAGTTCTTGACATGTTTGACCCATCTTACAAAGATGTATTGCGAGGATGCGCATATCTCGGCGAGTGTTGAGATGGTCGAGTTGAATGGCACGTCAAAAGTGGCTCTGCAAGAGTATTTTTCCCGCTCGTTTCACGAAGAAATCGCTAACTTGACAGATTTGACAAATGTGTACAATAGTGCCGTACGCACAAAACCAATAGACCACTTAGTTATTGGGTTTGTGCTTGCAACGCTGGACAGCGGCCCAGTCAATTCTCTCACGCAGACCCTGTTGCGACGCCTGGACCGCCGCCGGTGCACCCTGGTGGGGTTCATCGTCTCTACCAGGACCACTGTGGCGGCGGAATGGATGGGCAGCATGCTGCGCAGCTTCGACCAGCTCGTGTCGCTCGATGGTCTGTCCCAGCTGGAAGGCGCCACGGTGATTGCGAAACACAAAGTCGATGTGCTCATTGATATGAACGGGTTCACCTTGATTACCGGAGTGCACATCATGAAATATCGACCATGCCCGATTCAAATCAATTTTCTCGGCGATCCCCTCACCGCGGCGTTGAAATTTATGGATTATTACATCGGAGATGTTCGGGCGAACCCACCGGACACCACCGCCGGCCACTTTACCGAACAACTGGCGCTGTTGAGCACCGGCTATCTGACCAACAGTCACCAAGAGGTCTCCCCGGATGTTCTCTTCCGCACACGAATGGCGAAAGCAGAGCTACCCATGATGTCTCCTCTGGGCGCATCGGAAACACTAAAACCGCTGTTTTGCCGCACATGTGACCTGCAGGAGCCCTTATTGTTCGGGACGTTTCACACCTATTCCAAAATCGATGCGACCATCTTTCATGTGTGGATGAACATCCTGCGCAGGGTGAGTCCGTCCTCGATTGTGTTTACCGCGGTGATCTCCGATCCCGTGGCGATGCAGAATTTGGTCACCGAGGCCACCGCGCACGGCGTGGCACCGCATCGCGCGACCTTTTTGGGTCTGACGGCGTGGTATCTGCATCTGCACCACAAGTCTGCCCTGGATATATTCCTCGATACCACGCGTAAGAATGGCCATACCACCACGGTGGACGCGGCTTGGGCGGGACTGCCCACCGTGGCGCTGGCGGGGACACACAATGTCGCGCGGCGCAGTGCAGAGTCCACGTTGCATGCGTCTTCAAAGAACACTCACGGATTGGTTTATTCGTTGAAAGAGTACGAGGATGTGGCGGTGGCGCTGACTGCCACGCGACGTGGGCGGAGGCGATTGTCGGATTGGCGTCAGTTTACAGACCGCGCCCGAGTCTCCAGCGATATGTTCGATGGATTGTTTTTTGCAGATAAATTTTTACACTCGTTGCAAAGTATTCGCGAGTTGAATGCGCTCGTGGGTACTGAACAGAAGAATTATAATGTATTTCAAGTCGATGATGATTAGCGGAGCATTTTAGCTTCCATAGTCAATCATGTTTTACATATTTAACGTATACTACTCTTACATCCGACCATTTACTTCGTTGGAATGCATGAATGCGTTGTACGACGTACGTCGTACTGTAATCGTTTTGTTCGCAATAAAAAAGTCGGTTAATCTGTAACTCAACGGCCGCCGCTCTGCCAGCTGCAGTTTCAACATTCTTGACACTGAATTTCGAGCATAGCACAGGTTATTCGCTCTTGTAGTTGTCAGATTAAGCAGATAACTTTTGTGAAATGAATGATCTAGACTTTGAAGGTGGTGGTGGGGGTGACAACGAAGATTTTTGCCGTGGCTACGGAGCGCAAACAAATGAAGGCTTGGACGAAGGATTTGACGAAGAGAACTATGATTACAATGATGATCAGGATGAAGGGCAATACATTGATGAAGCAGAAGTTGTAGACAAGGCGCCAGAAATGCCCCAGTATTTTTACAAAGATGTCGAAAGTTTCTTGTCCATGGCTCCGCCAAAATTGAAAGACAGTGGATTGAAGAAAGATAAAAGTGCCAAAAAGGCTTCGGGTAGCGGCGTTCAGCTTCCGGATATTTATGCAAACAAACCAAGCAGTGGCGAATCTGGGCCTCCCAGACCGCCTCCTGTATCCAGTAAAGTGCGCAGCAAACTTCACGCCAACACGAACAAAGTCAAGAGTCAACCTCAGTTCGATCATTCTTTGTTACGCGAAGCATTTGCTTACACGGACAGGTTGTTGAAAGAAGCCATTATGGAAGAAGCTGCTGCCGGCGGTGGGGATTTCAATGACCATGATGCGTCTCGGCCTGCGGTGAAAGGAAATTTGAAGAAAGGAAGCGGCAAAGGCGCAAGTGGCGCACCGCAAGGAAAGCCAATCTCTAAGACGGCACCGATTGAATCGGTATATATGGCACCACACTCAGATTACCAAGGTGGCAGCAAAAAGAAGTCTGACAGTGCAGGCAAGGATCGAAAAGGCGTTGTTAAGCGCATGCGCGCGAAAATTCCGTCCGAAGCGGCCATGTATGGGAATCACGAAGCAGAAGGAGCATCTTTCAATGTTTCAAACGATAACGAATCGGATAATCGGCGCAATCCGATTAATTTTGATGAGCTTATTTCTAATTTTCAAGGCGGCTTGACATTACAAAAGTTACGAAAGGAACTGGAGCAGAGCAAGCAATCGATGAAGAACAGCGAAAACTTTATGAAGCAATTATCAAAGGAGTATTTGGGTAGTGGTCGTTTGTAATGATTATTGTTGTGTGATTGATACGATGTTATGGTTTGTTACGCCAAACAAATGTGACGATAGAACCGCGTCGAAAACTTAAAACATTTATATCTGTCTATTGATTCGTTAATCTTATAGAACAGAGTATGCGCAAAGAATAAGAATCGTGCAATAAATATCAGTTACTTTTTCGCTGATCTAGCGACGATCCCCATCCCCACGTTCAGCAAAAATGCAGCAACGACCGCATTTTCAATGGTCACGCATGCGTAGGTGGTCTGAACGGAAGCCTTGCGGAGTGAGTGAAGGAAAACAAAGATACCATCTTGGACGATCCGCTGCGTCACTCCAACAGCTGCATCTCTACGGTCAGCAGGCGTGTTGCTGATCACTAAAATCGTTAGAATAAACAGAAGCATGCCCAGCATCGTCACAATAAGGGTAATTAAAGTCGCTGAATTTCTCAATTTCGCATACTCAGTCTCTCTCTTCTCTCTTTCTTTGACTGTCTTGACTCTTGTGCGCTTTTTGGCTTTGTTCATCTTGAAAACATGCGAAGCAAAATAAATGCTCGTGATTTCCGGATTGACCTCTGGAAAGGGTTATCTTGTCAGTACATCGACTTCCCGTTTGAAATTTGACGTTCATGTACATCGATAGTTGGTTGGAAGAAATCTGGGTTGCTTAGAAATTTATGCAGAAGTGGGTTCATCACAAGATTTTTGTACTGAACGAGCAAACATCACCACGTCTTTCTGGAACGTCTTGGACATTTGGAGGTTTAGGAAAGGGTTATGCGCATGGGACGCCCCTTTTCTGCGGCTTGAGGGGAGTTGAAGCTTCCCTGCTGTTTGGCCATCAACTGCGGGTCGAATAAATCTACTAAGTAGTGTAATCTCCACAAGTCATTTAGTTTATCATTGTCTCGTATACATTCAATGTCTCTAACGCTTTTTATCAACGGAAGGAAGCGCGTCTTCAATCAAAATGAACTGGATCCGAAATTGTCCCTGTTGCAGTTTCTCCGCAAATCCGGCTTAACCGGGGCAAAACTTGGATGCGGTGAAGGTGGATGTGGTGCCTGTACTGTTATGTTGTCAAGCTATGATGCTGAGAACAAAAGACCAGTCCACTATTCTGCAAACGCTTGTTTAACTCCCGTTTGCTCTCTGGACGGTATCGCAATTACAACTGTGGAAGGCATCGGGAGCATGAAGGAAGGCCTTCACCCCGTTCAACAGCGTATTTCTGCTATGCACGGCTCCCAATGTGGATATTGTACGCCAGGAATCGTAATGGCGATTTACACGTTCTTGAGAGCCAATCCTAACGCGACCCCTCACGAGATTGAAAGCTCGCTCGATGGAAACCTGTGCCGATGCACAGGATACAGACCTATCTTGGATGCTGCACGTTCTTTGTCCAACAACAAGGAATCTCATGCGCCTCCTGCTGGGTGCTGCAAGGGCAACGGCGGCAAATGTCCCTGTGCCGAGACCTTAAAGGTGGAATCTACGACCGACTCTTTCCTTCACAACAACTCTGAGGACTCCATCCTGGCCGGCAAAAGCCTGCAGGAGTCGCTCAATGCAGTGTCTCGCTCAGAGCCAATTTTCCCTCCCGAGCTCACCCACTACGAGTTCAAGGCTCTGGAGATCGTGAGCAATGGCGCGAAGTGGTTCCAGCCCATCACTTTGGAGAGCCTCCTGGCCATCAAGGCAGAGTACCCCACCGCCAAGCTGATCGTCGGAAACACCGAAGTCGCCATCGAGATGAGACTCAAGGCGTTTGAGTACAACGTCTTTGTGAACCCCTCGCACGTGAAGGAATTGTGTGTGCTGGAGACCACCGAGGGCGGCATCAACGTGGGTGCCGCGGTGACCATCAACGGCCTGCGCAGCTTCTGCGGCAAAATTGAAGACCAAATGGAGAAGGCCAACAAGCCTTATCTCACCCGTGGTCTGCGGGCCATCTAGAACATGCTCACGTGGTTCGCGTCCAACCACATCCGCAACGTGGCGTGTGTGGGTGGCAACATCGCCACTGCTTCGCCGATCTCTGATCTCAACCCGATGCTCCTTGCCAGCAACGCGGTTCTGACGATCCACTCTGCCAGCAAAGGTGCCCGCCAGCTGCCCATCCAGGAGTTCTTCCTGGCCTACCGCAAGGTCGCCCTGGAGGCCGACGAGATCCTCGTCAGTGTGTTCATTCCTTACACCTCGGAGTTTGAGTATGTGCTGCCGTTCAAGCAGGCCCGCCGCCGTGAGGACGATGTGAGTATTGTAACCGCCGGCATGCGGGTGCGTCTTGCGCCCAAGCCCACTGGTGCGGCCGGTGCGGCGGGATGGATGGTGGAGGATGCCACCCTGTCTTTCGGCGGCATGGCCCCAACCGCCATCCAGGCTAAGGCGACTGTGGCGGAGCTGGTGGGTCGTGACTGGAGCTACGCCGCGGTGGAGAATGTGTTTGCCACTATGCGCAAGGAGCTGTCTCTCCCCGTGAGCGTGCCGGGTGGTCAGGCGGAGTACCGCATGGCCCTGGCCGTGTCTTTCCTGTACAAGTGCTACCTCACCATGACCGCGGAGCACGGTACCTATGTGACCAAGCTCGGCGCAGAGGCTTATCCCCCTGTGCCAAGCGTGGACCCCATGGATATGAGTGCCACCTTCAACTTCCTCACAGAGGAGAAGACGTACTCCCGTGGCGAGCAGGGCCACTTCGACCGCCAGGGTGCTTACATCCACGCCCCGCATACCCCCGACAACACGCCGGCCTATCCTCCGCTCAAGGAGTCCACCCCTGCAGGCGGTGTGGGTCAGTCCTTGATGCACCGCAACGCCGAGGCTCAGGTGACGGGCCATACCAAATATGTGGATGACATGCCGCTGCCGGCCAACGCCGTGCACGCCTGCCTGGTCACCAGCACCAAGGCGCACGCCCGGGTGCTCAGTGTGGACACCTCCGAGGCCGAAAAGTGCGCCGGCTTTGTGCGGTATATCTGCGCGAAGGACGTCATTGGCAGCAACAAGATGGGCGTAATCGTCAAGGACGAGGAAGCTTTCGTAACGGAGATTGCCATGTACCATGGAGCGGTACTTAATTTTACTTGTTAACTTTGGAAGCATCTATTTTAATTAATATCTACCTTTTCTTCTTTTTCCATTCGTAGGTCATTGGTGCGGTGCTCGCAGACTCCCACGAGGAAGCTGTGCTAGCGGCCCGAAAAGTCGTCGTCCAGTACGAGGAATTGGCGCCGATTGTGTCGATCAACGACGCCATCGCCGCCAACTCTTTCTTCCCCACCCACCACTCTATCGTCTCTGGTGATCTGGCGGAGCAGAAGGCCCAGGCCGAAGTGGTGGTCGAGGGAGTGGGCAGAATTGGTGGTCAGGAGCACTTTTACCTGGAGACCAACGCCACCATTGCCCTGCCTTCGGAGAATGGCCACATGGAGGTCTTTTCCTCGACGCAGAACATCGCAGAGACCCAGCACTACTGCGCCTCTGTCTGCGGAGTGCCTGACTCTAAGATTGTGGCCAAAGTGAAGCGCATGGGTGGTGGCTTTGGCGGCAAGGAGTCGCGCTCTGCGATGTTCGCTGTGGTGGCTGCCCTGGGTGCTGCTGTGCTCGACCGGCCCGTGTCTATCATGATTGAGCGCGATGTGGACATGAGTCTGTCTGGCCAGCGCCATGCTTTCCAGTACAGCTACAAGGCGGGCATGAAGAAGGACGGCACGTTGAGCTATCTCGATGTGGACGTGTACTCCAACGGAGGCTACTCGCACGACCTGTCGGTGCCTGTGATGGACCGCGCTTTGTTCCACATCGACAACGTCTACCGCTGGCCCGCCCTCTCTGCACGCGGCAATGTCTGCAAGACCAACCAGCCCACGCACACTGCCTACCGTGGCTTCGGTGGACCCCAAGGAATGGTCGTCACCGAGACGGTCATGCAGCACCTGTCCGAAGCCTCTGGCCTGCCATTGGACTTCTTGAAGACCCACAACATGTACAAGGACGGCGACTGCACTCACTTCGGTCAGCCGTTGGAGCACTTCTTTGTGCCGGATCTGTGGGCGAAGGCGCAGCACATTGCCAGTGTGGAGGAACGCAAGGCCCAGGTCGCTGAGTTCAACAAGAACAACCGCTGGCGCAAGCGCGGATTGGCGGTGACTCCCACCAAGTTCGGAATTAACTTCACGGCCAAGTTCATGAACCAGGTATGTTTGTATACCCATTCTTCCAATTTCTTTTCCACTTCTCTGCGTATCAAATTTCACATGGTAATAAATTTCTTCATTTAGGGAGGAGCTCTCGTGCACGTGTACACCGACGGCTCTGTTCTGTTGGCGCACGGAGGTACGGAGATGGGCCAAGGTCTGTTTACCAAGGTGATTCAGGTGGCCGCACAGAGCTTCGGTATCTCCGAGCAGTACATCATCACCACCGAGTCTGCCACCAACACCGTGCCCAACGCCTCGCCCTCGGCGGCCTCCCTTAGCACGGACCTGTACGGCATGGCCGTACTGGATGCCTGCGAGATCATCAAGAAGCGTCTGGAACCGATCAAGGCGCGTCTCGGCGACTGCGACTGGCCCACCCTGGTGCGCACTGCGTTCTTCGACCGTGTCGATCTCAGTGCCCACGGCTTCTACAAGATCCACACGGACCGCTGTGGTTACGACTTTGACAAGGTGTGCGCCACCAACCGAGAGCGCGGCTTCCCGTTCAACTACTTCACCATGGGTGTGGCGGTGACCGAGGTCGAGATTGACTGCCTCACGGGTGACTCGAATGTGGTCCGCGCAGACGTGCTGATGGACGTGGGCAAGAGCATCAACCCTGCCATTGACATTGGCCAGATCGAAGGCGCCTTCGTGCAGGGCTTTGGCTGGAGCACCATGGAGGATTTGATCTGGGGAGACAAGGAGCACCCCTGGGTCAGACCTGGCCAGCTGTTCACCCGCGGCCCGGGTACGTACAAGATTCCCTCGTTCAACGACGTGCCGGCGGACTTCCGTGTGCATTTGTCGGACACCGACAATCGCTTTGCGGTGCATTCTTCCAAGGCGGTGGGCGAGCCGCCGTTCTTCATGGGCGCATCGGCCTTCTTCGCCATCAAGGTACGAGTTTTACTTCTTTCACCAATTTCACGTTGTTGGTTTTATTAACTTTCTTAAAAACAACCTACTCGTTGCTTTCATTAACTTTCCTAACATTTTCTTCCACTTGATTTTTTCCAGGATGCGATCATCGCGGCGCGTTCCGAGCGTGGCTTTTCGGAGTACTACCCGCTGCACCTGCCGGCCACCAGCGAGCGCATTCGCATGGCTTGCACGGACGACATCGCCAAGCTGTGCATCTCCGACGCCGCCGCGCAGAAAGGCGTAGAGCAGTTCCAGCCCTTGGCCTCTTGCTAAATACATGGTGTGTATGGTTTACGGGTCGAATGTTCTTGCGCAAAAAAAATAGTTGTTTTCTTTTGGTAGTACTGGAGTTTAAAACAGAAGTACATTATGGTAATGTGCTTCTGCGGTTCGTAGCTTTATGTCTACATGTCCTGTCGTTTAATAAATCTTTGCAATAAAATGAATCATAAGATTTAATGTCTGCTCCCGTCTTCGTATTACAGTATTCATACATTACATTCACAACCAAAAAGAGTGTATCAACGCTTACGCGTACGCTGGTGCAGCGGCTAGAGCGACCACATACAACACTGCAAACACAAAGATTCCCGCTTCCACTGCACGCAATTTGGCTTGGTAGGACACACAGTTGCGGAGATAGCGTGAGGTGTCAATGCTGCGGGCGACATAGGATGGCAGAAAGGCAATCCAGTCGGTCTCCGTCCAGAGGCTATGGGCATCTTCAGAAGGGACGCTGTTGCTGGTGATATAAGAAGTCATGGGCTGCATCTCTAAGGAGCTACTCACATCCATCTAAAATCACGAAAAGCGAAACAGTTAGAAAGAGGTTGGTAAGGATATCTCGTGTTAATGCGTACAAACGGTTTACCTGGTCGAGCTGGCCCAAGTCGCTAAACGACGCCGATTTGAGCACGTCTTCGCTTTTGGTCTTACCCAACTGCTCAATCTGCTCCCACTCCAACCGGAAGAATCCCCAGACCATGCGCCGCACGATCTCCAGACTGGCCAGTAGCGGCCCCAGGTGGCGCATCGCGAACACAAACAAGGGGCTGGCCCCATCGGCCACCGCCGGGGCGGGCAACAGCGTGAGTGTCCAGGCAAAACGCAACGTGAGATTGAACACAATCACCGCGAGGTAGTTGCGCAGTGGGCCCAGCAGGCGGGTCTTGCGGAAGCACACACGGGTGTGTACCAGGCAATCCACGGCGGCCAGGCCACTGGAGGAAGCGGTGGGAATGTCATGTTCCGGAGGGGAGATTTGCACCATTCCCCAATCTTGTGTGAGGTCCCAGGCGAACTGGAACAGCGTGGCAAATACAAATGCCCCAATCCATACAGGGTTGGTGCGTATGGCGGGCTGGAACGTACCAAAGGAGATCACCACAATCGCAGAGGTGTACTTGAGGGCGTTCCCAATGTGCGGCCAGCGCTTGCCCGTGTCCACACTGCGCCGCAGGCACTGCAGCAAGCGCAGCCATAAGGGAAACAGGGTCAGCACGGGCAGTAACAAGAATCGATAATAGAAGGCCTCGGTCAGCCAGCTACCGGAGCGGTCCGCGGTCAGCGTGAAGTCGTTGGACAACCAGGCATAGACCGTTTCCGAGACGTAAATTACCGAAAAGAACATCGGAATAAACACGCGCACCAACGAGGTCAGCAAATCACCAACATAACCATCTCGGAAATTGACCAAATAAAACGGCGCCGCCAATACGCGCCACAGCATGTGCATCCAACTTTGGCGCGTCTGGCAGGGGAAAAACAGTCGCGCGCCGCAAAATACAGCCAAGGCGGCGGGAATTGCGTGCGCCACGGTCAAATCACCATTGGGACCGAAATAGCCCCCACGCACGGCTTTGTTGAACAGCACAAACGCGAACAAGAACAACATACATAGATTGGCGCTGGCATGATAGACTGCGCGCTCGGGGTGCGTCGATTGGCTCAACTCAGTGTGTTCTAGTTCCAGCAGTTTGATAAAATCAATCCCTGCGTGCCGCCAGACTTGGATGGACAGGCCCCACATGAGAAGAAGCAGCAATAGATCACCCAAACACAAGAAGATAAGAAACGTTTGATCCTGTAAAAGAAAAGAGAAATGCGTGTGAGTACACCGTTATCATAAAATAGTGAACTCGCACATCAATGTCTTACATTCCAAATGTCTTTGTCGGATATTTCATTGTTTATGCACTCCGACGCGGCCCATATTAACAGTATGATTGTGGCGCCGATCTTAGTGTGGTACTGCCAGTGTGCGCTTTGTTGGTGCCGCAAAAAGTGCTATAAAAGATGAAACAGAGAATTGAATCAGACTATCATACCGCACAATAATCTCACAAAGAACAGAAAACAAAGTTTGTTAACCTTAGAAGACAGCTGGCGCTCAGCAAGCAGGGCAAGCTCTTTGGAATGAAACAATTTCCCTGCCCACAGACTTCGCACTGTGACCAGCACGGCTTCTTCCTATACACCAAGAGAAAATGCTCATAAGGAGTTGTTTTATCGGTAATGAAAACTCGCAGACATACCTCAGTTGTTAAGAAAACCCTGTTACTTAGTAGAGGAGCGAACAAAGGATGTGTTGCGGCTTCAACGCGTCTGTCAACTGATGTGATGCCACGTTCGTCGCCTAGGCTGATAATGGCCCTGTTGTAACTGTCACAAGTCCGTCGAATGATGTGCAACACATTAGTCTTAAAATCAATGCTTTCCATTATCTGGTCATATGCTTCGTTTAGCTGCTGCTTCAGGCGCGCCTCAACCGGCCTGCTGAGATCAGATATTGGTCCTTTCTCAAATTCATCGGAGATAGAAGTCCACTCTGCAAGGTCGGCGCGAATTTTAGACATTACAGTTTGAACACTCATATATGATTCGTCGAGAGCATGATATATATCTGTTGTCAGCACTTTCAATTTTCGCGCTTCAACTGGACTTTTCTCCTCTAAATCACTTGTAGCTATGTTCAGTGCTTCCAATATATCCACATATCTGTTGCTTCCAGCCAAAACAGCCGTTTCAACTGCTCGGACTTTCCTTAATGAATTATCAAACATATTACGAGTATAGATAAAGATACGTGTGTGCGCATAACGCGAAACTATAGCGCCAGTGGACACAGATTGGATGAATGTTCTGGACAGGGTTATTCAAGAGCTAAGTTTGAAAAGTATGCGTACCTTTAGGTTTCACTTTGTTCATTTGACGCAAATAATAGATAACGTTGTTAATAGCAAGGTGTTGCATAAACATTGTGTTAAGAGCCCAAATTTGAAGTGGTGGATGATCTTTTCTCCTTTTAAAAAGTCATTTGCAACGTGAAATACAACCATTTTACTGTTCCAATCAACACTTTGCAATGGCAAGTCGCGAGAGAAAGCGACCCGCTCACTTGGACGATGACATGGAAGATAAAGAGTTCACAAAGGTGGTTCGTGCCTGGGACCGCCAGAAAGTGCAAACTGCGGCGAAGAAAAAGCAGTTGGTTGAGCCTAATAAAGACGTTGTTTCTGAAGTTATCAAGCAGCCGATACAAATAGTTAAGTCGAAAGCTGTTAGAGGCAAGCCCAAAGGAGATCACGGCCAAGCACCGGCCTTGACACCGCAAGCAAGATTACAGGAGGAGATTGAAGAAAAGCACATTGCTCGCAGCAGGGACAGAAAACTCCGCACCGCTAAGCCTATAAAAGTATTACCTGAAGGTGCAGTAGAAATTGACGACATCAAAACAGCTGTGAAACGGGGCGTAAAAGAATGCAGCACGTCTCTCCTGGATTGGACTGCCGCCAAGGCAAAGATGATTGGCGGCCTGTGTAAAGTTTACTGGGATGGAGAGAACACGTGGTTTTATGCGCGAATCCTTAACTACGATAGTCACTATGATCGCCACTACGTAAGACTCCATGATCTTTGTGTATCTAGTGTTCACATGAACTAAATATCTTACCTTCGTTCACTACAGATCTATTACTTGGAAGACAGTACTGCAGAATGGATTTCTCTCGAGAACGAGATTGTTCTCGTTGCAGAAGAGATGGTGCTGGCGAGACTCAATCCAGGAGGAGCGCCTTGGGCAGCACAGCGTTTCTGGATCTCTGAAAAAGCGAAGACTGTATGCCACAACTTTCCTGGCTTTCACAAAGGAGGTAGGTCTCTCTTTGAAATGTTTTCTCAAATCCACTCTTTCATGTCTGATAAATTGTTTTGCTGTAGGTGAGTATGTGGAGTACATGACGGAGCAGAAGCACAAAGAATACGCGTTTTTGCAGCGCAAGTGCTTGGATCCCATCCAAGACAAGTTCATGCCCAAGAAACCCTCTGCGGCATTCAAACGAGGAATGAAGGCCGCTGAGCTCGAGCAAATGGACATAGATGAAGTTCGGGATGTAAGTCAACTCCACCACAGAACATCTTTTATTCTTTGTCTTGCAATGCCAATCCATTACTGCATATCCTTTCCCTATTTCTCCAGCTGGTGAAGCAAGCGACGCGTGACTCTGTGTTCAGTGCGCTTAGCGGGGAGCAGTGGGTGGGACACCGGGTGCGGGCCTCCACACACCGCATCGTGCAGCGCGGTGAGAGTCGCACTGAGGTGCTGGAGCAAGGGAGCGCCTACTCGGCCGGGAAAGTGGTGCTATTT
>LNAP01003367.1_pt1 | contig 15301 bp, 19 predicted proteins | sample 602601 | NCBI WGS metagenome assembly LNAP01 (sample SAMN02440304, study PRJNA202911) | soil metagenome | biome: Subtropical and temperate rainforests or woodlands; isolation source: soil samples (1 kg each in a 20% v/v slurry with milli Q water) were... ...
CGGCGGTGTTCCACCGACTGTGGGCTCGTCTGCACAGCGCCTGCACGGCGGCGTTCCGTCTGGCTGTGGAGTCTGGCCCGCTCATGCGAGAGCCCCTGCACGGCGTGGGCTACGTAGTCGAGCACGTGGAGGTGAACGCAGCCGTGTGTAACTCTGTGTTGACGCCGCAAGAGCGCGCCGTAGTATATGAAAGCGCCGCAGAGCGTGACCTCAGCGCCTCTTCTCTGTCGGTCAGCAGTGAAGCAGAGAGTGTCGCCTCCAACAGTGACTCTGCCTCATCTTCAGCGTCAATTCTCACGGGACAGCTGATTTCCGAGCTGAAGGATGCTTTGCACGTGTGCATGTTGTCCCTGCCCGTGCGGATCGTGGAGCCTGTGTACAAATGCGACCTGCAGTGCGACCAGTCTCAACTGGGCAATTTATACGCCGTCTTGTCTCAGCGCCGAGGCAGCGTTACAAACGAAGACATTATCGAAGGCACTTCGTTGTTTTTGCTCTCTGCGGACCTGCCAGTGCACAGTTCATTTGGCTTTGCCCAACAGCTGTTGAAGAAGACCAGTGGTCTCGGCACGGCACCGCAGCTCAGTTTCTCGCATTGGAGCCGCATTGACACTGACCCTTTCTGGTAAGTTTGATGTGAGCTGCAACGTCTTGTTTTTGTTTCAACAATTGTCCATAATCTTTTGTATCTCATTTTGTTGTGCGTTTCATTGTTCTTGACAGGCGCCCCACCACAGAAGACGAACTGGAAGAATACGGCGAGCAGGGTCTGATGACCGGGGCCGAGCGCAACCTGCCGCGCGGCATCATCGACGCTGTGCGCAAGCGGAAAGGCCTGCCTATTGAAGAGAAAATAGTTAAGTCCGCGGAGAAGCAGCGCACTTTGAACAAGAAAAAGTAGCAGGCGGTATGAAACGTTTTTTAGTAGTCCTCTGGTTCAATCATATAATGGTGAAAATGGCTATGTAATTGAAAATAGAATATACCTTTAAAAGATAAGCAGTGCTTTTTTTCATAAGAACGAAGTATCAGTGTATCACCCTGAATCCTAATGCTTTCGATAGGTTTCACAAAAATTCTAGTCACTTTGCACTTTAAAAATCACAAAACTGATCGCCATATAATGCCTCAAGAAGGCTATTTTTCACATGGCCGCGGCAAAAGTTTCAATTTTACGGTGTTAAAAACGCATTTCCAGAATTGTACTTTCATTCATTTAGGTGCTTGAAATAAGATGTTGCGAAATAAAAGGTTTTGCGTTTTCCGGCTGATTTGCTTTGCCCAGTTACTTTCCCTCCAACTCAAATATCATGTCCACTGTAGTGCAGATTAGCGTGTACCTTTACAACCGAGAACACATCCACACTGTCGAAGTGTGCGTGGACGATGCCAGTCTGCTCACTGCAGAATACCTAAGAAATTGCATCTCACGGGAGGACTCCAACTTTGGATTCGGCAAGCTCATCGTCAAAGATACAGTCTTAGACATTACTCGCTCCGTATCTGACTTACGTGAAGTGTTGAACTCAAGATATATATTTTCCTTCATCGTATCGGCGTCTCAGTCGAATGGCTATCTTGAAGCCCAAGCCAGAGCTAGGATCGCGATTGCGCAGGCAGGAAGATATCCTGATCCACAAAGTCGAAGCCGTCCATCTGATCACACTGCCGACGCTGCGAGATACACCCGTCTTGTTGGAAATGTGCCTAGCGCTGAACAGAAGCAGACGTAATTCGACGACTCTTCTTCACTTTTTGAGTAGGCGCGCCAGTGCGTTGCCTCACACGGCAACCACAATCACCAAAGGAGAAGCTGATAGCAACTAGACCATTTTATGTTGACTCTGTGTGTTTCATCTATTCATATGTACAGTAAATATCGCTACAAGCAGCAAAACCAGCATAGTTTTATATTTTCCAGATCATGCATGTAACCACCACTGTATGGGGACTGCTTAAAAACTGTCACTTTTACAAATTGGAACAAAAGGAAACAGAAAAATAGGTGAATTGAGTGGAAGAATAGTTGTGCGCTTGGTCCTGAGTCTCACGTCGCGCAACAGCGACTGAAGCATTCTGGCCTAATTGTTTCACGCGCAACGAACGGACGAAAAAAACAGATGAAAAATGTAGTTTGTGTTACATTTCGTTTTAAAATTACCGCTTTTATGAAATTCAAAATAAAAGGCAGTAGCTCCAAACTACTCAGCACATTCCAGCCTCCCGTAGGTTTCCTACGTGCTTTCCCCTGCACAATCTTGTTTGAGCACTCGGTCCTGCTGTTGCCTTGTTTCCGCTTCCTTCTGCTCGCGCAGTTGCGCCAATCGTCGTTGGATCTCCTTGTTCAATCCACGCAGCTGTTCTTCGCCCTGCTCGACCTTCTCTGGCGGCACCGCGGAGGAGATCAGTGCCATCGTGCGCATCAACGTCTGCGTGAACTTTTCGTGCGACCGCTTGATCTCCTCGTTGCAGAATATTTGCACGTCGGTCATGCTCTGAAAATGGCCCGGCATGGCGGAAATTTCCACGGAATTCTGTGTGGTCCATCGCTCCCCATCCCACACATCGCAGGTCCCCTTGGACAGCTCGGGCCGCGTGGCGGGGTCTGACGCAATGCACATCCAGCCCTCTGCCTTGCCTTTGTCTGCCGTAGGCTTCACGTACCACTCATTCGTGGCGACAATGTACTCCAACCACTTCTCGTTGTCGTCTTTCTTGCGGTATACGGGCCAACCGCCGCATATTTCATCGGTGGGTTCGTAAACACCGTTGATGGACGGCCCGCTTGGACCCGTGGCCCCCGCAATGCGTACCGGTGTTGCGCGCAATCTGCGAACGCTTCCTGCTCTCATGTCTTCCTCGTTTCTCTGCTTCGCAGTCAAAATTGTGACGGAGGGTTGACAAGACCAACGACTGCCGTCCCAAACTTCGCAAGTTGCCTTGCACAACTCCGGCGAAGTCGTCGGTTCCGATGATAGTCTCATCCAACCGCGTGCCTTTCCCTTGTCATTGGTTGCCTTGATGTACCACTTATTGGACTGATTAAAAAACTCCAACCATTTGTTCGGATCTCCTCTCTTTTGGTAAACAGGCCATTCATTACAAACTTCATCAGTTGGATCGTATGTCCCGTTAATTGTGACCGCATTTGGCCCCTTTGCACCTCTTATGTCAATTGATACAGCACCTGCCACCTGCTTGTAAACATTTATCTGAAGTGGAAAAAACGAGAAGAACCGCAAATGTTGCAAGAAGTTAAAAACGTATTTGGTTGGAGAGATCGAATCCCGCAAGTTCACCTCAACTTTTTTCATCATCCTAGAACCAGCAACAAAGGTAAATTTGTTTGTTTTGATCTGTTGAACTGAAGAGAATGGACTTGATGTTTGTTCGCGCTCACCTCAGCAACTCTTGGTCCCCTCCACTGCACACAAAAACAATGCTTTTGGAACACATTTTCGAGCAAGAAACGCATGTTTAAATATGCAAACTTGGAACACATCCTACTATGCATAGATCATAAAATGAAAGTTCATACTGTGCTGCTCATATATATTTGTTTAATGTTGATTATAGCTTGAAGTCAAAATAACTGAGAGCAACAACCTGAACGGAACTCTAGTAAGAGATCCCGAGGAATACAATTCCACTACACATACCATACTGAAATACTAAACTGAATAATCATAAATAATTATAAAAAACAGGCACCGAACACACTCTCCTGTGTGTCCAATGTATATGCACACTCCTTGCGTCCAGCATATTTACACAAAATAGATACCCACAAGATCCAACAGGTAGTCCGTGCTGAAATCCAGATGGTTTCCCTCCGTCACGTTGAAGAAAACACGCTTGTTTTCGTTCAGCGTGCGAAGTCCGAACAGGTCTTGTTGGTACCAGGGCGTGTCCGCAAAGCCCCAAATCGCATCGAAGGTTCCGTCTTCAAAGAACCCGAACCACTCGGAGTCGTTGGGCACCACGACAGTGTCGCCGAGGGCCTTCACCAGACACACACTGTGCAGGCTCTGCCAGTTGGTGTTGTATGTGGCGTTCACACCAGGCTCCTGCACAGAGTCTTCGTTGTTGATGTCAGCGAGGAATCGGTCCCCAGCGAGGTAGTCGGAGATCTTCAATGGGTCGCGGAAGTAGTTGGCCTGGGCCAGGTGCTCCTGCACGAAGGGCTTGTACGCCAACGCACCCAAGAGCTCCGCAAAAGCGCGGCAGAAGTCCTTCTCGACAGGGCAGCCGGGAAAGCTACCGACACCGGCGAGGGGTCCGTGCATGGAGATGAAGTTAAACACCGGAGGGTCGTTGTACTTCTCGATGTATCCGCGGATCACCAAATTGCCCTGCGAGTAGCCCACAGCGTTGAAGCCCTTGGTGAGGTGAACATCGCTCTTGACCACGTTGGCAAAGTAGTCCACCTGGTCGTCCAAGTTCATCAGAAATCCGTTCATGATGTCCTGGATATTGGAGTCACCGATCTGTACATTCAAGACATATGCTCCACCAAGGTACTCGGAGATGGCATTGGCAAGGGGGACCATTCCAAAAGGATCGTTGGCAAAGTCCCCCATTCCGTGCATTTGTACCACAGGAGTGGCCTCCGATGTATTGACAGAGGCACGACGAGAACCGATTTCTTTCAGTTTAATAATCTAAAACATATAAAAGCATGCACACAGAAAATTTTACTTAACTATAAACAGATGCTTGCAATTTCAGTATTTCTTACCTGAGAAAAAGATTCTCCTTTCAGTACTTCAACTGCGGATGTAGCATCTTTGCCGACTTTGCTGTGGAGGAGCTCTGTGAAAGTGCGCAAAGCCTCGGCTTCCCTCGCTTCGCCTAAAACTGCAGATGCGCCGCACACGCTAAGAAAAGCTGAAAAGAACACAACAAGAGTTGCTTTTGCCCACATAGTTATTGATTGAATCTATTCGTTTCCTGGTTTCGTCTCGGGGCTCACGCTTCCTGCTGAACTTAAGGAAAACCTTACGTTTGGCGTTGATGAAACTTCATCCGCGCGCATAAAAAGCTCTTCGGGATACTTTCACAGCTGGTATAATAATGATGACCTTAATCGCGACGTGGATCGTACTGGCTTGTTTATGCTGCAATATGGCAGTTAGATCACAGCCAGATGGATGGAAAATGACTGACAGATTTTACGGATTTCGCTATGAAATATTCGGCACAGTCATGGACCAGTCTGTGCTGGATGGAGTACAAACGAAAGCGAACTCAATAGGTTGTTTCGGGTGGGTACAAATGGGTAAAAGTCAAAATATAGTAGGGGAAGCCCGGTGCTCCAAAGCGAAAGGAAAGGTTTTCCAAGACTGGCTGGAGCACATGCCTGGCGTTTCCCGATTTGAGAGATTGGTGAGCATACATGACATTATTAGCTGATTCGTTGACTCATTATTACCCTGAACAATGTATATGCTTCGCTTCTAGGTGTATTCTGATACAAAGATAAGATTACACTTCTCTCACTTCAAGATATTGGAGGCCGACAGAGACACTTGCTTTTTGGACAAACCTCACCAATGCCCAGATTTTTCGGAAGGTGCAGACTCACAGCAGTGGAAAGTAGACGCCAATGGGGAGACTATAAAGGATGATTTTAGTCGCAATCAGTAACGAAGTTATCCACCTTTTTCACAATGCAAAAGTAGGACCAAAAGTCAAATATTGCTGCTTCCGGAATTGCGAAAGAGCAAGAACACCCCTACTCAGTACTTTTGGACTGTTACAGTCTCGCTATTGTTGTATAAAGTGAAGTATAATGAAGTATGCTGTTGAGTCTATAAAGTTTTTCTGTTGTGTATGAAAGGAAGAAATGATGTCACGTGAAGGATTTTGATTTTGAGACGTGGAAGCTTGCAGACTCTTTACGTGTGTCCTTTCTTCAAAACACAAAATCTAGAAGTAGTTTTGCAAAAGGTGCCGACGGTATAATGACGCTGCGTTGAGAGTGTTAGTCACTTGATGCCAGAAAGAATATTGTTCTGCAACAAGCAAACCGACATGACGAATGTGTGCTGCCGCATGAGTTCAGAGAAAAAGATAACAAGGAAAGTGCAACCAGAGCCTTCTTAATTTTATATACGAGTCCATGTGCTGCGCTCAAAATAGATCAACAGGACCAACCTCTGTCGATCAAAAACACAACACACATCCAAACCATATGTACACATTCCTCTTACAACCATTTCCTGCAAGAGAAAAGCGCGATTGTTTTATAGACATGGGAGATTCGAAATAAAATATATATTTAGAGTCTGCGTCCACGTCTGGAGCCCTTTCGGCGGGTGGAGTCAGTCGGGATAGGGGTGACATCCTCAATTCTACCAATCTTCAAGCCAGCGCGGGCAAGAGCTCTAAGAGCGGACTGAGCACCAGGGCCGGGGGTCTTGGTGCGGTTGCCACCGGTGGCTCTCATCTTAATGTGCACGGCGGTAACACCGAGCTCCTTGGCCTTGGCGGCGGCGTCCATGGCGGCAAGCATTGCCGCGTAGGGGGAAGCCTCGTCACGATCAGCCTTCACCTTCATGCCACCAGTGACACGGGTAAGGGTCTCACGGCCGGAAAGGTCAGTGATGTGCTGTAACAAACAGATTATGTTGAAAAACAAATCAGCAACTCCGTTTCGTTTCTCAGTAAAATGCAATGCAGCCGTTGTCTCCAAAGTCAAAATCCATAATCTAAATACTTACCACGAAGGTGTCGTTGAAAGAAGCGAAGATGTGAGCAACGGCGAAGTACTCATCACCGTCAGCAACCTTGTTCTTGAGGGTGGTAACCTCCTCGACGGCCTTCTCTTTCTTAGCGGGTGCCTCAGCCTGAAGAAACAACGTCGAACATTTGATTAGGCCAACCAATCAGCACAAGGGAAAAAACGACATCGCCGATGACGTGAAAAGACAAAGCATCTCAAACACGCAAGTCACTTACCATTGTTAAATTTAATAAAGAACCCTGGTGGAATTATAGGCTTTCGCTGAAGGCACACAAATCGTCGGTGGCTGCTGTCCCCATGTCCCCAAAAGAATTCCTATTTATTGGCGTTTGTAATGTAGCATTCTTTGTATGTATCACGCATATAAACGCACAGCTACGGTTCCGCGTTTTCGTGGTGGGCAGCCACAAACGGTGACCGTACGTACAATCACATGAGTGCATTCGTGCTTACTGACCGGTAGGGAAGAAATCGTTTCATATCAAGAAATTTGAAGTGATTCATTCTCTTCTGTTCAGCGATGAATTCGGCGGCTTTCAAGGTGCCAGTCCACGTGGAAATCGCGGTGAAGGCGTCATGCTCGCTGCGTACCGAGGGTATTATTTCAGTCACGAGTGATTGGATTCGCCGGAAGTGCCCTATCTTTCAAAATGGAAACATTACCGTCGACAATGAAATTGCACACATTGCTGACTCCATATCGGTGGCTGATCTTGCGCCAGGAAAGTGTGTATCATTCTGGCAGGCAGAACTATGCCTTCATCCTTACAGACTTAGTACGCAAGGCCCAGAGAACGACTTTATGGAAGGCGAAGAAGAGCTTCCAGCTGCCGAACAGTGGGAGTTGCCTAATGCACTTCTGAACAACTTGTGGGGCTCAATAGTGATCGATAGTGTTTTGAAAACCCGATTGTTAAGTTATTGCAGTTCGTCGATTCGTTTTTCAGAGGCAAAAATTGACACCGATATAATTTCATGGAATCGAATGATCTTGTTGCACGGACCGCCCGGTAAGCAGAAAGTACATTCAATTGTTTGGTCAGCAACAGTAGCTCACAATCCTTGTCATATATTGTATCACTTTTACTCATTAGGAACAGGAAAGACCACAATTTGCAAAGGACTCGCTCAGAAGACTTTCATTCGGAACTCTGATCGCTTCAGTTCTGGGATTCTGTTGGAAGTAAACTCGCACTCTTTGTTTTCCAAATGGTTCTCCGAGTCCGGCAAACTAGTGATGAAACTCTTTGCGCACATTGCGGAGATCGCCGAGGACGAAGAGTGCATGGTGGTGGTGCTGATAGACGAAGTAGAGAGCATCACGGCGTCGCGTGGTAGTGCGGCGCGGAGCAATGAACCGGGTGACGCAGTGCGCGTGGTGAACGCCGTGCTGACGTCACTGGATGCACTCAAGCGCCGCCCCAATGTACTCGTGCTGTGTACCTCCAATCTGGTGGACTCGGTCGATCCGGTATGGCGGTTGCATTGCGCCGTTTTAATATTTTGTGATTTGATTTTTGACTTTTACAATATCGTATTTGGTTTGCATGCAGGCCTTTTTGGATCGTGTTGATTTGAAAGTGTTTCTTGGCCCGCCGCCAGAACAAGCTCGGTAAGCAGCTGTGTTTTAAATCGTAATTTAGCAGTGTCTGCTCGTCTCTATTGGCATACTGTGTGTGGGTACTGGTGCCTTTCTCTACTTTTCTCTCATTATCCGTTCCTATTTCTGCTATGCTACCACAGGTATAACATCCTGCGGTCCTGCCTGGAAGAACTGATGAACAAGGGCATCATCGCGCCTGTAGAGCCTCTGAGCGCAGACGGTCTCGCTGTGGAGCAGCAGCTCATGGCCCGGGTTCTTTCCTCTCCTCTTTACTCCTCTTCCCACCTCTCTTCGGATAATCCTGCTAGTGCTGGTACGAGTATGAACAGTGGTTCCCACACTCAAGTACACCCCGCCAACGGCCCTGGGAAGAAAGGCTCAGCAGCCCAGCGCGCCGCGCGGCTCAAGGCAGAGCCGACGCGCGTCGCCCAAGCTGCCTTGCGAGCATTCATCGCATCCGTGCCGGTACCACGCTTTGACACTGCGGTCCTGATGGACTTAGAAGACATGGAAGATTTTGATAGACATCATGATAATATGCGGGATGCAAATGATGTTTGTTTAGAGGCTGACGGTGACGGTTCGGACGCGGTGAGTATGGAGTCTAGCGCATTGGAAACGCCGAGTGAGAGTTACAGCCAAAGCAACAGTAACAGCAGCACCCAGCAGAGCCAGGAACTCGTGTCCGGCGTGAAGGAGGTGCGCATCTCCTCTGGCATCACTGGTCCTCGCAGTAATGATGGTGGTGATGCCAGTGGTGAAGGTGAAGAGGAGGAGGAGGAAGAAGATGATGAAGGAGAAGAAGATCTGGGGTTGACCCCTGAGCAGTACCTGTATGTAGTCGCGGCCCTCTGCCAGGTAGGTTGGTCTGGTTTGTCTTTTTTTGCTTACAGTTATACCTTGTTTGACAGTTGAACTATAATGTCCAAAAGTGTATCTCCTATTGCTTAGCTGCATCATCGTTTTTTCATTTTAAACGAAGTGTTATCAAATGTGCGTTCATAGGGTATGAGTGGCCGCTCGCTGCGCAAGTTGCCCATCAAAGCGCATTCTTATTATGTGCAAAGACCTGTGGTAAGATACATACTGCCTTATTTTCTGTTGCTGTTCCTGTTCCTGTTCCTATGAATTGGTAGTCCAAACATACAACAGTGAGTTAACACATACACATTACACGTATCTTGTGGTGCAGGTGTCGGTGATGGAATTTCTGTGCGCGATGCATGCAGTCATTGCCCTGGAGCGCGGCAACGCAGAAGATTAACAGCGTCTTTCCCCATGATGTCATTGTATTTTTTTATTCTTCAAACACATTTGTCAACGACAGCAGTGTGCGACAGACAGTATATTTTGTTGGTTTGTATAAATTGGATTGAGAAAATTGTGGTGTCTTCCTTTGTATTGCGGTGCGTCTTGAATGAAGTATGAGTTCGACGTATGTATTTGTATACAGTAAAGCACCGCGGCGGGGAGTCATTCAGAAAACCTGTTTAGCTAAATCGGTGAAATCAACCACAAGATGAAAATGAGACGTCTAAATAATACAAAATGGCACCAAAAGCGCACAATATACGCACAAATTGCTTGCCCATCCACAACACAACAACACGATTCACGTCGCAATTCTCGGCAGAAAGAAAAGATGTTGGGCTTACGATTGTTGCAAAAGGCTGCCGTGGCTCGCCCTTTAGTGCAGGTTGCGACACGTTCCGCTTCCAGTATTCCTGTCATCAACCAGGTTGTTGATTTAAATAAGCCTTCCGCTACAAGTCTGGTTCTGCATCCCTACTCGTTAGACGGTTATAAAGCTCCCGATGCTCCTCCTCAAGAAGTGAAGCACCTTTTTGCAGTTGTCGACTTTTCGGGAACTCAGTACAAAGTTATTGATGTAAGTTATAGTTCGTTGCGTCCAACGTGTCTTCAGTAATTACCCCTTGCACTCCCTTTGCACAGGATGACGTGATTGTGGCGGATAACATGGAGGGTTACGATATTGGACAAATAGTAAATCTTGATAAGGTTTTGTTGGTTGGCTCGAAGACTGCTACCTTGGTTGGAAAGCCTCTGGTGTCTGGCGCCAATGTAAGAACATTGCTTAGGGACCCTAAATTTGCTTGCCACAAACTTACCCAGAATTGATCTTTATAACAGGTGGTAGCGGTGGTGGAGGAGCTGGCCAAAGATAAGAAGGTTATGACATTAAAGTTTAGAAGGAGAAAGAACTCGAAGAACTTGCGTGGCTTCCGCAGACAAGTGACGATACTGCGCATCAAAGAGATCAACCTTAATGGCGAACTCTCCAAGGACCTGGGTGTCTAATTATCCTAACAAATCACACCCTGCTAATTACAAATTGACTGCAAATGATGCTTTAAATTTCTTAGTTGGGATTGTAAAAAGAAAAAAGAAAATGAACATAGTGCACGCTTTCAAAGATTTGGCATTTAGCTTTCATATCACCAAAACAACGCTAAAATGAAAGATTCACACCCTTAAAATACGTGAGCAAAGCAGAATTGCACAAAGAACTTGAAACTGTTAACAAGTTCACGTATATCCTCTTCAACCTTAAAACACCTCCCAACTTGTCAATCTTTTTAGTACTTGACGACGGCGCGCAGGCACTGAGAGTCGTGCATCATGTCCATGGCGGTGTTGATGGACTCGATGCCCTGCAGCTCGTGGGTGATGAAGTGGTCAATGGGCAGCTCGCCAGACAGGTACTGGTCCACCAGCTGGGGCACCTGTGGTATAGTAAAAGCGAATTCGGAAAAATATAATTGCCGTTTGGTGGAATCATCAGCGTGCTCCACTTGGTTGACTATGCTGAACTTACACCCAACCCATGAACACAAGCAATGATTTTTGGTTATATATAGTACAAATAACAGACAAATTGAACTCACCTCAGTGCGTGACTTGAATCCTCCGAAGGCTGTGCCCTTCCACTGGCGACCAGTGATCAGCTGGAAAGGGCGAGTCGCAATCTCCTTACCAGCAGGAGCCACTCCTGTAAGTAACGATACACGACAACAATAGGGTAAGAAGAATATTTACAACTACTTTCCGTTTCTGTGAGTGTAATGGTGTACAACGAATCAGAAACAGAACAGAAATAGAACAACAATCAATGCACAAAGCTTACCAACAACGCAGGACTGTCCCCAGCCTCTGTGTGCGCACTCCAGCGCCGAGCGCATCACTTGCACGTTGCCCGTGGCGTCGAAGGAGTAGTCCACACCCCAACTGCAGACAAAATAGGAATAATCAGGTTAAAATGTAACAAGGTATTCTATTGTATGCAAACATTAAGAGCGGGAAAAATCGCACACAGCGAGAACAAAGTTGAAATTTTAGCACCAAGCCAATAAACTCTTCACTTACGTGGTCTGCGCAACAATGAAGGCTTGCACGGTGGTTCCCTCGGGCAGGTCCGCCGGGTTGATCACATCCGTCGCACCGAGCTTCTTGGCAATGTCAAACTTGACGGGGTTGAGATCAATGGCGAAGATTCTCGAGGCCTTGCGCTGCTTGGCGGCTTGGATGATGGCCAGGCCCACGGCGCCCATGCCGAACACAGCCACTGTGGAGTTTTCTTCGACGTTGCAGGTCTTCCAGGCCGCGCCCAGACCAGTACTGGAGGGGGAAATGTACAGAATATAGAAATAAGAAAACGTGCTAAATTTGCAATGTACTGAATAAATGACATTCATCGTATGAATACTTTAAAGAAAAGCAACATGCACATAATGTAAGAAAAGCAACATGCACAAGTGACAGTTGTACCTGACACCGCAGCCGAAAAGGCAGACCTTGTCCAGAGGAGAGTCGTCCGAGATCTTCGCACAGGAAATCTCACTCACCACCGTGTATTCTATATAGGAAGAGAATAATTACAAGGATGTCATGTAAGTCGAAAATATCAGGTATTGACATGGTGCCGCGTACCGGAGAAGGTGGAGCAGCCCATGAAGTGATAGATGGTTTGTCCGTTGATGGAGAAGCGAGAAGTTCCGTCAGGCATCACGCCCTGGCCCTGAGTGCTGCGAATCTTGGGGCACAGGTTGGTCTTAGGTGATGCGCAGAAGATGCACACAGATTCTCTACAATGTGGGAAAAAGGGAAAATGTGGAAATAGAAACCAAGAGATAAACCAACGACGGAACAGTGCAAAACTATATCACTTGAGAACGAACCTGCACTCGGGAGTGTAGCAGGGAATGACCTTGTCTCCCACCTTCACACTGGTAACGCCAGGGCCAACAGACTCAACAATTCCACCAGCCTCATGGCCCAGAATACAAGGGAACTTACCCTCGGCATCAAGACCGGACCAGGTGTAGATGTCAGTGTGGCACAACGCATTGGCAACAATCTTCAGTCTGACTTCGCCAGCCTTGGGAGCATCGACAGTAATAATTTCTGTCTTCAGAGGTTCGTTGGGTGCGTATGCCTGTACATAAAATACCCTTTTAGAGCAACCTCAATTCAGTTGAAATAGATGGAAGTAATGATTTACCACAGCCGCCTTGCACTGGATTGGTTGGGGTCCGGATTCAGACATTTTCAGACGATATAGAGTACTGAGAGTAACTAGATTTAGTGAGATACGTGGTGGAGCGTGCAACAAGCAACGACTTTCTGAGAAAGAGGTGCTGATTCAGCCAGATTGAATATCCTCCCGGAGGAGTGCAATCCCACATTCGTCAGCGATCACTATTTCCAGATTTCCAACTTCCAGACTTTTGATGAGCTACTGGTCGTCACTTGTACTGATTATGATTGCGCTATCTACTGGGTTGCATGCTTATCGGTTTGGGGTTACTCGTTTTGCTAGCAGACTTATGACCCGCAGAAATATGAACCGACTTCTCTGCGAAGAGACCGAAGTAAATGTTGACAAGAACACCGACGAGCTGACGGTTTTACTCAAGAAAGGTGATCCACGCACCAAACATATAAAGGAGGTAGTGTCATTTTTGTAGTGTGTAAGGTTTGATTGCTGACTGACCAATTGCTGTCCTTCCTTAACTTCACAGGTTTTGCACTTGCAACCGGGCGACCCAATTCGAAGCGCTGTTACCAACCTGGGAATGACCAATAATTCCACGATACGGCAAGTTGGGGACGATGTTGAAGTAAACTTGGGCAATAAGTCAGACTTTTACCTCAGTGATCGGCCGAGGGTTGATCTTATATTGGCACTGCCGCGACCACAAAAATTGGCGAAGTTGCTGCCAATCATCAGCTGCCTGGGTGTGCGTAGACTATATATCGTCGGTGCTAACAAAGTAGAAGCCGCTTATTTTGGTGAGTAAGAGTAATCTCGTGAAACTAACTCGGTGTAACATCCACATAACGACTCACAATCTATAATTCACTACAGGGTCACACTTGCTGCGCGAAGAGAAAGAAATCCGTCAACTTTTACTGGAAGGCCTGGCGCAAGCAGAAGTCGATTGTATGCTCCCGGAAGTGCACATCGCCAAGAACCTTCGTCAGTTTGTGGACGAAGAGTTGAGCTCCAAGTCAGACATGGGTCAAAATGTTCGAATTATCGCTCACCCACCGATCAAAGAGTACAACGAAATTCGCCAGGAAAATACACAGACACCCCGCCCGGTCCGGGATCGAGGCGGGGAGAACCATGTTTTATCCTATCAGAATGTAGATAAACCCCTGGAGAAAGTAGGATATGTGTCTAGTCTACAGTCCTTACGTGTGTCTGATTATTTGAATAGTGTTAGTTCTACCTTACCAAGCAAGCAAGTCGATATAAGCCGTACGAGTACAATACACAATGAAGAAAAGAGTAATAAGAGAGGTATTACGATAGCAATCGGCCCGGAGGGTGGATGGCTCGACGAAGAAGTTCGATTGTTCCAACATCAAGGATTCCAGCTGGTCAACCTCGGTCCACGGGTTCTGCGCACAGACATCGCGGTACGTGATCATACAAATGATTGTAATATACTTGAGTTCCTATCGGTAACTTATTTCTGTTAATTTTTGTGATCTGATTTTATAGGTGCCGGTGCTGTTGGGTTTGGCGAACGAGTTTATGGACAGCAAAAAACTTGATTGTTGAATTTGCTATCTTGTTAGAAAATGTTTACGAGGAAAAAGCTAACTAAGAGTGAACAAAATTTATCAGACAAGTATTAAACTGTTTAAACATATCGAATCTCCACAATCAGCAAGAATACAAGTACAAAAAATCAGACAAGAAACTTACACTAGACAGTAAAAACGGAATCTTACATCCTAATCAGACAATAAGTGGAAAGTACATGTACAAAAGTTGCACTCCAGGGCAGCGTTCACCAAAAGAAACGGACTGTTCTGCGCAGAAAACCCAACCAAGAGGAACTAGCGGGAGGATCACCCTTTTGCTTGTTTTTCAACCTGTTGGCACGACGCTTGCGAGAGGTTTCGCCGTGGTGCTTCGACGCGGAATGGGAAAATGACACCGGCGCTGGCATCGTGATTGTCATGACCACCGGGGCGGATCCACCTCCTGGCTGTGTGTTCCAAGTCGGCACGGTGAGCCACTGCGGGGGAGCCTGTGGCCGCGGTGTGGGCTCGACGGGCGCGCTCCATACAGGCAGCGGCTGCGGGCCGAATGAGCGCGTCCCGGACGGCGTTGTGTAGAAAGCTGTCGGTTGCAGACTTGGCTGCGAGCTTGGTTGAGCACTCAGCTGCTGTGCGCTTGGTTGTGCACTGCGTTCAGCGCTGGGCTCCGCACTCGGCTCCGGACTAGGCTCTAGACTCGGCTGTTGTGCACTCGGTTGAGCACTGGGCTCTGCACTCGGCTGTGGTGCACTCGGCTGAGCACTGGGCTCCGCACTCGGCTGTGGTGCACTCGGTTGAGCACTGGGCTCCGCACTCGGCTCTACGCTCAGTTGAGTACTTGGGAGTAAAGTCGGTGGTAGAGAAGGCCGCGTGGGAAAGCT
>LNAP01003369.1_pt1 | contig 15300 bp, 12 predicted proteins | sample 602601 | NCBI WGS metagenome assembly LNAP01 (sample SAMN02440304, study PRJNA202911) | soil metagenome | biome: Subtropical and temperate rainforests or woodlands; isolation source: soil samples (1 kg each in a 20% v/v slurry with milli Q water) were... ...
TTTTCCTTCGGTGACGGTGCCTGTCTTGTCCAGGGCCAAGGCCTTGAGATTGCGCGCCTCCTCAAGGTACGTTCCCCCTTTGATGAGGATGCCCCGACGGGCGGCAGAGGCCAAGGCGCTGACTACGGTGACCGGCGTAGAAATGACGAGCGCACACGGACACGCCACCACGAGCAAGACCAGTGCCTTGTAGATGGCGTCCAGCCAAGCCATGCCGAACAGCAACGGGCTTGCCACCGCAACGATCACGGCGATGGCAAACACGGCGGGCGTGTAGATCGCAGCAAATCGGTCGACGAAACGCTGCGTGGGCGCGCGCGTGCCTTGCGCCTCCTCGACCGCGTGAATGATCCGGGCCAAGGTGGTGTCGGAGGCGGCGGCGGTCACCCGGAACTGCAGCTCGGCTGTTTCATTGATCGTGCCGGCATACACCGGATCACCGACCGTGCGGTCGACCGGGAGGCTCTCCCCGGTCACAGGCGCCTGATTCACCGCGCTGCGTCCTTCCGTAACGATCCCGTCCAAAGGCACCCGCTCACCGGGCCGAATTCGGACGACAGCTTCCAAAGGCACGCTTTTCGAGGCGACGGCCTTCCAACTCTTGTCCGACTGAAGCACGTCCGCTTCCTCAGGAGCCAGTGCGATCAAGCCCTTGATGGCGTTGCGCGCACGATCTGCCGCCCGAGCTTCGATCAGCTCGGCGATGGCGTACAGGGCCATCACCATGGCCGCTTCCGGCCACTGGCCGATAAAGAATGCGCCGGTGACGGCGACGCTCATCAGCGCATTGATGTTCAGACGACCTCGAACAAGGGCCTTCATACCTTTCGTATAGGTCTCGACACCAGACAGCGCGATGGCGATCACCGCGACCACCAATCCGGCGTACTTCAATGCGGGGGTATCGCTCGAAAAATAGTGAAGAGCCTCCGCGCCGATGGCGAGGACCAGAGCTGCGGCAAGGCGCTTTACGCCCGCCCCATGGTCGTGATCATGGTCATCAGCGTGCTCAGCGTCGGTCTCCGCGCCGACTTTGACGGGGGTGGGCTCGTAGCCGGCCTTGCGGATGGCCGCGACCGCAGCTGCGACAACATCGTCCGGAGCCTGGATAGCCAGGGTGCGCGCTCCCAACTGAAAGTTGACGCTGCGGATACCGTCGACCTTGTCCAAGGCTCTTCGGATATCGCTTTCTTCCACCGCGCAGTCCATGGCCGGAATGCGAAAAACGCTGGCGCCAGAAGGGATTGCCGCAGCCGCCGGAAGAGCATTCGGCATCGGGGCGCAGCAAACATCCGCCGAGCAGCAGTCGCTGCTCGCGGCCAACTTCGGTGCACCGCCCGAATCTTGGGACTTGGACGAGGCGCCGCTGGGCACCGAAGGCGCCGCGGAGCACGATGTTCCCCCGCAGCAGTCCTCAGCAACAGGAATGGTGGAGGTGGTAGGCGGAAATTTGGACATGGGAGCATTGGAAACCCTGAAGTGGGTATAGAGTCAACCGTTTTGTTGGAGGGCAGATGAAGATCGGCGAACTGGCGAAGGCGACAGGCACAAGCGTTGAAAACATCCGCTTTTACGAGCGGGAGGCCCTGCTGCCGGCGCCGCGGCGTACCGAGAACAATTACCGCTTCTATGGAGAGGAGCACATCGAGCGGCTCACCTTCATCCGACACTGCAGATCTTTGGACATGGCCCTGGAGGAAATTCGGTCACTCCTGCGCTTCAAGGAAACGCCCCAGGAAAATTGTGAAGGGGTCAACGAACTACTCGAAGCCCATATCGGACACGTCGCCGAGCGGATTCGGGAACTGAAATCGTTGGAGAAGCAGTTGAAGACGTTGCGAGCCCAGTGCGCCGAGTCGAACGCCGCAGCCTGCTGTGGGATCTTGAAGGAGCTTTCAACAGAGGTTGGTGTTTCGGCTGTGAACTCAGTTCGGAAACATGTTCACGGGACGCATTGACGTATTGGACTCTCGCAAGCAGACCGTGGCGAACTGATGGATATCGAAGACATCCTTGGAAGCTTCGAGCCGCGCGGTACAACGCCATACTGATCGGCGTCGTTCGGTGATCGTGCACCTGCTTGGCTTTTTCGATCGCAGCGAGAGATTTTGGCCGGGCGCTTAAACGCATACACGGTGATTGCGATCACGCGGCCGCGGCCTGATTTGGAACCTGGAGCCTAGGTTGGCCCCTGATTTCCCTCTGAAGGGGACACAGCGATGGTCAGCGCAGGATCGAACCCCTGGTTCTCGATTCTGCCGCTCCAGTTCACGTAGCCGCGCGGGTTGCAGACGATCCGACAGGAGCGAACGCGATAGTCGAAATGCTGATGCGTGTGGCCATGCACCCAGAGCACGGGCACGTCAAAGAACACCTCCGGAAGTTCGGTGACGAAGGCCCCTGAGGCCCAGTCATCGGCATATCGCGTTGAGAGCGAACCTCGATGAGGTGCATGGTGCGTCACGACCACCGTCGGTCCGGCGAACGGTTCCGAAAGCTTCTCGCGCAGCCAAGCTCGCTGCGCCTTGTGGATCCGCAGCGTGTCGGCCGCTTGAAGCTTTCTTCCTTGCCTGTCCCGCCAGGTACCGGGCTCGGCTGACTCGTCGGCCGTGCGGATCAGCGCGTAGTCGTTCAGCAGATTAGTCGCCACCCTCATGGCCCGGCTTACATCGCTGACCGGACCTTCTGGTGTCGCGATGGCGAGCTCGAAATCGGTCCAGAGCGTCGCGCCGAGGAAGCGCACACCGTCGATCACGAACTCGTCGCCATCGAGCACGTGGACGTTGCTGCCGTCTGCCGCGCGGCGTGCTTCCGCCAAAGTCGTGTCTAGCCGCCCGTCGTAGTACTCGTGGTTGCCCAGCAGATAAACAACGGGCTTGCCGCGGAACGTTTCTACCGCCCACTGGACGGCACGCTTGGCCGGCGAATGGATGTCGCCGGCAAGGATGACGACATCGAATTCGAGATCAGGTGCTGGTTCGAAGGGCGCGAACTCGAGGTGGAGGTCAGAGAGGATCAGTGCTTTCATCAGAGTGCTCCTTCAAAGCGCCTGCGAAGATCGGCGCTAGCCTTTTCATCGAAGCCGGTGAACGATTCGCACACCACCAGGTGGTCCCTGCAGTGGTCGAACTGCCAGTAGGCGTCGTCGAGTGCGACCCACGGCACGTCCGTGGCATCGTGAACTTGGAGCCAAGCGAGGATCTCTCCTTCACGCTGCCCGTATGGCGGGGGAAGGCCAAAGCCCGAATGCGGCGTGGCTCCAAGAATCCGAGCCCGGAGGTCGGAGGAGAACGGCTTGAGCAAGGTCTCGTAGCGAAGCTGCTCGCGCCAGGACGAGCTGATCACGATCTTTACGTGCGGGAACTCGCGCAGCAGTGCCTCGAGCCGTGGCAGAAAGCAAAAGTCTGTGCCGCCGTCGAGGATGTGACCTTCACCCTCGGGGTGCAGGACGCCGTCGAAGTCCAGGAACAGGATCATCCTCGCCCCTTCCAATCGGTTCTCATCGGTCTTCATACGACACCGCCGTTGTGAATAGCGTTGAGCATGGATCGGACCTTGTCCGAGCCGCCCTCAACGGCGAATGCTGCGGGCGTTTGGCCACCGAGCAGTTGGTGCGGCTTGTCCAGCCAGATCTGAGCATCTCGGCCGAGCGCCTGGACCGCGAGATCGAGCAAGTTTTGTGGAAGACCTCCCAACCCAGTCTTTCCCTGCTGATTCCACGGCCACGCCAAGTGCGATCCCTTGTCGACACCGAATGCACGAAATGGTGCTGCAGCGCTCAGCAGGCCCTCGCCGACGTAGTCGATGTCCCGATGGTGGTGCCCGTGGACCACCAACTGGACGCCGAGCGCTTCGGCGAGCTCGTCGATCGCCCGCCAGCCGTACAGGTGCACCGCTGGCGCTTCGTGCGTCACCAGGATGTCGGCGGCCAGGCCCAGAAACATCTGTAGGTAGTCCTCCGGGAAGATACTGGAACGGTGCCGACGGGCAATGCCGTCTCTCCACCGCACCTCGGGGCGCATGGACCGGCATAGGGCGTCGGCCGAGGCGAAAGCGGCCTCCTCGATCGGCCGCCCCGCATTCCAGATCTTGTCGCGAAAGATGCCGCCCAGGCCCGCGACCTGGTACCCGGCGATCTCGACGACGCGTCCGTGGAGGTTGCGATGCGCGAGTTCCGATCCCCACAGGTTGTCGTAGTCGGCGTCCGAGTCCGTGTCGTGGTTCCCGTGGATGAACCAGACCTCGGTCTTGTCCAGGATCGGGGCCAGCTCGACGTGCAGTGGTTGGCGCGCCTGGATATCGCCCAGCAGCACGATCGCCTCGGGCCGGAGGCGCTCGACGGCAGCGATCACGGGGACGAAGTCGCCGTGCGGGTCACCAAAGAACATGAGGGCTGGCGTGGTAATGCTCTTCATCAGCACCTCCCATCCCCAGCGGGCGAAGGCTCATCGCCGTCCTTGCCGCCGTCACCGCCTCCGCCACCGTTGCCACCGCCGCGCGATGACCCCGACTTCTTCTCACCCGGCTTCCGAGCCTTCAGGACGTCGAAATCGCTGTCCAGGAAATGGTCGCGCCCGGCATAGACCAAGGCGCCCAGCGCGCGCTCGCTGGCCATCCGGATTTGCCGCGGCGTCATCCACGCCAAGCGAACGATCTGGAGGTCCGTCGGGCGCGTCAACTTCGTCCTGAGATACTCCTGCGGGACCATGCGCTCGAGCGTCGCCTGGAAGATGCTGTGCGCCAGGACCAGGCGGCCGTCGATGTCCGGCTCTTCGATGAAGAACTCCAGGAAACGCGAGCGCACCGGCGCGCTGATCCGATCGGCCTCGTTGGCCGTCGCGACGTAGACCACGCGGCTGGCGTCGAACTCGAAATCGATGCTGAGGTCCTTCACCTTGGCGGCGGTGACCGGCTCCAGCAGCGATAGCAGCGCATCGACCGGGCGATGGTTGTTGCTGCCGCGCTCGCCCTTGTCGAGCTCGTCGAGGAGCATGACAGGATTCGCATGCTTTCCGAGCACGATGAGCTCCCACAACGCGCCGACGGCCGTGTTGCCCCAGTAGCGGTCGGAGCCTCTCAGGCCGGAGTTGGTTTGCGCGTTGTCGAACGCCTGCCGGTGGATCGGCGTCTGAAGGACCTCCGCCAGGCGCTGCGTGAAATGCGTCTTCCCGACACCGGGCTCGCCGAGCAGCAGGATCGGCTGAAGCATCAGCGGCTGGCCGGTGAAATCCGCCAGGGCCATGGCCTGCTGCACCACCTCGACAACCGCGGCGAAGTTGGGCATTTCGGCCGAGAGCGACCCCAGTGCGTCCCGCCATCCCTTCGGACGCGCGACCGAACGCCAGGGTCCGTGGGCCATCGCCTTGGCGAAGTGTCGAAGGTCCCTGGCCACAACGTCCCTGTCGGCGGTCATCGGCGCGTTCTTGAGCGCATGGAAGCGCTTCTGGGCCAGGTTCCAGTCGAAGACGGCGATCGTGTCCGCGGATGGCTGGGGAACGTAGCTGGGCACCGTCAGCGCCCGTGCTGCTTCCAGCGGCGACAGATGTTTGGGCGGAGGCGGCGGAGGAAGTTGACTCCCGTTGGCGCGCGCCCGCTCCCGCGCTATGCGCTGTTCTTCTTCGACGGCGAGCGACCGCTTGAACTCCTCCCGCCGAGCGGTCTCTCGTTCGATCTGCTCAAACTCGAGTTGATCGACGAGGTCGTAGGGAAGCAGGACCTCGGCATCAGCGCCGAGTTCCGGGAAGGAGTAGAGACGGTATCCGCGAGATTGTGAAGTTTGAAGGCGGCTCATGATCGGCTCCTGAAGGAGCCGGTGCATCAGCTCCTCAAGACGGGGAAACGGCGGAGAAGGTAGCGGGCGATACCGCTATGGTCCGGATCGAGACGATGGCCGAGCAGTTCGAGCATGTCACCAGGCGCGCCTTGCCCCGCAGACCCGAATAGGTCCGACGTTGTGCAGAAGTGGCGGTGAGTTTGAACATGACGATTTATGCGCGCAGCATGAGACTGATCGCGCTTGCAAAGCTTACTGGTGGGGCCCAGCCTGCGCAAGAGTGGGAGCGGCGTACGAGTTCGTAACGGCCCAGCTTCGCCCGAAGGCAGCCGCTCTTCTTGCTCGGTCGTCGCTGAGACTATCGGTAGGTTACAAAGCAAGATTTACAACCCAAGCCGCTGAACAAGTTGCGGGCGAGCCCACCATGACCGACAAGTCGACCGGCGTCACTGCGACCGAGAGAATGCTCGCTGATTTCTGCGAGCGGTCCTTCTTGAAGCTCTGGAGCTATCCAAATCCGTACAAGGACGATGGCCATGAGCTATGCGACCTGCTTGCCGTCTTTGGCAACGACGTCTTCATCTTCTTCGATCGCGAGGCTGCGCTGCCCGATGATCCCGAGAAGGACGCCTTGGTCCTATGGGACCGGTGGAAGCGCAACGTTATTGATCGGCAGGTGAAAACTGCGCACGGAGCAGAGCGGTACATCCGCAGCGGCCGGCCGATCTTCCTGGACGGGAAGCGAGAGCAGTCGTTTCCCTTCGAGTTCGACAGGAAACTCGTTACCGTCCACAAGATCATCGTCGCCCACGGAGCCAAGGAGGCTTGCGAGCGCGCATCGCCGCAGAACGTCTACGGCAGCCTCGCCATTACCTATGCCGAAAGCGACGGCGGGCCCACCGCGCCTTTCCACATCGAGATCGACAAGCGAAACCCCGTCCACGTACTCGACAGCCACAACATGCCGATCGTGTTGAGCGAGTTGGACACTGTGAGCGATTTCGCGACCTACCTACGCGAGAAGGTGCGTGCGGCCTCGGCGTTGGCCTACCTGAGCTACTGCGGGGAAGAGGACCTGCTCGGCCACTACCTGCTCAACTACGACGACACAACGAAGCGTCATGTCATCGGCTCAACCAAGCAGGAGCTGAACGGCGTCATGATCGGTGAGGGGGCGTGGCACGGGTTTTCTCAAAGCGGGGTCTACAAGAATACGAAGAAGGAGGATCGCATCTCCTACTTCTGGGACGAGTTGATCCAGCGCACCTGCCAAAACAGCCTCGACGGTACGCTTGGCGGTAACTCCGACATCTTGCGTGGAGAAAGTGCCATTTACGAGATGGTGAAAGAGCCGCGCTTCGTGCGCCGCGGCCTCGCCGAAAAGATGCTGACCGCTGTCGAACGATTTCCGGATACCGGATCGTTCACGCGGCAGGTCACTCTTCTTCCTTCGTTCGAGCAAAACGTCGCCTATGTCCTCCTGCAACTCCGTGTGCCCGAGCCCATCCGATCCGAGCCAGAATTCCGCGAAAAGCGACTCGCGATGCTGGAGATCGCGTGCGGCGCTGCAAAGAACAAATTCCAGAACCTAGTGAAGGTTATCGGGATTGGCATCGAAGCGCCAAAGTTCTCAGGCGCTACCAACGCCGAAGACTTCATCCTGATGCCGTGTGGAACCTGGTCTGCCGAGCAACGAAGCTATTACACGGAGCTGAACAAGAATTGGAACTTCTTTGACACTCCGGATTTGAAGCAGCACAAGGACCGGGTGACTCAGTTCGTACAGCCTCCTCGTGTCAGCAAGCGCGCGACGGACAAGAAGGTTGGACGCAACGATCCTTGCCCATGCGGCTCCGGCAAGAAGTACAAGAAGTGCCACGGGTAGCTATGTTGTGCCTAAGCTTGCCGCCTGCCGAGTGACGGGTCTGCGGAGCATCCTCGTCGCGCGCTGAGGTCGACTACTTGTATTCGACGTTGATGTCGGGCATATCGAGGAACGGCCTCCGCCACTTGCGCACGTAAAGCTCCCTGACCGCCTCAGCCTCCTCGCTCAAGTAGGCTTTCACAACTTTGTTGTAGCTGGACAGAGTCACAGTAAAGACGCTGCGAAGGAGCGCACTCATGTCGCTGACATGACGAATCGGGATGAATGCGACCTCACCACCTTTCTGAACGCTGAGGTGGTCCCTATACGTGCCAGCATGCATGACCTGGGAGCCACGGCTGTAGAACGCCTCGTACTCCGCTAGCCGGCTGAGATGATTCGCCAAGCTGCGAACGGACTGAATGCCGTCCAGGCTATACCAGGGGGGATCGAACTTCGCCTTTCCGCGTCTAGCTGAAAACTCTTCATCGATGCTCTTGAGATCAGGCCTCTCAAGGTGGGTCAAGCGCTCTTCAAGCCCGAGCCGCGCAGTCGTCTCACGATCCGCGCGGTCGATCGCCATGCCTATCGAGTGTTCAAGAAGCTCATGGGCTTTGGCTTCCGAAGTCCCTGGAATCGCCTTGCGAGCCCAGCTCAGCTGTTCACGGATATCGCCGACATAGAACCGCAGCGCTCGACGTTCAGTGTCCTTCTCGAGAAGGTAATCCAGATAGAGCGACGCCTCGAACGCGCCACGTGCTGGCAAGTGGCAAGCGTAGACTGATCCTTCGGCTAGCAGTATTTCAACAGCATCTGCCATGGCCACCACTTGCTTGAGAAAGACACCATTTGCGATGACATTGCCAACGCCTTGAGGCTTTGCGGCAAGCGCTCGTTCGATAAGGTGTGAACCGTAGTCCACCAAGCTGCGAACCGCCACGAGTTGCGGCATTAAGTGGGTCGACACGTCGGCCCTTGCTCGCTCACGATTGAGCAGCTTCAGATTGGGTGAATCTTCCAAGGGCGGCGCCGATCGCAAGTGGTAGAAGCCTCATCGTACCTCCCCGTCCACCGGTGCCGATTTCCATCCAGAGGTGACCCACTAAGCCCGGTGAGTCAGGGTTGCATGGAACTCGACAGACGCTTCAATTGACCGTCTTTTTCCATCACTGGGATGCTTCAAGCGTTGAATTCGGCGGCGTCGTCAGAGCACTCAAGCCGCTGGAGGACTGCATACGAAAATGCGTCGCCGCTGCAGAAACAAGTTGCCGCCTTCGCCGCTGAGTATCGGCGCCGGTGAGGTGGCCGTTGTAGAGTGCAGCCGTGAGACCGAGATCTCGGTGTTCGAGTTGCAATGACTCTATAAAGGTCGAAAACCTGGGCTCCTGAGCAACCTGCTCGAAGCGCCCATCGCCCATGACCTGCAAGATCTCAGCAGCCAAGGCATCCCGCTCGATGATTGCCGATCGAGCCGTTGCAACGACCACCCAAATGGCATGTAGCAGGTCAGCGCGATTCCCCTCATCAAAAAACATGGCGCCGATGCCACTGATCAACCAGTCCACCGACACGTTGAGTTCTCGGTGGACACCCATGAAGAAGTCCGCGCCAGGTCGCTTAACGCCCCGGGCGATTTCGCTGACGTACCCTGGGCTAAGGCCTAGCCGCTTGGCCAGTTCGCCCTGATTCATATCCATTTCCGCCAGCAGGATGCGCACGCGGCGAGCCATGTCACCGGCTGCACTTTCCTCTGGCGCTGATGGAGCCATCGGTTTACACTCCTGCGCAGTACTCAGGTGAGAACATTTGTCGCCCATGCGAATCTTTCATCGATTTCGTCCGCAGCAGACTATTGCCGCGAAGTAATCTTAGATGCAAGGAGATCTCCGCCGCTGCGCTTCTATGAACGTTGGCACGCCGAACCCTCAATGACATGCGCCTTCCCGATCCATCCAGATCCTTCCGCCAATGAAAACGGCCCAGGGCGGGCACCCTGGGCCGTGTCAGTGGATACCTGCGCTTAGCACCGAGTCAGTATCCGCTCCGCGCTCCTGAGCGTCAAGCCAGGGCGCAACGGTGGAGTGCTGCCGGTATTTCCACCAGCGCACCCACGACCGCTTAGAGCACAGCCCAGCTCGCTTCGCGTAAAGGGGTCTGCATGCAACGCTGTCCTGTTTCTCGCGGTCTCTGGCCAAGCTGCCGAGTTTCCCCCCCGTATTGCGGCGCCCGAGCGCGGCGACCTCTCGCAGGCGTTGAACCAAATGCGCTTATGCGAGAGCCTTCGGAGGTTTCGCCAAAATGATGACATCGGGCGAATTTCAAGCCTGGGCGACGGAGAAGGGCTTGGCCCCGAAAACGTTTGCTCTTCTCGATCGGCTGAGAAGCAGTGAGCCGGGTCGCCGCGTTAAGAACACGGCTGGGAACTACTGCGGCGGCTTTCCGAGTGAGAAGCTCGGCAAGGTCATCCAGTGGGAGAGCATGACTGGCGAGCGAGCATGCGTACTGCTCTGGGAATACGACGCCGACACCTTGGAGGTTTGGGACCAGTGTCTGCAGGTCAAGCTCAACTACACGCTACCCAACGGCAAACGAGCTGGCGACCGCACCTGGATCGACTTCGTCAAGCTCGATAGTACGGGCGCCGCAGCCGTCGACTACAAGACGTCGTCTGAGCTCATGAGGCTTTGCGTCGACAAGCCCTACCGATGGGTTCAGACCGGACCCAATTCTTGGGACCAGCCCGCGGCTCGCGAAGCCTGCGCGAAGCTCGGCCTGAACTACTACATCCTCACGGACCGAGACATCCCACACACCCTAGCGCGGAACATTGATTTTCTTCGGCCACGCATGCTTCGAAGGACAGAAATTCCTTTGGAGGCGATGAGCGTGCTCTGCGCCAAGCTCCAAGCGGCGCAGCGCATCCTGTTAAGCGAGGCCATCTCGCTCGTCGGCAACGCTGACGTGATTTACGAAGGACATTTTCGGCAGCACTGGCATTTGGAGCTCTCCAGCGAACCGCTAGCGAACATCGATGGCGCCTGGGTCTATGCAAATGCGAGGAGCTACGCCATCTATCAGACCGCGGAGCGCTGCCGCGATCCACGGCGTATCGCAATCGACCCAGACACGATCTTGCCCGGGAGCACCGTGACCTGGGGTCACAGGCAGTACCTGATATTGAATCGAACCGAGGGGTTCGTTTTTCTGCAGACGCCAGATGCGCCACTGGCCCAAATGCGTGGAGAAGAGTTTCGGCATCTTGTTCAATCAAAAGAGATTCTGACCAACGTACAAGCGCCGCTCGCGACACTCGAAGGCCTTGAGCTTCTGGCGCGGGCATCGCCCGAAGCGGTCGTCGAGGCAGCCGAGAAACTCAAGACGCTCGAGAGATGCCGCAGCACGAACACCGCATCCGACTGGGGTGCACCGTGGCGCACGGTCATGAGATGGAAAGCGGACTACCGCGAAGCCGAAGCGCGCTACGGCAACGGATTTCTCGGCTTGATTTCGAAACATCACATGAAAGGCAATCGTGTCCCGCGCACGGAGACAAGAGAACAGGAACTGCTAGCTAAGGCATTCGAGTTTCTGAGGGCCCCGATACCCCGAGACCCCAGCGCTGGATACGCTTATTACATCGCCCTCTGCGGGGCCGAGAATGTTGAACCTCGATCACAGGCCAAGTTCCATCAAAACTGGAAACGCCAAGACATTCATCAAGTCACCAAGGACCGCGAAGGGAATCGGGCTGCACAAGTTCAGAAGCCGCCGCGTATGACTGGTGGCGCACATATCAGCCAAGGACCTGTCGAGGGTGATAGTCCCTTCGCACGCGTACATATCGATCATCGGCAAAGCGACATGTTTTGCCGGAGGCTCAATGGCGTCGACCTCATCGGGAAGCCTTGGTTCTCGATTGCGATCGATGCGTTTACACGCCTCGTGCTCGGGCTGTGGGTATCGATGTTGGAGCCCTCGCACGCCTCAGTGATGATGGTCTTACGCGACATCGTTCGGCGGCACGGGAAGCTCCCGATGATGGTCATCACGGATGGTGGGAGGGAGTTCCAGGCAAAACTCACTCAGCAGGTACTAGCTCTCTACAAGACCGAGCACGCGCTCCGACCCAATTCCGAGCCACGGTTCGGCAATCCCGTTGAGCGCATGAACCTGACGATCGACCATCATTTGACCACCGTGCTTCTAGGAAGCAATGAGGTGTTGAAGACGCCAAGAATGAGTTCTGCAACTCATGACCCACGAGACCTGGCTTATCTCACGGTGCGGGCACTGGCGGAGAAAGCTGAAGACCTCATGTTTCGGTCCTACCCCGATATGCCTCATGGGGGCCTGGGCACCAGTCCCAACAGTCGCCTGCGTTCTGCATCCATCACGCAGGGAACATCTTGGGGCAGGCCGACGTCCTTCGATGACTTGTTCATTCAAAACACCATGGCGAAGGCTCACAAACACGGGGGCTTGATGCGCCAGCGCGATGGGGTGCGACTCAACGGGCACAACTATTACTCGCCGGAGATCGCGTCGTGGACGCATAAGAAGATGGAAGACCTCCCTTTCTACGACCCGGAGGATCCGACCTACATCTCGGTCCGCATCAACGGGAAGTGGGAGCGGTGTGCCCTGATCGACTCGCAACTGCGACGTCTTCCTTCAGAGAGTCATCGCAAGTACTACTTGGGTGAGCATATCTATCTGAGCCGTCCAAGCACCGGGCGTGATGACATGCAGGTGTTCTTGAAAGAGCTCGGCCAAAGCTACATCGACGCCGAAAAAGAGCGTGATCAGCAAGCACAGGGAAAAGAACCTGACGAGAGAGCAGATTCAGGCGGCGACACCGACACCTGTACCCACGCGCCTGTAGTCGCGGGCTCCGCACCAACTGCGACTTTGGAGCCGTTCCCGATCTCTCGGCGCCCAGACTGATTTCGAGAAGGAGCACTGATGTCAAAAAGAAAAACTGAGCCAACGCCCCTTCAACGACTGGCGGTACGCGGCCGAAAACTGCCTCCGGAGGTGGAAAAATTCAGGAACGAAAAAATCCTTCATCTTCACTTCAACTGTGCAATGGACGAGGTGGCCGAGCGAATTCAATATGGCGATCAGCAGTCGATTACAGCAGTCATCGGCCCGACGGCAGCCGGCAAGACGGCGCTGGTCGACGAGATCTGCCACCAATTCACCGAAGCCGCCGCAAGCACGTCCGAGGACGAACGTACACGCCTCTTGGCCATGGAATTGGCAGCACCCGAATCCGGGGCATTTAAGTGGAAGGACGATTTTTATATGCCAGGCCTCTCCGCATTAAACGAGCCATGCGCTAACGCAAAAATTGATATGGATCAGCTCTGGGAGAGATTCCGTAGCGGAAATTGCCACCCCGCGTATACAACGCGGTCGCCCAATATTCCGCAGCTCAGAAGTCTGTTCTTCTCGGCTCTTGTACGCGCCAACGTGATTGCTGTACTCATGGATGAGGCCGACCACTTGCGCCGACCGACATCTGATTCAGGGATATTTCAGAACTACGACTCCCTTAAAAGCCGAAGCAATACGAGCCCAGCGCACTTCGTTCTATTTGGAACAGTATTGCTGGCAGATATTTTTAAACAGAACGGCCAAATCTCCAAGCGCGTCCACCCCGTATGGCTTGCTCCATACACACTCAAGGATGTTGACCAGTTTACGCGAGCATTGCTTACGATTGAGCAAAAACTCCCAATAAAACCGAAATTCTCGATTGAACAGAAGAAATTTTTTCTGTTTGAGGACGCTCTCGGCTATGTGGGTCTGTCGCACGAGCAATTCGACCGAGCACTTGTCAGCGCGCTTGAACGTGGGCAAGACCATTTGACATGGAGCGACATGGTTCGCGCAAGACTGCATACTTCGCAGCTTGAAGGCATTCTGAACGACACAATTCAGTTCATGAAAGTGATGAAGGAGATGGACGAAAGCCTCAAGCAGAAGCGGAAGATATTCTTTGGCAATGCCAACGAGCCCGAAAAGACGCCACCTGCTGTTGTGACGAAACCGTTCCAAGCTGCCCTTCGTCGCCACACGGTTGGCTCATGAGCATCGCTCGACTCTATCCAATTGATTCGAAGCTGCGAGGATTTTCTGGCCATGCGCCTCGAAGAATCGGTCAGACTGGGATTGAGTCCCTGACGAGCTTTCTTTGCCGACTGGCGTTTGAACATTGCTGCGCGCCCCACCGACTATATGGCGCATTGGTCGCGAACAATTGGGAGGGAATGCAAGCCAACCTTACAAAAATAAGAAGCGCAGAATCGCACTCGATCAACGGCCTTGGGCAAGTAGCCCAGAACTCAGTCAACGCATTAGAAGAACAGTCAGATATCACTCCCGCCGCAGAAATGACATTCCTTTTCTTGTCGGACCTTTGCGACAACAGGGCAAAGCACTTCCTACATAAAGTTCGTCATTGGTGCTCACACTGCTACATGGACGCGCGACGAAGTGGTGTTACTGCTTGGGAGCCGCTTTACTGGGCGCCATCCACAACATCCATCTGCGTGATTCATGGAACGCTACTTAGAAAAACCTGCGCTCGGTGCGGGAAAACCCAGAGGCACCTACCCAAATTTCCGTTTCTTGATTTCTGCGAATACTGCAGCGGAGACCTTGCAGACGCTTGCGATCCGGAATGCCATCCGACTCAGTTGAAAGAGAGGATTTGGCTAGCAACTGCCGCAATAGATTTGATCAGTTGTCAGAGAGAAATTCCCCTTAGTCGAGAGAACTTCGCCGAACGACTCAATGACGCAGTGAAAATTCACTGTGCAGGGACAACGGGGCAATTCGCGAGAGTCGTAGGGATTTTACCCTGCAATCTTCGAAATTGGCAACTAAGGTCCTCATCACCCACATGGTCGAATTTTATGGACATCTCATATCGGTTAAATGTGCCGCCATCGCAACTCGGTGGGCCGTATGCAGTAATCTTTTCCCCTGCAACATTTAATTGCAGTCCAGTCGTGCAATTAGACAAGCAGCACAGGCGCCTTCCGAAGAAGAAGCTCGACGAAGCAAGAGCCGCGATTGTCCAACTCCTAGAATCCCCGATCGACATCTGGACCCTGGGGCGAGCAACAATCTTCGCCACGCTTAAGCAGTTTGGCATCTGCTACCAGACGTTTCAGAGAAACTTTCCTGACCTCTATGAAACGTTCTCTAAAAGGCGCTCGGAAGCGGCGGAGTACCGGAAAGAATTGTCAAAGCTCACACGTCTCGAGCGCGTTCGCATTGCCCAAGAAAAGCTCCTCGAGATGGGCTTGACCCCTTCAGCACGAAACTTGAAGAAATCGGGAATGGTCAGGGTCTCCGACGTTGTGCCGACGCGACAACAGGCGGCGACAAGCAAGACGGATGGAAGAAGCTAGTGCAGCGGGGCTGCTGCAAAGACGCTACTAGGACAGGAAGAAGCCCTTGACTCGAACCGTGCGGCTGGAGCTAACCCATAAGCTGACATGATCAGCCTATGACCCATAAGGTGGCATTCATTGCCATCTTATGGGGTTGCCGGCATAAGCTGACATGATCAGGAAGCGAAACGCACAGATTTGCTTTGTCTTTAAGGAGAGGATTCCAAGGGGTCTGATTCCTCCGCGATCCAATCCGAACT
>LNAP01011483.1_pt1 | contig 15288 bp, 12 predicted proteins | sample 602601 | NCBI WGS metagenome assembly LNAP01 (sample SAMN02440304, study PRJNA202911) | soil metagenome | biome: Subtropical and temperate rainforests or woodlands; isolation source: soil samples (1 kg each in a 20% v/v slurry with milli Q water) were... ...
CCTGCAACCGTCATTGCTTGACCGCCTGGTGGACGACGACCGCAGCAACCCCAACGAGAGTGCCGACAAGCGCGTGTTGTCCATGAGCCAGCTCAAGGCCTCGGTGCTGCGTGACCTCACTTGGCTGTTTAACACCACTTCATTGCTTGACGTGGAAACCGCTGCGGCCACCGCCGCCGGTAGCTCGGTGGTCAATTACGGTTTGCCCGCGCTGGCCGGGCGCAGCCTGTCGAATATCGACGTGCATGCGGTGGAGAGTTTGATCGCCCACACCATCGCCACCTTTGAACCGCGCATCCTGCGTTCCACCTTGCAGGTCAAGGCGCGCTTGCTGGAGGAGGGCATGGACCACAACGCCCTGGCCTTTGAGATTGAAGGCGACCTGTGGGCGCTGCCGGTACCGCTGCGGCTGATCCTCACCACCAACCTCGATCTGGAAACCGGCCACGTGAAAATCGTGCCCAACGAGCAGCGGAGAAAAGCATGAACCCGCGCATGCTCGAGTATTACAACCTGGAGCTGGCGCATATCCGCGAAAGCGCCGCCGAATTCGCCCGCGAATTTCCCAAGATTGCCAGCCGCCTGACCCTGTCCGGCGTCGATTGTGCCGACCCCTATGTGGAGCGCCTGCTGGAAGGCTTTGCTTTTCTGACGGCGCGGGTGCACCTCAAGCTGGACGCCGAATACCCGACCTTTACCCATAACCTGCTGGAAATCGCCTACCCGCATTATTTGGCGCCGACACCGTCGATGACCGTGGTGCAACTGCGTGCCGACCCCAACGAAGGCTCGCTGAGCAGCGGCTTTACCGTGGAACGCAATGCACCGTTGCGCGGGGTACTGGGCCGCGAAGAACAAACCGCCTGCGAATTCCGCACGGCCCATTCGGTGACCCTGTGGCCGCTGGAAGTGGCCAGCGCCGAATACTTTGGCAACCCGGCTGCCGTGCTCGGTCGCCTAGCCGCTAGCGAACCCAAAGCCAAAGCCGGCTTGCGTATTCGCCTGCGCAGTGGCGCCGGTTTGCCACTCAATAGCTTGAGCCTGGAAAGCCTGCCGCTGTATCTGCACGGCGCCGATGAGCAGCCGTTCCGCCTCTACGAGCAATTGCTCGGCAATGCCTGCGCGGTGTTTGCCCAGGCGCCGGGCAGCGATTGGGTTGAGCGCTTGCCGCCCGGAGCCTTACGCCCGCGTGGCTTTGATGACGAAGACGCCTTGCTTCCCGTGGTGCCGCGTGCCTTCCAAGGCTACCGCCTGCTGCAGGAATACTTCGCGCTGCCCAACCGTTTCCTGTTTGTCGAGTTTGCCGAACTCAAGCGCTCCATTCAGCGCTGCGCGGGCAATGAGCTGGACATCATCATCCTGTTTAACAAGCACGACGCCACGCTCGAGGGCACGGTGAGCGGCGAGCAGTTTGTGCCGTTCTGCACCCCGGCAATCAACCTGTTCCCGCGCCGCGCCGACCGTATTCACTTGAGCGAGCGGGTCAATGAACACCATGTGATTGCCGACCGCACGCGGCCGATGGATTTTGAAATTCACTCGCTGACCCAAGTGACCGGCCATGGCACCGGACCGGAGCAGCCGTTCCAGCCGTTTTATGCGGTGCGCGATCCGTCGCGTTATGGCCGCGAGCAGGCGTATTACATGGTGCGTCGCGAGCCGCGCAAACTGTCCAGCACGCAACGGCGCAACGGCCCGCGCTCGACGTATGTGGGCAGCGAAACCTTTGTTTCGCTGGTGGATGCCAACCAAGCGCCGTATCGCCACGACCTGCGCCAGCTGGGCATTAGCGCCCTATGTACCAACCGCGACCTGGCGATGTTTATTCCGGTGGGCACCAGCAAAACCGATTTCAGCCTGGAAGACAGTGCGCCGGTACTCGACGTGCGTTGCCTGGCCGGCCCCAGCCGCCCACGGGCCAGCCGTGCGCATGACGACAGCGCCTGGCGCTTGATTAGCCAACTGTCGCTGAACTACCTGTCGCTGTCCGAGCAAGGGCAGGGCGCTGCGGCGTTGCGCGAGCTGTTGCGTTTGTATGGCGACCCGACCGATTCAGCGCTGCAATTGCAGATCGAAGGCCTGCGCGAAGTCAGCAGTAAACCCTGCACCCGGCGCTTGCCGATGCCGGGGCCGATTGTGTTTGGCCGTGGCTTGGAAATCAGTTTGGAGTTTGATGAAAACGCCTTTCGTGGCACCGGAGTGTTTTTGCTCGGCGCGGTGTTTGAGCGCTTTCTCACCCGCTATGTGTCAGTAAACAGCTTTACCGAAACCGTGCTGCGCACCACCGAGCGCGGCGAAATTATGCGTTGGCAGGCGAAACCCGGATGCCGACCGAACCCCTCGCCGCGATGGCGGCGGCACCCTGGGAGCATGATTTCTTCCAGGCGCTGCGCCGTATCGAGTGCGAAGCGGCCGACAAACCGCGTCTCGGCCACTCCGTGCGCCTGGCCGACGACCCGCTGCGCCTGGGGCAAACCCCGGATTGCGGTTTTGCCCCGTCCACGCTGTCGCTGGTTGAGCCGGCCAGCGACGGTGTGCCGCCGCGGGTCGAGCAGTTTTTCTTTGGCCTCACTGGTCCCAACGGCCCGTTGCCGCTGCACCTCACCGAATATGCCCGCGAACGCCAGCGCAACGAGAACGACCCTGGCTTTAAACGCTTTATGGACATCTTCCACCACCGGCTGCTGACCCTGTTTTACCGAGCCTGGGCGGAGGCGCGGCCCTCGGTCAGCCATGACCGGCCGGATGATGACTATTGGTCGGCGCGCCTGGCGGCATTGTCGGGGCGGGGCATGGACAGCTTGCTCGGCCAGGGGCCAATCCCCGACCAAGCGCGTTACTACTACACCGGGCATTTGTCGGCACCGAGCCGTTACCCCGATGGCTTGAAGGTGATTCTGTCCGAGTACTTCGAGCTGCCGGTGGCCATCGAAGAATACGTCGGCCAATGGCTGGAACTGCCCGAACGCAGTCGCCTTGGTGCGCAGGCCAGCACTTTGGGTATGGATGTTTGTCTGGGTACCCACGTGTGGGACCGCCAGCATAAATTCCGCATCACGCTTGGGCCCATGCCGCTGGATAAATACGAACGGCTGTTGCCCGGCGGCGAGCTGTTTCGCCAACTGGCGGCCTGGGTCGGTGAGTACCTGGGCCAAGAGCTGGACTGGGATGTAAACCTGGTGCTCAGCCGCGAAGAAGTACCCCCTCTGAACCTGGCCGGCGGTGTGCGGCTGGGTTTCAACGCCTGGCTGGGTGACCCCGGCGAGGATGCCAAGGATTTACTGCTGGCTAGCCAGTACGCCGGGGACCGGCTGCTGCAACGATATAAACATGAGTGAAATCAGCCGGGTTGCCCTCTTTGGCAAGCTCAACAGCCTTGCCTATAAAGCCATTGAAGCGGCTACCGTGTTCTGCAAATTGCGCGGCAATCCCTATGTGGAAATGGCCCACTGGTTTCACCAGATTTTGCAGTTGCAGGACTCCGACCTACACCAGCTGGTGCGTCAGTTCAATCTTGACCCAGCGCGCCTGGCCCGCGACCTGACCGAAGCCCTGGACCGCCTGCCGCGCGGCTCAACCTCAATCACCGACTTGTCTTCCAATGTGGAAGAAGCGGTGGAGCGTGCCTGGGTGTACGGCAGCCTGATGTTTGGCGAAAGCCAGGTGCGTACCGGCTATATCGTTGTCGGCATTCTCAAGACCCCAAGCCTGCGCCATGGCTTGCTGGCCTTGTCGTCCGAGTTCGACAAAATCAAGATTGAAGCGCTGACCGAGCGCTTCGCCGAATACGTCGGCAACTCGCCCGAAAACGCCCTGACCGCCAGCGATGGCTTTACCGGTGAAGCCAGCGGCGCCATCGCCCCCGGCGCCCTGGGCAAGCAGGAAGCGCTGAAGAAGTTCACCGTCGACCTCACCGAGCAAGCGCGCAGCGGTAAGCTCGACCCCATCGTTGGCCGTGACGAAGAAATCCGCCAACTGGTGGACGTGCTGATGCGCCGTCGACAGAACAACCCCATCCTCACCGGTGAAGCCGGCGTGGGTAAAACCGCCGTGGTGGAAGGCTTTGCCCTGCGCATTGTTGCCGGCGACGTGCCGCCCGCGCTGAAAGACGTGGAACTGCGCGCCCTCGACGTCGGCCTGCTGCAAGCTGGCGCCAGCATGAAAGGCGAATTCGAACAGCGCCTGCGCTCGGTGATTGAAGACGTACAAAGCTCGGCCAAGCCGATCATTTTGTTTATCGACGAAGCCCACACCTTGGTCGGTGCCGGTGGCGCCGCCGGTACTGGCGATGCCGCCAACCTGCTTAAACCCGCTTTGGCGCGCGGCACTCTGCGCACTATCGCCGCGACTACCTGGGCCGAATACAAAAAACACATCGAAAAAGACCCGGCGCTGACCCGTCGCTTCCAAGTGGTGCAGGTGGAAGAACCGTCCGAGCACAAAGCCATTTTGATGATGCGCGGCGTGGCCTCGACCATGGAAAAACACCACAAGGTGCAGATCCTCGACGAAGCGCTGGAAGCCTCGGTAAAACTCTCGCACCGCTATATTCCGGCGCGCCAATTGCCGGACAAATCCGTCAGCCTGCTGGACACCGCTTGCGCGCGCACCGCCCCGTGCCGGCCGAGGTTGACGACAGCCGTCGGCGTATCGAAGCACTGGAAACCGAACTGGCGATTATTGGCCGCGAGCAGGCCATTGGCGTGGCCATCGGCGAGCGCCTCAATAGCGCACAAGGCTTGCTGACCGAGGAGCGCGAGCGCCTGGCCGGGCTGGAAAGCCGCTGGGCTGACGAGAAAGCATTGGTCGATGAGCTGCTGGAAATTCGCGCCCAGCTGCGCGCTGCCGCCGAAGCGGTGGATGACACCGCCACCGAGCCATCGCCCGCCGAACCCAACACCGAACTGCACACCCGCCTGCACGACGTACAAACCCGTTTGGCCGCACTGCAAGGCGAGTCGCCGCTGATTCTGCCGATTGTCGATTACCAGGCCGTGGCCTCGGTGGTCGCCGATTGGACCGGCATTCCGGTGGGCCGTATGGCCCGTAACGAACTGGAAACCGTGCTTAACCTGGCCACCTACCTGAAAAAACGCATCATCGGCCAAGACCACGCCCTGGAAATGATCGCCAAACGCATCCAAACCTCGCGCGCCGGGCTGGATAACCCAAGCAAACCGATTGGCGTGTTTATGCTCGCCGGCACCTCCGGTGTGGGTAAAACCGAAACTGCCCTGGCGTTGGCTGAAGCCATGTATGGCGGTGAGCAAAACGTCATCACCATCAATATGAGCGAGTTCCAGGAAGCCCATACCGTGTCCACCCTCAAAGGCTATATCGGCTACGGCGAAGGCGGTGTGCTGACCGAAGCGGTGCGGCGTAAACCCTACAGCGTGGTGCTGCTCGACGAAGTGGAAAAAGCCCACCCCGACGTGCACGAAATTTTCTTCCAGGTGTTCGACAAAGGCGTGATGGAAGACGGCGAAGGCCGGGTGATCGACTTTAAAAACACGCTGATTCTGCTCACCACCAACGCCGGCACTGAGCTGATTTCCAGCCTGTGCAACGACCCGGAACTGATGCCCGAGCCCGACGCCATCGCCAAAGCCTTGCGCGAGCCGCTGCTGAAGATTTTCCCGCCGGCCTTGCTCGGCCGCTTGGTGACCATTCCGTACTACCCGTTGAGCGACGAGATGATCAAATCCATCGCCCGCTTGCAGATGGAACGGGTGAAAAAACGCGTCGAAGCCACGCACAAAGTACCGTTCCAATACGACGACGGCGTGATCGCGCTGATTGCCGAGCGCTGCACCGAAACCGAGAGCGGCGGGCGCATGATCGACACCATTCTGACCAACACCTTGCTACCGGATATGAGCCGCGAATTCCTCACCCGCCCGTTGGAAGCGGTGCGTATCAGCCGTGAAGGCAGTAACTTCAAGTACGAGTTTGGCCAAGCGGTTTAACGCCTAAGCAGTCGAGAAATAGAAATGGCATTAAGCACAAACACACGGCTGGTACAGGTCGACAGCCCCCTGGGCAGCGACGTACTGGTGCTGCGCCAGCTCGATGGCGTTGAAGAGCTGGGCAGGGTGTTCGACTACCGCCTGAACCTGGTGTCGGAAAACACCTCGGTGGCGCTTAACGATCTGCTGGGCAAACCCATGGGCATCACCATGGAGCTGCAAGACGGCAGCAAGCGCCAGTTCCACGGCATTGTTGCGCGCGCCAGCCAGGGCGCCGGCATTGGCCAGTTCGCCGTGTACAACGTCACGCTCAAACCGTGGCTGTGGCTGATGTCGCGTACTTCCGACTGCAAGATTTTCCAGAACCGCACGGTGCCGGACATCATTAAACAGGTGTTCCGCGACCTCGGTTTTTCCGACTTTGAAGACAGCCTGACCCGCAGCTACCGCGAGTGGGACTACTGCGTGCAATACCGCGAAACCAGCTTCGACTTTGTCAGCCGGCTGATGGAACAAGAGGGCATTTACTACTTCTTCCGCCACGAAAAAGGCCGCCACGTGCTGGTGCTTGCCGACGCCTACGGTGCCCACAGCAAAGCCGCTGGTTACGAGAGCGTGCCGTTCTACCCGCCCACCGCCGAGCAACGTGAGCTCGACCATATCGACGACTGGCACCTCAGCCACGAAGTGCAGCCCGGCTCCCTGGCGCTCAACGACTACGACTTCCAGCGCCCCAGCGCGCGCCTGGAAGTGCGCTCAGCCATCAGCCGCCCGCACACCGCCAGCGACTACAAGCTCTACGACTACCCCGGCGAATATGTGCAAAGCGGCGACGGCGAGCACTACGCCCGCACCCGCATCGAAGCCATTCAAACCCAGTACGAGCGCGTGCAACTGCGCGGCACCGCGCGCGGTATCGGCTCGGGCCACTTGTTCAGCATGACCCGCTACCCGCGCGCCGATCAGAACCGCGAATACCTGGTAGTCGGCGCCCGTTACACCGTGGTGCAAGAGCACTACGAAACCGGCTTTGAGGATGTTGAGCAACAGTTCGTCAGCCACCTTGACTGCATGGACGCCAGCCAGGCCTTCCGCCCGCAACCCGTTACCCCGCGGCCCATCGTGCAAGGTCCGCAAACGGCCATGGTGGTCGGGCCCAAAGGCGAGGAAATCTGGACCGACCAATACGGCCGGGTAAAAGTGCACTTCTACTGGGATCGCCACGACCAATCCAACGAAAACAGCTCGTGCTGGATGCGCGTGTCGCAGTCTTGGGCCGGCAAGAATTGGGGCTCGATCCAGATTCCGCGTATCGGCCAGGAAGTCATCGTCGGCTTTTTGGAAGGCGACCCCGACCGCCCGATTATTACTGGCCGCGTTTACAACGCCGAACAAACCGTGCCCTACGAATTGCCCGCCAACGCCACCCAGAGCGGCACTAAAAGTCGCTCGAGCAAAGGCGGCTCACCGGCCAATTTCAACGAAATTCGCATGGAAGATAAAAAGGGCAGCGAGCAGCTGTTTATCCACGCGGAAAAAAACCAAGACATCGAAGTCGAAAACGACGAAACCCACCCGCACCAAGACCATCGACCACGATGAAACCGTGCACGTTAAACACGACCGCACCGAAACCGTGGACAACAACGAGACCATCACCATTGGCGTGGACCGTACCGAGAAGGTCGGCAATAACGAAACCATCACCATCGGCGTAAACCGCACGGAAAAGGTCGGCAGTGATGAAACCATCACCATCGGCGCCAACCGCACGGAAAAGGTCGGCGCCGACGAAACCATCACCATTGTCGCCAACCGCACGGAAAAAGTCGGCAGCGACGAAACCATCAGCATTGGCGCTAACCGCACGGAAAAGGTCGGCAGCGATGAAACCATCAGCATTGGCGCCAACCGCAAAGAAGACGTCGGCAGTAACGAAGACATCAGTATCGGCAGTAACCAGACCACCAAAATTGGCAAAGACGAAAGCCGCAGCATCGGCCAGAGCCGCAGCACCGATGTCGGCAAAGACAACAGCCTGACCGTGGGCAAGCACTACACCCTGGACGCCGGTGACTCCATTACCCTGACCACAGGCGCGGCCAGCATCAGCATGAAAAAAGACGGCACCATCGTTATCAGCGGTAAAAACATCACCATCGACGGCTCTGGCGCCATCAACGTCAAGGCCAGCAAAAACGTGGTGGTCAAAGGCTCGAAAATTTTGCAGAACTAAGCCCAGGCTTAGAACGGAGAAGCGCATGACAGTCCAGCATTTCACCCCGGCGTCTGCCGCCGCCACCCGTTTGGATGGCGTGGTGATTGGCATCTTGCTTGATGTGCCACAGGCCGCCTCGCCCGTGGTGGCATTCCCCGGCTGCCCGAGCGAAACCGGCATCGCCGCGACCACCACCACGCAGCTCAGTCGCGACGATATCGGCACCCAGGTGGCGCTGATGTTTGTTGGCGGCGACCCTAGCCAGCCACTGGTGATCGGCCGCATTCAGCGCCTGCCGCAAACCGCCCAACCGCTTGCCGTGGCGCATATCGATGGCGAGCGTTTGGAGTTTTCTGCCGAGAAGGAAATTGTCCTGCGCTGCGGCAAAGCCAGCATCACCCTGACCCGCGAGGGCAAAGTGATTGTGCGTGGCACCTACCTAAGCAGCCGCTCCTCGGGCGTGAACCGCATTAAAGGCGGTTCGCTAAAAGAGCCTGTCATGGAATTGCTTAACGCGACCGGCCTGGTCGCCGCCTACACCCAAGGCCTGGCCCCGGATGGACGTGAGTCGCTGGTGGTGGTTGCCAAGGGCACCTTTGACTTGCCGCTTGATGGCCGCGAAGCCACGCTGGCGGCTGTACAGCGCCCGTTGCTAATGGCCGACGAATACGTCGGCGAGCCTGGCCTGAGCGCACCGCTGCGGGAAATGGACTTTGCCCCGATCAAACCGTTTTGCGATGTGTTGGTTACCGGCAAGGCCTACGCACCAGAGGGCCGGGCGGTTACCCAACTGACCGCTGGCATTCGCGTCGGCCGCGTGAGTAAAGCCTTCACCGTCTACGGCAACCGTCAATGGCAACCCGGCCTGATCGGCGCCGGCGCTGGCGTGGCGCAAGCGTTCACCGAACAAGACATCGGCTACAGCCATGCCTTTGGCGGCAGCGTACCGGTGGCCAATAACCCCGAACTCAACGACGGCTACCCGGCCAACACCTGTGGTCGCGGCTGGTTTCCGAAAAGCAGCGGCACTGCCGATATCGTCGGCATGCCCATGCCCAATACCGAAATGCTCGGCCAACCGGTCGACAGCCCCCATGGCGACTTCACCCCCATGGCCCTCGGCCCGATAGGCCGCAGCTGGCCGCCACGCATCGGTTTTGCCGGCACCTACGACGATGCCTGGCTGGCTGATCATTTTCCGTTTCTGCCCCCCGATTTCGACAACCGCTACTACCAGGCCGCACCGCTGGACCAACAAACCGAGCACCTCAAAGGTGGCGAGGATGTGCTGCTGCTGTGCCTGACCCGGCAGGAGCGGGCGGGGTTCAAGGTACCGAGCATGCAGGTGCCGGTGACGTTTTTTCTGAAAAAAGGCGGGCACGAGACGGTGCAGGCGGTGATTGATACGTTGGTGATTGATACCGATGCGGGCACGGTGGAAGTGACGTGGCGGTACAACCGTCCGCTCAAAAAGAACATGTTTGAGGTCAGCGAAGTGCTGCTCGGCACCCGCTCTACGGCGTGGTGGCATGCGCGGCAAATGGGTAAAACTTATTATCCGTCGTTGTCAGTGCTGACCCGTACCAAGCGGGTAGAGCGGGACAACTCATGAACCAGCCGTTGGCAATTCTTGGGGCTGGCATGGTCAGCGCGGTGGGTTTGAGCGCGGCAGCAAGTTGTGCGGCCATCCGCTGTTCCATCGACAACTTTCAAGACTCACGCTTTATCGACCGCGGCGGTGAATGGCAACTCGCCGCCAGTGTGCCGTTAGAGCAACCCTGGTTGGGGCGCAGCAAATTGATCAAGATGGCCGCACGCGCCATCGGCGAAGCCTTACACAGCGTACCTGGCGTCGATCCGGCGAGCCTGCCGTTGCTGCTGGGGCTGGCAGAAAGCGAGCGCCCCGGCCGCTTGGACGGCTTGGACATGTCCTTGTTGCACGACATCGAGGCAGAGTTGGGTGTGCGCTTTCACCCAGCTTCCAGTGTGATTGTACGAGGCCGCGTGAGTGCCGCAGTGGCCATGCTCAATGCGCGCAAACTGGTGCACGAAGGCGGGCATGCCCGTGTGCTGGTGGCTGGTGTTGACTCGTTTCTGCTGCCCAAAACCTTGTCGGTGTATGAGGAGCGCGAGCGCCTGCTGACCAGCCTGAACTCCAACGGCTTTATCCCCGGTGAAGGCGCTGCTGCAGTGCTGTTGGGCGCTCCCCTGGCTCAGGAGCAACCGCAACTGCTGTGTGTAGGCCTGGGCTTTGGCATGGAACTGGCGACTATCGACAGCGAAAACCTACCGCTTCGCGCCGAAGGGCTGACCCAGGCGACGCGAGCAGCGCTGGCTGAGGCTGGCTGCGGGCTGGAAGACATGGACTATCGCCTGACGGATTTGTCTGGCGAGCAGTACTACTTCAAAGAGGCGTCACTGGTGCTCAGCCGAGCGCTGCGGGTGCGTAAAGAGTTCTTCCACCTGTGGCATCCGGCCGATTGCATCGGTGAGGTTGGCGCCGCCATCGGCCCTGCAATGTTGGCCGTAGCACTGGCCGCCAGCCGTAAGCAGTACGGTGAGGGAACCAATATTTTCTGCCACTTGGGCAACGATGCCGGGCAACGCGCCGTGGCACTGCTCAGCTATCAAACCGTGAGGGCTGGCTGATGGCTAACCAGGTGTACGCCAATAATATGGAGGTGTCCTGCAAATCGGCTGCCGGTAAATCCGTCGCCTGTTTTCCGGATGTCTGCTTTACGCCCCCGCAAGCGCCGCCGACGCCCATGGGCGTGCCGATTCCGTACCCCAATACCGGCATGTCCAAAGACGCTACCAACGGCACGCGCACCATCAAAATCACCGGCAAAGAAGTGATGCTCAAGGACAAGAGCTACTTCAAAACCAGCTATGGCGACGAAGCAGGTTGCGCGCCCAAGAAAGGGGTGGTCACCAGTCGCAACAAGGGCAAGGTGTACTTCACCGCGTGGTCGATGAACGTGAAGTTCGAAGGCTTGAATGTGGTCCGCCATATGGACCTGACCACCCACAATCACGCCTCTCAGCCCGGTAATACACCGCCGTGGATGTACGCCGACGAAATGGCCTCTGGCGACAAAGACCCCTGCGCGAGCGACCGTAAAAAGCAGGAAGACAACTGCAAAGGCCACACGCCTAGTGCTGCCTGTGCTGCGGCCAAGCCGGCGCGGCAAAAAGCCAGTGGTGAATCCCATGCGTTGGCTGATCAGATTGCCGCTGACAAATGCCTGGCCGCCATGCGCTGCACCTTGCGGCCCTATACGCCTACCGACAAAGAAAAGGCCGCTGGCAACGCCTGCTGCCCCTCGCAAACACCGCACCACTTGATAGAGGCCAGTGCCGTGCATGCGTTAGGGCGAAGTGGCCCGACGCTGGCCGGTGTGTCCCCTGACTACCGCGAGGGCAAAGCCCTGTCGATTTGCGCCGAGGGCCAGACCCAATTCACCGGCACTCACGGCATGATGCACACCTTCCAGAGTGCCGGCGCCGCTGGCGCTCCCGTGCAAGCCCTGGCCACCAGCGATGGCAAGACTGTGAACGCAGCGGCCACCACCTATGGCGAAGCTAAAAATAATGCTGTGGAAGGTATTCGCAAAACCTTTCCCGAGTCGGCCTGTAAGGACGAATGCATCAAGCACCAACTGGACTACTACCACAAACGCCAAGGCATGACCGACAGCACCAAGATCAAGGCGGTGCAGACCGGTGATCATTCGCCGGCTCACGTCACTGACGCGCAAACCGTCGCGTTTAATCGCTCCGCTGGCATCGCGGCTGCTGGCTCTGCGGCTGGCGGCGGTAGTCGTTAATTATTGAAAGGAGTTTTTTATGAGTGGACATTGGACCGGCACGTTTTCTTTCGCCACGGGCGCCGTGCGTTTTTCCGACTTGGCATACATCGCCATGTACAACGACGAACTTGACGCCGCCAAGGTCGCCCACACCCATTTTATGGAGTGGGATGCCGGCACCTGGCGTGGCGGTGGTGATGTGCGCTGGGCTACCGCCGGCATGTGCGTGGCCCGTAAACCCTTGCAGCAAATGTGCGCCGTCGGCTTCTACGGTGGCGTGCGCCTGATTGGCAGTGGTGACACCCACGAGGAACAAATCGGCGGCGACGCCGAGGTCATCAAAGCGCGAGGGCCGTTGCGTGGTGTACGTACCATCGGTGAGCGCGTCTACGTGGTTGGCATGAACCGTCAAGTGTGGCGCCGCGACGACGTGGACCACTGGGTGGCCATCGACCAGGGCGCCAAGCCCGCCGCCGACAGCAAGGAGGTGGTAGGTTTCGAAGCGGTGGACGGCTTTAGCGAAGCCGATATCTACGCCGCAGGCTGGGACGGCGAAATCTGGCACTTCGACGGCGCCACCTGGCAACAGAAACCCAGCCCCACCAATATCGTGCTTACCCGTCTGCTGTGTGCCGGCAACGGCGTGGTCTATGCCTCTGGCCGCAAAGGCCTGCTGCTGCAAGGGCGCGACGATGCCTGGGAAGTGATCGACCACGAAAGCATGATCGACGATATCTGGGACCTGGCCTGGTATCAGGACACACTGTATATCTCAAGCCTGTACGGCCTGTTCACCCTGCAAAACGGCAAGCTGCACGCCGTCGATTGCGGCGAAGTACACCCTGACACGTTCTACCACCTGTCGGTGGCTGACGGGGTGCTGTGGTCGATTGGCGCGAAAAACATCGTCGCCTTCGACGGCACCACCTGGACCCGGATCGACGGATGATCCCCCAGGTACTCGACCAACACGCCGAGGAAGCCAGCTTCCTCGCCATTCTGCGCGACTACGCTGTGGGCGCGCCGAACTATGACCTTACCCACCTGGCCAACCTCGACAACCGCATCGAAGCGCACCTCGACGGCCTGCAAATTGCCGGCCTCAAAGGCCTTAACCTGCTACTGGAACAGCTCAACCCCAACGCCAGCGGCGAAGTCTTTGCTGCCACGGTACTGGCCTTTCAAATGGGCAATAGCCCGGCGCTGTCGACGCTGGGTGAACACCTGCGCAGCGGCGTAGAAGGCGAGCGTTACTTCGCCGCAGCCCTGGGTTGGCTGGAGTGGACGCAGGTGCAGCCCTGGGTTGAACGCCTGCTCTCATCCCCAGAACCGCTATTTCGCCGCCTCGGCCTGGCTGCCTGCGGCATGCACCGCCAAGACCCCGGCCCAGCCTTGCTTTCGGCTCTGGGCAACAGCGACCCCAGCGTGCTCGCCCGTGCGGCGCGCACAGCCGGCGAACTGCGCCGCCGCGACCTGATGCAACCGATTCGCCTGCACCGTTTGCATGCCGATGATGCGCTGCGCTTTTGGGCCAACTGGGCTACCGCGCAGATGGGCGATGAAGAAGCGCTGCCGATCTTGCAACAGTTCGCCGAGCGGCCCGGGCGCTTTCAACAGCGGGCGTTGCATGTGGTGTTGGCCTGGCAAGCGCGGGAAACCAGCATGGCCTGGATTCGGCGCATGACCCAGGTGCCCGAACAACGCCGCATCGCGATTAAAGCCACTGGCTTATTTGGTGACCCGGTGGCCTTGCCCTGGCTGCTGCAACAAATGCACGACCTACCCATGGCGCGAGCAGCGGGCGAGGCGTTTAGCCAGATAACCGGGGTAGACCTGGAAGCCAGCGACCTCGAACGGCGCGACAGCCCTGACTATGACGCGGGCCCAACTGACGACCCTAGCGACCCGAATGTAGCCATGGATGAAGATGAAAACCTGCCCTGGCCGGATGTTGGTTTGATCCAAGCCTGGCTACACAAAAATGGTGACGGCCTACAAAACGGCACCGCGTATCTGCTCGGTGAGCCGTTCAGCGAGGGCGCCTGTTTGCGCGTATTGGCCAGCGCAAATCAACGCCAGCGCTTGGTGGCGGCGGGGTTGTTGGCCAGGTATGTGCCGACGCGGGTGGTGTTTCCGGTGAGTGCCCCGGTACACAGGCAGCGCAGGCTGTTAAACGCTTAATCGCACCGATAATCCCGTCATCCCCGCGCAGGCGGGGATCCAGCGTCTCGCGTTATGCCGTGCACCACTCAATATTCTGGGTTCCCGCCTGCGCGGGAACGACGGCAATTCTTCCAAACTTTCCTAGCTAGGACTCGAACATGGACTGCTTTAACCATCCAGCCACCCACGCCATCGGCATTTGCCGAGGCTGCAATAAGGCCGTGTGCCATACCTGCGCTGTGGTGTTTGCCAAAGGCATGGCCTGCTCGGCTGAGTGCGAGCAAGACGTTAAAGAACTCATTGAAATGAACGAACGTGGCAAGCGCATCTACGGCATTGGCCGGTACCAAACCAATCGGTTGGCGAGCGGGGTGTTGATTTGGTTGCTGATGACCGGGGCGATGGTGTCGGTGTCGGGGTATTTCTTTTGGGCGACGGGGCGGGTGGATTACACGACCACGACCATGGCGGTGCTTTTTTTGGTGATTACGCTGATTACGTATCGCAGTAGTAAGCGCACGGGGATTAATTGTTGATTTGTGCGTAGAAAGGGAGGCGTTAGGGCCTCCCTTTTTTGCACGCGCGGCTAGCGTTTTTTAGGCGTTGTTGGCTTTGCTGTTGGACGCTTTGGTTAGCGCTTTGGCCATTTCGCTCAGGTGTTGAACGATGCCTGATTCGATGCTTTTGTCGATAAAGGCGTCGGCGGCGGATAGGCGTTCTACGTAGAGCATCAGGTCGGCGGCGCGTTCGAGGGCGTCTTCGACTGGAACTCCGGCATTGACTGAGAACAGCGGGGTGCTGTCGAGAATGTCGAAGGGTAGGGCGGTGGTTACTTTTGAGTTGTCGTTCATAGTTTTTAACCAGTTGGATGGTGGAAAAAACTGCCACGACTCGTCGCCAAACGAATGGGTGGCAGCTGTACGCAGGTTGGCGAACCGGTCCAACTAACCGGCATACCCGAAGGTATCCCACGCACAGCTGCCATAGCTGAGCGTCAGGCGCAAAAAAAGCGCCTGCAACTCAGAGATGGGCGCTTATGCGCAGTTGGACATGGGTCGCCAAACCCAGTCGCTGAATTGGCAGCGACGGCGGGACTATAGGGTGGGCTTTATAGGGTTGGCAATGGGTTTTT
>LNAP01003375.1_pt1 | contig 15283 bp, 18 predicted proteins | sample 602601 | NCBI WGS metagenome assembly LNAP01 (sample SAMN02440304, study PRJNA202911) | soil metagenome | biome: Subtropical and temperate rainforests or woodlands; isolation source: soil samples (1 kg each in a 20% v/v slurry with milli Q water) were... ...
AGAGATCGCGAATTTAAAGGCCGCCGGCCGCCGAAGCATGGCCTACAGTGTTGCCGACAGTGTGCACACCGTGAACAGCTCCGACAGCGTCAGCACGCTGGGGGCAGACCCCGCCGCCGCCACTGAGAATGGCCGCGTGCGCACATATTCGGAGAGCAGCGCCCTGTCGATCCCAGAGGTGCGAGAACATCGAAGCAGCAGCGCAGCGTCTGTTTCTGAACTGCGGGAGCGTCGCCGGAGCAGCAGCGGCGCCAGTCGTGTCAGTGCCAGCAACAGCACGACAAACACTAAGAAAAGTGCCTTGAAAAAGACTCACCCTCGGGGCAAGCCCAGACACGACGAGGATTTGAGTGACAGCGACGAGGATAATCCGGACAACTATTTCGATGAGAACGACGACGAGGACGAGACCCGCAGCATCGGCGGCTCGATTCTGAAGAAAATTTCCGGTTTTGCGATGTTGTCAGTGGGCAGTGGCGAGGAGGAAGAGCGACGGAAAAGCAACCCGAACATTCACCCTAAGCACTGTATGTGTGGCTGCAGAGCATATTAAAATCATATTAATCTGCTCGTCACACTCTATGCACAGACTTTTCTGTGACGAACAATCTTTTCTTTTGCGGTTTATTTACCTTTTCAATGCATGTGGCAACATCTTTAGACCTGCGTTCTACTGTGTTGCACTGTAAAACAAAAAAAGTTTCGTTGTAAAGTATTATATTCTCTTATTCTTTTTATAAACTGCTTCCAAAATTAAGAATTCTAAGCAGTAGCAACAGGCTCGTCAGGTAGATCGTCGACAATAAAGGTCCTGGGCACAAACGTTGGGTTTTCTTGCTTCAATCTGGCATGCAATTCTTGGAATTCCTCGTTCAGCATGGCCTCGGGCAGCTTGTCATTGCATTCAATACCTGTGAGGCCGTTCTGCAGCTCAAACAATGAGGCCATTTGTCGGTGCAGGGCCCTGGCGAACTCTGTCGGGTCGCGGCGGTGCTCCGGCAAGTGTGTGTTGATCTCTGTGAGGAAGTCCAGGTGCGGCCGATCCGCGCGGTACGCAGGACGTTTGCTAGGCAGCTGTTCGTTTTGTTATGTTATGATGTGAGAAGAAAGTCAGTCACAAAGGAAACCAGGTAAACAAGTAGATAGAATCGACACCAGAAATAACCATTTGGTGACAGTTAAAAACGACATTTTTGCTGTGCCCGCGCAGGTAAACAGGAACTGGCACATCAACACAAATGCCAGCAACGTTCGCTCAAAGCGAATAAAGCCACAGTTATACCATACCTTAAGATAGCCCATGCGGAAAGGGTCGAATTTCCACAAAAAGGACGTGTGGTGCACCCAGCGATTCTTGGTGATCGTCTGGGCATTGCCTCCAATCTAACCACAACAGCCAAAAAAGCGTTTTTATATTAAGGGCTAAAAATCTAACATATTCCGCAAAGAACATGATCTCACCTTTCTATCGCCCCAAACGTAATCATTCTCCATCAAACTAAACTGTAGTAAATTGGGGTTGGGAATGATGTGAAGATTTCCCTTCACAAAAAGCAATATGTGAAATAAACAAAATAGTACCTTCTCTGTCTCTGCACCTTTTGTTTCAGCCAAATCAGCAAAGGCAGGTGCGTACACGGCTTCTTCAGTCCATTTCATAATCTCCCGCGGATAGGGTTGGGAATCGACATCACCCGCCTGTTATAACAGAGCTCGATAAATGGACTGTTCTAACTAGAGGTTGTAAATAGTCTAGTTGATTTACATTGAGAACAAAAGAAGCAAAGACAGTGCTGTGGTCCACGACCACAGTCCCTCCACCGGTGAAGCGCCTGATCACTTGCAAATTGTCCTTTTTTACTTTTTGAATATTCAGAAGCTCGAGTGGCTTGCCGGAAAAGCCGAGTACTATACTATCCTTAGCGATATCCGTATTAACCACGACGCTGTTGGTGAGAAGTAGAAGTTAGGTGATGTAGAGAGGGAAATTCAGACTTGCAGTGCGTACCAGTTGTCTGCAGTGGTCCTCAGCATCAGTTCTTCAAAGCAAAGTTGATCCAAAATGGAGACGCCTCTTAGGTTAAAGAACTTCAGCGCTTTTTTATTCATTCTTCCTGTGCTGACAGACGGAAACTATATTGATTGTGGAGTGCATGACTGAAGTCAGAGTGTGCCGAGAACATTTTACGTACTAATAACATATTATTATTGCTCACACCTGCATAAAGCTATAATTTTGTTATGTACGTACGCTTATTATTGTGTATGGAACTGGATCAAGTACACAATTTCAAAATTGAAAGTCAACTTTACTCCATTTCCCTGCTTGATTTGAAATCACGCGAGGGTGTGGGCGGGCTAATTCTCCATTGGAAATGTCCGGAAAGAAATCAACTGGGAAGAGTATCTGTGGCGGAGGGATAAAATCATTCTTTGTCAGTAAAGCGACTCCTCAATCTAAGGCAAATGAAGTTTCACCACAGTCAGCAGCATCTGAGGAGAACTGTATCGACTTGCGCAATGAAGATAGGACGGAAAAGAAGCAAGAAAAGTCTAAGACGCCCGAACCGAACTTATTTTTTATGAACAAGGTGAGAACCGTTGTTTGTCTATGCAGTACACTAAATGCGAATGACTGACCATTTCTCATTTTTTGCCTCCAGAGCCAACGACAGCAAGCCCTAGCTGCACAAAGAGAAGCAAAAGAAAGGGAACTACAACAACAGAAAGAAGCCGAAGAGCTACTAGTTGCACAGCAGCGGGAGGCCAGGATACAGGAGGAAATTGTTCGGTCGCGAAAGGAAACGAACCTGTTATTGCTTGGCAAAAGTGGAGGTAAAGGCGAAGCAGGAGGCTCGAAAAGTCATAATCCATTCTTCCTTGCACGAGCTCCTGCCCCAGTCAAATCCAGTCAGAGCGGGTCAGCAACTTTGAATTCTAACAACGCTGCCGAAGTTGTTGATTTACCAGAGGTAAGTATTTTCTTTCCTTCAACCCAAAACTTTGTGTGTTTATGGGGCACAAATGATATTTGCATTTAGGCGCAGTTCCCTTCTATTCAAAATGTGGGGTTGGATGGAAGCCTCGGAGCACTTCTACAGCAAATCGAAAGCTGTAACAATGGCTTTGGCAAACGTCTGGACTTGACGGTAACTGCTGACATGGATGCTCTCGCAAGCTGTAAAATGTGCGTCCCCGACTGGGCAAAGACTGCTTTCGGCGACTTCACCGCACAAGAATATTTTACTTCTTTTGCACTACCTCGCGGCAGCGGCGGGGTGCTCAGCGCGAACAGAGCCCCAACGGGACAGGCACGCATGTATCCCCTGGCCCAGGCCGCGCTGAACCTGCGTGCACTGTGGCTGCTGTGGGTGCAGAAGACGCTCGCTGAAGATAAAGACAAAGGATGTGAAGTCCGTACTGATGGTGCTGCTGGGGTGCTCAAGATGCCGATGAAAGTCTCGCCGAGCACCTTATCCCCTGCGGACCGCAGCACCACAGATCCTAATGCTGCTGCTGCGACTGATGCTTCGAGTGCCGTGGTTAGGATTCCCACTGCGATTCTAACACGTTGGTTGAGCGATTGGGCGGCGAAACGCGCTCGGTCTACTGGTAACTCTTCCACCAATGACCTGACGTTGGCCAATATCAACAATAAAAACAGTAAAAGTAAAGTTAACAATGGTACGCCATCCTTGACGCGCACAAGCAGCCGCTCTCTAGCCAGCAGTGCCGGTAAGATTTCAAATATATTATCAGCTGGGGGTATTTGTGAAGTGTCTTTCTTACTGTTACATTTGTCATACTTTGTATTGTTCAGGCTCGAATGCAGGAGGAAAGGGCCGGTCTAGCCGCAATAGTTCTGTGAAGAAAGGCAGCAATGTGCTGAAAAGAAGGCGCGGAGGCGTGGTGCGGGATGACAGTGATGAGGAGGAGCAGGGATACAATGACGATGTAAGACAACTCAAACGTAGTTTTTTGACTGCTAGCTTGTTCAGAAGTAATGTACGCAATGCTACGACGTACTCCATTTAGGATGATGCCATCGAAGATTCTTCAGCAGAAGAAGAAGAGGAGGAGGAGGCAGGAAGTGACGAAGGAGAAGATGAGTGGCAGTCCAGCGAGGCAGAAGAAGGAAGTGAAAGCGAGGTAGAGAGTGGTAGGTCCAGCCGTCGCCGCCTCTCCAGCACTACCTTGAACAGCCGGCAGCACAGTAGTCGCTGTGCCTCCAGTACACTTGGAGCAGAGGACGAACAGGTACTTTAGCAGGGCTGCTGACGTTCATACAAGCAAAGTGAACAAGTAGATTCTATTTCTAACTATTTAATTTTTCTCCAACCAGCTGCTGAATGTGATGGTGCTGGAGGGTCCCTCTGGCAGTGGTAAATCGGCCGCCGTGCACGAGATCGCCCGCCAGTTGGGCTACAAGGTAAGCTAACTTATTGTTGGTCATGCAGAGTAAGATAAATGAATGTGCTAAACATACATCTCTCGTCTTTTCTCCAGGTGATTGAAGTGAACGCGTCGCACACCCGCAACGGTGCGAGCATCAAGAAGTTGATTTCCGAGGCCGCGCAGTCAGCACATATTATGGATAACATGAGTGGAAATGCTGGTACTGCTACTGGTCCTGCTGGTAGTGGTGCTGCAGTGACTGAGATGAACCTGATCTTATTCGATGAGGTTAGATTACTTTCCATTGCACACAATCATTGCAATTTCTAAGCCCAGACTCTTTTTCTCTTTTTATTCAGGTGGACATTGCGTTCGACGATGAAGATAGTCAGCTGTACCACACAATCCAAAATTTGGCACACATTTCCAAGTGTCCGATTCTGCTCACATCCGAGCAGCCGCTGCCTTTCTTCAAAGCGCTCCACGCCAAGCACGTGAAGTTTACCCGGCCGGATTGCCGTGTTTGCAGCAGCGATGAGGCATATGGTGGTCATGAAGGCAGGTCTGACGCACTGCGAGGATTGGTGCAGAACATCCGCTCCATCACCGAGGCTGCACTTGCGAAGAGCAGTGGTAGCAGTAGTTGTAGCCATGCCGCTAGCTACAATGATGTTATTGTGCTAGACGAAGGTATCACCTCGCAAGGTAGCAACAGTAAGTCATCCTCTGCCCTCGCTGCCATGTTCGGCTCCGCTAAGAAGCCCATCAAACAGCAGGTAGATGCCACTGCCGGTCCTGCCGATGATGCAGCAGTGAGTGCACTGCCACCGTCGTCTGCTAGTGCGCTAGCTTCCTTTTCTGAAGCGGATCTGGAGCGTCTGCAGGTGCTGTGCGGTCTCTCGGGCGGAGATCTACGAGCCGCCCTCGCTTCGGTGCAGTTGTTTCCCGAAATCTTTCTCGGAGCTACGAAGCCCACTGCAACTGCAGGAACAGTTACATCAACTGGTCGAACCTCGCCCTTCGTTCCGCCCTCATCTGTCGTTGATCTGACCTCTTCCCCCGCTGCTGTCAAGCGTCGTGTCAGTGATGCAGGTCTGGTGGACCTCACGTCCCCTCCAGAGACCGAGCACGGCTGCCAACAAGAAGTTGGGTGCAGCTTTGGCAGCTTTCTGAGTGAGACTTTGAAGCTGGACTTTGCCTTGTTTGACTCTTCGCTGCAAGTGTTTGACGAAGTGCTGAAGAAGTTAGCTCCCTCCAGTAGTGACTGTGGTGATCGTAGTACTGAGGATAAGTTGGCAACAGGAGATAGTGCTGTAACATTATCCACAGAAATAACCAACGTCACTTCTGCTGTTCATGAGCTGTACGTTCCTGTGGTGCATGACGTGCTGCCGCGGTTTGGTTTAGTCGCTGGAGGCTTTCTCATGACTATTACCGGCGCTCATTTCATGCAACACTCGGCAAGCGGTGATGCGGGTGAGAATCCCCCGCAACCTGCGGAAGTACGTGTCTATTTGAACGGACATATTCCCTGCCCGTGTGTGCTAAAGAGCGACACTTCGATCGTCGCTTATGTCCCGCCGGTGCGCAGGGAAGGCGTCTATACGGTGCACGTGGAGGTACACGCAGTCTTGCCATTACCTTCCAGTCAAAAGGTAGTGATAGCGCGAAGTGTGTGCACGGGCATCGGTGCTGCCTGGATCCACCTGAGACAGCGTTACTTCCCGCTCGTGCGCTCGGCCAACAACAGCAGTCAGAGTCAGAAGCTGCACCTTGCTCCTATTCATACTCAAAACAGAGCAGCAACCAGTGGCGACACTCAGTCCACTGATGACCTCTCTCCTGGCTCTGCCACCTCCAGCGATGATGGCCGCGCGGTGGATGCAAGTGCTGAGAGTGGCAACAGAAGAGTTGTGAAGCGGCTGTGGAGCTGCACCCAGGAAGCATCCGAGCATGAGCATGCTGACACTCCCTCTACTTCAGCACAAGGAGGTGCGTCCTCGGGTAAAAATCTTGATAATCAGCGTCGCAAGCGCCGAGTTATCAGTGACGACAGTGACGACGAAGCGAGTGACAATGACAGTGAGACTCCACGTGAAGATAAAAATGATCCTAATGACGACGAGATGTCGCTGGCAGAAAGTGAAGATGACGCAGAAAGTGAGGAGGCTCCTATCGTAGCAGCCAGTGTCAAGCCTGCTGCTTCTACGGCTGATGCTTCCATACTCCAGAGCTTGGTCGAGAAAGTTCAATCCTCGCTGCTCGCTACGCTGAACAAAGTGAAAGGTAATGATTACAGTGAACCTTTTCGGCTGCCTGTGGACGACAGAGACGTTCCCGGATACTCCCAGGTTAGTCATTTCTTTCTATATTCCGTATCATTATTGTTTCTTTTTGCAATCTAACCAAATCGTATCATAATTATTCGTGTCAATAGGAAATCGCTCGGCCGATGGACCTCAGCACCGTCACAGAGAGCCTGCAGGAAGGACTGTACAGTGCACCGCGCAGCCTAGTGGTGAACGCACTGACGGGTGAACTGGTGTGCCAGAATAACTTTCCAGACGTGGTGTCCTTCGTGGAGGATGTGCGCCTAATCTGGAGCAACTGTGTACAGTTCAATGACAAAGACTCTCCGTTTACGCGCTCTGCGTACCTCGCCAGCTGTCTGTTTGACAACACGCTGCGGGAGATGCTGCAAAGTGCGTTTGTTTCTTTTCCTGGCGCGAAAGTGCTCTCGGAGGACCGCAACGGCGCCTATATCTGTGTAAGATTGGAGTTCAACGGAGAGAATGTGTTCCTCGTGCCGCGCTGCACATCTTTCGATCGCTGCATGAAGCTGCGGAAAGTTCTTGCCCCACCTCGTATTCGAAGTCTGCTTGCAGAAAAGCAGATGAGTGATGATGGTGTTGTCGGTAGTAATGTCGCGCACACCGCTGCGGCGACTCCTGGGAGTAGCAGCTCCCTACATCCCACCTCCACCACCTCGCAACAACCCTTTCTAACGGCAGAGGAAGCCCTGGCCCCTGAGCGAGCAGCAGACGCCTTTGCGGATAAAAGTGCAGTCGTCACTGCGCTGAATGAAACACAAGCAAAGCGCCAGGTAATGCTCAACAAGACTTCCTCTTCTGAGAAGAAGAATCTAGTGCCAGGATTGCAGAGTGTTGCCAGTGTGGCACGCTCTTCAGCCGAGGGATTGGAATATGAGAACGATGAATGCGCTCCGGTAGTGCTGCTGAAGCTGCCTATTAGCATTGCATCTGCTGCTTTGAGTAGAGCAGGTCCAGCAGACCTACTAGCCCTCTCCCAGATGAGTGCCCTGAGTGAGGCGCTGAGTGTGGCCGACCGTTTCACTTCTGTCGCCACATCCTTAGCGGAGTACAATTGTCTCCAGCTCGAAGACGAAGCTAGTGACTGCGCGGACCGCTGCTGGACTTCCTGCAACACTGCTGTTAGTGCGCACGAGGGCAGTCGATCGTACGCGCAGATGTACTCTGCTGCTCGTTGCTACAGCATGTACGGTGACTGCTTGCGTCAAGGTGCATTGCAAGTCATGTCAGATAACGTTCGCGCTAACGCACTTGCACTGCAGCAGTCATCCTATACTAGCAAAGAAATGGCCGCGCGTGGCAACCAGAGTGGGTATGGGTATCTTGATAGTGCCTATCTAGCGCACAGCTTAAGACGCACCGAGCACGTTCGCTTGCTATCCACAGTGGCCAACAAATACACCAGTAGCACAGGTAACCGCGCGGGCAGTGCTTGGGTTAGCGGATTGATCGTTCAGCACACATTGCCGTCCCTCTGTGGTGTGCCGCGCGCCCTGGCCGTGGACGTGTTTCCTCTAGTTGGCGTCATGTGTCGCGCTGAGATGAACAACGACGCCGACGAAGAATATCAGCAGCAGCGCCGCTTAACGGAGTATAGTTCAGAGATGAACGGGCTAGGTAGGCGCAGTAGCCGCAGAGGTAACAGCGGCGAGAAAGAGCCGGAACTAGCGCGAAAACACAAGTGTTTCGTGGAAATGAAGACGATATTAAACCATGCGGATGAAAAGATCCTACGGCAATTGGCTGTTGCTTATAATTCATAATTTTTGTCCTTTCTTCGGTTGCAAGTAAACTAAGTCTTACACCGTATCTTGTATTGTTGCTTTGGTTTTCTTGATCTGTGGCGAAAAGATTCTTCATTCGATAGGATCAACCCTTTCCCGTGTCTAGATTCGTCGATTCGCTTTGCAACCCGCTGCTGTTAGGAACATCGTCATAGCGTAAAGGTTATCCTCCTTCCACCCCAAGTTCGCTTTTTCCGTACAAACCAACAGTATCTATCATGTCTCTGACCAAGCAGCACGAAAACAGTGAAGTCCCCCAAGGCCTTCAAGTCTACGTTAGCGCCATCGATGCTCCTGAGAAGCCCTGGTTTCTCACAACCACCGCGGTGTATGATGTTGTCAAGAAGACCATCTCTTCCATTCCTCACAGCAAGACTGTTTTTGACAAATCAGTCGACACCATTGTTATGCTGACTGACTACATCAACGACAAGACTGGTTCCCACATCGTAATCATCGACCACGAGAGGGCCAACGAATTGATTTCCAAGCTCGACGGATTGTTCGGTGACCTTCTTATCAATGTAGATGATGGATTTGATAATCTGAGGGGAAAGTTGGCAAATTCTGTGCGTGGACTGATCGAGAGCCTGGTCGAACAGAAGAAGCTGGCCGTGGCTAAGGGTTCTGAGCTCATGGCCCAGGCCGAGAAAGCTCGCGACGTGACCACCCAGAACCTTCTGACCCGCTACGAGCAGAGTTCGGAAGTTCTCAAGGGTTTGATCGAGAAGTTGAAGGCTCGCTGCCCTGCACAGGTGTCTGAGTATCTGGAAAAGTCTTACCAGAGCTACGAGCAGCGCACCCAGGAGCTTCTGATTCAGGCTCAGGCCACCTCCAACCACTGGTACGACCACGCCGACAGTCGCTTCGCTTCCACCGCCACCTACTTGCTCAAGACTGCTCAGCCGTACGTGCACGAAGCGGTGCAGCGCGGTCAGCCCTACCTGCAGAACGCCGTGGAAGTCTCTCAGCCTTACGTGGCCCAGGCCAAGCCCTACTTCGATCCCGTGTTGGGGCGTGCGCAGGAAGTGAAGCAGCGCTTTGAAGAGAACAAGCTGGTGGGCGCTTACGTGGTGAGTGCTTATGCTACTGCGAACAAGACGCTCGATCAGGTGAAGGACTACTGCCTGCCGAACCACAACGGGGAAGAGAGCATGGAGGTGCTGGAAGAAGAGGAAGAGGAAGAAAAGGATGATCCGGAGGAAGAGGAGGATGGAGAGGAAGAAGAAGAAGAGTCTGAGAAGGAAGAAGTGAAGTAAAAACTCTCTGTCGTCGTTCCATCGTCTTCTTTCTGCTTCCGCTGGAAATGTACATGTACGTTTGAGTTTAGTCACCACACAGTTTTGTCGGAGTACGCTGAAGTACACAATTTTGACCTTTTGCATGCGCGCGTAAGAACGTTCTTACCGTTTGACAGTATTGTTATGAATATTTTTGATTTAGTTACGAATGTAGTAAGTTGCATTCCCTTTCTGTTTTTGCTTTTTCTGAATTAAATGCAATGCACGAACCATCTCACCGAGTCTTCTTACTGTTCGCAACGAACGTACAGCATTTAAAAAGAAATGATTAACAGGAATGTCAACACTTGAAACGCGCATGAAGCACGACAAAGTTAAATGTTCTTCCACACGAGCAGTTTTTGCGAATCTTAACAAGGGAACATACACAATGCTATGCCAGGAATCGCGCGGGTACAGGAGTGCTTGTTAGTCCCCCTTGTCACCAACCAAACCGATTATTTCTTGCTCTTTCCACGGGGAGAGGCGGCATTGAGCGCTCTGCGAGCCTGGTTCAGGTGCTTCATGAGGGAGTCCACACCACCATCATCATTCGCCACCGGCAACTCCTGGACCACCCCCTTCACTTTCTCGTTCACCTCATCAGACAATCCCTTCACAGCCTCAAGCCCTCCTCCCTTCCCCTCTTCGGATAGATTCTTCACTTCACTCTTGACATCTTCCGACACATTCTCACCAACCATCTTCACCTCCTGGGGCACCTGGGGCAGGTCATGAGTAGCCGCGGTGATGATTGTGGTGGTGCCTGGTGGTGTGAGTGCGCTGGGTGCAAAGTGCACGTGCGGCACAATGCCCCCCGCTTTGGCGACCACATCAGGAATCTCCGGCACCTCGGACAAGTCTGGCATGTCAGGCAGGTCGGGCAGGTCTGGCAGATCCGGCAGTGCCACTTGAGGCACCCCAGTGAGCGCCGAGAGCACTGCTGCTGAGGGATCTCCGATCGAGCAGTACAGCCGAGCCAGCTCAATGGCAGCGTACAGTCGATCCAGGGCGTACGTGATGTACGGCCCCATGGCGGCGTGGGCGATGAGGGCGGCACGGGCCTCCATCGCGCGCTGCATCAGAGGCTCCAGATAGGGGCGAAGAGGATCCACCACTGCTGTGACGGTAGGAGTCACAGAGGCACCGACCGCAGCCACATTGGTGTAAGCAGCGTGCGCGTAAGGCTGCGCGGTGAGCATGAGCTGCACCATATCGGTTTGGTTCATTGTCTGCTTCACGCTGTTCACAACCTGCTCACACTTGGATCCAATTGCCTCTTGCAGTTGCTGCACGGCCAAGGAGAGCACTTGGTAAGACTTTGGAAAACGCAGTTTCACCTGCTCGAGGACAGGATGCAGGTACTGCAAGGTTTTCTGGTAGGTGGTCGATGAGGTCTGTGTGATCATCTCCGTCGAAAAAGGAGGAACAGCGGGGAGAGTGACAACACTCTGCAGACTGGGTAACGAAGGAACCGCTGCCGTCAAAGACGAAGGTGCATCAATGTTGTTTGGAACAACTGTTTTCTGCGCAATGAAAGAGGCAGGAAAGGACGGACGGACAGCATCGGTGCTTTGTGCAATGGCTCTTTCGTTGAGGTAGTCTGCAGCCAGCTTCTTCTGGTCCGCAATGTTCGAGGTCAGTTCCTTCAGTGAGCGCGCGAATCGTCCTCTCATGTCGTCCGCTCCATCATTGAGGATGATAAACTGGTCAGATCGCAAAGAATCCAGGCTTTCAACCAGCTCAGGCATGGATTCAAGATTGATCACGAGTGATTGAGATGCAGTTTTCTCAGCGAGGATGCGGATCACAGAAGTGAGACCGGAAATCGAGCTCTCAAATTTATTCCTGTCGTGGTCTGTGATAGCCTCTGAAACCTTGCTGACCATTCTTAGCAGAGCCTTTGTGCTAATGTACCAGGGCTTGGTCGGGCTTTCTATTGGACCCAACTGAGCGGTCTTGCCCGTACTGACGGCATTCTCATTTATTTCTCCGTTGTGTCCGTTTACTGCTTGCGACATCGGAAAGCTGTGCATATTGAATAATAACAAAATAGTTATCAAGTTACGTGGCTGATATATAGAGCTCGCAAACAAAATGAGTGATGTCGCTTCGTCAGAACACTCACCGTTTCGACGCTTCAACATCGGCAAAAAGACAACAAAAAACGGACGTCACGTGGGCTTCGCACGTGGTCACCCACCGTACTACTGGCCACGCCTGAATACATTTAACTTCCTAGATCGGACGGGATAGGGTGGATTTAATATTAGTTTGAACGTCCATATTTTCTTGTCAAAAACATGCTATAGAAATAATGAAAAATGATTCATCAGGAAGTTGGAGCACAGCAGTGGTGCATATTTTCGGATTTGACCTCCTCCTGGTAGTGACCATGGATCCCATCGCTATGGCCAACTCTGCGGTCAAAGTCCTTAACCAAGTAAAGAAAGCACTTGATGAATGCAAAGAAGCCTTCGAAGAGGCCAAGTAAGATCTATGAGCACCCTGCTCTGGTACACAGGATTTGCACTTACCGGTAACTTCTTTCCCATTTCTTATACAGGGACCTAAAAAAGGCTGTTGATCTATTTGAGGTTACCATAATGATGATTCCAAACAAAGCTCAACCCGGTGGGTCGAAAACGTCTGCTATAGCTAGTGCTGAAGTGACCAAAATTGGATCGTTGCTGGGCGACGCAAAGGACGCAACAATGGATCGCATAACTGACATGATCAGCGAGTCACCCCTCGGCGTTGTCATGGACTTGTTTAAGCTGGGTCCGACCGGTGAACCCATCTTTGGTGACGGCCCTTCCCCCGCGGCGACTCTGCAGGACATGAAAAATGTCAAAGTCGATGACATCCGTGTGTATTCTGATCTTGATGTGATGTTTGCCGGCATGGCCTTTATCATTTCTTCTGCGCTTGAATCCATGAGTGAGGCTACTGAGACTCTGCAGAAGATGAACTCCATTGGCGAGCCTTCGTATCTGTGGCTGTGCACGCCGTGGAAGATCATGCAAATGCAGGGAGTGAAAAAGACCCTAGGTGGTCACTTCGAGTCGCTGGTAAAGCAAACCGTCGCACTTCAATCCGCAATTGGTGTGGCTTCGTATGCAGTGCAGTTAGAGCAATTGGAGAAGTAAGACCAACCTAATTTTTAAATGATATGTTGTTTTCCGACTGAGAGTGCCGCCTGCTTGTACCACTCGTTGCTGCGCTTCATTAGTGGACAGCTGTGCTTTTGTTGTGACTAACCCGCATTTTTTTTTTCTCTAACTGACAGCACCCTCGACGCCACCTCTGTGTTGATCAACCTGGACATGCGGGACTTGTGGAAGAAGAAACTCGGCGTCGACCGCACCCGAGTCCCTTTCAGTGAGTTCTGCGACGCCTTCCTCTCTGCCGTGCGCAGCAAGGTGAAAGAAGTCAGAGTGGCGTATCTGGTGGATGAAAAAGTAGGCCGTTTTCGCGCACCCTGCGATGTGGTGCTGGCGCGGTTCCTCAACGAGTGTAAGTTCTGCCTGGTGTGAGTGTGAGAAATTTTGTGTAGTGTGTATCTTTGCACGATGTTTTCCTGTACCTGACGTGCGTTGCTCATCGCTTCGCCCAGTTTCTTATGAAGCTGTGAATCTGAATTGTTGCTCTGTCAGAAGCACCATTGTTCCACTCTTCACTTGTTCGCATTGTCCACTCTGATTAATTGACAATTGATTTTCTGTATTTTCACATGCCAATATTGTTCTTGCAGTGTACAACGAAGACAACGACGATTATATTTCGGCATTCGAGTTGTCCCACGCACTGGATGCCTTTATTCCCAAAGGGTCGCGCTCCGTGCCTTACACGGCCGATCATTTGTTGAGGAAAGAAGTTGAGTTTCTCAATTTTATCAAGTTTCAGACGGTGCAGATTCCGGATGAATGGATCCAACCTTCGAGAGAGGATCCTTTGTCCGGGCTGGTGGACAGCTCAGGTACGAATGTTTAGTATTGGGGTTGGTGATGTTGGTGTACATTGTGTGTGCTTTCTCATTGCTTGTTTGTGGTGGTGTCATCAAATACCAACGTTGGTTCAAGCAAATCGCCAAGTTGTCCAATACTAATTTGTTCGTTTTCCATGCATTTTCGACAACCACAGGCAAGGTAAAAGCGCACACCATCTATCCGTACGCCGACCGCGCTGCTGACGGTGTCATTGTGGTACGGCCGTTCCATCGTTTGTTGCTGCGAGCCGACTTGCCCGTGATGGATGAAGAGACTTTCCCTTTTGACCATTTAATCATGCTGAAATACCGATATAATCCCATTGTGAAGCTTGGAACCGTTGTTGGTAAGTGTTTGTTAATTTGGTTATGAAGATGTCGCGTAAATTTTGTTGTATTGTCGGCTTTCCCTCTGTTCTGCATGCAATTTTTGACGTTTGTAGACTATCTTCTTACCCATTTTAAATTCCCCTAAACAGACGACGATGTCGACGAGGTAAGCGAGATGAAGCACACAAAGACCTTCGTGCACGAGGCGACGAATGAATTGATGCTGGGCAAGCGAGAGTCCGCCTGGAACGCGTTTCGCTGCTTTGTGCGCGTGGAAGGTACGACAACCCTTGTGTGTTTTTCTGTGTAATTTATTGTATTGGATTTAACTTTGGTCGATCAAGAAGGAGCGAGGTGGTATTTTGCGGCCTCTTCATCTGTTCACGTTAAGCATCTAAGTTTTTGTGTCACAAACACCTTCCCACTCATTCACATTTACTTTCCAGGCGACATGCCCAGCAGCATGGTGAAAAAGATTGTCGTGCCTCCGGGATTTCACGAAAATGTCAACTTCGAATTGATTGATCCCCGAGAGACTGCAGCAGGAGGAAGTGATACCGGAAACAACAACAATGATGCTGTCAGTAACTGCGGAGACAGTGATTGCGGAAGTGATATCAACGGACTTGTTGGCAATAGTGGAAATTCGGCTGCTGTGAGAGGAGGAGGAAAGGTGAAATCGGATCCTTTCATTGCTCCTACGCGTATTTTGTACGGTAGGTTTCTTCTTGTGATGTTTTGATTGTGTTTGTATTGTTTTTGTTTTTGTTTTTACTTTTTTTTGGAGCTTTGGGGACCCGAATCTGCTCCATTTTCATCCCTAATTTTAACTTTATGCTTCGAATTCAATGGTTAAATCCTTTCATTTCCCATCTTGTCGTTCAGCGCCGTACCTGTTGGAGCCGGGATATTATTCCCCTCGCTTCTGCGTGGACGCCTACGACGGGGACCCTCAGCACAAGCAGAAGATGGCAAAAAGTGCGAAATCGTATTATCGGAGCTGCCGGCACACCATCCCTTTCTGTCCCACGGTCGACGACAAAAAAGAAAAAAGTGAGGTAAAACTGTCCTTGTTGGAAGAATCGAAAGAAGAGGAGGAAGGACTCGTGGACCCAGAAGAATTGCAATGCATCCAGCGTGCGGCCTTGGAAAGAGAGAAGCTGGGCCTTCCGCCGA
>LNAP01003376.1_pt1 | contig 15283 bp, 15 predicted proteins | sample 602601 | NCBI WGS metagenome assembly LNAP01 (sample SAMN02440304, study PRJNA202911) | soil metagenome | biome: Subtropical and temperate rainforests or woodlands; isolation source: soil samples (1 kg each in a 20% v/v slurry with milli Q water) were... ...
AGTCCAGTCCAGTCCAGTCCAGTCCAGTCCAGTCCAGTCCAGTCCAGTCCAGTCCGATCCGATCCGTTCGGCACGTCCGGTCGCGGTACGAAACTTGCTTCCGGGTAAGCCGTCGCCATCCTGCACAAGAGACGCTCATGAACGCCTTGCCCGCCCCCATCCGGTCCGCCGACGAAAACGCTCGATCGACGCTCCGGACACTGAAAAAGATCGATGAAGAACGCCCGGACTTCCCGGGCGAACATCTTATTGTTTTCGCCGTCGGCTCGCTTTTGATGCTGGGTGCCAGCCGAAGCCGCTCGCCCTTGCGTCGGGCCGTGATGATGGCGGCGGGAACCGCCATCATCGGCCGGGCCGCCAGCGGCCGCGGCGGGATTGCCCGCCTGGCGTCCGTACTGAGCAAATGGCGCTGAACGGTACAGCGCCGGCCCGAGGTGGGCAGCGGGCCAGCAAGCAATCCCCAGCTTCTCGACAAGGCGCTTGAAAGCCTGGCAGTCGCGCTCCGGAATGTCCTTGATTTGCGTACGGCCCCGATCTTCGCGCCCTTCAAAAAAGCGCTGCGTCGGCCGCTGGACGCTAAAAGCGTGGTTGCTGCCAAACTGGCCTGGCCGATTCCGGCCATGTGTAATACAATTTTTGAATATGACTGCCTATATGCCTCCCGGCGCCACCCCACCTGTGAAAACGGCCCCAAAAACGTGACAGCAAAGACCAGCCAGGCCACCCCAAAGGTTCCAAAGCCTCCCGGAAGCGTCCAAAAGGCGTCGGCGGACCCAACAGCCCAAAGCCAGAAACCGGGCGGTGCCGCAAGCGGCGAAAACGAGCGCTACATCGTACCCGGATTGCGGCGGGGCTTGGCGATGCTACGCCTTTTCAACACGCGGCGGCGTGTGATATCGGTGCCTGAAATGGTACGCGAACTGCGCGTATCGCGCGCAACGGCTTTCCGGCTCGCCTATACGCTTGAAGCCGACGGCTTCCTGCAGCGCACACCCCATTCCAGCGCATTTCAATTGGGGCTCAATGTGCTGTCGCTGGGGTTTGAGTATCTAGGCTCGCTGGATCTGGTGGAAATCGGCCAGCCTGTCCTGGAAGGCCTGCGCGATCGCATGGACGCTTCGGCCCACATGGGCGTGCGCGATGGGACGGAAGTGGTCTATATCCTTAGCGCGCCTTCCAAGCATCGTTTGCGCAATCATGTTCCCGCGGGTATCCGCATGCCCGCGCATGCCACGTCGATCGGACGGGTGCTGTTGTTTGACATGCAGCCCGAGGCGCTGCACGAACTTTACCGCGGCATCGAAATGCAAAAGTTCAGTCCCGACACGCCCGACACGGTCGAGGCGTTATGCCGCGACCTCGAACGGGAGCGCGCCGCTGGTTACGTTTCGTACCGGTCCGAGTATTCGCAAGGCATTGCAAGCGTGGCTGCGCCCGTGCGCGATCAAAGCGGGCGCATCGTCGCCGGCGTCAACGTATCGGATTATGAGTCGCTCAGCATCATGCAAGAGCAGGAAGGACGACTCAAGGATGAAGTGCTGAGCGCCGCGGCCGCCATATCGTCCGGGCTCGGTTACCGGGGAAGCTGACCCTCCCCAGTCCCCCTTTCGAATCCCGCTGTAGCGTCTAGGAAAAGATCTCTTCGGCATGCAAGGGCATCCCGATCGACCGCAATACCTCCTGCACCATACGGACGGGCACATCGCGCACCGATACGCCTTCATCCAGCGCGACGGCCGCCGCGATGCCAGCCGCCTGGCCGGTTGCCATGCAAGCCGGCATGTTGCGCGAGCGGGCGTGCGCGGTATGGTCGGCTGAAATGCAGCGCCCGGCGACGAGCAATTGCTCTACGCCCAAAGGCACCAGGCAGCCATAGGGAATTTCGTAAGGCTGCATGCCGCGGAAATCGACATCGCCGCCTTTAGGGTCGTGAATGTCCAGCGCCGAGGCATCGGCGGCGATGCTGTCCTCAAAACGTTTGCCTTCCAGCGCATCAGGACCCGTCAGCGTATATTCGCCACGGATGTGTCGTGTTTCGCGCACGCCGAGCACCGGCGCGATCTGACCTATATGGGCCTGCTCAAAACCCGGCACCCGAGTACGCAGAAACTCGCTGACGGCCTCGATTTGCCGGTAGCATTCCACAATGGCCGCGGTGAATTCGACCGGCGAAAAAATGTCCACGCCGAGCACGCGCGTTGCGTTGATATACATCAGCCCATTTGCCGTTTTCAAGGTGATATTGTCGCGCTGCAGGCTGGTGCCGGTATCGGCCTCGAACTGCCTTAGCATGCCGTTGAAGCCGGTCAGCCACAAGCCATATTGCAGATCCTTGTCGTTATCCGGAATTGCTCGCGCGGGGATGTCGTCGCACGTGCGCGCCCATTCGGCAAGACGCTTCACATCGACGCCGTTCATTGTGTAGTACATCGACACCGGCTGCATCGTGGCGTCGCTGTCGCCGGCCCCCATGACGAACGGCACCTTGGCCTGGACCGCAATGTCGGCATCCGCGGAACAGTCGATCACGACTTTGGCGCTTATGAATTGGCGGCCGGCCTTGCTTTCGATGATGACGCCGGTAATAGAGCCGTCCTCCACCACGGGCGCGGACACGAATGTTTCGAACAATATCTGGACACCCGACTCGACACACAGGCGGGTCAGGAGAATCTTCATGATCTCCGGATCGCACGGCGAGGCGATTTTTACCCCGCCGGTCTTGGACATGGCCATATAGTCGGCGCCCGCGCCGCCGGTTGAGCGGGCGAGGTTCCAGATTTCCAGCGGAAGACCCCCTATAAGGGCGCCGGACGGCTTGGTGTTCAAGCCCAGGGTAAGATTGCCGCCAAGCGAGCCAAAGCGTTCGATCATCACGACCTTCTTCCCGCGGCGCGCTGCCGATATCGCGGCAAAGGGGCCGGTGGTACCGCCGCCCACGACCACGATGTCGGCCTCGAGCAGCAAGGGGATCTCCTGCTGCGGAACGGTGATCGACCGGGGGTTGCTTGTAGTGTTCATTATCTGACTCCATGGAAGTGAGTGGCGATCAGTCCGTAGCACATGCCAGGCTGATCCATTGGCAAATCAATGTTTCATATATGGTCACTTGACGTGACTTGCTGTCCGTCCAGCGCAAGCTTTCGCTTGGCGACAGATGACGAACAGCCGGTTTCGTATCTAATTCCTGCTTAGCGCGCGGTTCAGCGAGCCGCAGGCCGATGCGAGTCTTTGCGCGACAAAGTCGAGTCGATCCTGGCCCCAGAAAATCTCGCCATCGATGACATAGCTGGGCGACCCAAACACCCGGGCGGCAATCGCCATGTCGGTATCACTTTCAAATTGCTCGGCAATAGCTGGCGCCCCTGCATGGTCCGCCAAGGCGGCGCCGTCAAGACCGGCCTCATCCGCCAACGCCCTGAGCACCTTCCAGTCCGCGATATTGCCATCATCGGCCCATACGGTGCGCAGTATCGCGTGGGACAGCTTCAATGCCGCCGCCTGATCCTGCCGCCTGGCCGCGATCAGCAGATAGCTCGCCGGCTTGCGATCGACGGGATAAAACCTGGGCTCCAGCCGCAGGGGGATGCCCAGGCGGTCGCGCCACCTGCCCAGGTCCATCTGCCGATATGCCCGCCGCGCCGCGGCACGCTCCGGATAAGGCAGGCCTCCCGTGGTTGCGAACACGCGGCCCAGGTCGATCGGCAGGACGCGTGGCGACGCGCAGTGTTGCGCCACCATATCCATGAACCGGGCGCTGCCAAGATAGGCCCAGGGGCTGGCAACACTGAAGTAGTAATCCACCGCTACAGACATGGCTTTGATCCTCTCAGAATCGACGGGCGCCGGTCAGGCTGGCGCCGAGTCGCCCAGATAAACGCCCGACTCTCGCAACCGGGCCTGCAGCAGGTCGAGGGCAAGCTCGCCGCAGGCTGTATCAGTTTGCGCGGCAAGCGCCGCAGCCACTCCTGCCGCCTCGCCAGTCACCATGCACGGCGCCATGTTGCGGGTCGCCCCATGGGCGTATGAAGTCGCCGACAGGCAACGCCCGGCCGCGAGCAGATTGGTGTATCCCTGAGGAATCAGGGCGCGGTAAGGAAGGTCGTAAGCGCCGTCCCCACCCACGTCGATGTGCTGCTGCGACTTGCCGTCCGGGTGGTGGATGTCCACCGGAAAGCAGGCCTGTCCGATCGAGTCGTCGAACTTGCGTCCGACGCGGATGTCCTCTTCATTGATCTCGTACACGCCTTTAATATTGCGGGTTTCACGAACACCGACAAAGGCGTTCGGCAAGAACAAGGCATTCTCGAAGCCCGGTATGTACTTCTGAAGAAACTGCGCCAGACCCTGAACCTGTCTGGTCAACTGCAGCGTTGCCCGCGACAGGTCGATAGGGTCATTGCCATTCACGCCGGCCATACGACTGGCGTTGATATTGAGCTGGTTCGGCCATACCGTGTTCGTCCAGAATTGGTGATCATCGTGGTCGTAGACGCCCATGTCGCGCAGGATCGCATTCCAGCGCGTGAAGGTACCGTGAAAATAAACCGGGAATGGGTCGATGCCGGGCTTGCCCGCATATACCGGGGGAAACTCGGACAGCGCTGCGCATGCCTTGGACAAGTCCACGGACACGGCCCGCAGCATCATGGAAACCGGCTGCATCGCCCCACTGCCGTCCCATCCCTCGCGGCACTGCGCGCCAGCCTGAAATGCCAGATCCGCGTCTCCTGTCGCATCGACAAAAACCTTGGCCTTGAGATAGCCCAGGCGGTCTTTGCTGCAGACCGTGACCCTGCGCACCGTTCCATCGTCGGCATCGGCCGCCAGCAAGGTCGTGCCATACAGCACGACAACCCCCGCCTCGGCCAGCATCGCTGTCGCCTCCATGCGGAACAAGTCCGCATCGACCGGCGTGACAGCATAGACATAACCGCCCTGGGTAGGCACGTGGCCCACGGCGCCGCCCAGCACAATCAGCCGGTCGACAATTTCCTGCGCGATGCCATACACCACCTGCTTTCCCTGCTTGCTCAGGAATGTGTGAATGCAAAGCCCGGTGGCCGCGTTCCCTCCGATGAAGGGCCGCGGTTCCACCAGCACCGTCCGGGCGCCCTGGCGCGCAGCGGCCAGGGCGGCGGATATACCGGCCACGCCGCCGCCGCCCACCAGCACATCGAATGTTTCGTCGATCAGATTTTCTATTTTCAGACTCATGAGTCTTCCATAAGTAGGCTGCAGGGCATGTCGGCCCTGCGGATTATCGGGAGCGGCTTGATTTACACTGCCGCGGAATCGCTGCACCGGGAGACCAGCGCCGGCTGCGCGAGCGGACTTGCGCCAGCCCTGCGTCCCATGGGGATGGCCTGCCGGCTGGCGGCATCGAACAAATGCACCTTGTCCAGCATGGGCTGCAGCCAGATGGTTGCGCCCGGAGCCAGCACATGGCGCTCGGCGAACATGCCGCAAATGGCGACGCCCGCCGTGTTGGCGTAGACGTAGGTGCTTGCGCCAGTAGGCTCGACAACACTGACATCGCATGGCAGGCCTTGGGATCCATTGAGTTGCAGATGCTCCGGTCTTACCCCATAAATGATGCTTTGGCCGTCCGCGCCGCCCGTATTCTCAGGAAGCGGCAGGGACAAGCCCTGCGCCATCGCCACCACCACGCCATCCCTGCCCTTGCGCAGCACGCCGGGAATGAAATTCATTGCCGGCGATCCGATGAATCCCGCCACGGTCAAATTGGCCGGACTGTCGTAAAGCTCGAGCGGCGTACCGATCTGCTCTACCTTGCCGTCAGTAAGAACAATGATCCGGTCGGCCATCGTCATGGCTTCCACCTGATCGTGGGTGACATAGACAGAGGTGGTTCCCAATCGCTGATGCAGCGCCTTGATCTCGGTGCGCATATTCACACGGAGCTTGGCATCGAGATTGGACAAGGGCTCGTCGAACAGAAACACTTTCGGGTCGCGCACAATAGCGCGGCCCATGGCCACGCGCTGGCGCTGGCCCCCCGACAACTGCCGGGGAAAGTGGCGAAGATAGGAGGTCATGCCAAGAATATCGGCCGCGGAAGCGACCCTTTGCTCTATGTCGGCCGCGCTCACCTTCCGCAGTTTCAGGCTGAAGGCCATGTTGTCATGCACCGTCATGTGAGGATAAAGGGCGTAGTTCTGAAACACCATGGCGATGTCCCTGTCCTTGGGTGCAAGGCCATTGACGACCGCGCCATCGATGGCAATCTCGCCTCCGCTGATTTCCTCGAGTCCCGCGATCATGCGCAGCAGCGTTGACTTGCCGCAGCCTGAGGGGCCGACCAGCGCAACAAACTCGCCATCTCCGACGCTCAGGTTGATGCCGTGCAATATCTGCTGTGTGCCGAATGATTTGGTGACGTTGAAAATGTCGACTGAAGCCATGTTCCGCCTTTGGTTTGATCAGGTTCTATACAGGATGCCGCGCGCCCGGACTATTTCACCGCTCCCGCGCTGAGGCCATGGATCAGCTTGCGCTGCAGAAACAGAAAGAGCGCCGCCGGCGGCAGGATGGACAGAATCGCACCGGCCGAGATCTTGCCCCACTCAATGCCGAACTCGGACAGATAGAAGTACAGGCCCACTGAGATCAGACGCATGTCCTGTTTGGGCGCCAGACTCACGGCGACGATGAACTCGTTCCATACGTAGACGAAAACGATGAGCCCGGCGGCGACCAGGCCCGGCGCCAGTTGCGGCAGAACCACCCGGAAAAACGCCCCGGCGCGCGTGCAGCCGTCCACAAGGGCAGCCTCCTCCAGCTCTACGGGTATCGCATCCATGAACGAGCGTATCAGCCACAAGGTTCCCGGCAGTTGCCAAGCCGTGAAAATCACGATCAGGATCTGATAGGTATTGAGCATCTGCAATTTCGCCGCATACGCGTAGAGCGGAACCAGCACGGCGATTACCGGCGTCATCGATGCGACCAGCAGCCCCACCATGGCTGCTTCGCGGCCACGGAAGCGATAGCGCGAAGCGGCGTATGCGCCCATGCAAGCGCAGATCAGGGTGCACGCCACCGTGGCCAGCGCGACCAGGGCGGTATTCAGGAAGTACCGTGCCATCAGGGACTCGAACAGGACCGCTGAATAGTTTTGCAGCGAATACACGGCCCCTGATGTAGCCGCCCCCTGCGATGGGTCCAGGGACAGCATGAAAAGCCAGGCAAGCGGCACAACGGCGCCCAGCCCCGCCAGCACGGCGATCAGGTACATCCACAGCGTAGCTTTACCGCGAAACATTGTCGGACCCCTTGAGCACGAAGTGATAGATGTAGAACCCGCTAAGCGCCAGATTGAGCAGGAAGACGACAACTCCGGTCGCGGCCGAAAGCCCGAACTGATAGTTGGTGAATGCTTCGCGCCAGATGCGAAGCGACAACAGATAGGTGGCTTCGTTGGGTCCGCCGCTTGTCATGATGAATGGCAGGGTCACCAGGGTGAAATATTCGAATGTAAGGAGAATCAGCACTACCAAGATCGTGCGGCCGGCCAGCGGCAAGGCAATATGGCGCAACTCCGTCCAACGCGAGGCGCCATCCAGGCGCGCGGCCTCGTAAAGCTCATCAGGTATCGATTGCAGCGCCGCCAGGATAAGCACGAGCGCGAAAGGATATGAGCGCCACACATTGGCCAGCACCAAAACCGCCATGGCGGACGTCTCGTCGCTGAGCAGCGAGATATTCCAGCCGAACATCACGTGTGCGAAGTGGGTGATCGGCCCGAAATTCGGATCAAGCATGGCCTGCCAAAGCAAGGATGTGACTACCATCGAAACCAGCCAGGGCAGCATGATGAAAGTGCGCAGCAACCCGCGCTTGCGCAACGGCGCCTCCATGACCAGCGCCAGGCATAGCGCCACGCTTACGGTCAGGATGTCCGACGCAATGACGAAGACCGCCGAAGCCGTGAACGATTTCGCGCCGCTGGCGCTGAAGAGCGGTGCGAAGTTCGCCAGGCCGCTGAACCCGCCGACCTGAAAGTAGTTGGTGGAATGGAACGCTGTATAGAACAGGCTGATGATCGGGTACACCGTGACCAGCAATACGAATGCGGCGGCCGGAACCAGCAACAGATAGGGAGACGCGCGCTTCATCAAGGCGCCCGCCGGGCTGCGACGGGCTGTCAGGTTGGAAACGTGCACGCTCAGGCCTTTCTGTTGTTGTTCCAGTCCTGCGCAACCTGCTCCAGCGCAGTTTTGATCGGAGTGCCTTTGAAGATTTGCTGGGTGGCCAATGCTATCCGCGTCTGCAGATAGTCGGTGCGCATCGGATACTTGAATGGATGCGGATTGGATGCCATGTAGTCCAGTGCGAACTTGATGTCGGCTGCTTCGGGCGTGGAAAAATACGGATTGCCGGCAACCGACTTGAGCACCGGGATCTCGGATCCGATCCGGGCGTTTTGCAACTGCGATTCGGGCGAGATCATTGACTGGATGAATAGTCCCGCAGCTTCCTTCTCCTGGCACGATTTTGTCATGATAAGGAATTTGCCGGTTGCGAATGCCGGGCATGGCCCGTTTGGCCCCGGCTGCTTGGCCAGGCCCATGGACTCGCCAAGCGAGGCGCGCGCCGATGATACGATATTGCTGCTTAGGATGACGGAAGCCGTCTTGCGGCCCTTCATGGCGTCCAGCACGTTGTCCCGCGTCAGCGATATGATGGACTCGGGCGTAACCTTATGCTTGCGCACCATATCCACCAGCCACTGGAACGCCTTCTCGCCATTGGCATTGGCGAAACCAAGTTCGCCGTTGGGCAGGACATAGTCGGCCCCGCAAGCCCAAAGAGCCGGAATCAGGGGGTTAGTCAGACCAATGCCATTGCCTTGCTGGCTAAGGCCAATGAGGAAGCCCGGCACGCCCGCCTTGTCGCCTGCCGCTTTCAAGTATGCCGGCAGCTCATTCCAGTCCATGGGCGGCTCGCCATTGACGGCATCCTTCAAGTACCAAAGCTCGTTGCCCAGCAAGGTACTCCAGTAATAGGCCATGGTCTGGCCGTCATAGACAGTATTGTCGCGCGGCAGAAGGAAGTCATTTTTCTGCTCTTCGGACAGGTATTTGTCGACGTAGTCATTGAGCGGCGCCGCGGAGCCGGCGCCGACCTGGTCCGGAAGATTGGTCGTGGAGAGCTGGGCGACATCAGGCCCTGTTCCGGCCAGGACGGCCTGGATAAGCTGCTGTCCCATAACCTGCCAGGGAACTGGCTGCACTTCCAGGTCAATGTCTGGATGCTGCTTCCTGAAAATCCCGATCATTGCGGCCTCGCCCTTGGACCGGCTGTTGTCGGCTTTAGGGTCGAGCGGGCTCCAATATACAAGCTTGGTTTTCTTTGCGAATGCGGGGGGCGATATTCCGAGGGCCAGCGTTGCCGCGCCAGCAGTAGCTGCAACCAGAAACGAACGCCGCGGGATGGATATGCTGCGGGAGGATGTGGTCATGTCTGCCTCTTTGTCTCTCATTTGATTTATAGATGAAGCAATGTTTTATTAATGATGCACCGACAATTTCTGATTGTCAACCAAACTTCATCCACCAGATGGAGGAATGAACCGCCCGGCGGACGCAAACGCGCACGGCGTCAGGCGCGACACTGCTTGTTGCGGTTTGCGCGGCAACTCATGGACGAACTTGAGCCGGCCGGGCGCTGGGATAAGGCCGGCCAATGGATGGTCCGCGTATGTTTTGGGATGGAGCCTATTCGTTAGCGATTGCCTCGCCGTGATCGGCGAGGCAATAGCACATAGAACAGATCCGGGACTGCATAACCCCCGCAGCGGAGGCCTGGGAAACCACCCCATCAATACATTGATTGAATCCGGATGCGTATTCCCTCAAAGGCCATTCATGCTCATTGTTTGATGCTGATGCCGCCGTCTTTGATTATCCTGGACCATTTGGCGGAATCCTTGGCGATTTCGTCGCTGAACGCCTTCGTCGTCCCGCCCAGCACGACATTGCCTTCGTCCATGATCTTGCCGCGCAAGCCCGGGCTTTTAAGGACTTCATTGATCTGTTTGTTCAGTATGCTGATAATTTCCGGACGCGTCCCGGCCGGCGTCAGAATGCCGGTCTTGGATGCCGCCTCGAAACCCGGCAGCGTATTGGCCAAAGGAGGCACGTCGGGAAACTGCGGAATAGGCTCCAGCGTGGTAATGGCCAGCAGGCGGACTTTGGGGTTCTTCAATTGGGACATGGCCGCAGGGGTGGATGCAAAGAATGCGTTGACCTGCCCGCCCAGAAGGTCGTTCATGGCGGGAGATGCGCCCTTGTAGGGGACATGCAATACGTCAAGGCCGGCTTCGTGGGAAAAGAAACGGCCGGTGATGTCGCCCACTGTGCCGGTGCCCGCATTGCCTATGGTCAACTTCCCCGGATTGCTTTTGGCATACGCGATCAGCTCCTTTACCGACTTGTAGGGAGCATCGGCCCGCACCACCAATACCATCGGTTGCGCCGCGACCGAAATCACCGGTGCGAAATCCCTGGCGACATCATAGGAAATATTGTCATAAAGGTAGGGATTGATCGACAGATTCGAGGTTTGCCCCAACGCCATGTTGTAGCCGTCGGGCGTTGCCCGGGCAAGAATTCCCATGCCGACAGTGCCGCCGGCCCCAGGACGGTTTTCAACCACCACGTTCCAGTCGTATTTTTGCGTCAAGGCATTGGCCAGGAAACGGGCCATCGTGTCCGTGCCGCCTCCAGGCGGAAAGGGCACGAGCAGCTTGATGGGTTGGCTGGGATAAGCATCGGCGGCCTGGGCCATAGGTACCATGCCGGCAAGCCCCAGCATTACCGATATGGCGATAATGAGCTTGTGTAGATTCATCTTGCTGTCTCCGTTATGTTTTTGGTCGCGTTTTTTCTTAAAGCCAGGATTTCTTAAAGCCAGGATAAAAATGCCACGCGTGAAATAGATACTACACCGGCAGGCCCTTTGCTCTTGGTGCAGCGTTGTATCGTTCGGGACCCGGGCCCCCTGCTCACAGGCGGAAATTACGCCATCTGCGCCGTCCGGCATCAACTCCCCGGCTGCCATACCCGCCCCGGAGTAAGATTCACATCAGCGTCCAGTACTCTGACGGCGGGCCGCCCGGCCCGTCGTCTCAAGCGGTTTGAAAGGAGAATGCCATGAATGCGTTGACTTCCGCCACCAAGCGCATCCGCTGTGCGGAATTCGCCACCGCGCTCGATCCCACATTGGAAACCGGGCTGCGGGCCATGCTGACGGCCGCATCGGCCTGGCTATGCGAGCAGGGGCCAAAGGAGTGAGCGAACATGTCTTGTTTACGTGGCTCGATCTGATAGGCACATTCGCTTTCGCCATCAGCGGGGCTGTCGCCGCGCATCAGAAAAAACTGGATTTATTCGGCATTATCACGCTGTCCTACGTGACTGCCTGCGGCGGGGGCATCATGAGGGACATATGCATAGGCGCCCTGCCGCCCGCGGGTTTGTCGGACTGGCGCTACCTTGGGCTGTCCGTCGTCGCCGCAGGCACGGTCATAGGCGCCAATCAGCTGGTGCAAAAGCTCGCCCACCCGGTTCTTCTTTTCGACGCCGTCGGGCTGGGTTTTTTTGCCGTTTTCGGCGCCCATAAAACACTGGCTTATGGCCATGGCATAGGCGCGGCTATCATACTCGGCGTGATATCGGCAGTGGGCGGCGGCGCATTGCGCGACCTGCTGCTCAATCGCACGCCGGTCATCCTGCAGAAAGAAATCTACGCCTCGGCGGCGCTTATCGCAGCGGCGTTCCAGGCTGGCGGCGAAACGCTCGGCTGGTCCTTGCGCTGGCTTCCATGGACGGCGATAGCCTTGTGCTTTGCAATCCGCTACCTGTCGCTGCGCTTCCACTTGAATCTTCCCCGGTTTGCCGACGACGACTAGGAGCCCGGCCGCACCCTGATCGGTGTGGCGCCAGGCCATTCGGGCAAGAGTTCAATCGTCATCGGCGCCGATCAGTGTTCGTCGCGATCACGATAATCAACCGGCACGAAAGTGTAGCCCCCTGCGGCTTCCGCTCGAATATGGCCCAATCCTGGGAAAGGGAGATGGGCGCCTGCCACCAACTCGCGCTGAGTGGCCGCGATGGCGAACTGCTTCTGGCGTTCCGCCGCGGCTTCTTTAGGGGACACGTCGTAAAGAATCGTGATCTTCGGCTTCGAAAATTGCACCGAGGCTACGTGAACTATGTCGCCGATGAATTCGATCGACTCGCCCTTGCTCTCAAGCTGATAGAAGCTGTGGCCAGGCGTATGCCCGGGCGCAGGAATCGCCTTGACGCCGGGGTACAACTGGGTCGCACCGGTGAAAGGCACGACTTTACCCGCTTTAACGTAGGGCCCCACGGTCTTCACCGCTTCCTCGAAGTACTTCTTGTCGTAGCCGTTGACGCCGTGAATATTCGCAGGATCAAGGAACAGGTCTACATCAGGCTTGCCCACATGTATGGTTGCGTTGGGAAAAACCAGTTGACCCTCGCTAACCAAGCCACCGCTATGGTCAGTGTGGATGTGAGTGAGCAGGATGTCGTTGATCTGCTCTGGCGAGTAGCCCGCCGCCTTTAAGCTCCCGAGCAGCTTGCCGCCATTGCCTGGACCAAAGAGCGAACCGGAGCCGGTATCGACCAGCAAAAGCCTTGTGCCAGTATCGATCAGGAAGGCGTTGATGGATGCCTCAACCGGATTAGATAAGAATGCATGCTCGAGTGAACCGTCTATTTCGGCCGGGGTCGTGTTGGTCAGCAGCGCATGCAAATCCTGGGGCACCGTACCATCGGACAGCGCGGTGACTTGAAAATCGCCCACGCGGTAGCGGTAGACGCCGGGCGCTTGGGCGCGGACTTGTGCGGCAGCCGGCGCAGGAATTGCCTTGGGCCCCGCAGTCGCATCGACTATTGAAGAGAGCGCTACAACCGCCGCTATCGAGACCGCGGCGGCTCTCGAAATAAAAAAACTGTTGACCCGCATATATTGCTCCTGTGTACCATGAAGATTCCCGCCATGCGTGATGACTGGGATTTGCCGACTGCCCGGATCGCCAGCGCGTCCAGATCAGTTCAGGGCCAACTCTAAACCGTTATAGTTCGCGGTAGTAGTTACCTTTCCCTATACGAGGTATATCGAATATGAATATCCGGCGGTCGGATCTGCCTTTGCTCATTTCACTGGACGCGCTTCTCGAAGAGCGCAACGTCACACGAGCCGCCAAACGGCTGAACATCAGCCAGCCAGCGCTATCCACTCAGCTTGGCCGGCTAAGGGACATGTTTGGCGATCCGCTTTTGGTGCCTTCCGAGGCTGGCCGGGGTATGTCTCCCACCGACCGCGCATTGGCGATTCAGCCACGCCTGCATCAGGCATTGCTGGACCTTCAGGGAGCCGTTGCGTCGCGCGAAGGCTTCCAGCCGCGCAATGCACAGCGGGATTTCGTGGTTGCCGTGAACGACAATGTCTTTACGCTAGTGGGACTGGCTGTTGCGCAGTCGGTCTGGGCGCACCAGGCGCCAGGCATACGCCTAAGCTTTATCGCGCCGGTGGAAGCGAACCTTACCTATAGAATGGAAAGAGGCGAGATCGATCTATATGTAGGCCTGACCCAACAAGTCCCTGAGGCTTTGAAGGTTCGATTCTTGCTCAAAGACGAGTTTCGATTGGCGCAACGCAAGGGGCACCCCCGGGGCACAGAAAATCCTGATATCGAGGAGTACTGCAGTCTCGCTCACGTCATGGTTTCCCAAGAGGGCAAGTTCAAAAGCGGCGTGGACGATGCGCTGGAAATTTTGAATCGTAAACGCCATGTGGCGCTGACCGTCTCCGGCTACAACCAGATACCCCTCGTGCTTGGCGAGACCAACTGCGTGGCGACCCTGCCGAGCAGACTGCTGCGGCGCTATGCGGCCGGCCTGGATGTCTTATCCCTGCCTTTCCATCTGTCGGCCTTTGACGTTGCCATGGCATGGCACCCCAGATCGCACGAAGACCCGGCGCATCAATGGCTGCGCGAGCATTTCATACGCGCGGCCGACCAGTCCCCGGATCCCGAGCCTGCGCGCATGGCATAGGACTTCCTGGTTATGATGGCTATCCATCCCCCTGGCTTATTGGGCCAGAAGCGCGCCTTTGACAAAGATCGGAACAATGGACTACTACGCTGCCGTTCGGGCCTTTCTCTCAGCGGCCGACACGCTCAGCTTCAGCAAGACCGCACAGCAACTCGAGATCAAGGCATCGACGGTGTCGCGGCAGATCGCGCAGCTCGAGGCTGAACTCGGCATTGCGCTGTTCAACCGCTCAACCCGCGGGCTGGTTCTTACCGAAGGCGGAACCGTCTTTCGCGAACACGCGCAACTGTCCATCCAGGCGCTGGACGAAGCCCGGCACATCACATCCTCCCTGAACACCGCAGCGCAAGGCCACCTGCGGGTCACAATGCCGGTATCATTCGGCCGGCGCCATGTCATACGCCACCTCTCCCGTTTTCTGGAACAGTATCCAGACATCACGGTCGACGCCATCCTTTCCGATGAAATCATCAATCTGATCGACTCCGGCATCGATCTGGCGGTGCGCATTGGCGCGCTGCCCGATTCGCAACTGATGGCCCGCAAACTCGCCGAGCACAGACGCATCGTCTGCGCCAGTCCCGCCTATATCGCAAAGCACGGGGCGCCTGCCAGGCCCGAGGACTTGGCTTCCCATCAAGCGCTGCGCTTTGCTCTGGCGACCGACGACAAATGGCTGTTGGTTCCCAAGACAGCAAAAGGCGCCGTTCGAGGGGAAGTGACAGTTCGCCTCCACGGCCGGCTGCGGGCCAACGACACCGAAGCCATCCTGGACCTCGCCATTGCCGGCAGCGGCGTTGCCCTGCTGCCCAATTGGAGTGTCAATCAGGCGCTGCAGGCTGGAGAACTCGTGCATCTGCTGGAAGACTGGCAGGTGCAGGCCGGCCGTACACCGGGCGGCGTCTGGGCAGTCTACCCACCGAAAAAGACCGTCTCCTCCAAAGTGCGGGCCTTTGTCGATTTCTACGCCGGGATTTTCTCCACCCCCGGCTATTGGAGCGCTTAGCCGCGTCCGCAGATCGCATGGCGGCGGTCGCTAACGCCACAGGCCGGCCAGCAAGGGCACGATGAGCGCAGTCAACAGGCCATTGAGGCCGATACCGATGGCGGCGAAGGCCGCCGCCAGGCCATTGAGCGGCGCGACCTGCGCGGCGGCGACACCGCTGCCCGCC
>LNAP01003378.1_pt1 | contig 15279 bp, 15 predicted proteins | sample 602601 | NCBI WGS metagenome assembly LNAP01 (sample SAMN02440304, study PRJNA202911) | soil metagenome | biome: Subtropical and temperate rainforests or woodlands; isolation source: soil samples (1 kg each in a 20% v/v slurry with milli Q water) were... ...
AAATCAGCCGACATACCTGGAATTTCTCTAATTGCAACATTTTTCGTCATAATAATTATTTCAAGTACATGGCGAATCATATCAACTATCTCAGATTTGGCGCTCTTTGATTTAAAGTTCTTAAATGAAATTTCATTTTCACCAGCACGTCCGCGATTTGACAAAATCAAATGAACCATATAAGCAAACGCATAAATTGTGACGAAAAGGCGCTTCTTTGCTTTAATTTCCTCGGCGCTATTTGTTTTAGATTTCAGAATTTGTTTTTCTATTTCAAAGATATATGGGTAACAAGCATCACGTATCGTTGTAATAAGTTTAGGAACATCAACTAAATTACCAAATTTAAGGTACTTTGTGTTTATCGCAATTTCTCCCCACATGAAATTCTTTAAATCTTCATTCATTGTGGATGCTAAATCACGAGTTTCACCAACGCCGTCAAATGCATCAAGCGATGAAATCATTTCACCACATATTTTACAATAGTATTGGTCCTTTACTACAGATTTGTCGATATATTTTGTTAATTTAGCTTTTATTTCACCATATGGTTTTTGCGCAAATTCCATTTCAGTGAAATCACGAACATGCGGGCAAATAATATCAAATCCGCAATTATTGCATTGAATCATAGAATTTGATTCTTTATGATTTTTAAAGAACTTAGCTAAATCAAAGTAGAACTTTTTAGCACGATCGTTCTCTCGGGCATTACGAAACTGTCTATATAATTTAACATGTGGGCATTTATTATTTATAACAGCTTCAAGATATTTTTGTTTACGCTCATATTCAAGTTCAATCGGCTTGCGTTCTGCGGGTGTGAGCAATTCTAAAATATTCTTTGCAGCTACAGTTAATGATGGTTTTCTTACTAATTCTTGTTCTATTTCCGCTAGCCTTTTAACTCCTAGTTTTTTCTCAATTATTATTTTGTAAGCATTAAGCTTATTATATTCAGCAAGCAATTTAAGCTTAATCGCTCGCTGGAATGCAAGCCTGGACTGACGTTCTTTATATATAGATAATTTTTCTGTCACAGAAGGGTCATCCCTACCCTTGACAATAGAACGATAATAAATATCTGAAAATCCACGCATATCGATATCAGCAGCAATGGCTCCGTTATAAACATTATTAAATGCGCCCTTATGTACGGTTTCAAGCAAAGTTAAAATATCTGACTTTGGTGGTGCCTCTGATATAACTGGTGCCATTTGTTTTTTAGTCATTACATCAGTTAATAATTTGGCTAGAGGTTTTTGAATTGCAAGATGTAATTTGCCTCCCGCAAGCGCAGCATCGATCTGAGCGTAAATAAAATAAGCTGATTCGTCACCCTTATGATAAGTTCTTATATTGGATAGATAGTCAAATAATTTATTCATTACATTTGTAATACGCGGCTCATCAAGCTCATTAAATAGGATTTTTATTGGTTTGATAGTTGATTCTCCGTCAATATTTACAGAATAGTCTGGATGGGTAAAATAATCATCGCAAGATTTTGACGCTTCGCTATATTTGTAATTACCTATTAATATCTTTGCACCTATAGCCGGCTTATTAATAGTTATAGCCGTTATTGGTTTTCCATCTAGTGCTATATCAACACAGTATGCATTAATCAAAAGACCAACGACAGTAAGTTCTTCATTAGGAGGAGCTATATAATCCAATCCATTTGCTGTTACTGCGAAAATTTGCGAGTCAAATCTTACACGTATAGAGCCAGGAATTTCTTCTCGTTGCGTAGGTTTTCTTTCTGCGGGTTTAAACCTACGCATAAGTGGTATGGCACCACCGGTTTTATGAATACCATTAATTGTAAAATTTGGAACAATAGGGATGATGTTTGTATTAAAATCTGTTCCATTTGATTGACTAAGTTGTATTATTTTTCTAAGTAAAAGCTCTTTTAATTCTGGTTTTGCAAGTAAAATTTCATCATGAATCATCTCATTTTGCATGTCTGAAAAACTATCTATCACATGTCTGGGAATTGAGGGATTTTCTTCGGCTATTTGGTCAAAGAGTAAATCGCGTTCCTCCCGCGATAAAGCGCCGATATCAATGGTCGGCCCGGAATCAAGTATAACTTTAATTTCTGTCATTTTGCAGTAGTTACTGAATCTTTTATTATATAATAAAAGTACGATCTTTTTTCTAATCGATTATTTTACAATAATAGGTATGTTAAAATAACAAAATATTGATAAAATTACATGTAAAATATAGGAATAATGAGTTTACTGTACTGTGAGTTATTTGATAAAGAAATATCAAAGGCAGGATTTATTAATAAAAATTATCCTATTCAGGATTTAATGATATCAGATAAAAATTGGACACCTAAAAAAGAAAAAATACTTAAAAACAATTTAAAAAATATATTTACATATCGTGCCAAATTAGTTAAATGGTTACATAGTTTAGTAATATTTGATATATCTTATGCAAGTATATCAAATGCAATAGAAATAATTGATATGTTTTTATCGAATAACTTTGTTCATGATTCACAAATAAAATTATTGGCTATTACAGCTTTAGTTCTTTCTTCCAAATATTATGATGATAATTCACTAGAACCATTATTTATACATAATATGTGCAATGAATATCCTGTGGAGGATTTAATCGAGGCAGAACGTGAATTGTTGATATTTTTAGATTGGAAAATCTCTCAAGTAACGCCCTATACATATATAAGCAATCTTGATATAACAGATGATATACGCGAAGTTTCATTAATGATATACGAAAGATTTAGTATAAGGAAGTCATTTGTTGACCAGAGCCCAGTGGACATCTCTATTGTATGTGTATTCTTTGCACACAGATTATTGGGGGAAATATCAAATAATTCATATCTTTATGCATTTATATCTATTTTATTACCCAATGGTCCCACACTTGAATGGTTTAAACATCTTTTATAGACTATCACGCTCATAAATCGAGAAGTAGTTTAAAACAGTCTTAATAAATATATAGTTTAATTTCAATATAAAGGCTAACTACTATACTTAGTATAATAAACAGTACAAGCTAACACGCACAATACTGAAATGTCCGCTGATAACCTAGTTGAGCTTTGTAACACTATTCGTGAGAATACTATTGGTATGACCACTGATAAGGTTCTAGAATATCTACATTCTCTAGTAGGTAAGGATATTAAAATTAAGTACGAAGTTTCTAAAAAGAATAGCGTTAATTTAACTACTAATTTAACTACCAAACAAGCTAGCAGATATAGTCATTTGTCGAATTCAACCGTATCAAGGATTCAGCTAACTGCGGACCGCCTAAAGTCTAATTTCTCAAATGAATTGGTTCGCACTTGTAACGGCGTAGTTCTTGATTTCTCAACATGGAATGTTCTAAGCATGCCAACTGCGATGTTTAACCCTAAGTTTAGGTTTGCAGATGTAGCTGAAAATATTTCATCTTACACAATTTATGAAATTAAGGATGGTACTACTGTTACCCTTTATTGGTTTGAGAAGGAATCAAAGTGGTGTATTTCCACAACTAATGGATTTGATGTTTCAGATTATAAGTGGATGGGAGAATCCACTTATATGGATACTCTTCTAGAAGTTACAAAGCTTTATCCTGATTTTAGTTTTGATAAACTTGACAAAAAGACCTCATATACTATTGGGTTCCGCCATAATAATTTTCATCCTCTTTTAACCGACTCAGCTAAAATGTGGTTAATTCAATCTTGTAACCTTATTAATATGTCGTTTTCCGTAGAAACTAACATTGGTATCCCCCTGCAAACAACTGCAACTCTTCCCAAGCTAGAAAAGAAGAATCTTCTTAAATGGATGTTAACTCGTAATGAGAATTCACTTACTCGTTATATTAACTCTGTTCGCGATGGTTCCAAGCTTCCTGAAATTCACTATGGTTATGTGTTACGTAATAATTCACTAGGGGCTAACTCTAATATTATTCTTGAAAGTGAACTGCTTAAACAAATTAGGTCTCATATGTATAACCTTCCTAAAATTGGACGCACTGAAGTTGTTGTCAGTGCTGATGGTCGCATGGAATATGCTGTACTTCGTGCTTATCTTAGCCTACAAAAGTATGTTTTCCTTAATCTATTTCCTCAATTCTCCGATAATTATCGAAAATATGATGCGTTGTTTAGCAAATTATCAAACCGTGTAGTTGCCGCTCTAAGAAATCGCAATACTCGCGAAATCGTATTCAACTCACTTAAGCATGCTGGTGGAGATAAGAATGTTGATAAAGTAGCAGTAACTATTATTAGGGATATTGAGGATTGTGGTCGTATTAATGTAATGGATTCTCAAGGTTCTAGTATCGTTCTAGATTTTATTACAAACAAGAATTATCTTGACCTATATTATTCATGCTTGGTTTCTAAGCAGTAAAGTATAAATAAATATATCAAAAAATTAAATTAAAACTATAATATTTTTTTAGTTATAATCTATATAGTCAATCCATTTGCGTATTAATTAAATTAGAGATGTCAGACGATCGTGATTCCGCTAATATTAGGCATTTTGTCAGTAGGTCAAAGCAGCCTAAAGTGCTCGCAGGAGGCCCCGCCGCTCAAGTTGCCTCAAATGAGGGTATTTCTCCTGTAAATGTATTTATTGTATTTGACCAAGGTTTCGGTTCTGTTGCCGATCAAATTGATGATACTAGGTTTAAATATATGGGCACAAGTTCAAACGTTGCTCGTTATGAGCAAATGCATGGTAAACAGCTAGGTCATAGCTGCATGCGTGATTCTTTTGAATACTAAATTATCAATTTGCTTAAAAATTAAAATTGAATTAATTATTTTTTAATTATCTATGCAGACTGATATTACATTTGAATTGCAAAATACTATAATTTCGACTATTAAGCAATGGATGGATTGTATTCCAACTGTAAAATGTATAAAAAATAAATATATTTTACTAAAAAGAAAACTGCGCATTGACCTTCCTGAAACACGATATAATAACAGGACATTGAATGATATACTAAATGATACTGATTTACATGATGTAACTTATTGGAAAAATGTGTTAGCGATATTTAAACCAATTATTTCTGTACATTACTACACAGGATATCTTGGCGTATTTGGTAGTCTAGAATATGAATATGTAGAATTAATAAATAAGCTGACAGAGATTGAAATAAACAAAAAATCTATCATATTGCATGATAAAATTGGAAGGTTAGAAAATATGATTTTTGCATATTCTGATTAGTAAATTTGTAAAAACTCTATTATTTTTTACCTAAATTACTTATGCCTCATATTTTGCGGATCAACTGATTCCCCCAAACTTATTAAAACGCTGGTTAACATACTAATATGGTCGTTAATTTCGCCTATGATTGGTTTAAGATGAGCGAGGACATTCGCATCATCTTCATAAGTTTGACAAATATTATCAATTCCATAATTAGCATCTATTAAACCACACCGTATATGCTTTAAACTTTTAATTCTTTCATCCCTTTTTGTTATCGATTTATTAACTTCAACTGCTATATCGCAACTTTCATCTGTATTATCTAATTCTGATTCTAAATATAGAAATTTACTTTCCATAATAAAATTAGATAATGCTATAGTTGTTTGAACCTCTTTACATATCACTTGCACGGCTTTATCACGGGTATCGCCTGCACGCCATCGTAAAACAGGCTGTAAAATAGATTCTTCATCTTTAACAATAAACTCTTTTGCAGTACTGATACGTTCGCCCTTTGAAATCTTTGCAATTGTATTAAGATTAAATAATAGCTTGTTTAATACATTCATTTTGTAATGAATAACTTTGATTTTTATATTCTTTATATTTAGCTATTTATTATCTTTTATAAATAGCTATAAAGTTACAAAATGTGAAAATTATTTTCTCACTAATCCCTTAAGTATATCTTCTAATCGTTTAATTCGTGAATTAAGTTCTTCAATTTGCATCTTTTGCTTAACCATAGTTGAATAAATTAGATGTATTTCAACAAATGCGAACCTATCATATTTTTTCCATAAATTTTCAATATCATCATAACAAAGTGGAAATGAAATATAACCTGGATCGCCTTTCTTTCCGCCTATACGTGTTTCAATCATAAACATTTTTCTACCGTCATCTGTAACGAAATGCCTACTTACAAATCCACCTGGTTTAAATCTTTCAGTTCTTTGTAAATTATTACCTGAATCTTTACGTATGTATCTTATATGAGCTCCATTTGGTATATGGTCCCATAATGCAGGATGTACGCCAAAATATCCTTCTAACATTGTTTGCATATCATCCTCTGTGTATTTTTTACCCTGTTTTGCATTTACTGGACGTGACTTTACTTGTTTTTGCTTATCATCTGGAGTTATAGGCGATGAACGCTTGGTATTTGGGATATTTGGTGTAATGGGCGTTTTTGGAGTTTTACGCTTCTCAAGTGAGTAATCCATTTTTCGTTACTGTTTTATTATTTTGTAATATTAAAAGTTTAAATAAAATACAAAAAATTAATTGTGATGCTACACATCACACTTTTTAGAGAGCACTTACTGGCGATATCACCAGCATTTTAAATCAGATGTTATATAAATGTGGCATTATTACAATTGGCGTCAAGAATATCTTAAGACCGTAAAGGAAGTATAGAATGCACACTGACTATACTTCCGATGCTATATGAGGAAGTTAGCGTCCGCTGGTAGAACCATTATGAATAATAACAATAACAGTCGCGCCGCCACCTCCAGTTTTTTGCATCGTGTGACTTACTAAAGAGCCTAATAAGTAATTCTTGTAAATAAAAATTCAATTTTTTATTCAAAAAATAATATTACCAGCTGCAGCTGGTATAGATCATACAATAATATTATTCAATGGGCCTCTTGCAATTATTAAATTGCATTATCCGCTGAATGTGCGACGCATGATACCCTTATGAGTGGGAGAATAAAGAGGAGACTTTTCATTCTCATTCGGACCATCGTCGGGGGAATTGAGTAATTTATCAAAGTTTAGTATTTTGAAATTGACCTTCGGCGTAAAGGGGGGTCTGACGATTACAGTTGAGCCTCCACCCCCAGTAGGTCCATAAGACGACATTACTGATAACACAAGAGTATAATTTTCTTATGTTGATTATGATAATTATAAAAGGCAAGATTTCAATTTTTTTCCTAGCTTATTTTAAGCTTAAATATATAGTATAGTGTATAGTATATATTTAACATGGGGTCGAAAAAGGGTACTATTGATGATGTTTATAGAGACCTACGTAAATTTTATAGTGATGAATACAGGAAGGTTATTAATTTAGAATCTATAGAAAATAAGGCCACTAGAGACTACTTATCCAAATTTGACCTAGATTATTGGAGTCATAAAAATAGAATAATTCGTAATATTCAATCACTGAAGCATACATTTATTATACCAAAAACAAATATGATAACTACATGTTTTAAGGTAACTCTAGATGCAACTAGTTGCATTTATGGGTATCTACATTCTGAATTATGTCAAGATGATAAAAAGGACAAAAAACAAAAGGGTAAAATAAAACATTTATTTGTTACTACTGGTCCAACATATCGTTCTATGGATGGTGAATATCGTTCTCGTATGATTCCATATGAGCAATTTAATGCGATATTTGTAAAATATGAAAAAGAATTTGCTATGATAGAGTCGACTATCCTGGATAAAATATCATCTAGAAGGCTTGAATTTCAAACTGATTTTTATTTTCCTAGTGATTTTGCATATAATGAACGTAATTTTGAAGATGATATTAATTCGCTCCGTCTGCCAATAAAATTATATATACTTTGCTGGGCATTTGATTATTACCAAATTTATATGCAAACTATAGAAAATCATGCAAATCCGGCATACCAATATATAATATATCAACAGGATGATTTACCTATTTTTGAAAAATTGTTAAAGAAAATGGGTAAGCGAAAATATTGGGAGATGTTATCAAGAATATCTAATTACTACGATGATATTAACACACCTGATGTAAATATTGCAGAAATTCAATGCGGGCAAAAGATATTTCCAATGACTGTTTTTGAAGCCATCCGCAAAGATGATATAAATTTTAGCGTTTGGCGTGAAATTTATATTACAAATATGGCATCTAACTTAGTTCTTAATGTGATTTCACCCAGCTTTCCATTTGTTAATAATTGGTTTTATATACAAAATGTACATGGTGGTTTATTTGATAATGTGTCAATGCACGATAAATATCTACATTCTTCTATTGCAAGCGATATTTCAACGCAGCTTAAGAACATAGATAAACTAAATTATGTTAATAGAGACCGTAAAAAAGGTGCGATTTCTAATAAATTTTTAAGATTATCGCGAAATATGCAAAAAAGTATAGTATATGCTGATTCTGATATTCGACTTACAGAACTGGCTATTTGTTTAACCACTGAATATGTCGGAAGAACCTTACGAGATACTCCTGCACTTATTGTAAATAAAGAATTTCTACCAGGTCTTGACTTAGTATTCACAGACATTAATATTTTTACAAAACATATGTTCGAATTTGTTTATGCCTTTTATTGTATGAATACAAAAATTGGTATAATGCATGGCGATTTGCATATGAATAATGCAACGATTGCAAGACTTTACTTAATGATGACAGATACTGGAGAGCTTTATGTTAAGAAATTCCCGCATATTGCATTTATTCTTGACCAAGCAACATACGTTTTCCCACATTATGGTTTATTTTCAACTATAATTGACTTCTCTCGCGCGATTATTGGTGATTATAAAAAACTGGAACATGAGTTCTCACCTAGGTTTGCTGAGCTTTATTTTAAGGAACAGAGATTGCGTGTAATGAGAATGATTTATCATTATTTCCCCAAGTTAATGGATAAATATATGGATAAAATAGAGTCCCTTCTTATCAGTAATTTCCCACTTATGTTTAAAATTCTGACAGCTATTGATACGTATGTTATTATGTCGAACATAGCGGCTATGTTTGCGATAGATGATGCATTTACCAGAAAACAGATTAAAATCGCCCCTGGTGCTATTAGATTGCTTGCGAAATTAGCCGATATGGCCGAGCATTTAGTTAATACTAATATGCAGGCTGCACTAGATGGAAGGATTACTATGCCGGATGATATTCCCTGGCCGAATCATGTGATTTTAACTAAAAATTTCGAAGAATTTAAACTTACTCCTGAAAAAATGAACGACCCTGATATTAATATTGTTGAAATATTTAATTCTAATAATGAGGTTGTTTACGACACAGAAGATTATGATTCATGGGGGCCATTGCTATCAATCGATAAAGAAATAGAACTACGTAAGAAATATCATCAGGAAATAGACAAGGGTATTAAAAAATGGATATCCTATAGACAAATTGATGATAGTGGACTCGTTGAAGCGCTTACCACTAAATATGAACAACAAGAAAAGGAAGTTCTTCAATTCGAACCATGGATGCTGGTTTAATTAACTTAAAATTAAGTTAAAAATATTGTTCTGTATTTATATAAAAAATGTCTAAAGTAGTTAAAGCACTCAAAGTACCTAAAATTAAAAAGGAGAAAAAGCAACCTGTAAAGCCGGCAAAAGACGTAATCGAGTCGACTGAAAAAGTTGAAAAGAAACCAATTTACCCACTAGATGCGGTTATTTCTAAATACTTAGAAAACAGTTGGCAAATTATTAAAGCTCCTAAAAATGGCATGAATGACCTTATTGCTCAAAAAGCAAATAGACTACATTTTATTCAGGTTGTAACAAAGGAAAATATTGACGAACCTAAATACCATGGCTTAGCAAAGAGTTCATTTATACAAAATGCTTTTTCAAATGGTGCGACTCCTATTTTTGCACATGTTGTGACTTTAAAAACAGGAACAAAAGTATCATTTGAAGATGTAAATTTATGTGGTAGAGTGATTATAGGCGGAGGTAAAAAACTAAAAACAGAAGAAACTGTGAAAAAATAAAATGGAAATCAATTAAGATTTCAAGCATTCTTCGCTTCAGAAGTTTCTTTTTTGTTCTTTGACTTCTTATCCTTCTTAGTTTCCTGAACGGGTTGAGGAGCCTGAACGGGTTGAGGAACTTCAATCGAAGCCTCATGTTCATCAATGTGCAAGATGCAGAACCTTTGTTCGTACTCTGCAGTTGCAGTGCACTTGTAGTTCGCCTTGCCATGTTTGATGAGCGCATCACAGAACCCATTGACATGGTTGCGCGGGTTAACAATCAACTTGATTGATTTGCCAGCAGGTTGGATGCTTGCGGGTTTCATAGGAGCAGGTTGGTTGGGCTTCTTCGAAAGCTCATCAAGCTTGCTGCGAAGAGCGGTCTTTTCAGCACGCTCCTTTGCAAGGGTAGCCTTGAGCTTCTCGGTTTCACTCTCCAAATCGTCAACGGTGTTATACAACCTGTACATGCGCTCTCTCGCCCACATACAGTATTGGAGTTTGTGGCATTCGTAGAGATGGCCAATGTCCTCATCATTGAAATCCCGAACAGTCAGTTCGAGCTTGGATTCCTGCCTAGTACCCTCGAAGAAAGCAGCGCATGAAATCTCACAATCCTTGTGCCCCTTCGCGCATTCGTTGAACTTGTTGGAAGACATCTTGGGTGGTATTAGACAAATTTGAAAACTCAAGTGCTAATGGTAATTTATTAACTGTTGGAATTCAATTTTTTATTTAGCGTACTAGTATATTTTATGGAATTTTATTATGACTAATCGCTATAATTAGGGTCTCCTGGCTCATATCTTGGGAGAATGTTACTGTGATTACTAATAGTAAATAACCAATATATTCCGTTTTTGATGTATAAGCGTTCATTTTATAAGTTATTTTAAATAAGTTTTTTATAAATTTGAATTATCATTTTAAATTTATAATTTATATATAAATACAACTAAAGTAAAGATGCGTTTCTGTCCACAATGTTCGAGCGTTATGACTAAAAGTACCTCAGTTACGGGCTCAATCGTATTCCAATGTGTATGTAGACTAATTATTGAAGGACAAGATGACGATTCACTTATGGCTATGGGATTCCTTGAAACTGCTGAAAGCAATCTTAAACATGAAGTATTTATTGAAAATTCCCCATATGACCCCGCCGCAAATGTAGTATTGAAAGACTGTCCCCAGTGTGGCCTAAACTTTATGGTTATGGTTCGAATCGGTACACAAGAAACTACTATGTTTTCATGCCGCTGTGGGTATAAAGCCACACATGATGAATATATGAAGGCATTTGAAAAGGACCAAAAGAAAACTGAGGCTGAAGCTAAAAAGACTAAATAACTTTATTCTCAAATATAATAAATATCTTATTTTTTATTAAAATTGAAACTTCCGCTTCTTAATTATCTCTGAGATGGAGTCCTCTCTAATCTTAGGCAATGTACTTCCAGATATTGGTTTAATTGGGCTTTCCGATTTTGAACGTTTCACCCATTTTGAATGGTATGGCTCATTCAAAATTGATGCTATAATTGCAAGACTGGAAGAGTTGCTGTCTGACTTTGTGGACTACTGCGAAGACTCATTCAGGGGCCGAAGCTCTTTGGTTTACAATCAGATTCAGCAAACCAAATCATATCTTTGACACCCCACGTTGGCACAGAGATGGACCGATGTTCACAGGAAACTCAACAAAATATATTTCTACACTGCTTGGCTCGCAAACTCTGCTTTTGGAGGAAACACCAGTTGTGACGAAGTACTGCTCTGGTCGCAATTACGAAGCCAACCGTTTGATGCTAGCTCAAGCATTACAGTTTGAGCCCAAGATTAAACTGCAACCAAGGCAGATGTTCAGAATTACGTGCGGTAAATCGAATTCTCCCGTGCACTCTGAACCAAGCTTTGACTCACCGCGTATCTTCGTCTCGGCTGTTCCTGGCACTAAGAAACAAATCAAAGAGATGGTACAAAAGCGTGAGGTGTCAGAGGGTTTCTTTGAATGCTGAAAGCTCAACCCCAAGAATATTCTTTTTTGTCTAAAATTGGAATTTAATTGAATTAAAAAATAATATCATATATTAACTTAATTGTTTAAACCAATGTTGGGCTTTAAGTTGGTCCTTATAAAATGGTAAATTAGGCGAATAAAGTAATTCATTATGAAGTCCTTGTTTTTTATCTGTGATATTTAAAAGATTAAACTTTCTCCACTGTTTGACAACTGATAATATTGTTGCCACTTTCCTAATTTGATGGATAAATTTATAATGTTCTGGCCGAAATTTTAACAAATTATCGTTACAAAATAATTTTTTTACTAGAGGTAATTCAGGTAATTCAGTCAAATGATTATATGAGCAAAATAATATTTCTACTTTTGGTAATTCATTTAAAATAGACAACTTATTAATGTAACAGTATAAATTTCTTACATTTGGTAATTCGGGTAAATTGGTCAATTTATTATTAAAACAATATAATGTTTTAATAGATGTTAGTTTGGGTAATTCAATCAATTGATTGTTCTCACAATATAATATTTCTATATTTGATAGCTTAGGTAATATAGTTAATTGATTATTAGAACAATTCAAAAATATTACTTTTTCCCAAAGTTTAGATTTAGGTAATTTTGTTAATCCTAGATTACTAATGTTAAGATGCCCATCTTTCATAGATTCAAGGCGTTCGAGTACAATTTCCATTTTGTATTATCTTAATTTTATTTCATAATTAATTTTTCAATTTTAATTTGTTAGGGAAAAAATAAATAGTATATTATTACAATTTCTTACAAATATGACACATAGGAAAAATAAATTCATTTATGATAGAAGAATTAAATTAACTAGGTTATTTATTTACCAATGAATGGTTAGAATATTTGGATATTAATTTATAAAACTTTTTACATAGCGTCTAGATACTCCACAGAGAACTGCATTTCATTTGGAGACCAATATTCATAATATTCATAACTTTTTTTATCTCTTGGGTCGTAAAATTCACCTATTTTACGCCTTATAATTAATGGTGATTTACGCATCATAATTTCGCGTTGTGCCATTTTTATCGGATCATCGAGACCTGTTATATCGACCAGACAATTGTTAAACATCGAAATTTGGACAGCTCTTATGGACACCGCTTCTGTCATTTCGAATTTACTCATAACATGGGATGTGTTCCGATTTTCAGGCTTTACAACAATAATTTCTTTATTAAAACTAGATACTTCAGATAAATCTAATTCTTGAGGTTCTTCCTCCTCTTCTTCTAGTTCAAGTTCTTCAATTTCTTTTAAAAGAGCTTCTTCATCGATATCTTCAATATCTTCTATAGTTTCCTTAATTTTACCTTTCTTTACCTTTGGCGCCTTCTTTTTATCATCTTCATCTTCATCTTCAGAATCGTAGTTAAGCTCTCCTCCAGCTTCATCATCAGACCTCCAACCATCATCGGTATCACGAGTTATAGTATATTCTTGTTCTTCAGGTTCTACATCATCGCCTCCAGTAAAGTCAATTTCATCATCGTCATAGCCACCAAAGTCACTATCATTATCTGATACATACCTTTCACAATCACTCATTTTTGATTTTAACTTAATTTATGGTTATTATATGTTTATAATAAACTAGTGTGTTAGCACAGATAATAAGATATATATCATATATAATATCAAATATGACTTTTCAAATTTTTAATTTAAGAACTCTAGCAACTGGATTGAAAACTAAAATTATGGCTAATGAATATGTTGTTAAAATGCTACCTTTTGTAGTAAATTTCGTTCTTTGGATGCAAGATAGATATATTCAAGTGATTAATTTTATGAATTATTGTTGGCTTTTGGCTGTGGTTTATGGATGCTGTATGTTATCTGTAACAGATTATTGGTTTTATGAGAAGAATAATTTAACTCGTGTGCTTAGAGCAGTCTGCGCGGAAACTGGTCAAGATATAACAAATGAAATTAAATATTATTATATGAGCGACCCCATTAAATCATGTGCGAGCATGTATCGTTGGCTAGAAAAATTTAATTGCATACGTACTAAAGTTGATATTATTTATCAAAAACAACAAGCTATTTTTGCTTGTAAACTTGATTTGGATAATGATATTGAACTTCTTTCTGGGAATGAAATTCCTTTTGGCTCCGTTAAACTTTTTGAAATTACAGGTAAAAAGCTTTACGATTTTAGTGAAAAAAACCCAACTTCTTTTGATAAACCCGCCGAATTCGTGCATAAACATTCTGAATAAAATATAAAAAATAACTTATAACAAACTAAAAAATATATCAATTGTGGAGATAAAATAACATCTCCTATAAATATCCATATAGTTTACTATTTTTTTCCCAATTAAACTATGTCCAATATTATATTAATACGAGATTACCGGATCAAGTATTCTCAAAACTAATATAATGGAAGACCACTTTTATACCGATGATGCTTCTACTGATGAATTTAATAAAACAGATGATATGATGATAGATTTAGAAAATGCTGAAAATTATAACATTGAAGATTCTGAAAACACCGAACAAATAGATTGCATGTCAATTGATGAAATTATTCAGAAAAATGTGAGTAAGAATATTCGCGATTTAAGGACCTTTTTAAATGCTGGAAACTTTATTACCGAAAAAGGCGATCAAACAACCAATATTATTAACGTTTCTGAGAAGAAAACATTCAATATTCCTGAAACTCATATTGAAGGTTTCTTTGAAAAGCTTGACTCTTGTAGAAGGGAATCAAGAATGATACATTTTTCCGAGCGCCAAGAAACTTCAACCGTTTCAAAGTCAGGTATTATGATTGATTTTGATAGATATCAGCGTTCTAGAGAACAGCAAATTAATGAACGTCATTTTGAAGCTCTCACAAGACATATTAGTAAATTGCTTAATGAATTTATTGATTTTTCAGCTTATACCACAGATGATAAGTTCGTGTTTAGAATGTTTTATATTCGAAAACCATCTGTTGTATTGCAACCTCAAACAATTCCAGGACAAACTCCTGTTTATAAAGATGGGTTTCACATTCTTATTCCAGAAATTCAAATCACAAAGGGACTTAAGAGACATCTTTTGCAAGAACTTATTTCTCGTGGTATTATGAAATCAGTTTTTAAGGATATTGACCATATTGACGATCCGGCGAAAATGTTAGATAAAATGTCAGCTAGTAATCCGGTGCATTTTCTAGGTAATTCAAAGCCCGGTAAACCCTCTT
>LNAP01003379.1_pt1 | contig 15278 bp, 11 predicted proteins | sample 602601 | NCBI WGS metagenome assembly LNAP01 (sample SAMN02440304, study PRJNA202911) | soil metagenome | biome: Subtropical and temperate rainforests or woodlands; isolation source: soil samples (1 kg each in a 20% v/v slurry with milli Q water) were... ...
CCGGCCCAGCGCGTGCGGACGCCCATGCTGGCGGTCCTGCGCGACCGCCCGCTTGTGATGTGCATCGCGGCGGCGTCGCTGGTCCAGGCCAGCAACGGCTTCCTGTATTCCTATTCCACGCTCTACTGGACCGCAAGCGGCCTGTCGACCGCGCTGATCTCTCTGTTGTGGGTGGTGGGCGTCGGCAGCGAAGTGCTGTTTTTTTTCCTGGCGCCAAAGGTCCTGGCCCGGACCGGGGCGCAATGGCTGATTCTGGCATCGGCGGTGATGACGGTCATCCGCTGGGCGGGCCTGTCGGCCACGACGGACCCGGCGTTGATCGCCGGGCTGCAGTTGCTGCAGTGCTTCACCCTGGCCGGCAACAACGCCGCCATCATGTGGTACATCACGCGCCACGTGCCCGCCGCATGCAAGACATCGGCGATCGCGCTATACGCGATGCTGTCGGGCGGCGTGTTCATGTTCGCCAGCATCCAGCTGGGCGGCGCGCTGTACCGAAGCTACGCGCCCGGCGGCTTCATGGTGATGGCCGCGTGCGCGCTGTGCGCGGTGCCGCTGGTGATTTATTCGGAAAGGCTGCGGCCGCGCGCATCGTAGAAGCGAGTGCGTCGTTCGCCGCGTGGGTCTTTTCGACGCTGGCGCGTCCAAAGAAAAAGCCCCCGTAGGGGCATTGTCCATCAGCAACAGCCGATCCGTTTCTTTCCCCCGTAGCGCGCGTCCTGGCGCTCGCGGAAGAAAGCTTCGTAGGTCATCGGCTCTTGGTCAGGGTGGGTACGCCGCATATGTTCCACATATGTCTCGTAGTCCGGCACGCCGACCATCAGCCGGAGCGTCTGCCCCAGGTAACGGCCGGCGGCGCCGGCGGCTGAACTCATGTTGCCAAACAGCATGCGGCGCCTCCTTGGGGGTCAGTCCGCGCCCGCCGCGACGGGCAGGGTTTCGTAGGGCGTCTCGCGCGAGGTCGGCTTGTTCTCGGCGCGCGCGCGCTGCACCGACTTCAGGCCGAACACCACGATGCTGACCACCACGAACATGAAGATGGCGCACAGGCCGGCGTTGATGTAGTCGTTCATCACGACACGCGACATCTCGCCCAGCGACTTGGCGGGCGCCAGCACGCGGCCTTCGGCGATGGCCGCGTTGTACTTCGCGGCGTGAGCCAGGAAGCTGACTCGCGGGTCGGCGTCGAACAGCTTTTGCCAGCCGGCCGTCAGCGTGCAAGCCAGGAGCCACAGCGTGGGCAAGATGGTGACCCATGCGTAGCGGTCGCGTTTCATCTTGAACAGCACGACGGTGCCCAGCGTCAGCGCGATCGCGGCCAGCATCTGGTTGGCGATGCCGAACAGCGGCCACAGCGTGTTGATGCCGCCCAGCGGGTCCACCACGCCCTGATACAGGAAGTAGCCCCAGGCCGCCACGCACAAGGCGGTGGCGATCAGGTTGGCCGGCAACGAGTCCGTGCGCTTGAGCGACGGGGCGAAGGTGCCCAGCAGGTCTTGCAGCATGAAGCGGCCGGCGCGCGTGCCCGCATCCACCGCGGTCAGGATGAACAGCGCTTCGAACAGGATCGCGAAGTGGTACCAGAAGGCCATCATGCCCGGGCCGCCGATGGCCTGGTGCAGAATGTGCGCCATGCCGACGGCCAGCGTGGGCGCCCCGCCCGCGCGCGAAATGATCGTGCTTTCGCCGACGTCCTTGGCGGTCTGGATCAGGTCTTGCGGCGTGACCACGAAGCCCCAGCTGGATACTACCTGGGCCACCTGGTCCGGCGTCGTGCCGATGACGGCCGCCGGGCTGTTCATGGCGTAGTAGATGCCGGGCTCGATCACGCAAGCCGCCACCAGCGCCATGATGGCCACGAACGATTCCATCAGCATGCCGCCATAACCGATATAGCGGGCCTGGCTTTCGTTTTCGATCAGCTTGGGCGTGGTGCCCGACGCGATCAGGGCATGGAAGCCCGATACCGCGCCGCAGGCGATGGTGATGAACAGGAACGGGAACAGGTTGCCCGACCAGACCGGGCCGGTGCCGTCCACGAACTGCGTCAGCGCGGGCATCTTCAGTTCCGGCGCCACGACCACGATGCCGATCGCCAGGCCGAGGATGGTGCCGATCTTCAGGAAGGTCGACAGGTAGTCGCGCGGGGCCAGCAGCAGCCACACGGGCAGCACGGCGGCGATGAAACCGTAGACGATCAGGATCCAGGTCAGGCCCTTGCCATCGAAATCGAACATCGGGCCCAGCACTGGATGCGCGGCCACGTCCTGCCCAAAGGTGATGGCGGCCATCAGGCCGACGAAGCCGATGACCGAGACCTCGCCGATCTTGCCCGGACGGATGTAGCGCAGGTACACGCCCATGAACAGCGCGATGGGGATGGTGGCCGCGACCGTGAAGGTGCCCCACGGCGAATGCGTCAGCGCCTTCACCACGATCAGCGCCAGCACGGCCAGGATGATCACCATGATCATGAAGGCGCCGAACAGCGCGATCACGCCCGGGATCTTGCCCAGTTCGGACTTGACCAGATCGCCCAGCGACCGGCCGTCACGGCGCGTCGAAATGAACAGGATGGTGAAGTCCTGCACGGCGCCGGCGAACACCACGCCCGCCAGGATCCAGAGCATGCCAGGCAGGTAACCCATCTGGGCGGCCAGCACCGGGCCCACCAGGGGGCCAGCCCCCGCGATGGCGGCGAAGTGGTGGCCGAACAGCACGTGCTTGTTGGTCGGCACGTAGTCCAGGCCGTCGTTGTGCTTCCAGGCCGGCGTCATGCGCGAGGCGTCCAGCTGGAAGACGTTCTTGGCGATGAACCGGCTGTAATAGCGGTATGCGATCAGGTAGACGCATACGGCGGCAATCACCACCCATAGCGCGTTGATGGTCTCGCCTCTGGCCAGCGCCACGGTGCCCAGCGCGAACGCGCCCAGTACCGCAACCGCCAGCCAGACCAGGTGCTGACCCAGTCCCTTACTGCTGGTATGCATAAGTGCTCCTCTTGCCTCCCGCCATGCTTGTGGCGTGAAACGCTTTTTTCGTCCCGCGGAAGGCAGACTCATTGTTGTGGGGTGGCGGGCGCGCTGGCGCCCGCACTGCGTCCGTTGAACGCGGGCGTTAGTATTTCGTTTTGCCCCCTTGCCAACAAGCGCGGAACTACGCAAGCCGCGTACGTGTTACTACGCACTGCGCCGCAACATAAACCGACGAAAACCGTAAAATCCTGCACCGCGACCGATAGCACTACAGGCAAAGCCGTCGTGACGCATCGCACCAATTCTTATCCGGTTTGACCCCCACAATATGAAGCTGCGCCTGAAAATCCTGCTGCTTGCCGCCGTGCCCCTGCTGGTGGCGTTGGCCGCCATCGCGGTGGCCGTCTACGTGCAAGGCCTGCAACTGGCCCAGCGCGAAAAGCAGGTTGTGGAAAGCGCCTGGCTGGCCAGCAAGGAAAGCGAACTGCGCCACTACGTAAGCCTGGCCTATAGCGCCGTCGCGCCCTTGCAGGAGGCGGGCGACGACGACGCCGCGCGCCAGCGGGCGCTGGAGCTGCTGGCGCAGATGGAATTCGGCCATGACGGCTATTTTTTCGTCTACGACCTACAGGGCAAGAACCTGATGCACCCGCGCCAACCGGAACTGGTCGGCCAAGACCTCTGGAACCTGCGCGACACGCGCGGCCAGGCGGTCATCCAGAACCTGCTCACGGCCGCCCGCCGCGGCGGGCAGCAAGGCGAAGTGGTGCACTACCTTTGGGAAAAACCCTCTACCCACCAGACGGTGGAGAAGCTGGGCTATGTCGTGGTGCTGGACCGGTGGGGCTGGATGCTCGGCACGGGCATTTACCTGGACGATGTGGAGCAGGCCCTGGTGCGTATCGACGCCGCCGCGCAGGCCAACATCCGCAGCATGTTCGCCTGGGTGGCCGGCATTGCCGCCGTCGCCATCCTGGGGGTGGCGGCTTGCGGGCTGGCGCTGAACATCAGCGACCACCGGCAGTCCGATGCCAAGCTGCGGCTGATGGCCCAGCAATTGGTGCGTTCGCAGGAAGACGAGCGCGCCCGCCTGTCACGCGAACTGCACGACGGCATCAGCCAGGTGCTGGTGTCCATCAAACTGTCGCTGGAAGCGGCGCGCGAACGGCTGCGGCACTCGTTGCCGGAGCAACCGCAGGCCCTGGCCCATATCGACCGGCCGCTGGCCGGCGCGCTGGACCGCCTGAACAGCGCCGTGGGCGAGGTGCGGCGCATTTCGCACAACCTGCGTCCCACCTTGTTGGACGACCTGGGCCTGCCGGCCGCGTTGGAGCACCTGGGGCGCGAGTTCGCCATTGCCAGCGCCGACGGGGCGCCGCCGCTGGCCGTCCGCCTTCGCACCACCGGGCGTCCGGTCAAACTGCCCGACGCCTATGCCACGGCGTTGTTCCGCGTCACCCAGGAGGCCCTGACCAACATCCTGCGCCATGCCGGCGCCACTCGCGCCGACATGACGCTGGCCTATAGCGCGCACGACCTGCGCCTGACCATTTCGGACGACGGCCGCGGCTTCGATTTCGCCGAAGTACAGCAGGACCCCCGGCGCGGCATCGGGCTGCGCAACATGCGCGAACGCATGAGCGCGCTATCCGGTAACCTGACTTTCCATAGCAACGCGCAAGGCACGACCTTGCAGGCCTGGCTGCCCTTGCCGGCGCCGGCCACTCCTACCGCGACGACCCAAGCATGACCGACACCCCCGATGCCATCCGACTCCTGCTGGTCGACGACCACCCCCTGGTACGGGACGGGCTACGCCTGCGCCTGGAGACCGTGCCGCGCCTGCGCGTGGTGGGCGAAGCCGGCAACGCGCAGGCGGCGCTACTGTTCCTGGCAGCATGCCTGGCGGAGGATCCCCAGGGCGACACCCTGCCCCACCTGGTGCTGATGGACCTGAACATGCCAGGCGTGGGCGGGCTGGAACTGACGGCGCAATTGCATGAACGCTATCCCCAGATTGCCGTGCTGGTGCTATCCATGCACGACAACCCCGAATACATGGTGCAGGCGGTGAAGGCCGGCGCCCGGGGCTATCTGCTGAAGGACGAACCGGCCGAAGAGATCGTCACCGCCATCGGCGCGGTCGTGGCGGGCCGCAGCTACTTCAGCGCGGCCGTGGCCGTGCGGCTGTCCCAGGCCAGCGCCCCCGCCACCCTGCTGACGCAACGCGAACGCGACGTGCTGCGCCACATCGCCAGCGGCCAGGCCAACAAGCAGATCGCCCAGGCGCTGGGCCTGTCCGTGCGCACGGTCGAGACGCACCGGCTGAACATCAAGCGCAAGTTGGGCATCGACGGGCAGGCCGAGCTGATCAAGTACGCCGTGGAAAACCGCGGCGTTTGAGCCCCGGGGTTGGGGCCGGCGGCCTGACCCGCCGCCCGTGCTGCGGTAGACTTGCCTCCATTGCTGCGTCCCCGACGCCAGCCGACACGACACACCGCCACGACGCGCGCGCTGCCCCCAGGAGTCCCCATGTCATTGGAAAAGAACTACACCGCCATTCTCGAAGCACTAGGGGAAGACCCGTCCCGTGAAGGGCTGGCCGATACGCCGGCCCGCGCGGCCAAGGCCATGCGCCACCTGTGCCGTGGTTACGGCCAGAACCTGGACGAAATCGTCAACGGCGCGCTGTTCACGTCGGACACCCGCGAAATCGTGCTGGTCAAGAACATCGAGCTTTACTCGCTGTGCGAACACCACATGCTGCCCTTCATCGGCAAGGCGCACGTGGCCTACCTGCCGGCCGGCCGCGTGCTGGGCCTGTCCAAGGTGGCGCGCATCGTCGAAATGTACGCCCGCCGCCTGCAAATCCAGGAAAACCTCAGCCGCCAGATCGCCGAAGCCGTCCAGACCGTCACGGGCGCGGCGGGTGTGGCCGTCGTCATCGAAGCCCAGCACATGTGCATGATGATGCGCGGCGTCGAAAAGCAGAACTCGTCCATGGTCACGTCCGTGATGCTGGGTGAATTCCACGACAACCCGTCGACCCGGGCCGAATTCCTCAGCCTCATCCGATAGCAGGACCGCCGCCCTTCTTTTGGCGCATATCGCGGGCCCGCCCGCTGCGACGACGATGCCGGTACACGGCACCGCCGACGCGGCAGGCGGGCCCGGCCGCTTTGGGCCCCGGGGGGTTTGGCTCCTACTGATCCAGGCATCTGGCCCTAGCGTTCTGGTCCCATCCGGGCAAACTGGCACCCAGCAAGCCGGTTGCGCCGGGGCGCGGCCGCTCTCTCTCGGAGACCACCATGAACGCGATATTCCGCCACATCCGCCGCTGCACCCTTGCCGGCCTGGCCGCCGCGCTGCTGGCCGCACCCGCCTACGCCCAGACCAAGCTGGTGGTGGGCTACCAGCTGATCGTGGGGCCGTTCCTGTCCGCCATCGCCGACGGCAGCTTCGACACCGCCCTGAAAGAGGCCGGCTACCAGGTCGACTGGCGGCAGTTCACGTCCGGCGGCGACATCTCCACCGCGCTGGCCTCCGGCAACGTGCCGGTCGGCGTCCTGGGATCCACCGGCATCACGTCGGCGTCCACCCGGGGCGTGGACATGCAGTTGTTCTGGGTTCTGGACAACATCGGAAAATCCGAAGCGCTGGTTGCCCGCAACGGTTCCGGCATCAACAGCACCGCCGACCTGAAAGGCAAGCGCGTGGCCACGCCGTTCGTGTCGACCTCGCACTTCCATCTGCTGGTGGGCCTGGAGCAGGTCTGGAAGATCGCGCCGCGCGACGTGCGCATCCTGAACATGCAGCCCCCGCAGATCGTCGCGGCCTGGCAGCGCGGCGACATCGATGCCGCCTATGTCTGGCCGCCCGCGTTGACTGAAATCGCCAAGAGCGGAAAGATCATCGCCGACTCCCAGCAGATCGGGGCCGCCAGCGTGCCAACCTTCGACGGCATCGTGGTGGATCGCGCCTGGGCCGCCAAGCATCCCAAGTTCATGGCCGCCTTTACCGGCGTGCTGGCCAAGTCCTACGCCGACTATCGCGCCAACGGCGCCAAATGGACCGCCGAATCGCCCCAGGTCAAGGGCATCGTGCGCCTCATCGGCGGCAAGCCGGACGACGTCGTGGAAGCGCTGGGCCTGCTGGTGTTCCCCACCGCGCAGGAACAAGCCTCGAACGAATGGTTGGGCGGCGGCAAGGAATCGGGCGCGGCGCGGGCCTTTGCGGCAAGCGCCACGTTCCTGAAGGACCAGAAGCAGATCGACCGCGCGCTGGCCGACTACAGCCCGCACGTCACCGACCAGTACGCGAAAGCCGCGGCCAAGTAAGCGGCCCGGCGCGCCTGAAGGGGAGCCCGCATGACCATGCCGTCCACCTCCGCCGCGCAGCGGCTATGCGCGGAACAAGTCAGCGTCACCTATCCCGGCCTGCACGATAGCGGGCCGGTGATTGCGCTGCAAAACGTCAACCTGACCATCCAGCCCGGCGAATTCGTCGTGGCGCTGGGCGCCTCGGGCTGCGGCAAGACCACCTTGCTAAGCCTGCTGGCCGGATTCCTGTCGCCCACCGAGGGGGAAATCACGCTGGGCGGCCAGCCCATCGTCGGCCCCGGCGCCGACCGCGGCGTCGTCTTCCAGAAGCACGCCCTGCTGCCGTGGTTGAACGTGCTGGAGAACACCGAGTTCGGACTGAAGCTTCAAGGCGTGGACAAAGAGACGCGACGCGCCCGCGCCCGCCGCAACCTGGAACTGGTGGGGTTGCAGGATTTTCACCGCCACATGATCTATCAGTTGTCCGGCGGCATGCAGCAACGCGTGGGCATCGCGCGCGCGCTGACCTGCGACCCCGCCATGCTGTTGATGGACGAGCCGATGGCGGCGCTGGACGCGCTGACGCGCGAGACCATCCAGGAGCTGCTGCTGGATATCTGGCGGCAGACCAGCAAGATGTTCTTCTTCATCACCCATAGCGTGGAAGAGGCGCTCTTCCTGGGGTCGCGGCTGATCGTCATGTCGCCTCGCCCGGGCCGCATCACGCACACCTTCACGCCGGACTTCAACCGGCGCTACCTGGAGACCCGCGATGGCCGTGGCATCAAATCCAGTCCCGACTTCATCGCCATGCGCGAACAAGTCCTTGGCATCATCTACGGCGACGAGCGCGCCGCCGCCTCGCCCGAAGTCGTCCATGTCTAGGAACCGGTCCGGGCATAAGCCCGCGACGCCGGGGATGGTCTACGGCGCGCCGGGCGCCGGCTACAGCGGGCACATCAGCCTGATCACCAGCCTGGCGCTGATCGCCCTGTGGTTCCTGGTGACCAGCGCCGGCTGGGTGCGGCCGCTGTTCCTGCCGTCCCCGATTGCCGTGTACGACAAGTTCGTGTCGGCCATGACGGACGGCGTCGCCAATTCCACCCTGGCCGAACATGCGCTGGCCAGCCTGACGCGCGTCTTCGGCGCCTTCTTCCTGGCCTGCCTGACCGCCATTCCGGTCGGCATCCTGATGGGCGTGAACCGCTATGCGCGCGGCATCTTCGACCCGCCCATCGAGTTCTACCGCCCGTTGCCGCCGCTGGCCTATCTGCCGCTGATCATCATCTGGTTCGGCATCGGCGAGTTTCCGAAGATCCTGCTGATTTATCTGGCCATCTTCGCGCCCATGGCGATCGCCGCCCGCGCCGGGGTGCGGTCGGTTTCCATCGAGCAGATCCATGCCGCCTACGCGATGGGCGGCACGCGAATGCAGATTGTCTGGCACGTGATCCTGAAGGCGGCCATGCCCGAGATCTTCACCGGCATGCGCATCGGCATCGGGGTGGGATGGACCACGCTGGTCGCCGCCGAAATGGTGGCCGCCGACCGGGGCCTGGGATTCATGGTGCTGAACGCCGCCCAATTCCTGGCCAGCGACACGGTCATCATGGGCATTATCGTGATCGGCGTGTTCGCCTTCGCCTTCGACTTGCTGGTGCGCTACCTGGAGAAATTCGCCATCCCCTGGAAGGGACGCATCTAAGACGTTTCCAACAGGGCAATCCCCCATTTCTTCGCCCTGGCGGCTCCTCTATCCTGAGGCTCAGATCCGGAACCCGACCCCGCACGCGTCCTGCGCCGGGGTCCCGCATCGCCTTCACAAGGAGCCGTCATGTCCAGCCAGGCCTCGATGCTCAAGCCTGTGTTGTGGGAACGCCTGTTTGAAAGGGAAAGCGCGCCCAACCTCAGCCTGCAGGGCCGCGTGCGCCAGATGCTGGTGTCGGCCATCCTCAGCGGCCATCTGCCCCCCGGCATGCCGGTGCCGTCCAGCCGGCAACTGGCCGACCAGTTGCGCATCGCGCGCAACACCGTCGTTTTCGCGTATCAACAACTGGTCAGCGAGGGGTACCTGGTGTCGCGCGAACGCAGCGGCCACTTTGTGTGCGATTCCGTCATGCAGGGGCATCCCGGTTCCGCCTCCGATGCCGCCCCCGCCGCGCCGCTGACCGATGCGCCCGATCCGCGACGCGTGCGGTGGGACGAACGGCTGCGCTTCCGGCCATCGCGGCAACGCAACATCACCAAGCCGCAAGACTGGCAGAAACAGCCCTACCCCTTCGTCTACGGCCAGTTCGACCCCGACCTGTTTCCCACGGCCGAATGGCGCGAATGCTGCATCAAGGCGCTGTCCGTGCTGGACATCCGCAGCTGGGCGCCCGACCTCATCACCCACGACGACCCGACCCTGATCGAGCAGATCCGCACCCAGGTGCTGCCGCGCCGTGGCGTCTGGGCCGACGCCGAGGAAATCGTCATCACCGTCGGCGCGCAGCATGCGCTTTACCTCTTGGCCGACCTGCTCGTCAACGACGACACCGTGGTCGGCATGGAAGACCCCGGGTATCCCGATGCCCGCAATATCTTCGCCAGCCACACGCGCAACCTGCTGCCGTTGCCCGTGGACGAACGCGGCCTGTGCACGGGCACGCACCTGCTGGGCTGTGACTATGTGTTCGTCACGCCCGGCCACCAATGCCCCACCACGGTCACGCTGGCGCTGGAGCGCCGCGAAAGCCTGCTGGCATTGGCGCGCCAGGCCGACAGCATGATCATCGAAGACGATTTCGAAAGCGAAAGCCGTTGGGGCGAAGGCGCGATCCCCGCGCTGAAAAGCCTGGACCGCGACGGCCGCGTCATCTATGTCGGCAGCCTGGCCAAATCGTTCGCGCCGGGCCTACGCATCGGCTATATCGTTGCCCCGCGCGAACTGACGAGCGAACTGCGGGCCCTGCGCCGGCTGATGCTGCGCCACCCGTCTGCCTATATCCAGCGCGCCTTCTCGCTGTTCATTTCGCTGGGCCATCACCATTCCCTGCTGCGCAAGCAGTCGCAGGCCTACCAGAAGCGTGGCGCCGAGCTGGCGCAGGCCCTGGCGCGCCACCTGCCCGACTTCAAGGCGATTCCCATCACGGGGTCATCGTCCTGCTGGCTGGCCGGACCGCCGTGGCTGGATGCCGCCGCGCTATCCGAAGCCGCGCTGGCGGAAGGCGTGGTCGTGGAACCGGGGAACGTGTTTTTCATGAATGGCGCCGACGCGCCGCGCAACTACCTGCGCGTGGGCTTCACGTCGATCCGGCCCGAACATATCGGGCCGGGGATCGAAAAGCTGGCACAGGTGGTGCACCGTTACCGCCTGCGCACAGCGGCGTAGGCAGGCCCAAACGCCCGTTTGAAGTCCAGGGCTACAGGTGTTCGTCCCGCAGGTGGTACCAGCGGTACAGCAAGCCTTGGCCGATTCGGCGGAACGGCGCGAACAAGTGCCCCGGCAGTGGCGAATCGTAGATGGGCAGGTCCCAGGCCAGGCCATCCTTGCCCATCATCCGTTCGGCCAGCCGCCTGCCCGCGTGGGCCGAAAACGCCACGCCATTGCCGCCATAGCCGAACGCGTAATACACGGGCAGCGACGGATCCGGCTGCGTCACGCGCGGCATCATGTCGTGGCTGACGTCCACCCAGCCCCACCAGGAATACGCGACGTCCACGCCGCGCAACGACGGGAACTTGCGCGCCAGGCCTTCACGCAGCAACGCCAGATGGCGCGGGTGCTCGGCATCGGCGCCGCGTAGCGCACTGCGGCTGCCGATCTGCATGCGGCCGTCCGGCAGCAAACGGTAGTAGAAGCGCAGGGTGCGCGTATCGGTGATGAATACGGTGCTCTTCAACCCCGCCGCCTCGCGTTCGGCCGGCGACAGCACCCGCGTCACCAGCGAATTCGACAGCACCGGCATGATGCGGTTGTCCAGCAAGGGGTTCACGCCCTGCGCGGTGTAGCCGCCGGTCGCGAACGCCACGCGGCGCGCGCGCACCACGCCCCCCGGCGTCTCCAGCAGGATGACGCCGTTTTCCTTGCGCCAGCCCAGCACGGGGCTGGATGGATGCACGCGCACACCCAGCGCCCGCGCCTGGCGCAGGTAGCCATAGGCCAGCTTCAGCGGGTGCACGCCCACGCCATCGGGCTCGTGCATGGCGCCGACGGCTTCATGGTCGTCGACATAGCGTTCGCGCAGTTCGGCCTTGCCAAGCATCCTGGCGTCGTAGCCGAACACCTCGCGCATCACGCGAGCCTCGTTCTCCAGGAACCCCATCTTCTTCTGGCGATGCGCCGTGTACAGATGGCCGCCCGGCTGCGCATCGCAGTCCACTTGCGCGACCAGGCTCTTCCAGTATTCGAAGCCCTCGCGGATCTCCGCATCCAGGCGGCGGGCGGTGTCCAGCCCCCAGCGCTCGATCCATTGCGAACGGTACAGGCGGCCCGATGCGTTCTGCCCCTGGCCGCCGTTGCGGCTGGTGCAGCCCCAGACGACGCGGTTGGCTTCCAGCACCACCGCCCGCACGCCGAAGTCGCGCGCCAGGGTCAACGCGGCCGACAGGCCGGTGAAGCCCGAGCCAACGATGACCATGTCGGCATCGACATCGCCCTGGATCGGGCCGTCGTCCTCGGGCGGATCGCCAGCGCTGGCGACCCAATAGGTCGGCGCATAGTCCTGGCCCCGGCCTGGCGGGGACACCAGCGGGTCATAGGTCGGGTTGTAGGCGTTGGGCCCGGGGGTGGCCGCACGGGGCGGGCGTAAGGTGTCGAAGGGCATTTGGGTATCCATGCTTCGAATCCGTGTCCTGGGTGTTTCCGGAAAGATCCCGGGGTGCTTCCGAGGCCCGAGGCGGGGCCTCAGGCACGGGCCGGCAAAGCCGGGCGCTGCTTGCGGAACGCGTTCTTGACGCGGATCTTGCCGTCCTGGAACGTGAAGACGTCGACCATGTCGGCCTCCACTCTTGATCCATCGGCGGCGGTGCCGGTGAACGTGCATTCGGATACGCCGCGATCACCCGCCACCCAATGCCGGCCGTTGTTCCATTGCGCATCCGGAAAGTTCTTCCAGGCGGCGGCGAAGGCCGTGCGGACGGCCTGCGTGCCGGTGTGCCGGCTGCCGCACGCATCCGGACCGCCCACGGTCTCGAACACGCAGTCTTCGCTCATGAAACTCATCAAGGCATCGATGTCGTGGCGGTTCCATGCAGCCGCGAATTCGGCCAGCATCTCCACGGTGACGGTCTTGTGCATTGCCTACCCTCCAATAGACGCCAGCGCGGCATGCGCCTGCGTACAGGATCCAAGGTACGAGAGCAGTCCGGCAGGGTCTAGAACCAGAAACGGGAAATCGCTTGCACCAGTCACGGGGCCGTGGCGGGCGTGAGCAACGCGGACACTTGCCGCGGATCGATGGCGTCGCGCAAGCCGATGAACACCAACCCCGGTGCGTCCAGGCCATCAGGCGGCGCCGCCTGTGTGTCATACCGCACGCGGCGGCCCGCCCACTGCACCAGCACCAGCCCGTGCCGGTCCGTGCGCACCCACCCCTTCGCCCTTAACAACTGCCGGGGCATTTGCCGAAGCTGCCCCGCCAGCCAGTCGGCGTTCAGCGTGCCGGGCGCCTGCCAGAGCCAGCTCTGAAACGGATGGTCGGGGTCCGCCTGCGGCATCGCGCAATGATGCGCGGCGTGGCCGCAACCGGCATGCCCGCAATCGTGGACGGACGCGCCCGGCAAGGCCTCGCCGGACAGATAACGCAGATCGACGCGCCCTTCCCGGGTGTCGACCATGGCGGCGCCTTGCGTCATGCCACGCAGCCACTCGCGCACCCGCCCCAGGTCTTCCGGCGTGACGAGGTCGGTCTTGTTCAGCACCAGCAGATCGGCCGCCCGCAATTGCCGCGCGACCGTATCGCTTAACAGCGGATCATCGGCCAGGGCCCGCACGTTCGCGGCGTCCACCAGCACCACCACGCCCTCCAATTGCAGCAGCGGGTCGCACATGCCAACCTGTGCGATGCGCGACGGGTCCGACACCCCGCTGGCCTCGATCACGATCCATTCCGGCGGCGGGTCCAATGCCAGCACGCGCGCCAGCGCATCGTCCAGGCCGCCGGCCATCGAACAGCAGACGCAGCCATTGGCCAATCGGATCACCTCGTCCGCGCGCTGCGCGATCAGGCCGGCATCGATGTCGATAGGACCGAAGTCGTTGACCAGCACCGCCGCCCGGCGGCGGCCGGCGCTAAGCACATGATTCAACAGCGTGGTCTTGCCCGCCCCCAGGAAGCCGCCCACGACGGTCAGCGGGATGCGCGCCGCGCCGATGGCGGCCATGTCAGGCGCCCTCCAGCGCCAGCGGGCGCCCGCCGATAACGGTGCCCCGCACGGCGATGTCTTTCAACTGGTCGGCGGGCACCGTCGTAGGATCGTCTTCCAGCACGCAGAAGTCGGCGTACTTGCCCACTTCTATCGAGCCGACCAGATGATCCATGTGCAGGGTGTAGGCCGCGCCCAACGTGACGGCATGCAGCGCTGCGTCCACGCTGATCCGCTCGGACTCGCCCAGCACCCGGCCGGAGGCGGTCAGGCGGTTGGCTGCGCACCAGGCGGTGAACAACGGCCCCAGCGGCGTGATGGGGGCATCGGAGTGGATCGAAAACGGCACGCCCGCCCGCGCCGCCGAGGCGCAGGCGTCCATGCGGTTGGCGCGGTCCGGCCCCATGGTGAGCGCGTAATGGGCGTCGCCCCAATAGTAGATGTGGTTCGCGAACAGGTTGGCGCACATGCCCAGGCTGGCCATCCGCCGGAACTGCGCCGCGTCGGCCATCTGGCAATGCTGCAGCGTGTGCCGGTGATCGCGGCGCGGCGTGCGGCGCAGGGCCAGGTCCACGGCCTCGATCGCACGTTGCGTCGCTTCGTCGCCGTTGGTGTGGATATGCAGCTGCACGCCGGCGTCGTGATAGGCCTGGACGGTGGCGTCCAGTTCGGCCGGTGCGATAACCCAGATGCCGTTTGGCGCGCCGTTGTAGTAGCCCGGCCAGCGCACCCGGGCGGTGAAGCCCTGGATCGACCCGTCCACCACCAGCTTGACCATGCCCAGATGCAGCTTGTCGTGGTTCAGCCGCTTGGCCGCCGCCAGCTTCTCCAGGCAGCGCGCCGGATCGCCCGCGTAGGTCAGCGCCGACGCGGCGGGCACGATGCGCACGGGATAATCGGCTTCGGCCGTAATGCGCGCCAGCGTCGCCACGCCTTCGTCGCCCAGTTCATTGACCAGGTCCGTCGCGGTGGTCACGCCCGCCCACTGCGCCACCTTGCCGAACATGCGCAGCCCGTCTTCCGACAGCCCCACCGTGCGGAACGGGCTGCCGATCAGGCGCATGACCGGGAACATGGCGGCAAATTCGCAAAGCTCGCCGCTGGGCCGGCCGTCTTCCAAGCGCGTCACGCCTTCGATGTCGGTATCGCGGTCGATGCCGGCGCGCGCGAGCATCGGCGTATTCACATTCATCAAATGCATGCTGGCGTGCATGATGACGATGGGCCGTTCGGGCGACACGCGGTCCAGGTCCTGGACGCGCATCCGTTGGCCGTCGAAGAAGATCGGATCAAACCCCCAGCCGATCAGGGTTTCGCCCGCCGGCAGGCTGCGTTCGGCCTCGCGCAGGCGGCCGGCGACCGCGTCAAAGCTCTTCAGCCCGCTCCACAGGCGGCCATCCGGCCCGCGGCGGTCGTAGTAGCCCACGTACACGAATTTCCACATGCCGCCTTCGGGCAAGTGGCAATGCCCCTCGACCAGTCCAGGCATCAGCACCCTGTCCGCATACCGGTCATCCACGTCGGCCGGCCCCCAGCCGGCCAGGTCTTCCCGGCTGCCCACGCCCAGGATGCGGCCGTCCCGCAGGTGCACGCGCACGCCGCAGCGGCAGGCGCACATGTAGCAGGTGGTGGTCTT
>LNAP01003380.1_pt1 | contig 15277 bp, 9 predicted proteins | sample 602601 | NCBI WGS metagenome assembly LNAP01 (sample SAMN02440304, study PRJNA202911) | soil metagenome | biome: Subtropical and temperate rainforests or woodlands; isolation source: soil samples (1 kg each in a 20% v/v slurry with milli Q water) were... ...
GCTTCCTCTCCCTCCCAGTCCCATGAGATGACCATGCTGGCAAAGGAAAAGGAAAAGGAAAAGGAAAAGGAAGATGACAAAAGTGGACAAGTTAAACAAAGTCACTCCCACCACCATTACACACCCTCGAAGAATACGACGCCTACATTGGCCGTGGCGGATGATTCGTCCGGGAAGCAAACCAAATCACCATTGCAATCACCGTCTCCTGTCTCAAGCCAGGCGATCAAGACGAGCGGTAATAGCCCCGGTGGTGCTCCTCCGCAGCAGGGCCGTGGCGCCTACATCACCGTCACCAATGCTGATTCCTCGTGCCGACAGTTCCTCCAGCAGTTCATCCGAGGCTGTTTTCTCAGGAAGTGCCTGCTTCCCGCGCATCGACGCTTCTGGTGTGGTTGACGTTGACTCGAGGGTTTCCCACGGTTAAATTGACTAGTTTGGACCCTCAGTCAATTGCAATCGTCTGTCGGCGGATGGGATGACAGCCAGAGCACTTGTTGGTCCAGACAGACAGCAGTCCGCACTCACGAGACAGCGGCGGCTCCCTGTTTGATTCCTGCAGTGGCGGGTTGTCCCGGTTGTTATTTTACCCAAGAGTTCAACAGCAGGTCCCACCACTCCACTCGCTGATGCTGGCAGTGCTTCTCCTAGGCCCGACGAATTGACTTGACGACGGCTGTGAGTGCTAATTTAACGGGGGTTTTCGAAATCAGGGCCTTGCTCAGCAAGTCAATCATCGGCTTTGACAGTTGAATGCTGTGACAGTTGAGTTGTCTGTTCGAAGAAAAGCCCTGTCCTGCCCTCATTTTCTCCGACCGCAACGCTTATTTGTGAATTGCATTGCGGCTGCAGTGTGCTTCCTCGGATCGACGGTCATGCTGACTTTGCTGCCACATAGAGTGCTCCGTTGGTCCGTTCGCCCTGCCCTCACCGAATCCTGTTATTGCTGATCCTGCGGAGTTGTTGTGATGATTTGGTATTGCAATCGGTGAGGAGAAATAATCCAATGGCTCATGTGCTGAATTGCAAGACAGCGTTTGTTCCTGCAATTAATTTGACGGCGGGATGCTTTGACTGTTGCCACACACCTCTGTGGACCGACCGATTGCTGTGACCGGTTGTTGCAAGAATTTATTTGTTGCACAATCCTTGCAACAAATTCCTTCGACGGCACGCAACGGCGGCAAAAGCCCTTGCCCGCGGCGACTCTCTGTCCCTTCGCATCGAAAAATGAGATTCCACGGGTGGGCTCTCAATTTGTTGCGTTGCGGCTCCTCAGAAGATAATTTCCTAACGGCGGCGGTGCGGCGAAGATCTCAATCTTCCCTTGCTGCGGGCCTTCCACGGCAGAATCATCCGCTGCTGAATCTGACAGCTGATCGGATGCCTGATCTGACGTCTGAATGTTTATATTCCACGGAAGGAAAGGTGATCGGTTGTTTGGTCCCTCTGGCAGTGTCCAAGTGTTGTTTGCGGTATTCGCTCTGCTGCAATTGCTCCTGTAATTGATTCAACGGCTGATCCAATTGCGGTGCCCTCCATTGTTGCCCGCAGCGGTTCCTTCTCGGTGTCAGACTGTTGCTCCATAGCCACAATTACTGCGGCCATGGAAATCAATGGCTCAAAAGACGACAAGACATGAAAAGTGTACTCAGCGAAGGCTCCTTTTTGCGACCACTACGGCGGAGACCTCGGCGAACCTTCTATCTCCTCTGCAGCGAACCCCCGCACAGCATTAGCCTCTGCGGCTGATTGGGCGCTTGCTGATGGGACGGCTGATTATTCTACCCGGTCTCCTATGACAGAGTGTCCAACAATTAATTTTGGTCAGCCAGCCAGATGCTCAATTGTTTTGCAATTGCGGCATTCCTTCCGAGGAATCGATTGTTGCTACGACGGCTCCGTCAATCGTTGTCCGTCATCGGAGTTGCTGCGCTGGCAACATTTGCAGGTGAAAAGTGCCTCATTGTGTTGCCGCAGCAAAGCCCGTCTGCAGACGAATACTCACTCACTCTAGCACTCACTTTGATCATGGCGTCAGAAGTAGCTCGCAGGGTGTCACTGATCGTGGTGTTCATTACCAGTAATTTGACGGCTGGTTTGATTGCAGGACCTGCAAGAAATACCAAGGCGCCATTTCACAGACATGGGGACGGCGGCGGATCTCGTGCTTGAACCCGAAGATGGAATTCCGCAACATTTATTGAACGGTGGGACCCTGATAGCGGGTCGACCGTGAGCTCTGCTGTACCGCAAGAATTGAGGTGATTTTTGTGGATCGTCGATTCATGGTAAATTTTTTCTCCTGCTTCTGTCCCACGATCGCGGCTAATTGAATTTTGACTGCTTATTCGACTGCAAGGATCTCAATTGTTCCCAGCAGTCAGTCGCTCTTTTTCATTTTCGGATCGACAGTGGCTGTGACGATGGAGCTCATCCTCGGTCGACTTGACAAGGCCGTTGGGACCTCCTCGCGTGTTGTTGCAGCAACCATGCCGTTCTGTGCGCCGACAGTGGCTGTGATGCAGTGATGCTGTTATGTACAGCCCAACTCACGCCGCGGCTCAGACGACGGTGAAGTCCACAGTGATCAAGTCGTCAGCGGTATGCTTCCTTTCGAAGCGATACGTGCACCACACAGATCACCCACAGAGCCAAGAATGTTTCCATTCCTGTTGCGGAAGTTGCTCCGTTGTCAACCCACAGCGGGCCCCTCCCACTGCCTAACATTCGGTCTGCCAGCTAATTTGTGCCACCATTGCTGAGACAATCAATTTATTCGGCGGCTGGCGTCAATTTATTGAATAGCAAGATCCTCGTTTCTTTGACGATCTCACCAGTGGATGCGCCAAATAAATATTCCGATGGTTGATGCTACGTCACGAAGGTGGACCCTTGAATAATTTCATCTGAATCGTTTGTGACTGTTGTGTTCATCCGTGAACCAAAATGAACAGTCCGCTGCTCAGGAGGTGAAGTCCGCTAACTGTCCGGCCGCTGTGTGCCCGGCGTCGATCCTTCGAAGGCTTTTGTGGTGAGTGGATCCGCTTTTTTGGTGACTCCCGCAATCGAGCGATCACAACCGAACCGCGATTGATGCAGTTGTTGCTCGGACGGCTTTACCGGCAGCGGGGTTCAATTTTCAACAACCGCAACGGGTACGTTCCGTCACCGGCCTGATCGGACTGCGGGGGTGTCAAAATGAATGTGATCACATCCGCTGCGACCTGCAAGCATCGCAAAAGGGGCGACTGATTTGGATCTGGCTGTAAAGTGAACAATTAATGGTCGCGGCTGGTTTTGAACATTTCTCTCTGAAAGGCGCCAAGCTGGTGAATTGACCAGTTGTCGAAGAAGCTCGCTGTGGCCATTCTCGAAATATGGAAAGGTTCTTTTGTCGCATCTCATCTGTGGCTCACCTTTCGCAGAGCCGCGGCGCTGCTCGAACAACTTATTCATCCCACCGTCGCACCAGCTGCAGAAGGAAGTTAAACATCTCAACGGCAAAGCAATTTTCGTGGATCTCTTTGACTCGTGTGGCCATTGCTTGCTCCGACATTTGTTTGCGCCTTTATCGTTCCAGTCAATTGTTCAACGGCTGGTCCGACGGTTGGGTTGAAAGGCTTCGATCTCTTTCACCGCGTTGATTATTTGGTGTGACGGTTGATCCCTGCGGTCGGGCCGTCGAATATTTTTATGAAGCTGCTGATGTGCTGTCCAGCAGAGCGAGCCGACGGCTGCTGAGGTTTATTCACTCCGCCACCGATTCACTCCAATAATGGATGAGATTCAATGGCTCCCACGAGCAGCAGAGCAGCAGAGTCCATTGTTCTTCCCGCCAGCAGCATTCATTCTTCTGCGGACCACCGATGCCCCTGTGAAAATTCGCTGTCCTGCCTGCTTTGACGGTTCGATAAAATTCTGCGACAGCTGATCTGAAGTTGTTGGTTTACTACGGCAGGATCGTCGATGATTGCCTCTGTTGCTCTTTTTGCGGCAGGCGATTGCTTTATGAGTGACTCATCGGTTGCCGCAATGGTTTGCTTTGTCCTCAGACCAACAGCCCGCGGCAAAGATTGTTCCAGTAAAATCATTTTCACGGCTGATTTGACTGATGGCAGTGGCATTGATTTCCCCGACGGCGATGCTCGTTTGAGGACTGGCTGGCGGCTGTTTCAAACGTTGACTGCAGCAGCGGTGGTGTCTGTCCGTCTGTCCGCGAAGCAAAAGCTTCCGCGAGGAGTATTGTAGCTGCGCCGTCTGTCTGAAGATCGCCGATATAAATTTCAGTGGCTGATCGCATCAGCATGTCCGCGACAATAAAAGGCTGATTTTCGCTGCAATTCCCCGCGATGGTCGTGGAAAGGCAGAGATTCTGCTGCTGCTACGACGAAGAATTAACGGATGGCCTATTTGAAAGCTATTTGACGACAGGGCAGAGCTGTCTATTGTCATTGGCGTGACACCCTTCCATCGACCCTCGTCTCAGTGACTGTAAGACTAGCGTCAACGGTTGATTCATCACAGTACCACTGCAGCAATTGATTTGCTGACTGCGACAGCGAGTGCACAATTATTTTTCGACTGCCGCGGGGTCCTGTGCATTTGCTGCTTGGACGGTGGTCGCACCAAGGCTGCTGGATCCGCAATTATTTATCATCCTGCGACACTCCTCAAACGCAGACAAACGGTCACTGCAACGTTGCAGCTGCTACTTTTGTGCGGCTGTTTGTTCTTTCAAACCATCGTAGACCCCTGCAATGTGTGTCGACGGTCCGACCCTCGTCATTTGTAGATTCTCATGACGTTGGGTTTATCCGCCGATCGCATTCGACCGCCACTGGGCTCTTTGCTGTTTGTTCTTACTGCCTCGCCGCGGACAAGACAGTCGTTTGGTCGGCGACATCTAGCAGTAATTCAATTCAACAACATCGGCTTGCAGGACCTCCCTCCCACAAAATCAAAATGATGGTTGCTGTGACGCAGAAGAGACGGAGATCATTGCCACACGGTGAGGTTGGCCATTACTCCACGATTTAGCCCCATTTCGATAAAAATAATTTATTCGGACGGCTCATTTTGTTGCAAGGCGTCTATATGGGTTAAAGGTTGGCTTTATGTTCATTTCCACCGTTTGCAATGCCAAACATGGTTTGCGTCAGCAGAGCTTTCGGCGGCGGTTAAAGGGCCGTGGCAGCGGTTCTCATTTATTTTCCGTCGCATTGTTTTAGCAGGCTGATACATTCTGTGACAGTAGATTTTTGATAATTAAATAGTGTACGTTGCTTAATTAAGTTGTCGACTGCTCTGGTGTCCTTTCAAGATTGATTGAAACGTTTCCCGTTATCCCCACAAACAGCAGCAGCTTTGGGAACAATTCCCGCTCTTCGAGTCTTCCATTGTCTGGAGTTATTTTGGTCACTGAAACCTACATACAGGACACAAAGGATGAAATGGTATCGTTGACGAAAGCGCAGGTGCCGAATTACTTGGTTGGTAGCGAGTTCTACAAATCTTTGAGCGCGGACGACGAGGAAGAGTTTTGCATTCCGCGAAAGTTCTTGAAACCAAGTGTGAGCGTTGCTTCTGGTGCGGAGCTGGCGCACCTTTTCCATACAATGAAATTTTGGGGAGTGATGAGTTTGCCCAGCAATTTAATCGAACTGTTAATTTTCAAATCAGTGGTAATTCCGGAATGCGAAAAAGAATCGGTTCGTGACGTTCTTCTCGAGTTCGACACCGAGTACAAGCTGTCCCAGTTGTACGACACTTTGCCAGTGTGTTCTTCAATGGAGCAAAGACTTCATACTGCAGTGGAGTGCGGCAGACAAGACGTTTTGGAGCATGTCATTCGTGTTGATGGACAGGTCAACGCCGTTGTCGTAAAAGCAGCCGCAGAACACGGCTTTTTCGACTTGCTCCACCGCATCACCAATGTATCCCCACGTAGAAGCAATGATAATCTGTTTGCAAAGGTTTGCTCGTATACTGTGGCCAGTAGAGGCCATTCTGAGTGTCTTCGTTACGTGCTGGAGAATGGTTGCAAGAAAGAAGAGAACACATGCATAGCAGCTGCCAAGAATGGACACCTAGCTTGTCTCATAGTGGCGCTGGAGCATGGACGTGACTGGGACCAGAACGTTGCACTTGGCGCGGCGATGTACGGTCACTTGGATTGTCTGCGGTTCGCAACTGAGCAGAGCGGCATTGAACTGGCTTTTGATGCCGCTTTTGTCGCAGCTGCGTACGGCCACCTGAAGTGTCTGTTGTATCTGCTTGACCAAGGCGTCACACCGACCCAGCACATGGTCAACATAGCTTGCGAGTGCAATCAACCGACGTGTCTGCAGCTGCTGCATGAGCGCGGCGCGCCCTGGGATGTGACGTGTGCCAGAGAAGCAGCGATGCGTGGGTCTATCGCCTGCCTGCAGTATCTGCATGACGAAGGGTGCGAAATAGACAACAGTGTCGTGCTTGAGGCAGCTAAAGCAGGCAAGCAAGAAAGCTTGGCCTTTCTGCTTGCTGCGGGCTGCACCGTGGATGGCAATTGCCTGGACGCTGCTGCCAAAAGAGGCCATCTAGAATGTGCAAAGCTGCTCAAGAAGTTTAACGTTCCGTTGGATGAAGACTTCCTGTGCCATGTATTGGTTTGCGATAACGGTATTGATAGTGAAGACGAGGGTGATGACAACTTTGTCACTCACTTCACAACAACTTACGACACCGAACTGTACATTCGCACTCTCTTCGAAGCCGGCTACACAATTCCTCAGTGTGCTCTTTCGCTAGCAGTTTCCAATGGCCGCGCACACTGCGTAGAGTACCTCTGTGCCCACAAATGCTGTGAGTTGGTTCCTGATCTCACCACCGCCGCTCTCTCATCACCATTCTCCGTTCACATCTTAAGGATTCTGCGCAGACACAACTGTCCTTGGGATGAGAACACCTGCACACAAGCTGCCAGAGTCCGCAATCTTGCTAGTCTTACCTTCGCGCATGAGCATGGCTGTCCCTGGGATGCCGCTACCACCACCGCTGCCATTCAGCTCGACGGAGATGCCTGTGTGAAGTACGCGTTGACGCATGGCTGTCCCATCAGCGAGGATGCTTGTACGCTGGCCGCGCGCCGCGGCTTGAGAGTGATCCTACAGATCTTGCACGAGCATGGCGGTGCACTGACCCTACAGACCTGCCTCACGACCGCGAAGTACAAATACCCGGACTGCTTGACTTACGCGGTGAAGAACGGTGCCCCAGTTGATGCGAGTATCTGTGCGGCTGCTGCCAGAGCTGCGTTAGTTAGCAGGCATGAATCGTACATTAGCGCGTACAATAACGTGGATACCTTTCACATGCTTCAGTGTGCACGTGAGTTGGGCTGTTCATGGGACGAACGTACCTGCGCTGCGGCCGCTGCAAATGAGAGTACAGTGAAGTGTCTGCAGTACGCACATGAGAATGGCTGTCCGTGGGATTCCTCCACCACCACTGCGGCTGCCAGGAATCAAAGCAGCCTGAAGTGCTTACAGTACGCGTTGGAGCACGGCTGTCCCGTTAGTGTTGATGCCTGTGAGTTGGCGGCGAGTCGCGGCCTAAAGGATGCCTTGCAAATGCTGCACCGATATGGCTGTCCATTGACGTTGAAGACCTGTCTCGCTGCTGCTACGTCCAAGTATCCAGACTGCTTGAACTACGCAGTGAGGAATGGTGCGCCTGTGGATGCGAGCATCTGTGCGGCTGCTGTGTCTAACTTTTCCCCCCTGAGTGGACCGCATCAATACAACGCACCAGGCCGGGACGAATCGCTGCACATGTTGCAGTGTGCAAGAAAGCTACGCTGTCCCTGGGATGCTTCCACGTTGACCGCAGCTGCACGTGCTGATCTACATAACGTTTGCCGCTACGCGCTGAGGTACGGCTGCCCGTGTGACATCGAAGCATGCATTGCTGCTGTTCAGCGAGGTCATCTGCCGATCCTGCAGCTGTTGCACGAGCATGGCGTTCCCTGGGATGAGCGCGTCAGTCAGGCGGCTGCAACCAGGGGTGATTTTGCTTGTTTGCGTTATTGTGTGGAGAACGGCTGTCCTATCAGCAAGGCTACGATGGAGCAGTATAACAGTAGCAGCTAGTTTGCATTGTTTTGCCTTCGTGTTAAATGTTTTGTAATGATTGCCTTTTAAAAAATGTACGTGTTGACTTATTTACTAAAAATCACAGAATCTGTGCAAAAATTAAACGAGCATTGTTAGGAACTTATACATTGTGACAACATGACCACAGCTCCTCTACTCTAGCCACAAATAAAAAACAACATTGCACGAGAGCCACTCGCAGCTGGGCCCGCTGACACCTCTCGCGCTTTGCACATCCTCTACCCTCCTCTATGGGGTGTGGTCCTCCTCGCCCGGCAGCGGCTCCATCGTCAGGATCTGTGGCGCGGTCCTGTCGATCACGTTCTTGTATCTCAGATAGATGGGCTGGCTGAGCAACCAGCGAGAACCGGCCAGCTGCACTACCTCGGTCTTGGTAACCAGCCCGTTCAAACGGAACAACACGTCCTTATACACGTTGCACTTCACACGATCTCCGTTGACCCCGCTGATGATTCTGGCATTGTGCAGAACGTCGCGCTTCATCGAGAACTGCGACAGCACGGACGCAGGCACACCCACGGCGTCAGCCCCAGAGGCGTGCTTCATGTCGAACGTGATGAAGGTCTGTCCGCCATCGGGAGAAAAGTCAACGGGCAGAAACAACCCAGTGCCCTTGAAGTCGTCCTTCTGACCGTCCTTGTGGGTGATCTCCACGTCGTCGTCCAAACTGAATAGCTCGGCGAACTCGCTGCCCACACAGGTCACGAAGCAGTCCACGCTGCCGTCTGCAGGTTGGAAGTAACGGTAAGCAAATTCTTCAGCCTCCTGCTGGGTGCGGGTCACGATCAGGTCCGAGTTGGAACTGCAGACAACCCACGAACCCCGAGTCAGAAGCATCAGATGAGGGCGAAATACGTTAGCGTACAGCTCTTGGGCCTTGTTGATCAACGCAGCTCCACGAACATCCTCTGGGAGATAATCTTTCAGGGCTTCAGCTCCGACTGAGTGAATGGGAAACTTAATAGGCTCCTTAATGCCAACAGGGTACGGCACTCTATCCCCGTTCGGTGCCTTCAGAATAGCGCCGGGAGGTTTCACCATTCCACAAAACCTCTTCACAACATTCTGCTTTGCCTCACAAGCAATACTCTTACGAACGAGAGACAACATGTTGAAATTCTGCTGTCCAAGAATTCCGCCCGGCGTTTCACGGGCGATCACTAACCCTTTCCAAAATCGATTGCTACTTCATTCGCTGAAACAAAACAAATGTTTAACAGCAGGCATTATTACTTTGATTACCTTTACCTTTTTCAATTCTAATAACAATAGCAAAATAGCAACACGCATGCAAAGAGAAAAGAGATTATTTTTTTTTAATCATAGCATGTCACTTCTGTCGACTCTCTTCGGTGCAGGACTCTTGGCACCATTTCCAGCCGCACTGCTACTAGTGATCGTATTTACATTGTTGGTATGTACATTTTTGCTATGGTGGGAGGTGCCAGTAGTGTTGCTGTCACTTCTTTTCCTTGCTTCCGTCGCATTTCTCCTGATAGCAGAAACCGCGTAATTCGCGCTGGCTTCACTGCGAGGGACACTGGGAGCCACAACAGGGTGCACATTTGGAGATACACTGCTGTTATTGTTACTGACGGCAACATCGTGAACAATGGGATGGTCTCCACCTGGTGGGCTATCAATTGGCACTTTGACGTACTCCACATAGGAGATCGGCGCCGGCAAGTTGAAACTTTTGCGATAATGGGTGTTGCGCAGGAACTTGTACCGCTTGCTCATTCGGGTGGTCGCTTTGTGGCGCTGACTTCTGTTGTACCCATTTCGATCCACCATGCCGCCAGTGGTGTGGCGAGCACTGCCAGGGCCATAGACAAAGTCGTTGTAGTCTGCAAAGGCACGCGCTTCGTCACTCAGGCCATCGTGAACTGAAGGGTTGGATGGAGGGTAGAAAGTGTGCAGCGATCGCAGGGACTGCAGATTGTGCGCAGACAGTTGCTTCATCTGGGTTACTAGTTTGGTATGCTTGCTCTGCCCAGCAGGCATATTTTTCGACATCAAGCTGAACGGAGGGCGCGGCGGGGGAGGTGGCGGTGGCGGCATCGGTGCGCTGTGACGGATACTTCTAAACTTGATTCCTTGTTGTTCTTGAATGCCTTCCTGCCCATGAACTGAATTTGCCTCCGCAATAGCTTGCTTGTTGCTGAACAAGGAGGTCAGCGAACGGCGACGGCGCTCAGGCGAAGTCAGGAACGCAGGAGGGGCCGAGTAGCGTGTGATGTGTGCCTTGAGACGCTGCTGCTGTTGCTCTGGTTGCTGGTTGCTGTGCGGGCTAATTGGCACACTTGCAGTGGCACTGTGACCAATGGAGTGTCGTGCGCCGCGAGCAGAAGGAGAAGACAGTGAGCCAGGGGTCGATGGTAGAGACCGACCAGTGCTGGCAACACGTGTAGGAGTGTGCGGTGTCGGGTGGTCGCTACTGCTCCAACGGAAGGGCCACATATCAGACCAACCAGCGTTGCTGCTGAATGGCGCTTCGGATGGTCCAACCGCCGGAACAGCAACACCACTTTCGGGATGGTTAACTTCCGAGTTGCGCTTCAAAGGGTTTTCCACGCTAAATCGCGCATGATCAGGTGAGATACTGTACCGCCTACGGTAGGCACAGTCCTTGTTGCCGTTTCTACCGCTGTCATCAGCGTCGCTACCATCACTTTCAAGCTCCCAATCACTCCAGTCCCCAGAATCACGCTTCTTATCATCACTGTGCTGTGAACTCTTCGTGTCCTTGTGCAGACTCAGTCGTCTTAAACGAGACATGATACCCACACCCTTGTCATGATCAATACTCTTACTCTCAGACCGATTGTTGGTGCTACTTGACCCATACATTGCATCATCCGATGTGTCAGCAAAGAGACTGCCTGATGCTCCTTGCATGTACGCTGGGAGCTGCACAGGATGACGCTGATCAGCAGTCGAAGCACCTTTAGCATTACGAGCACGCTTATAACTGCCGACGCCAGCTCTCACAGACAATCGAGAGGGAGAACTCTCACTATCTGCTTCTCCTTCACCAGAATGCTGTGATATATAGGGAGGTAGCTGGGGCAATGGCGGTGGTGGCGGGCGAATTCCTGACAATAGGCGCGCATTAGGAGACGCTTGCTTCATAAAAGCGTCCATCCCCACAGGATCCACAGATTTCCTTGTTTCCTCTGCAGCAGTAGAATCGACTGGTCCATCTGCATGAGCAAGTGGAGTACCGGAAGCACTGGTGGATGTAATTTTCTTGCTGGTACGGTTGTATGGAGTGGACGCAGTGCTGAGCGGGCGAGAAGGAGTGCGCGGTGGTGTGCGTGCCGGACTGGCGCTGTTGCTATAGCTAAACAACGAGTGCAGCGCATTGTTCTTGTCTTGCACGCTGCAACCCTCACCCACTTCACAATCTCCGTACATTCCCAACAAATCTCTGTAACGAGCACTCTCATGCTTGTATGGTGTCGTGAGTTCATCTCCATCCTGTTCTTCATTGTGCGCACTGACGGTGGAGGTGGCCACACAGAGAGCGTAGATTACAATGACACAGAGCAACGCCACCAGCAGCACTGCCATACACAGGCACACAGTTTTGTCATGGACCAAGCTCAACACAATCACCAGCACAGTGACGCATGCACACAGGACAACCAACATCTTCTCCTTGACTTTTGACATACAATATGCTCGAGTTGCACTGAGAACTGTGGAAGTCTCACTTGCGTTGTCGTGTACATCGATGATCAAGGGTTTTGGTTCCTCCGTAGAACGCGTAAAGAGAGTATTTCTGCCCACACAGAAGTAACTGACAATCAGCACTGCAATCACACCTGCCAATCCCGCAGTAGAGAGAACCTTGCCGCTGCTGCCAGTAGAGTGCGTAAAATACAGCACAATTAGCACGGAACTTTTGCGGACCACCGTACACAGCACCCAGCGCACTGCACGCAGTGTGGCAGCAGAAACAAAGCTCCCTTCTGCAGCCTCCTCACTATTACTTTGACCTTTGCTGTTGTTCTCCTCAATGCGGCGGAAGTAACTGAGCATCAGCTGACGAGGAGACCACATGGTTCCATCTGTTCCAACAACAGCACTGAGGTTACTTGTACTTGCAGTTGCGGTGTTCTTCTGCAGATACTTGTACAGGACATAGAGATATAGAGGAATGCCCAACCCATACACAACACTGCTGACGATGGCATAGGGCACCAAGGATTCCTGCACACCATCCGCAACACCACATCTCCCCTGCACCGTGGGGCCCAGAGCAGTGAGGTAGGAATAATTGTCGTCGGGAGTAGTGGCGGTACAGTCAAACACCGACAGAGAGGTAGTAAGGAGCAAACAGTACAGCAGGGCGAGGACTACAGCTAAGGAGATCCAGTATGTGTATACTGCGTTACTGTACACTACATTATCGTGTACTAGAGTGGTCGGCAGAGAACTAGGCAATACGCACTGTTGGTGCAGTTGATTGGCGCGATCTCTTTCATCAGATGAATTCTTACGGTTTGCAGGAGACTTAGCATCTTTGTTGTTCAGAGTGAATGCTGGCTCTACAGGAGCATCGTACAGTACGCGTTCAGTTGTGGTATACCCCGCAAAGAAAACGCAAATCTTTCTGAACAGTACTCCGCACATACACACCGGATACAAAAGAACCGCCACCACAACAGGCAGTAAATTGACAGCACAGAAGATGTAGAGAAACTTCGTCTCCGCATCCAGAGTAGCGAAGTAGGGAACACCTAAGCAACTGGATGTTAGTAGTGCTGGGTTCAGATTCAGCAAGGTGAGCGTGTTTAGAGCTGTGGACACAAAGAATGGCGTCGCAGATGTGAGGGCTACAGTAGACAGAAGTGACAATAGTTGCACAATATCCAGTCCAATGTAGCACCGGAGCAGTATCTCCGCACCCATTCTATTCCAAACAATGTACACTCCGTACACCACAGCAAACACCGCCAGGAGCAGCAAGCCGTAGTAGGCAGCATCGCAGGAGACGCAGTGTTGGTTGATGCGCAGCATACCCGACGCACATTCCGCACAGCGCTCACCCGTGTACAGCGAACTGCAGGTGTTCCCACCCAGGCAGGCCTCAGGAGGGTCGCAGGGCCACGCAGCGGGACACACAGCGGTCTGTTTCTGCGAGTTGGCGCTGCACCGCAGAGAAGGGACGCGTTCGTACTGCACATACCAGCCAGGCGACGCCAAGGGCAGCATAGCACCTGCCACAGGGCACGTAAAGCCCTGAGGAAAGTATCCCCGACTGTTGGCCTCATGCAGCGCATCCTTGCTATTGATATCGTTGTCGCCACCTGTACGTGTGCTAATACGTGCATTGTATGCAGAGTGCAGCAGATTGGCGCGAATACCTTCGATACACGGCGTGCAGCTGTCGTTCTGCAGACCAAAATAACCGATACTGCACTCACCAACCAGGACAGCCGTCACATTCGCTGTGGTTGTATGCAAGGTTGGTGCCCGCGTGGTTTCTAACGTGGGACCCACTGTTGCAGAGATGCTGGGCGCAGCAGAGGGCTGAACGGTCGGGTGTTCAGACGGCGCACGAGTAGGCATTACAACAGAAGAAGGCTGTGCAGCAGAAGGCGCAGCAGAGGGTGCACTTGTGGTGGCGAGTGTAGTGGAGGGTGCCGCAGAAGGTGCCAGGGAGGGAAAAGTCGTGATCATAGCAGTGGGCTCACTAGTGGTCTCACTGGTAGGTTCGTTACTTGGCAAACAACTTGGAGGCACTGAGGGCACCAAACTGGGACGGACACTAGGCATAGTAGTTGGGGACGCAGTTGAAGCAAAAACAGTCGGTACAGAGCTGTGGTCAGCAACAGAGGGACCAGCGGTTGGTGAGCCACTCGGAGCTTCACTCGGACTAACACTCGGTGCTACACTTGAGATCACACTGGGCGCAAAGGTTGGCGCGCTACTGGGACCAACCGAAGGTGGCGAAGTTGGCTGAGATGAACGTACCACACTGGGTTGAAGACTGGGCGATTCACTCGGATAATGACTTGGGAAAGCGCTGGGCGCCACAGTGGGACGCATACTCGAAACAGTTGAAGGCAGTGTGGTCGGTGCAATTGTTGACTTAGTGGGTGCCCCACTAGGTTCAGAAGTCGGTGATAAACTAGGTCTGCTGCTGGGATAAGTGGTGGGAGCCAACGTAGAGGGCAGCGATGGCTTCACTGATGGTTCCACGGATGGTACCACTGTGGGCAGAGCACTTGGTTTGTCTGTGTGTTCCGCAGTTGGTGCCGCGGAGGGTGCTGAACTGGGCGCAGGGCTGGGCTCTTCAGATGGTAAGAGTGGAATCTCAGAAGTGGTAACAGCACTCGGAACCGCACTAGGAGCAGCACTAGGCACTGCATTCGGACTATCACTAGAATCTACCACAGGAGCTGCGCTGGGAAGAGAACTAGGCGCTACACTAGGTACTTCACTGACAGCAGCGCTTGGACTGGCACTGGGGGTCATGCTAGGCTCTGCAGTTGGCTCAACGCTGGGAGTGACACTGGGTGTATCACTCGGAGAAGCACTCGGAGAAGCACTGGGAGAAGCACTGGGAGAAGCACTGGGAGAAGCACTGGGAGAAGCACTGGGAGAAGCACTGGGAGAAGCACTCGGAGAAGCACTGGGATTCATACTGGGGTATGCACTGAGCACAGTGCTTGGACTGGTGCTAGAAGCAACCGTAGGCGATACACTCGGTAGTACACTCAGCATAGTGGTGGGTGTTTCACTAGGAACAGCACTGGGGTCAGCACTGGGAAGTAAACTCGGTTCAAGACTAGGTGAAGCACTAGGCTTTGCAGATTGATAAGCACTGGGGACATAAGTAGGCGCGGCACTTGGCTCAACACTGGGGTTCACAGTAACATCAGCGCTAGGGGCTTCACTTGGATTAGCACTGGGATCAACACTTGGTGTCACACTGGGATCAGCACTAAGAGCTACACTGGGAGCTGCACTCGGAATGGCACTTGGATCAGCACTGGGATTAACAGTGGGGGTTGCGCTAGAAGCAGTACTGGGAATAGCACTGGGTGTCTCACTCGGAGTTACACTTGGATCGGCGCTAGGGGCAACGCTGGGAGCTACACTGGGATGAGCAC
>LNAP01004206.1_pt1 | contig 15274 bp, 14 predicted proteins | sample 602601 | NCBI WGS metagenome assembly LNAP01 (sample SAMN02440304, study PRJNA202911) | soil metagenome | biome: Subtropical and temperate rainforests or woodlands; isolation source: soil samples (1 kg each in a 20% v/v slurry with milli Q water) were... ...
CTGCAGGTCGGGGTCGGTCATGGCGTTGCCGCCATACTTGATGACCATGGTCTTGCCATGGAACTTGCGGATATAGGGCAGCGCCTGGGCCAGAATTTCTGCCTTGTCGCGGGGTGCTATCGAAAGAAGGTCGGTCATGGGGGCGTGCCATCCGGTGAGAACAATGAGGCGCAAATTGTGCCGCATTTGCACGCCTGCATCTGCCCCCGGGCATCAGATGGCTGGCAACGCCCTTCTTGGTCTATGTCTGGTTCGCAGAGTTGCTTGCGGGTGGCGGGCTGTAGCCATGCACCAGTTGCGTGAGGATTTTTTTCATCATGGCCTGGTCGTTCTGCGTGGCGGCCAGCCGCATATCCACCAGCACCGGCGCAAGCTGCGGCCAAGCAACGAAATCCTCATGGGCCTTCATGATGCGCGGGTGCGCAGTGCCTTCAGGATTTTCGCCAATCAGCAACTCTTCATAGAGCTTCTCGCCGGGGCGCAAGCCCACCACCTTGATTTCAATGTCGCCGGTCGGGTTGCGCTCATCGCGCACGGTCAAGCCAGACAGCTGCGCCATGCGCCGGGCAAGGTCAGTGATCTTGACCGGCTGGCCCATGTCCAGCACAAACACGTCGCCACCATGCGCCATGGCTCCGGCCTGCAGCACCAACTGCGCAGCCTCGGGAATGGTCATGAAATAACGGGTGACCTCCTCGTGCGTTACGGTCAGCGGCCCTCCATCTCGCAGCTGCTTGCGAAACAGCGGCACCACGCTGCCACTGCTGCCCAGCACATTGCCAAAGCGCACCATGGCAAACAGGGTGTTGTTGGCGACTTCATGACTCTGCGTGCCATCGGGCAAGTGGAACCGCACCGTTGGGCTTGCTGCCAGCGCCTGCAACACCAGCTCGGCCATGCGCTTGGTAGCACCCATCACATTGGTGGGGCGAACGGCCTTGTCGGTGGAAACCAGCACAAAGTGTGCAACGTCGCTTTCCATGGCGGCGCGGGCCATGTTCAGGGTTCCATAGACATTGTTGAGCACGCCCTCCGAAGGATTGCTCTCCACCAAGGGCACATGCTTGTAGGCCGCAGCGTGGTACACCGTGGCGGGCCGATAAAGCTTGCAAACCTCGCGCAAGCGCCCGAAGTTGCCCACGCTCGCGATCAGGGGAACCAACTCGACCGGGTGTTGCTGCTCAGCACACAAGCCCTCCAGCTCTTGGTGGATGGTGTAGAGGCCGAACTCGTTGTGCTCCAGCAGCACCAGCTGCCGAGGCCGCTCCAGAATGATCTGGCGACACAGCTCACTGCCGATACTGCCGCCCGCACCAGTGACCAGCACCACCTTGCTGGCCAGATTGCGCGCCAGCAAGGTCGAGTCCGGCGGCACCGGCGGGCGCCCCAGCAGGTCTTCGACGTCCAGCTCCTGAAAGTCTTGCACCGTCACCCGCCCCGATGCCAGATCACCCATGCCGGGCAAGGTGCGAACGTGCACTGGCAGCGCGCGCAAGCTGGCGATGATTTCATTGCGCCGTGCGCGATCCAGCGCCGGCATGGCCAACAAAATGTCGGTTACGCCCATGCGCTCCACAGCGTCGGGCACATCGCCCGGCTTCATAATGCTTACGCCATTGATGCTTCTTCCGGCTTTTTTCGGGTCGTCGTCAATAAAGCCCAGCAATACAAATTGGCGTGCCACCCCCAAGGCCGAAGCGGTTTGTACCCCCGCCTCACCCGCACCGTAGATCAGCATGCGGCCCACAGCATGCGTCGCCTTGCCCGACCAGCCCGCCAGCCAGAACCGGGCCAGAGCGCGGCTGGTGCCGACCAGCAACAAAAACAGAATGGGTTGAATCAGCCCGACACTGCGCGGCACGCCATCCCATTTAAACCACAACAGGGCCAAAAAGAACAGCAGCGCATAAACCCCCACCGCCTTGGCGATGGTTGCCAGGGCCGCCAGAAAAATGGCGCGATACAAACCAAAGCGTACAAACAGCGGGAACGCCAACACAGGCGCCAGCAGATAGACATATTTCTGATGCAGTTGCGGCAGGCCCGTTTGGTCGATTCGCAAATAGAAGGCGCCCCAGACAGACAGCAGCGCCAAAACCAGATCAAGCGCAATCACCACCAGGCGCTTGGCGGGCCGGGGCATCTCTAACAAGGGGGCCACAACAAACTTATTTAATGCCATTGCGATTTATTGTCTTATTAACTGCTTCGCCAGGCCCAAGCACCTGCCCAGCTTCTATCATTGCCCCGTAGCCCAGCACAGACCCCGCGTGCATCCAGGCGCTGCGCCCCAGCACCGAGCCACCCGCCATGGCCGCCTTCACGCCCAGATGGGCAAAGTCGTCCACCCGGCCATCGTGGTCAACCACCGCACCGCAATTGACAATGACCCCAGCCCCCAGTTGCGCCCCGGTGCCAACGATGGCGCCTGCCATGATGGCGCACCCAGCGCCGATGACGGCCCGGGGTGAAACCATGGCGTGGGAGTGAACAACAGTGGCCAGTTCAAAGCCTGCCGCATAGAGAGTGAGCTGCAAGGCCTCGCGCAAACGGTTGTTGCCGATGGCAACAATGGCCGCATCGGCATGTTCACGGTATCTGGCCAGATCAGCCGTATCGCCAAATACCGGCAAGTGCCACACCTGCTGCAGCGCCGGGGCCGCATCATCCACAAAGCCCACCAATTCGTATTTGCCAGCAGCCAGCACGGCCTCTGCAACCGACCGACCGTGGCCACCAGCCCCAACAATCAGCAAGCGCTTCATCAGTGGGAAACCCCATCCCGGCGCAGCACCTTTACAAAGGTCAGCCAGAGAATCTGGATATCAAACCAAAGCGACTGCCGCTGCAGGTATTCCACATCCAGCTTCACCTTGTCAGGAATCGGTAATTCATCGCGCCCATTGACCTGCGCCCATCCTGTCAGCCCCGGCACCAGTTCATGCACGCCATGCTGCGTGCGCAGGGCAATCAGGTCATGCTGATTAAACAGCGCCGGCCGGGGGCCCACAAAACTCATGTCTCCGATCAGGATGCTCCAGAGCTGGGGCAGTTCATCCAGACTACTCTTGCGCAAAAAGCTGCCAATCGGCGTCAGATGCGACTTGGCATCCGCCAGCAGGTGCGTGGCCACGGCAGGGGTACCAACCCGCATGCTGCGGAACTTGGGCATTTTGAATATTTTGTTACCCCGGCCTACCCGGTCAGACCAGTACAAAGCGGGGCCCTTCGACGTTAGACGAACGGCCAATGCAACCACCACCACGGGCAGAAACAGAATAATTCCAGCCATTAACGCCAGTAACAGATCAGATATTCTTTTCATTGATTTTCTGATTACTGATTCGAACTGAGAGCGCTGAAATAGGCGCAGACGAAACCAACCGTTGTTTGGAATGCTATCAAAACACACCACCCCATTTGCGCCAGTATCTCAACCCAGACTTAATAGTGATCCAGCGCATCCGCCACGACTTATGAGTATCCCGGCTCCACTTATGCAAAACCACGACGCTAGGTACGTACGCGATCTTAGACACCTGGCTGACTTGACGGCCAACATCTGCATCCTCGTAGTGCAGGAAGTAGCCTTCGTCGAACCCGCCGATACGATCGAGAACGGAGCGCCGGAACAGCATGAAGCAGCCCGTTGGATAAGGAACTGGTTTTATAACGCCTAGATAGTCTTGGTCGCGCATTTCGTATCGAAAATTCCTCTGCAGGAATAAACGATCTAGCCATGGCAAAGACACGCCCCTGATAAACATATCAAGCAGCGTTGGATTCCTCTTACACAAGTGATGCATCGTTCCATCTAGTCCTTTTACCTGCGGCGTGAGCAAACCAACATCGAGATTCGACTCTAGGTATGCCAACGCATTCGTGAGTGCATCTTCCTGGATGAGCGCATCGGGATTGAGGACGAGGTGGTAGTCGGCGTCTTCATGACGTCGGATTGAGATGTTGTTACCAGCGCCATAGCCGCCATTGACTCCTGCGTCGATGAATACCACAGAGAGATGTTCTGTCGAGGCAGAACGGGCCAGGGTGGAGATAGCTTCCTTGTGCTCGTCGTCAGGCTTGTTATTGACGAGATCCAGAGCACAGAACAACGCACACGTTCGCGACGTGTGGATACACGCTTTAGACAGCGAGTCGATGACTTCACTGAGCAAAGCCATGTCGGATGAATAGAGAACAACAGATATCGCCAGCTTTGTCATATTGCTAGCCCCCTGCTGATCTGCGGCGCAGACGGCAGATCGTTAGTGAGAATTCCCCACAAGCTCGCCCAGTCGGGTGCAAACGGGGCATCAGGGTAGGAGTGATGGTTGCCAGTAGGATTCCATGTCTGCTCGATCATCGATTGCATGAGATCGGCAAGAGCATCAGAGGATTCAGCCGGAAAAAAACTCACGCGATCGTAAGTCCCTACGGTTACTCGTGCATAGGGGAGATCAGCCACTAGCAGCGGCAACCCATGCGCCTTACCTTCGGTAATGGGTAGGCCCCAAGTCTCCAGCTTGCTCGGGAACACTACGGCGGATGCCTCGCGATACTGCATAGCCATCTCATCCTTGGTTTGGCGACCGATAAATCGAACTTGCGCCGTCTCACCAAACTTCCTCCGCAGCCAGCGGGCGTATCGATTCTCACTGCCGTCAAGAGTCAACCGCACCTCAAAGCCGCTGACCCCACGGGAATCTAGTATCTTTGCTGCTTCACACAGTGTCTCAATGTTTTTGAATACCCGTGGCAGTGCAGGATAGATAAAGACAAATTCCGTTCCCGTCGTTGGGGCAACAGGACCCTCTACAGCCTGCAGGGATGGGTAAGCGACGACCACCGGGATTTGGCCCATGCGCCGTCTAAACTCAGCGCGAAGCCAGTCCTGCTGCACGATGATGCAGTAGTTGCGACGGATGAAAACACGGTACAGCAAAGCGTATAGCTGATTAAACATGAGAAACTTAGGTTCTTGTAAAGCCTCACGTAAACCGATGCGATAAAAAGGCGAAGGGTTATGGCAATACACCGCTTGGCGCGTGGCCGATACGCGCGGCGTGATGTCGTGCAGCGATAGCCATAATGCGGGCTTCAGTTCGCGAGAAATGCGCATGAATCCGAACCACTCCCAGTACAGCCTTCGGAACCAGGATTTCTTCGCGCTAGGAATAGATATCAGACGAATTCGCGGCTCGCTGATTAAATCAGCGCGATTAACAAGGGCCACGATCTCACACTCTGCGGGTAGGACCGCTGCGGCGGACGCAAGACATTCACGCAGCACGGTAAGCGTGCCCCCCTCGATGAGATTGACTGCTGAAATAACAATACGTAAGTTACTAATTTTCAGCTCCACAATGTTTGGGTCGATAGGCTCTGAAATATGAAGTCAAGGCGTAGATTGGGAGAAAGAAAATAACGAAATCAAATACCTGTCCAACGGCCAGGCCCTCCTCGGTTGGAAGAGTGAGCGACAGGACGACCGCGAAGGACAACAGGCTGTACGTCAAAAGGCTGTGGCCACGGTAGGTAACGAAGAGCCTTCGCAAGTATCCAAAGATGACTCCAATGATGAAGGCATGCAATGGGGCGAAGAGGGCACCAAAATACAATTCTCCACGAACGTAGAACGGCAGATTAGGTCCCAGGGACTCTGAAAAATCAGTACCGACTGGCAGCGTGCTTCTAACGAACTGGTTACCGATGGGAATACCGTAATCTGTCAAACGTAACGCACCGAGCACTGAGCCGAAGGTGTCACGCAGATAGTCAACTGGACCGAGTCCAGCGAACTCGCTGCGGACCGTCTCCTGACCCCAATAAAGCAATACATCTCCAAAGGAAAAAAGCCGGATGACAAATGCATCAAAAGCGTCCCTTACCGTCCCATGCTCGGTGATGAGGACGATCGCGACAGGAATTGATGCAAAGCCCAGCAGAATCGGGATGATGCGGCGCAGGCGCGGCGCATCATTGCATAACTGAGCGCTGACGAACGGCTTGGCAATGAAGAGCCCAACGGCGAAAATAGAGGGAAGCAGCGCGCCTTTCCCCCCACCTGTTATTGCTATGAGCACGGAAACCGTCACGAAAAGAACCCCGAGAGCTGTGCGCTCCCAGAGCCACCAGTACAGACTGGCGATCAAGACGAACACCCCCACACTCCAGTTATAGCGCCGGATTAATCCGTACCCCTCTGCATAGGCCTCGCTCTTCTGCAGCGAGGGGTCGTCCGAGAGGAGAATGACGCCAGATTTCATCCACATGAACGTGTTGAACCCGAGGTAAACGAGACCGCACACAATAACGATGGCGCGGAAATGCTGAATATCCCCGTGCATTTGTAACGGTGGCAAGAGCCGTTGAGACGGGCCAGATGCTGGGAGGAAGCCCGCATAAAAGCAGGCGAAGTAGACGAATAGCCTCGCTAGCAGCCACGAGTCATCCACGGCTAAGCAACCCAGCGCCAAAGAGAAAGCAGACGTCACAACGAAAAAGAGCAGTGGGTCAGCGATGCTGGCAACCCGCTGGCGAACCAGCGCGTATTGAACGACGCCCGTGGCGGCGAACGCGAACAGCAGGATGATGAGGTTGTCTTCGATCATTGATCGCAGCCGCGAAGGAAGGCTAAATCCCTGTGCCGAACTGCATAGCGGATCGACACCGCAAGCATAACGAGCTTGACGGCGATCCGCTGAATGCGCGGTCGCCGCTCGTAGATGAAATGGTATGCCGTTCGCATCGCAATGAATTTTTCCGCACGTTTGGCTGAAGGTCCAGAGAAGAAGCTCAGATCGTGCATGATCACCGAATCAATTACACATAATCTAGATCTTCGGTCCATGTAGTCCAACATGAACTGCGTATCAGTGCCGTAGAAACGCAGTCGTTCGTCATACCCCGGGAACGAACCATGCAGATAAGCCGAAGAAATTATCATGCCACTGTTGATCGCGCAGACCTGCTTCGACAGAATGCAGCCCACCACGCCCGCCTTCCACTGCCGACCCCAACCGCAGAAATAAGTAACCGGGCTGGCCCAGCGGCTGTTGGCGCGCACCATGGGCAGGAATAGGTCCACTGTGGGATTCGCATCTATCGCTGTGGCGGCCTTTTCCAAAAAGTCTGCGGGAAGCTCGCTGTCCTGGTCGAGCAGCAGTAGATGCTCGTCTGGCTGCAGGTGCCGTGTAATTACCTGGTTGTAGATAGTTGATAATCCGAGATTGTCGGGCGTCGAGATATACGCCCCGGTCTGTCCTAGAGCTTTCCAATCCACATTGTGTGGTCGGGGCGAGTTATCCCAGACGATGATGCGCAGTTCACATCCGCCACTCGCGCACTGAACAAGGCTACGCATGGATGGAGTGTCAGCCGGATCGCAGCCGTAGACGACGATGAGAGCTAACAGTTTCACACTCATAACAGCCGGAGGCGTTTGAGCAGGCCTCTGTATTTGAAATAGGCGAAGCAGACCGCGACCCACCATGGGCCGAAGTTCCTCCGCACGATGCAGTACACCTCAAAAAACCGGTTCGTGGTGTGGGAGATGCCCCCAGAGTCGTGAACGGCAACGACGTCGGAGCACAGCACAATCTTGCCCCCGCTGCGCAGCAGTCGCTGATTCAGATCAAAATCGGAGAAAACCTTGTAGCGAAGGTCGTATCGCAGCTCGGGAGTCTTGCGGTAAAAACAACCCTGATGGTGCAATGTGTTGTGAAAGCGCAGCGCCACACCGGCAGAGGGGATGTGTAAGCCGTTAGCCGAAGTTTGCACAACACCTGCGATGCAGATTACATCCTCGGGCACAGGTTCGTTTAATACCCCTGGAATTCGCAACAGTCGGTCGCCAATATTCAGGTGATAAATGAACTGGCCACGGGCGAGATTTATTGCCTTATTCATTGCATCATAGATGCCGGCGTCAGGCTCGCTGACCCAGTAGTCCAACTGGCTATTAAAGCTGAGCAGCACGTCGCGCGTGCCGTCAGTCGAATCACCGTCGACGACGATGTACTCAAGGTCGTCCCGCTTCTGCTGGAGCACGCTTTCGATAGTGGCCCGCAATTGAGCTGAGCCATTGTAGACAACAGTAATGACACTGATCAGCGGAAGCATCTGGACGCCTTCCAACGACGTTACCCTCAAACGCTTGCCACCTTGGATACGAGCGAGTTTATGCAAGGTTCGCCCTCAAACAGAATTGGTTGAGACATTTTTCTTGAAGTCATCATATGCAATCATCAACCCATCTTTCATCCTCATTTTGGCGCGCCATCCCCGACCATTGAGTAGAGTTGTGTCAAGCAACTTGCGCATGGTTCCATCGGGCTTGCTGGCATCGAAAACAATTTTGCCTTTGTATCCGACGACATCACAAATAGTTTGCGCAAGTTCAGCAATAGTTACATCCTCTCCGGTGCCAATATTGACTAAAGGTGGACGGGTTTCATTCAAAAATAAGTCGTATTCATCTTGTGGGAGCCTCATCAGATAAACACAGGCGCTTGCCATGTCTTCGCAGAATAGAAACTCTCGTCGTGGTGCGCCTGTACCCCAAACCACAAACTCGGGTTCATTTCGAAGCTTGTATTCATGCGCGCGCCGAATCAATGCAGGTATAACATGGCTGTTTTCTGGGTGATAGTTGTCACCAGGGCCATAAAGGTTGGTGGGCATCACGGCCAAGTATTTCGTACCGTATTGCCGGTTGTAGCTCCAGCACATCTCAATGCCACTGATCTTCGCAATGGCGTACGGCTGGTTGGTCGGTTCTAGTGGCCCAGTTAGCAGGTACTCTTCCTTGATTGGTTGCGAAGCTTCTTTAGGGTAGATGCAACTGGAGCCCAGGAACATCAGCCGATCCACGCCGTTAATATAAGCGGCGTGGATTACGTTGTTCTGGATCATCTGGTTTTGATAGATGAATTCACCACGGTAGACGTTATTGGCATGGATGCCACCTACCTTGGCTGCAGCCAGGAAAACATGCTGCGGCTTCTCAGCGTTAAAGAAGGCATTGACAGCGGCCTGGTCGATCAAATCAAGCTCGGCATGAGTCCGGGTCACCAAATTCTTGTAGCCCAGTGCTTGTAGCTGACGAACAATCGCCCCGCCAACCATGCCACGGTGCCCGGCAATGTAGATTTTGGCCTCTAGCGGGATATAAGAATTCTGGCCCATCATTTTGCTCAATGCTCCATGCCGACTGCAACGCTATACCCGTGAGATTTCAGGAGCGCGTGGCGGCGTGCTTCGCCCAGATCGTGTGCAACCATCTCCGCACACATTTCCTGCACGGTGGTTTCCGGAACCCACCCCAGCTTTTCTTTCGCTTTGGTCGGGTCACCCAATAAAGTTTCAACTTCAGCCGGACGGAAGTAGCGCGGATCAACGCGCACGATGACATCACCCGCCTTGAGCGCCGGTGCTTTGTCACCGGTAATGGCTTTCACCACCGCGTGCTCGTCCACACCGTTGCCAACAAATTCAAGTGTGATACCCAACTCGGCCGCCGACCAAGTGATGAACTGGCGCACGCTGTATTGCACACCAGTGGCAATCACAAAGTCATCCGGCTGGTCTTGCTGCAGCATCAACCATTGCATTTGCACATAGTCTTTGGCATGACCCCAGTCGCGCAGCGAGTCTATGTTGCCCATGTAAAGACACTGCTCAAGGCCTTGCGCCATGTTGGCCAGACCACGGGTGATTTTTCGGGTAACAAAGGTTTCGCCACGGCGCGGCGATTCGTGGTTGAACAAAATGCCATTACACGCATACATGCCATAAGCTTCGCGATAGTTCACGGTGATCCAGTAGGCATACATCTTGGCTACTGCATAAGGACTGCGTGGATAAAAGGGTGTTGTCTCTCTCTGAGGAGTTTCTTGTACCAGACCGTATAGCTCGGAGGTCGAAGCTTGGTAAAAACGAGTCTTCTTTTCCAGGCCCAGAAGGCGGATCGCCTCCAACAGACGCAGAGTGCCCATAGCGTCGACGTCGGCCGTGTATTCTGGCGATTCAAAACTGACCGCCACATGTGATTGCGCACCCAGGTTGTAGACCTCATCAGGCTGAATTTCTTGCAGAATGCGCGTCAGATTGGATGAGTCGGTCAGGTCACCGTAATGAAGCTTGAACTGGGCATTTTGCACGTGGGGGTCTTGATAAATGTGATCAATCCGATGGGTATTAAACGACGAAGCGCGGCGTTTGATACCGTGCACCGCATAGCCTTTGGCAAGAAGAAATTCTGCGAGGTACGAGCCGTCCTGGCCTGTAATGCCTGTAATCAGTGCTTTTTTTGTCATTTCTTACAACCTTCTATAAATTTATATCTAAACAGCCTGCATCATTTTCTCAACAACTTTAGGCATGTCGAATTGAGCTTGCCAACCTAGCTCTAATTTAGCTTTACTCGGATCAGCGCTACTTACAAGCAAGTCTGTTGGTCTAAAAAATTTATCGGACTGTCTCACATATTCTCGCCAATCAAGATCAACGCTAGCAAATGCAAGTCGGACAAAATCCTCAAGCAGGTAAGATTTACCAGTTGCAATGACAAAATCGTCAGGCCGATCCCGTTGCAACATTAGCCACATCGCCTCAACATATTCAGGTGCCCATCCCCAATCACGCGCAATATCCATCCGACCAAGATACAACACTTCTTTTGACCCGTCTTTAATACGCTTTGCCGCAGAAATGATTTTCTGAGTTACAAACCGTGCAGGCCGCAGCGGTGACTCATGATTAAACAATATTCCGGTGCAAGAAAAAAGACTATAGGCCTCACGATAATTATTTACCAGCCAAAATGCAGATGCCTTGGCCACAGCATAGGGACTACGCGGAATAAATGGCGTTTTCTCATTGGCAGGATGCCCTTGCGTGTCTCCAAAGCATTCACTCGAACCAGCATGGTAGAAACGAATTTCTTTATCCACCATGCGGCAAGCCTCAAGCATATTTAACGTACCAATCACTACACTTTGAATAGTTTCCGCAGGTTGCTCAAATGAAAGTCCGACAGAAGATTGCCCCGCAAGAAAATAAACCTCATCCGGCTCACTTATTTTTATCGCCATAAATACGCTACGAAAATCATCAGGTACCATAGACAAAAGCTTTACCCGCTCCAAAATACCAAGCAGGCGCAGATTAGCAAATTCTGTACCCTGAATATCTCTTGAAGTTCCCCAAACCGTATAACCCTTCGACAGCAATAGCTGCGCAAGATACCCGCCATCTTGACCGCTTACGCCACAAATTAGCGCCGTTTTTTTTGTTTCCACCAGATTCCCCTTTAAATTATTGCGCGATAAATATCTAGGGTTTCCTGAGCGCATTTAGACCACGAAAAGGAAGTTAAGCGTACGGATCCCAACGCCTTCAAACTCTCAGCGCGGCTATCAGAATAAACTACAGCCTCAATAGCACGCCGCATATCCTCGCAATCTGATGGGTTGAAATACTCGCCGGCATTACCTACAACCTCCGGCATCGAACTGGAATTACTGCTGATTACTGGACAGTGGTGCGCCATCGCTTCCAGCGGCGGGATGCCAAATCCTTCATACAAAGATGGATAAACAAAAGCCCGCGCTGAATTATAAAAACCAGCCAACAATGCATCGTTTCCGCCAGTGTGTTGAACCTGATTTTCAGCAAACCCCAGGGAGGACATGAGCGACAATTCGGTAGATGAAAATTCAGGGCCACCAAACGCAACAATATTGAAGTCTGCCACTAATTTCTTCGACAACGCCACAGCTCGAAGAAAGCCAGCAAAGTTCTTATAGCCTCCGCGAGAGCCAACATATAACAAGAAAGGCTTTGTTACTGGCGCGGTAGTCTCTTGCAAACCTTCATTTATGGAAAACTGATCAAAACCTAGAAATACAACTGATATTTTGTTAGCTGGCGTTCCATACAATCTCATCAAATCTTTTTTTGTATTTTCAGAAATACATATCACATGATCCGCCCGATCTACCGCAATTTCTTTAATAACTGCCGTCTTATCCTTTTCAGAAAATTCACTCTGAAATAATTCGTGAATCATGTCATAAACCGTGATTACAGTTGGGCATTTTTTTGGTGCTGATCCCAACCTTGCGTAGTATGTTTCATGCACCACATCAGGTCTCCATCTGGGAATTTGTTGGCGTGAAACAAATTGATTATATGCCCCAAAAAAACGCGTGGTCTTAGGTGGATATTCACCGATGTGCCTACCGTTAACTACCTCTTGCGGTAGTGATTGGAGATAACTATTACGATGCAAAGGGGCGAATACTTTTACCTGCTGCCCCAAGTTCAGAAAACCCTGGGTCAACTGCACAAAGTAACGCGAAATTCCACCATAAGTTTGCTGCGTGAATATTTGATAATCTAAAGCAATGCGCATTACTACCTCAATGCAGCCATTTGATCATGATCCGCCCACACTTTAGATTTAAGCTTTTTCCGCAACAAAAGGGGCATTACTCTGTTAGCTTTTAATGTAAATTTCCATAGAACTTTATTAACTGGCCGATCTGAAATTAAGTGATAAGAGCCGCCATAACTCGATAAAAACTTCCCTCTTTCACTGGCTAGTTTCTCCAGTGTTCGCACTCTAAAAAACCCGATATGCTGCCCATGCTCTTTGCCGTAATACCACCAATCTTCGTGTTTTGGCGCCGGGTCTGAAATAATCTCTGTTGACAATAAAATATTAGGAGCGATTTTCAACATTCGATCGAGCTCCTCTGCTGGATTTACGAAATGCTCAAATGCCTCGAATGAAGTTACCAAATCAGCCGCTTCAGTTGTATGTTCAAATCCCCGCGCAACAAGGTTTTTACAGTACCGATCCGACCACATCGCATTGATACCATAATCGCGTAGAAGTCGAACCAGAATTCCATATCCCCCAGCACAATCTACAACCGCTCCATCCAACTTACCTAACACGAGCGTCGTTGCAAGCACGATCTTGGCATTTGCCAAATTTCGCACCATGATTCCCGTATCGCTGTCATTTATTACCTCCGCATAAGCTCGATCCAGCCAATAAGGAGCTTCTGTTTGAACGTAACCACAATTAGAACACTCGAAGTAATTTACCTCAACCCCCAAAATCACACCACTTTGAAGGTAGCGAGATTGTTTTCCACATGATCGACAAATATTCATTAGCATTTTTAATCAGACAATTGTTTCGAGTAATTTTTTTCTGAAAATCACACCGTATGACAAATAAGTGATCACCAAATAAATTAACGCCTGACCAATTATCATCGCAGAAATACCAAAGTTACTGACCAAAACATATTTAACCGGCAACGAGCATATCGAGAAAATTATCACGGTAAAAACCTGAGGTCTGACAATGCCACATCCATTCAGGAATACCCCTAGAGCATTACCTATCGCATCAAATACGGCCCAAGTTCCATAAGCAAGAAGCAAGACTAGAGAAATTTTTACAGCATTTCCTGTCCAAATTCCCACAAGATGCTCGCCTGCCAATAAAAGGATTCCCATGCTTGAAAGAGAGAAAAAACTTGTCATGATCAAAGATGTTTTTAGTGTTTTGCCGATGAACTTTTTTTCACCTCTTGAATACGCATCAGCATAAGCCCCCCATAGCGGGGCATTCACGATACTCATCGGTTGAGTCACAAATTGAAAAAGTCGCTGGATAATAGCGAATGCTGCAACCTGTGCCGCACCTAAGGTGCCTGCAATAATTAGGCTGTCTGCACCCCAACCTACCATCGTTCCGATTTGTAAAATAAAAAAAAGCCCGCCAACGTGCAGTAGATGATGCGCTTCCAATCGAGTATGCATTACTATGTTTTTTACAGTGAATAAACTGCGGTTAGTGAGGATAAATAAAAGACCCAAATTAGTTAGCGACTGGACACCTAATGTAGCCACCAATAGATATGGAATGCCAACCTCTTGTTTTGTGGCAACCCATAGGGCAAATAATGAAAAACACGACCCAACCAAATTGACTAAATGCGCCTCAAAAGAACGTTGCAATCCAGCAAAAATACGTTGAATACCATTCGAAAATAAAGAGAAGCCAAATAATACGGAGAATACTGTCGCCGTATCCAGAACTTCAACATTTATCGCTAAGTCCTTAACCTTGATTAGCCTGTGCCAGGGTAAGACACTTGTCAATCCAAAAAGCAATACACCAATGATGCAGCCTAGAATAAATAAAAACCCTAAGCCCCCACTTATCGTTCGGCGCAATACGTCCGGATTGTTTTGAGCCACAGCTTGGCTTACTTTATTTATCAAGGCATTGCCAACTCCAAGATCAAGGAAGCTGAGCATTCCAACAAAGCTGGCGATTGTCATCCAGACACCAAACCGCTCTGCGCCTAAATAGGGGATCGTCAGGCTTACGGTGAGTACCATAACTAACATTGCGACGCCACGGCTCAGCACATTGGCGGCCATCGACAAGACCGCAAGTCGATAGCGCTCGTCAGAACGACCCTGTTCCGTGGATGCATCGAAGGGCGTTAACCTAAGAAATCTGTGCAATGCGAGTATGTTCACAGTTGTGCGTCGTTCATAGCAAAAATTACCAACATGGTTTTACGACGAACGGCCGTAAGTATCTTCAAACCGCACGATGTCGTCTTCACCCAGATAACTACCCGATTGCACTTCGATAATTTCCAGTGGAACTTTTCCAGGGTTAGCGAGGCGGTGGGTTTGACCCAATGGAATATAGGTGCTCTGGTTTTCCGTAAGGATCATGACCTCGTCACCATTGGTAACCTCAGCGGTACCACTTACAACAATCCAATGCTCCGCGCGGTGGTGGTGCATTTGCAGCGACAGCGTGGCTCCCGGTTTAACTGTAATGCGCTTGACCTGATGACGCTGACCTATATCTATACTGTCATACCAGCCCCATGGCCGTGCTACGCGGCGGTGTTGCACGGCCTGCGATGCATCCAGCGCCTCCAGTTTGGACACCACTTCCTTAACAGCTTCAGCATGACCCGCATGGGCCACGAGCAAAGCATCAGGCGTATCAATAATCAACAAATCCTCGGTACCAAGAGCCACTACAGGGCGATTACCTGCAGCGTGTATGTAGGTAGCGCGTGCACGCAGGTGATGGGCGTGCCGCGTATCGCCGCCTGCGTGATTGCCGGCCTCATCTTGTTTGGCAAGGTCGGCCACAGCGTTCCAGCTACCGACGTCGCTCCACAGGCCGTCGAAGGGAAACACACTCACATTGGCGGCGCGC
>LNAP01003382.1_pt1 | contig 15269 bp, 11 predicted proteins | sample 602601 | NCBI WGS metagenome assembly LNAP01 (sample SAMN02440304, study PRJNA202911) | soil metagenome | biome: Subtropical and temperate rainforests or woodlands; isolation source: soil samples (1 kg each in a 20% v/v slurry with milli Q water) were... ...
AGTAGTGATCGAGCGAAGCGCGACATTGGAATAGGCGGTCTCCCTGCATTCAGTCCCAGATCGCTCTGATGGCGATGTTGCGATCATCGAGTCCGCGACTGCGCGCGACTCGCCGTCGCCAACTCAGCGAGGTAAGGAGAGTGGATGCCCAAAAAACTGGCATTACTTGAGTCTGCTCACCTTGTCTCGGCTAAACCCGCTTCCTCCCCACCAGAAACCCTACCGGTGTCAAAGCTGTCAGCGCATCCTCACTGAAGGAAACTCCTACTACGAAAATTACACAATTGAGGAAGGTCAGGTTGATTGGCGCGTCCACGCACGCGATTCGGAGGTGTGGTTGCGACTCAACATGCTCAGCGTTTCTGGGATGCTGTCCGGACGCGGCTCCACTGAGTTAGCCGCTATCAAGAGGACGCGGGAATATCTGGATCGAGACGTGTAAGAACGCGATTTCTTCGGATCCTATAGTTACGGCGTTCAGACAGTTATCGGAGACGCACAGCCAATCATCGACGCGGGAGATGGTGAAAGGCTGGAGGTGGCCCGCCAAGTCATCCATAGCCCTGACATAAGAAAGCAACTGGGTTGGAGCGTCTATTGCCGGACTGACCCGAGAGGGGCCTTCGACACGCTTGCCCAGGCGGAGCTTGACTCTTCAAACGCCCCGCTATGGGGCACTCTCATCGGCTCCCTTTCGTTTCCGCAAGGAGAGCCTGATGGAAGCCGCAGCGAACTTGTCATCAGCATTTTCGAGGTGATTAAACCTGCGAATGAATCTTTTTTAAAATCATAATTGACCGCCTAGCGGATCTCTACTTCAGTACTCCTCGGCAATCGGCTCTGACACTTGTAGATTGGTGGCCACGTTTGCTTTCAAGTGCCGTAGAGCATGAAATCGAACCTTTCGATGCGAGTCGCGAACTTGCAGAAGATGCGATTAATTCGCCAATAGGGCGACTCACCCAAGCGCTGCTGGCGGACATTGAATGGTGTCGTCAGGCGGGTGAGGTTATTAGGCCGGACTTGCTGAGGAATATCGCACATGCGGCCTCGATAGAGGGCCGCCAAGGCGTATATGCGCGTGCAGTCCTGATACGCGATGCAGCATTTGTTCTATCAATCGATGGGCAAACTGTGACAGGGATACTCGACGCTGCACTTACTGGTGAATCTGCCGAGGCAGCGGCGCTGCGCTCAGTGTTAGTCAATCGGGCAAACCTGTCGCCTGAAATGTCGCAGGTATTCTGTAAGCACATTCTGCAAGGTGTTACAGAAATCGGTGGCAGGGATCAAAGCTCAAGGAGGGCAGCCGCTAAAATCATGGCACCAGCCTTATCGATCATTCGTCGAGAGCAAAATGCCGATCATTGGGGTATATCACTCGAGCAAACGGATTTGGCGCTCAAAAAGGGCCCTCCTTCGTTGCGTGAGGGCGCCGTACGCTTGCTCGTGCAATGGATTCATGAGATTGAGGGCGGTCCAGCCGAGGCATGGCGTACCAGCATAGGTCGTTTACTTGCCAGATGGTCGCGTGACCGCGAGTTGTGCGAAAAGGAGCTGACGCAACATTTCGCCGAGCTTGCGATCGCAGCGGCAGATGCGTTTCCTGAGGCTTTAAATCAATTACTTCCTTATCTAACTCCTTTACATGGCCGTGGCAGTCTTTATGCGATCGAGTCGTCTGAAGCACCTGATAAGTTTCCTAGTGAGACTTTGACTTTGCTCTGGAAGCTTTTCGGACCAGGTTGCACCAGTAGTCTTTACGGAGTACCCAAGATCCTGGATCGCATGATTAAAGCAAAGCCAAGTATCGAACTGGATCGACGGTTGCAATGGCTTAACCAAATGGCTCTCCGCTATGAGTAAGGAAAAATACTATGGTGACCTTTTTGCGTTCAGTAAAAAGCAACCACGCCCATTCTAGTCGTTTCCTTGGATGGCGCTTTTCTCGCTGCGCGTGCTATTTGATCTAGGCCGTTTGGTTCCTAGACATCTTCAGTTTCCGTAATGTGCCATCGTTAGAAATTCGTGGGTATCGAAAAAAACTTCGATATTGCGCATCGAAGCACTCCGTCGGCACCAGAACTGCTTGGTTAAAAGTGTCCAGGTCCTAGGCACCTGATTAAATTAGGAAAACGGACGAATGTTTGTGATCCTTCTATCATCGAGCGGACATTCATGAGCTTGTAAACCTAATTTTTGCACTGTTAACCACTTAGGTTAACAAGTCATAAAAGTGGTTTACACAACGCATCCGTAAACCCCATAGACAACGTTTACGGAGCGTTCACATTTCACATCGTTGCCATATCTTAATCTGTCTTCTATAACTTCAGCACGCTTGGCACCTCGCAACTTCATCGATTGGAGCAATGCATATGCCTACCGGCTATTACCTGGCGTGCCTCGAAACTCTCCGCTACATCTGGATCGGCGCGCTTGGCGGCACATCATCTGCTGCCAGTGTCGATGCTGACCTCGTATCCAGTTTTTGCTTGGTGCATCGCGGCAAGGCGCTCATCGTGGTCAGCGAGTCGCATCAGGTCGTTGAAGAAAGCCACGAATGGACGCTTTGACCTGCACACTCCACAGATAGAGCACGCATCATGTTTGTGACCGTAAAGACTCGCGTCTACTCAGATGCCACTGGTGCCTACACAGAGCTTCCAGCTTTGTTGACGTCCTGCGGTGTGCTGGAACCACTGCTCGATTACTGCCTTCACCGCAGTCACGACCGAAGTCTGACGTGGATGACAAAGGTCGCACGCTCGGTGCGAATGTTTCTCGAATACCTGCAATCCAACCCCGCCGAGCGCGACACTTATCACCTGTTTCAGAACTTTGCTCAGCGCCTCTACACAGGGACGTTCGACCGCGAAACCGGAATCGATCCTAGCGGGTTATGCTGGGCTCCGCGGTCGCCACAGGATGCCTCGCACATCATCACCCACCTGACCGACTTCTTCGAATGGCTCGGCGAGATGCGCCCCGAGGCGCCCAAGGTGAATCCCCGCTATGCGGGTGGCGCCTTCGACCGACAGACCGACGAGGCTGCGTACCAGTATCGGCGCAGCAAGGCATTTCTTGGGCATACGTGGGCCGCGAACGTATCGCTGGAAACGGGACACCGAGTGCGTGGTCGACGTCTCCCCAAAGTTGAAAAAGACGAACCGCCGGCATTTCCAGAGGAGCGTTTCGAGGAGCTTCTGATGAAGGGATTTCGTACAGCCGGTCGCTACGATTTCCGTGGCATGCTCATCACATTGCTGCAGCACGGCGCCGGCTTCCGCGAATCCGAGCCTTTCCACCTCTATATCCCCGACGTTTTCCCCGATCCCGCGAACCCTGGCCAAGCCAAGGTCCTCATTCATCATCCAAGCCACGGTGCAGCCCCCAGTGATTGGTATGACGAACGTGGAAAATCCCGAAAAGGTAATCGAGCGGAATACCTTGCCAATGAGTTCGGCTTGGCGCCGCGTACTGATTTACTTGATCGCCGTCATGCTGGGTGGAAAGGCGGTATACACGACGCCCCCTATTACAAGCAGGCCTATTGGTTCCTACCGGAGTATGGCGAATGGTTTCTGCACCTCTGGCGACGCTACCTCGACCAAGTCGTGCGCTTTGAGCGTGACCACCCTTTCGCTTTCATCAATCTGTATCGGGCTCCCGTCGGTGCGATGTATACGCTGACTCAATACAACAAAGCTCATGCTGCGGCATGCGAGCGCATAGGCCTCACAGTGGGCAAGGCACTGGGAACAACACCGCATGGACATCGGCACGCCTATGGCCGGCGACTGCGTTCCGCAGGCGTGGATAAAACATTGATTCGGCGCTTTATGCATCACGCCTCATTGGAAAGTCAGGAGGTTTATACGCAAGCTACGACCCGAGAGGTCTTGGCGGAACTCGCAGCGGCCGCGCACCGACTGCGTGAGAAACAAATTGAGAACGGCCTTGCGACGACTGATTTGATGAGCGCGATGAACGTCTGTGAATAAGGAAAGCCAATGTCTCAAGAAAAGAAAGCGATCGAGCCATCTGTATCCGAAATCACGGTACCAAAGAAGAAGGGACTGACTCGCAAGAGTGACACGTCCCTTGGCTGGGTAGGACGTGAATACCCCCAGCTTGCTCCGTGGCAACGCTTGGCTGTGAAATGGTTGAAGGGCGAAGTGCGGGGGATGGCATCTCGGCTTACAGCGATGGCTATTTTCCTGGAACGTTACATTATCAGGCAGGGGCTGCCACTCGACCCCGCCGCATTCTTGAGCCGAGATACGATTCTGCCCGATTTTTATCGCACGGTATGCCCTGATTCGGTCGACGGTATCAACTACAACAACACTATCCATGCGTTCCTTAATTTCGTTTTGCTGCTCGACTTTAGCGAAACCTCTGATTACGGGCAGTTGGTGGTCTCACCGGCGTTCTACAATCCGGTGCCCCGTCTTTCCAGGTGTGCGATCCCCAAGCGGGACGAGAGCGTCCATTCGCCTCTCCCCTACGGCTATATTGATGAACTGCGACAGATATTGGCGGCCGGTCCGCATTTCAAAGACTGGCATTGGGCGCAGAGCGCGATAGGTAGCGGGATAGGCAACTCTGGGATCTGTGCGCCCGACTGGTTTGAAGTCACGGAAGATCAGATCGACAAAAACGACCCTGATTGCATATGGCGCGTACGCCCGATACGAACTGACACTCGTTTGGAAATATGGAGTCCCGTCCGTTGGGTGGCCCTGTTAGTGAAGCTCATCTTGCCTCTGCGCACGTTCCAGATTCGCATGCTCGACTCCGGAGAAGCGGACACCTGGCGTTTCTCAGCAGAGGGTTGGGCTTTAAATTCGAGCCCGCTCGCGCAGGGCAGCGAACGAAGGCCCTTGCAGCAGGGCGTGTTCCGAAAAAGTAATCCACTAGCCGATGGTGAGGCTGTTTCAACGATTTTGTACATCAGCACCAATAAGACCACTGACACCTTAAAGTTCGGCCCTGATAAAGGCTACAACCTGCCTTGGCTCGTCGGTGGACCGGTACATCAAGACGTCTTCTATTGGCTGGAGAAGCTGCGCAACTGGCAAGAGAAGTACAACCCAATCTCGCGGCGTACGTCTTGGGCAGAACTTGACGGTCGCCATTTAAAGGTAAAGACCGACGTGCAGCTCGCCAGTTATGCTGACGCCTGCTTTCTCTTTCGGATGCCTGAAACGGCTAAGGGCGAGCACCATCTTCCGCTTAAAGAAATGACATTGGCACCTAGCTGGTACCGCCTGCTTGAAACCCTTCAACAGCGACTTGCTGCTAGGGGCGAAACCCATCGCAACGGTACTCCAATTCTTTTTATTCCCCCGGTGGAGCCCGGTGTCTATGCGTCGAAGACTTTATTCCCCCTACACAGCTTGCGTGTCTCCCTCATCACCGCTCTTGCCTTGGATGGGAAAGTACCTTTCCCCATACTCCAAAAGCTGGTCGGACACAGCCGCCTGCTGATGACCATTTACTACACAAAGCCTGGTGCGACGCACATTCGCGACATACTGCTCGGTGCGGCAGATCGCCTGGAGGCGAACAAAGAAGCGAGCATTCAGACGTTTTTGCTCGACACCGAGCACGGTGAGCTTCTACAGAATATTATCTGTAACAGCGTATCGAGTGTCGCGGCCGCCATCCCAGAACATCCTGCCTCCCGCAACCCGACGGGCTGGATGCCCATGCACCACGGCCTTTGCCTTGTTGGTGGGAACACTAGCGCATTAGAAGAAAACAGTGCGGTCGATGGCTGCCACAACGGCGGTGTGAATATCGGGGCACCATCGAGACCAACTTTCACGACCGTTCCAGGAGGCATTCGCAACTGCATACGTTGCCGTTGGTTCGTAACGGAACCACACCACTTACCTGCACTCACTGCCCACTTCAACACACTCGCCTACCATTTCGACGAAGCGCGAAACACTTGCTTCGCGTCGGAAAACGAACTCCAGCATCTGAAAAAGCAAAAAATAGATGCTGAAGAAATCGGCCATCCTTTCACCCGAATGAACGACTATCGACAAGCTGAGCGTGTATGGGAAAAGTCTATGAAACGCTTCAGTGATCTCGCCGAAGACCTTGTCTCCTGCTGGCGACTCATTGAGCGTTGTAAAGCGGCGCTTGAGACCTCCCATGATGATTGTACGCAACTGATTGCCGTCGGCACGGTAGCGGACGTCCATGTCACCTTCGAGGAAACAGAGTCCGAATTGCTCCAGCTCGCGGGTGTGTGTGAAGACGTTGAGGTCTATCCCGACCTCGAACCGGGCAAGGCTGTGTTTCGCCGTAGTCAATTGCTTGATGCAGTGCTTTATCGAGACGATATGGCGCCGGTATTCATGCTGTTAAGCGAAGATGAGCAGCTCAAGGTGGGTAACGCCTTTCTGCGGCACCTGGCTCGGCAAATGAACCCGAAAAATCCGGCCCTGGGGAAGCGAGAAGTCATTCACCTAATTGATGCGGGTGTCAGTCTCAGTCAGTACTTCAAGTTGGATCTCACTTCGTTGCTCCCCACAGCAAACTTTGCCAGGCACTCCCGCGGGGAAGCACTTCTTCAGGAGAGATGAAGCATGAACGGAATAACCGACTTCCATCCGGACGCGGTCCTAGAGTCGCTACTCGCGAAAGGCGGACGTTCGAACCGGAGGGCAAACCTGACAAAGATGCATGAAATTTGCGGCAAGCAGCACGAGTCCAACTCGCGGGAGTTTTCGCTGCCTGTCATCGGCCGCCTCGTCGAAGCCGAGGGCGTTATGAAGGGGCGCGCACTTTACAATGCACAGTCCGCAGACTACCGGACCCTTATTGAAGCATGGGCGGCTTATGCCGGACCACTTGCTCCCAAACCGCAAAAGATGCTGGCAAGCCATGAGTACTTGATGCGTATCGGCGACCCAGCTATCCGCTCCATCATGCAGGCCATTATCTCAGAACGTGACAAACTAAAGGCGCAAGTCAACGTCCTGAAGTCCACGACACATTTAACCGTTGACCGGCGCCCTCTGGGTGCGACCATTTCGGCATCATCTGGAAAGGAGTCCGTTGCTGTGCTCTCCCTGTCCGCACACCTCACCCCAACAGAACGCGAGGCTTTGCAGAAGGCAGTGTCGGCCGATTACCTGGAAGAGCGTAACCTGCATGAAGGCAGCCACGGAGAGATTCTGAACGAGCGCGGCAGGACGGTGTTCGAGGTGGGCTTTGCCCGTGCTATCCGAAAGCTATTAGGCGATTGACCCTCGACTTCGAAATTGCGCCCCACATGACCGACTGATTGCATCGGTACAAACCCACTCGTTTACATTGCACTTGACCAAGCGTTTGCATTTGATCTAACCACTGATTGCATTGGATTTGCCCAGCACTATTAGTAATCATGATCAGCTGAGAGCTGCAGATTACCGCCGGCGGCGACAGGCAAGAATCGGCCAATTGCTGCCTGTCGCCACCGTCTGCTTTGAGTCGATTCTGTTGAAAAAGTCGGCCGTGGTTTACGCATCAGAAAAAGTAAGCGTTCGTGATTGAAAACTTTACTTTGGCAGAGGCTTTGGGAATCTGATTTCACGTAGCTGGTGCAAAAAAAAGCGTTGTCATCAGCCAATGATCAGGCAGTATGGGCAGACCGACTTGGTCAATCTCTATCTTTCATGGCTACTAAGCATGCTGGTTAAACACGATGCAAATGACTGGTCAAGTCTGATGAAAATTGGTGGGGAAATCTGTGCAGTTACCAAGACACAGATCCTTAATAAATAACTCTTCACTTCGCCATTCAAAAGAGGAGTCGCTCCTTGATCTTAGAGCGCGCGGCTCACTATTAAAAATCAGCAACGAAGATACCCCACTCAGACGACGCCTGAAGCATTCATGTATTCTCCCGCCAAGGCCATATACCGCTCTAAATCAGCGTATCTTGCTCCCAATTGTGTTGCGTTGAGGCTATTGCTAGGAAGGACTCCGCGTTGTTCGCGAAAGCTGTCGTAAGTGGCCTTAATAGCGGCGAAATAGGGAGCATGACCGTTCACACAAATGCGCACACCCAATTCAGCCAACCGATTATGGTCGGCGAATTCGGGATTACCATACGTAACCAACATCAGTGGCGTGCGAAGATGTTTAGCGATGCTTTCCAGTGTAATTAAGTCCTTTAAACCGACTAGGCAAATAGCATCGGCACCGGCATCCTGATAAGCATGAATGCGGTGGATAACTTCCTCCAATGACTGCACCCCAGCATGTGTGCGTGCAATGATCGCCAAGGAGTTATCAGTACGTGCTTGGCGGGCAGCCTGAATTTTGCCTGCTCCTTCCTCTACCTCAATCAGGTCTAAAGACTTGCTACCAAACTGCGTCGGCAGCAAAGAGTCCTCCAGCGTCAGAGCTGCGACGCCAGCCCGCTCAAGCTCAACTACAGTGCGCATTACGTTGAGGGCATTGCCGTATCCATGGTCGGCATCGGCGATCACTGGAATACTTGCTGCTCGCCCTATACGACTCGCCTGCTCAGCGAACTCGCTGAGCGTAATCAATGCTATGTCTGGTGCACCGAGAACTTGAAGAGAAGCGACTGAGCCTCCAAGAATACCAACTTCAAAGCCTAGATCAGCAGCCATACGCGCAGATAATGGGTCGAATACTGATGCGGTTGAGTAACAAGCAGAATTGGCAAGCAGGCCACGAAAGATGTTGCGCAACTCATGGTGACAGATTTTTTTCATAGTCTTTTCTGCGTTTATGGTTGATAACTTACTGGGTAGGAGTCACAGGCGCTGTCACCAAGACAAGGGCAAGCTTGCTTCGCTGTTGATCAGCATTCCTGGAAGGTTTTTAAAATGGACGGTATTTTCGTCTTGGCCCTATAAAGGAAATCCCTCGAAAGCAAAGTCAATGGAAGTAGATTTGACATGGCCTTCGAGGGATATGAAATACGATTCAACGGATAGGTGGGAGGGTCGTGGCAACCCAGACTAATCACTTAATGAAACGTACCTGGCTATTGATCTTCTCGATGATCGATCCTTTACGTTCGTTGAAACGCACCTTGTTTTGCTCGAACAGATTATTACCTTTGGTATCGATTGAGATAATCAGTGGACCGAAATCACGGACTCGGTTTACCCAAAGCGTTTCTGGCATACCGAGGTCCTGCCATTCCGCGCGCTCAATTTCCTCGACTTTCGTCGCCGCCAGCACTGCGCAGCCGCCAGGGAATACCGCATGCACCGCCTTGTTTTCCAGGCAACCAGCGGCAGTTTCCGGGCCCATGCCACCCTTGCCGATAATCATTTTAACGCCGGTTTCTTCGATGAATTGGCGTTCGAATTTTTCCATGCGCATGCTTGTGGTTGGTCCGATCGAAACCATCTCGAAGCTGCCGTCATCTTTCTTACGAACAATAGGCCCAGCGTGAAAAATGGCCCCGCCCCGCAAATCAACCGGCAACTCGCGCTTTAGCTCAATCAGTCGACGGTGGGCTACGTCTCGGCAGGTCACCAATTGACCGGTAAGGTAAACGACGTCGCCGACATTGAGATCTGCGAGATCTTCGTCCTTGATCGGGGTATTGATGACTTTAATCACAGTACTACTCCTTCATGGGAGAGGATGTCGTAAGACAGATCGGCATTGATTCGGATTTTCCCACGGCGGTGCGCCCAGCAACCTGTTGATACTGCTACACCGATGGTCGATGGATGTCGTGCTGACGACTCGATATTGACACCCATAACGCTGCTGTTACCGGTCAGACCCTGCGGGCCAATGCCGACTTCGTTAAGTCCCTCCTCAAGGAGTTTTTCCATCAAAGCAGCACTTTCATTGGGATGATTTGAATCCACAGGACGCAGGATTGCCTTTTTGGACAAACGCGCTGCGGTTTCAACAGAAGTGGAGACCCCAACGCCGACCAAAAGAGGTGGACAAGCGTTAACGCCACGGGAAGTAATCACGTCGAAGACGAACTCCGTAATCCCTTCATAACCTTGACCCGGCATGAGCACTTTGGCCGAGCCAGGCAGAGTGCAGCCACCTCCGGCCATGTACACATCGATCAATGCGTAGTCAGCGTCGGGGATGATTTCCCAATCAAGCCATGGAATTTTAGAGCCCGTGTTGGTGCCTGTATTCTTCTCGACGAAAGTCTCCACAGCGTTGTGACGCAGTGGGCCTTTGATGGTCGCTTCCTTCGTTGCGTTTTCCAGGATAGTTTCCAGCTCTCCCAACAATGGGAAGCGGGCACCGGCGGCAATGAAGTACTGGATTACGCCGGTATCCTGGCAGCTTGGACGGTCCAGTTTGTCGGCGTAGTCTTGGTTTTCCGCCATAGAATCATAGACAGCGATGGCCAGCGGATTAGTCTCCGCAGCCCGTAACTGGGCAGTTTTCTTTTTGACGTCGGTCGGGAGGCGCTTGCCAATATAGGCTGTGAACTTAGCCATCACGTCTGTCAGCGTTTCAATAGCTGCTTCATTTTCCACTTTTTATTCTCCTCACTACATCACAAGGCTAGAAATTTTTTTGATGTCTAAGACGTTAGTGTTCAGTAACGGTTTACTACTAGACCTAACGACCGTAACCACGGGGCTGAGCTTCTGAGTTGATAGCGAACTGACCTGATCCATAGAAGCAAAGTTGAAAATCCAGGCAGGATCCGAATTCGCAAAAACTGAAATACGGTGTGGGCCTTGAATGGCTAATTCGCTAAAAGCAAAGTTATCAGGTTTCCGAAACGATTTAATTCGCCTGAAGTTAATTCACTATTTCCTTACGGTTAATTATCGCCATCGTCCTGATGTGCCATTATCAAAAACGCATAAGGAAAGCAGCTGACAAAGCTATGATTTGCTCCTCCCATACCACCTGCATCTGAGGCGTGCATGTCCGTCTCAGGCAGTCTCGACGGTAGATAGAGGGGTGTTCAACGGCGCACTGAATGGAGTATACGTAGTGAGCTAGAAGAGAGAGTTAACAAAAAAAATTGAATCAGTTAACTTGGAGTTACTAATGAGCAACCCACAAGACTTGGCTTTTTTTCACCTGTTGGCGAAACAGGGCAGCCTTGTCGCGACCGCAAGAGAGCTTGGCGTCACCCCTCCCGCTATCAGCAAAAGGCTTGCAGCTCTGGAATCCCGGTTGGGTGTGCGTCTAGTCAATCGTACGACCCGATCCATGAGTTTGACTGCCGAGGGAGAGCTCTATTACGCGCATATTGCACGTATTCTTGCCCAAATCGATGAGGTAGAGCAGCTAGTAAGCAGCACTCGCGCCACACCCAAGGGTCTTATTCGCGTGAACGCATCTTTAGGGTTCGGCCGCCGACATATCGGGCCCGCGCTCGCTGCCTTCTACTCCCAATACCCGGAAGTCGAAATTCAGCTTGAGATTAGTGACCATCCCTTGGACCTGGCCACCCACGGATTCGACTTGGGGATACGCTTCGGCACCTTGCCTGATGCAGCGCTTCACGCTCGCAAGATTGCTTCCAACCGCCGTCTTCTGTGTGCGTCGCCGCTCTATATTGAAAAGTATGGAGCACCGGAGAAACTATCTGACTTGCAGAACCACAATTGCATTTTCATTCGCCAAAATGAGTCACCTTATGGCGTATGGAATTTCAACAGTGGTGGGCGCACAGAGAACATAAAAGTTCGTGGTGCCCTAGGCTGTAATGATGGGGAAGTAGCACTTAATTGGGCCTTGGAAGGTTATGGCTTACTTCTTCGGGCCGAATGGGATATTGCTCGTTATGTACGCAGCGGACGTTTGCGTCTATTGATGGAAAATCATACTCCTACTCGTGCAGACGTATATGCAGTGTATCCGCAGCAATTGCATCTTTCAGCTCGCGTACGCAGCTTGATTGACTTCTTGATTGAGCGCTTCAAGCAGCTTGATAACATCAAAGATGCCGGCTGACATCCGCAAACAAAAAAAGCTGCCGGTCCACGACGGATCCGGCAGCAAGTAAAACATTTATTTAACCTCGAGATACCGCTTTCATTTCCAATGGGGGAGTGTTTTCGACCTGTAAACTCCGGGTAGAGGACTTGGTAGTAACTTCCTGTTCTGTTGGCTCATCTTGCCCATTCAGGGCACGGTTCATCTTGGCTGTGTCTAGGGCTCCGACCCATTTGGCAATCGCCATGGTGCCGACGCCATTGCCGATGGTGTTGGTAATCGCCCGGGCTTCCGACATGAAGCGATCAACACCGAGCAGCAATACCATGCCCGCCACCGGAATGGTGCCGAGGGACGACAGCGTGGCCGCCAGGATGATGAAACCGGAACCGGTGACACCTGCTGAGCCCTTGGAGGTGAACATCAGCACCGCCAGCACAATCAATTGATCGGTCAGGGTCAGAGGCGTGTTGGTCGCCTGGGCGATGAAAATCGCGGCGATGGTGTAGTAAATCGCCTGTCCGTCTGGGTTGAAGGTCAGTCCGGAAGGAATAACCATACCCGCGACAGGCTTGGATACTCCGGCTTTTTCCATCTTCGAAATCATCTGCGGCAGCACCGATTCCGACGAGCTGGTGCCCAGCACGGTGAATAGTTCTTCCTTGATGAACTTGAGGAACTTCCACAGGCTGAATCCGCTGTAGCGGCAGATCGGCCCGAGCACGAAAATCACGAACACAGCGCAAGTCAGGTACACACAGGCCATCAGCTTGCCTAGGGAGAACAGCGAGCCGAAGCCGTATTTGCCGATGGTGAAGGCGATGGCACCGAATGCACCGATTGGGGCCAGGCGCATGACCATGTTGACGATGCGAAACATGCCCTGCATCAAGCTATCGAGCGTGTCCACGAACAGTTTTGCTCGCGGTCCGCAGTGAGCCAACGCGATCCCGAGCAAGATCGAGAACAGCAGGATCTGCAGGACGTTGCCCTTGGCGAAGGCATCGACGATGGTGTCCGGGATGATGTTCATGACGAAGTCCATGAACGAGGCATGCTTAACCGCCGAGGTATAGGTTGCCAGGCTGGAGGTGTCCAGCGTCGAGACATCGATGTTCATCCCCGCGCCAGGTTTGAACACGTCCACTACCACCAGACCAACCACCAGCGCCAAGGTCGAAACCACTTCGAAGTAAATAAGTGCGCGGAAGCCGACGCGCCCCAGTTCCTTCATGTTTTCCATCCGCGCGATGCCGGTAACCACCGTCAGGAAGATCACAGGGGCCAGCAGCATTTTGATCAGTTTAATGAACGCGTCACCCAGCGGTTTGAGTGCGGTACCTGTCTCGGGAACTAATACACCAATAACGGCACCGAGGACGACGGCAATCAAAACTTGGACGTAGAGTTTTCCTAGAATACGTTTCATAGCGGACCTGCTTTTGTTTTTGTTATCACGAAATGCCTAGAGGCAGGTGACCGTTCACCGCCGCACTGCCTAAGGCGCTATATCGCTTTTGCTGTCCTAGCGTTTGATCATCTCAATCACGGCATCGGTGACTTGGCGGGTTGTGGCCTTACCGCCCAAATCAGGAGTATGCACGCCCGCCTCAGTGACTGCCTCGATGGCCGACATGAGCAGACGCGAAGCGGCGACCTCGCCCAAATGCTCGAGCATCATGGCAGCGGTCCAGAAGGTGGCGATCGGATTGGCCACACCTTTACCAGTGATGTCGAAGGCAGAGCCGTGAATCGGCTCGAACATCGATGGGAATTTGCGTGATGGGTTAAGGTTGGCGGTCGGCGCAATGCCCAGGCTACCGGACAAGGCAGCAGCCAAGTCAGACAGAATGTCGGCATGCAAATTGGTGGCGACAATCACGTCCAGTGTCGACGGTTTAAGCACCATGCGGGTGGTGACTGCATCAACCAGTTCCTTGTCGATCTTGACGTCAGGGAAGTCCTTGGCGACTTCATAAAAGATCTCGTCCCACAGCACCATGCCGTGGCGCTGAGCGTTGGATTTGGTGACCATGGTCAAGTGCTTGCGCGGACGGCTTCGCGCTAATTCGAATGCGAAGCGGTGAATACGCTCGACCCCTACCCGGGTGAACACCGAGACCTCGGTAGCGACCTCTTCCGGTAAGCCACGATGCACACGGCCACCGTTGCCCGAATACTCACCTTCGGAGTTTTCGCGCACCACTACCCAATCAATCTCATGGCCATTATGCAACGGGCTTTTCACCCCCGGCAGGACGCGGGCGGGACGCACGTTGGCGTATTGGTCAAAACCCTGGCAGATCGGCAGACGCAAACCCCAGAGGGAAATGTGATCAGGCACATTAAGGGCGCCGACAGCCCCAAAAAAGATGGAATCGAAGGTTTTCAGCTCTTCCAACCCACCTTCGGGGATGTAGTAGCCGTTTTTCAGGTAGTTGTCGGAATTCCAGTCAAAATGCTTAAAGTCCAACGCGAAAGCTCCAGAGCGTTGAGCAAGAGCATTCAGCACTTCTACACCGGCGTCGATCACTTCGATACCGATGCCATCACCAGGTACTGCAGCAATTTTGTAAGTTTTCATAATCGTTCCCATTCAGTTTTGTTTTTGTGCACCTGTGAAGGAAATGCATCAGGTGTATGGGAATAACTATAAGGAGGCTTTCAAAGCGCTGGGTTAACTCAAAATCACTACATAATTGAATTCTGGTTACTAATGGCAGGCTCCGATTGGAGCACATCGTCAATTCCGCCAGTAGCCAGTCTTCGGGCATGCCTGGTTGATAACCAAGGCCGAATCCAGACCAGAGCCTTCGTGTAAAACCCGGAGCGGATGACTCTGCTGACCTTCAGAATTTCCATCTCGTAAGTGAACTTTTCTGCCTTAGAAACACCGGATGACCGCTATGGGTAGTTCTCTGCCGCTCGTCACTACGGCGTTTGTAGGTCAAGTCGAGTGCAAACGGTTGCCAGCAGGGATGCAATTGAATGCTCAGTGGCAATGAAAATGGGTGGTCAAACCATGCGATTACGCACTCGACGGCCAGCCACCTTTAATGCGAAGTGGTGCGCTGCGGGAGTACGGTTCCGATAACAAAAAAAGCGCCGACGTACCGCGGCGCTTGGGTGTTGGGATGCACAACAATGTATTTATACATCGTAAATCTTTGGTGCTCAATATCCTGATTTCACTAGGTTTTAAGTACTCTCCTCAAAAAATATGTGTCGTTAGGGTATAAGTTTATAGGTCGGCCCGTTTATTAGGTTGAGAGACGAAGAATTTAGAGACGACGATCAGCCGGAGCTGGAAGCGCTTTCAGGCCAGTTTGGCTTGCTCCCTT
>LNAP01003831.1_pt1 | contig 15267 bp, 14 predicted proteins | sample 602601 | NCBI WGS metagenome assembly LNAP01 (sample SAMN02440304, study PRJNA202911) | soil metagenome | biome: Subtropical and temperate rainforests or woodlands; isolation source: soil samples (1 kg each in a 20% v/v slurry with milli Q water) were... ...
GAACAGCGAGTTGTAGATGAACAGCGCCTTGCCTTCGCCGCCGCTGATCATGCTGTCGCCACCGGTATCGCCACGCTGCACGTCGCTGACGAAGTTGTCTTTCAGCGTCGAGTAGGTGATGTAGTTCATCAGGATGCCGTAGTTCTGATCCTGTTCGGAGCGGTTGCCAGTCACCACCAGCTTGCGGCTCTGCATCAGCGCGAAGCCGGTACGGGTGCGGCGCGTGATATTGCCGACTACCCGGTTCTCGTGGGAGAACATGTAATGCACGCCGTAGCGCAGGTCCTCGAAGAGGTTGCGCTCGATGCTGTTGCCATTGGAGTTGTCGATGTAGATGCCGTCGCGGGTGTTGCGCACGTGGTTGCCGATCACCCGTGCGCCCTTCACCGAGAACAGGTGGATGCCGTTACCACGGTCCTGCGAACGCATCCGAGCATCGCCTTCAACGCGGTTGTTCTCGATCAGTACGTTCAGATTGCGCTCGGACCAGATGCCGAATCCGTGCCCCTGCAGATAGTTGTCACGCACCACCGCGTCGCTGGCGCGGGGCTCGAGAAAGATCGCCGCGTTCATTTCGCTCAGGTCGCTGCCCGAACCGCGCAGCGCGCAGCCCTCGATAACGACATGAGGGGCACGCACCGTGAGGACGTTGCCATGATCGCCACCATCGATCACCGCGCCGGGCTCGCAGCTCAGCGTCAGTGTCTGGTCGATAAGAAATTGTCCGCTGTATTCCCCGGTGGGCAACTTCCAGCGATTCTCACCCTGCGCCAGTAGCGGCAGCGAGGTAATGGGTTGCGGTGCCGCGCTGGCAGCACCGCAAAGAATGAGCAGCGCCCAAGTCAACGGATAGTAATGCCGCCTGATCGACGGAGCTTTCATGTATGCCTCATATGATCCAGACAGCCTGTTTCACTGGAACATCTCCCCGGCCACGCCGGGGAGAGCGAATTGCGAGTGGCCCGATTCAGGCGCCACATCACGCCGGCTCGACGATCATCCTCCCGTTCATTTCCATGTGCAGGGCATGGCAGAAGAAGTTGCAGTAGTACCAGAACACGCCGACGCCCTCGGGCTTGAAGGTTATGGACGACGTCTGCTGCCATGGTTACGCCCTGGTTGACGATGCAGAAGCCATGGGTCAGGTCCTCGATCTTGTCGATGTTGGTGATGGTGATGGTGACTTCATCGCCCTCTTTGACGGTGAACTCATTGATCCCATAACTGGGCGCCATCGACACCATGTACACCCTGACCTTGTTGCCGTCGCGGATGATCTTGTTGTCGGTTTCCAGGTTGATACCGTCCTTCTCCGCCATCTTCACGGTTTCCGCGAAGTACGGATCGTTGCGGTCCCAGATCTTCTTGGTCTTGATCTGGTCGCGACGGGCCATCGTGCAGTCATGCGGTTCGGCAAAAGCCGGACCGTCGTGCACGAGCTTCATCTCATCACCGGAAATATCGATCAGTTGGTCGTTCTCGGGGTGCATAGGGCCAACCGGCAGGAAACGATCCTTGGAGAACTTGCTCAGCACCACCAGCCACTGACCGTCGGCCTCGCGGGACTCGGTCAGCGAGGCATGGTTGTGCCCTGGCTGGTAATGCACATCGAGCTTCTGCTTGATGTAGTTGACCTTCTCGCCCTTGTAGGCACGGATGGCGTCATCGATGTTCCACTTGACCACCTGGCTGTCGATGAACAGCGTCGTATAGGCGTTGCCGCGACCGTCGAAGGTGGTATGCAGCGGGCCGAGGCCTAGTTCCGGCTCGCCGACCACGACGTCACGTTCGTCCTTCAACTTGCCGGCGAACAGTTCGTCAAGCAGCGCCGTGGAGATGATGGTGCAGGTTGGCGACAACTTGCCGGCCGCGATGAAGTACTTGCCATCGGGCGACATGTTGCAGCCGTGCGGGTTTTTCGGCACCGGGATGTAACGGGTGACATTGGTGTCGCCGATCTTGGCCTTGCGTCCGTCGACAACGGGCACCTTGCTATTACCCAGGGTGACGAACTTGCCGTCCTTGATGGCTTTCTCGATCGCCGGGATGTTGTAGACGACGACCCAGTCGCGCTCGTTGCGCATGCTGCCGCCCAGGTCCAGCGCCTTCTCCGAGTTGTAGCAGGTGGACGCGGCGTACTTGCCGGTGTAGTCGGCATCGCAGTTGTCCAGGTTGCCGTCGACGATGACCTGGAACGCCACCTCCATGGATTCGGCATCGATGGCGTTGAACACCGTGAAGCTGTCTTCGGCATCCAACGCGATGTTGAGGCCGTCGTTCGGGTGCGGAATGATGAATTCGGCGTTGCAGAACACGTACTTGGTATACGGTACCTTCTGCAACCGCAGGCCGTGCACCGCCTGCGCATTGGGAACGGTGACGATCTTGTCGGTCATCATGATATCCAGACGGATACGGGCGACGCGGCTGCAGGCCTTGTCGTTGATGAACAGGTACTTGCCGTCATGCTTGCCATCGGTCAGCGACAGGTGCGGGTGGTGGCAGTCACCGATCATCCATTTGCCACTGGCACCCAGCACGCGTTTGCTCTCGTTGGTGAGGCCATAACCCGTCGCGGGGTCAAGGTTGAATACCGGGATGCGCATGATCTCGCGCATGGACGGCACGCCCAGTACGCGTACCTCGCCCTGGTGGCCACCGCTCCAGAAGCCGTAGTAGGTATCGAGCTCGCCGGGCCCGACGTGGATCTTGGACTTGGAGTCCTTGGCTGCCGCCGCCCAGCTTTCACGCGTCATTACCGCGCCACCCAATGCAGTGGCAGCCGCGGCGGCCCCGGTCATGGCGGTTGCGCCGAGGAAGCCGCGACGGCTCAAGCCGCTTTTTCCCAGTGCTTCGGTATCGCCTTTGGTCTTGTCGCTCATGCTCTACTCCTTGGGATGAAATTCGGGCCGGCCAACATGAATGGCTCTGGGGTTAGCGGGAGTCATGTAGCCGAACTAGGCCAGCCAGGGGCGATCGAGGCCACCCCTTAGGTGAAAAGCACGCAGTCGGCAATCGAGTGCCGTACGCTACCTGGGGCGGTTCGCAAAGGAAGCCGCGGCATGCGCTGCGCACGAGCTACGCCATCGTCAACTGATTGCAGCAAGCGGATGGTTCAAGCCATCCAGATGAGTGTTTCGTCCCGGACTTATGACGCCCTCGATTCGACGAGGTCGGTGGTAGCGGCAAACAAAGGCCAGGTTGCTCGTGCATGAGGAACGCTCATCTCGCCACTGCTTCAATAGCGAGATCATCGGCGTTCATCTGCACTGAAAACAGGGCCAGATAAGGCCAATAAAAGCGGATCAGAAACTTTTTCCGGAGCGCCTAGCGCAACGCCAACGGCATAGAAATGACAGCAGTCAAGCCGGTTCAGCACCTTTGGCGCCTGGCAAAGAATTCGTGCGAACGGGCCTCTGCTTCGGTTGGAGGTCGGCTGCGGCCACGCCATCCTGAGTGGGGGTGCCAGCGCACCGACCAGAGCCCCAAGGAGTGATCGACCCGATAGACGCCGCACCGGGTCAATCACCTCCTTGGCTAGGGTTGTTTTTACATAGGCCTGCGCGCTGCGCTTGCCGCTCGTGCCTGATAACACGGTGTGGGGGCGGTCTTGCCGTTTCCCTTCACCCTGTCACGGCGTGCTCGCCGTCAAGGGCTCCATACGGATGCGTATTCGCGGCTGACGCCGGCTGCGCCCCCTGACTGCTTGCCGGGCAATTCCGCCCGAGCAACCGGAGCACCGACATGTCGACTTTCTCCTTTACATCATCTCTTTTGGTCCACGACAAAGCGGGTCGCTACGTGCCAGCCACGGCCGAGCAGATCCTGAGCGAGGCTCGCCGAGTCATCGACCTGAAGATCCGCCGCGGCGCTGCATTTACCTCGCCTGGCGTCGTCAGGGAGTATCTGGGCGCCAAGCTGGCAGGTTACGAACACGAGGTGTTTGCAGCGCTGTTCCTGGACAATCGCCATCGGTTGCTTGAGTACGTCGAGCTGTTTCGCGGGACCATCGACAGTGCTTCGGTATACCCGCGGGAGGTCGTCAAGGAAGCACTGAAGCTCAATGCAGCGGCGGTGATCTTCGCTCACAACCACCCGAGCGGGCATCCCGAGCCGAGTGAAGCGGACAAGGCGTTGACCAGGCGCCTGAAGCAGGCACTCGAGCTCATCGACGTCCGCACGCTGGACCACGTCATCGTAGCCGGCCGGACAACGATCTCGATGGCCGAAGGCGGGCTCGTATAGCCCAAGGGGGCCCAGCCCCCTTTCACATTCACTGGCCGATGGCTCGATCGCGGCCAGGAACCTGTAGCCAACCTCAGCCGAACGTCTGGATAAACGGTGCAGCAGAGCGCCTAATCGCATCGGCAACCGCCGGCGCCTGTCGACATAGATCGACATGCTGCTCCAGGACCAGCTCGAGCGCACCCAGTTGCCGCCTTATTATGTCCTTGGGGTGGTCGACATCGCAGACCCTGGCGAACTCCAAAAGCCCCTGCCGGGAAGCAAACAGCGATCGGTTGCCGATCAAGTCCAATGCCAGGACATCCTCGGGGATGTACACCGTGGTGTTGACGATATCGTAGGCCGGCGCGAGGCGAGCGTCGCGCTGCGTTGGATTGGAATACAGCAACCCGAAATTCTTCAGGTGCGCATCGCCATTGCCGACAATGCAGCTCAGGGCGACGATTGAAAACAGCTGCGTCAACGAAGATTGCACGTGCTCGGGAGGGCAGAACATGCGAATGGCCTTGGCGATCGCCGAATAGCTCTTGGAATATTTTTGTTCTGCAGACAGCCCCATCAGCGCCGCCATGTCCTCGAAGCCGAGCGGGTTCAGATCGGCGTCCCGGTCGAACCGGCGCATCACGAAAAGCCTGGCATTGTCGGAAAGGTAGAACGGCGGTACCGGGACGCCCGCCTCCCGCGCCACGGACATGCATAGGTATTCGTTGATCGCCAGCCCCGGAAATTCCTCACGACCGCTCTTGATGATCAGGTCGGATGTCTTGGAGGTAAAACGGTGCGGGAGCGTTTCGTCGAGCTCAGGAACCAGTACCTTTGGTTGCACGCCTGAGATACCCGCTCGCAGGATGTAGCGATCCACCAGGTCGGCAAAGAGGTCCTCGGCACCATCCCAGGCCAGGATCTCCTCGAGACGCTCACCCCGTGAGCGTTGTTGTCGTGCCAACAGTGCATCGATCTCCTGCGAGGCTACGGATACGCGCCCAATAGGTGAGCTGCTTCCCGAGAGCGCCAGCAATAGCATCGGATCGACGGTTGCCATTTTGGCGAGGCGGTTGCGCAGCTGCTCCAAGACATAGCCTTCGGGCAAGTTCATCTGGAAGATTGGATGCAGCTCACGGTGGCGGTAATCCTCTAGCCGCACAGGCATCAGCAGGCTGATTGCCGACCGCGGGTCGGCACCTTCGCCGTAACGAAACAGGTAATCCTGATCGCCTCGGACGATCCTTCCGCTCTCGCCTTCGGGCGTAGCAACCTTGAGTACCGCGTTGACGGTCATCAGTCGAATACTCCCTGGATTTCGTCGAGGGTCGGCATGGCCGCCTGCGCGATTGCCAGGTCGCAATCCAGCGCGGCGATAGCACGCGCGTATGCGCCAACAGCTACCGACGCATCCCCCTTCTCGATCGCGATGATCTTCTGCCTAGTGAGCGCCGCCATGGAAGCAAGCTGCGCCTGCGTCAATCCGCGATGCAAGCGTCGCTGTCGAAGGCTTTTGCCTAGGCGAGTCAACAGGATTGAGTAATCCATGTCATCTTTACCGAACATTTCACTTATAAAGTAACGTTTACATTACCCCAAGGTAAACATACTCGCCACACTACATCTAACGGCAAATGAACAGGCGCGACCGGTACGTCCACCGGATCGCCGACACTGTCGCGGGCTCGGCCAATCACTCTGGGCCACGCTGACTGTCGCCGGGATCTACCTCGTTAGCACGCCACCTTTGGCGCCTGGCAAGCAATCGGGGCGCAACCAAGCCAGCGCGAGTTGCTCGAACGGAGCGGCCGGCCGTCTATACCTCAACGAGACCCGCGGCAGCGCCTGCTTGCTTTTGCTGACGATCAGCCTGTCGTCCGAGCTGCCATCCCAGCCCGCCCCACAGCAACGCGCAGAGTGCTCCGATCAATGCCAGGCCGGCGCCCTGCCCGAGCATGTCCAGCAGGCTCTTGACCCAGCTACTGGCGGCATCCCCGGCACGGTAGACCACGGTGTCGATAAAGTTCTTGGCCTTGTACTTGCTCTCGGGGTCCAAGGGAGCAAACAGCATTTCCCGTCCCGGCCTGACGAAGGCGTACTCACCGATCCGCCGAACGATCATCAATGTGGCGAGCAGCGCGAATCCCGGCGCAAGCGCGAGCCCGACGAAACCCGCGCACATCAACAGCGGCACGATGGCCAGCAGCACACGCACCCCCATGGTCTGCGCGATGCGGCCCGTGAGGAACAACTGGGCCAACAGCGCCCCCACCTGAACAATGAGATCGATGGTGCCGAAGACGCGGACCTGGGCTTCACGCCCTGGAAATTGTTCAGCCACCAGGCGGGCCTGCTCGAAGTAAAGGAAGGTCGTCACGGTCGCCAACAGCACCACGAAACCGGCAATGCCGAGCAAATAGGGTGACCCGAGAACCGCCATCAGCCCGCTGAATGGATTGCCGGGCAATGGATGCCGAGGGCCCTGTGTCGGTGCGGCGCCAGGGCGCCCGGCGCCGCCATCCTCGCGCCATTGCATCAGCGAGTGCTTCAGGATCAGCGTGGATCCGAGCAACAGGGCCGCCAGCAGCATCAGGCCGGTCGTTCCGATCAATCCGATCAGCAGCGTACTCAGGATAGGCCCCACCAGGCCGCCAACGCTGGCGCCTGCCGCGATGAATGCGAACAGACGCTTGGCTTGCTCACCGTCGAACACGTCCGTCATCAAGCTCCACGCCACGGAGACGACGAACAGATTGAAGACCGATATCCATACATAGAAAACCCGGGCCAGCCAGGGTCCCTCGGGCCACAGCTGAAACAGCGCAACGAACCCCAGAAGGTTCGCTGCAAAAACCCCGTACACCCAATCGACGAAGTACCGGCGCTGTACATGGGAACTGAGCCAGGCAAACAAGGGGACTGCCACGAGCATGACCAGGAACGTCACCGTGAACAGCCATTGGAGATTATCCACCCCTGCCGCGATCCCCATCGACTCGCGAATGGGGCGCAGCATGAAGTACCCGGCGAACAGGCACAGAAACAATAGGAACCCGCAAACGGCCGGACGCAGCTCATGTTCACGGGCGTTGAGGGCCAGACTCAGCCGGTGCAGGTTGGAAGACATGCGCATGATGGATCCCTTTCGATGTGACGAGAAAAAGGGACGGTTTTCCCGTCCCGGAGAACCCGGTCACGGGTAGGTGACGCCGGTGAGCTGTTCGGAAAGTGTCCAGAGCCTTTCGGCCTGCACCAGGTCACGAAGCGCAGGTGGTACCTTCGCAAAGCCCAGCGGGCCATTTTTTTCGTCGTCACCGGTCGGCCCGTAGTACGCACCACCCACGGCCTCATGAGCGGTAGCCGCATAAAGAGTGGACAGCGCGCCCTGCGCAGCGGAGTGGTACTCGTCCCGATCCTTCGCCCAGCGTCGGCCGAACGCGCTGTCCAGGCCGGGACCGCGTGCGATCAGCTCGGTCACGGCGACGCCAGGATGCGCGGCAATGCTTCGAATGCCCCAACCCGCCGCGTCGCTGCGCCGTTGCAGCGCACGCGCCCAGTGAAGGACGGCGAGCTTCGACTGGGCATAGGTGGCGTAGGGTACGTACTCTCGCTCGGCCTGCAGGTCGTCGAAGTCCAGGGCACCGCGCGCCGCCGCGATGCTCGAAAGGCTGACCACGCGCGCATCAGGGCTCTCGCGCAGCAAGGGAACCAGCAGACCGGTCAAGGCGAAGTGCCCCAGGTAATTGGTCGCCAGCTGCAGCTCGAAGCCATCCGCGGACACCCCGCGTTCTGGCGGGGCCATGATGGCCGCGTTGTTGATCAGCACATCCAGGCGCGGCAGCCTCTCGTTGAGACGCCGGGCCAGGCTGTACACCGACGCCAGGTCGGCCAGGTCAAGGGCCTCGAATTCCAGCTTGGCATCAGGCACCGACTCGCGGATGCGGGCGATCGCCTGCTCGCCGCGCTCGGCGTTGCGCGCCGCGATGATGACCTGTGCGCCGGCACGCGAGAGTGCCAAGGCATCCTCGTAGCCCATGCCGCTCGTGCCGCCGGTGATCAGAGCGGTGCGGCCGTCCTGGGAGGGCATGTCGCTCACTGACCAGTCGGGCTTGGGGGCCTCACGGGATGAGCCTTCAGCACTGGCAGCGCCGATGAGCGCGGCACCGGCGAGGGCTCGGGCTAGCGCCACGAATCGGCTGGTGCTCCTCGTACAACTCGTTGAACGGATCCACATGGCTTGGTCCTCTCTTCGCGGTTTATCCGGCAATGCCGGGGGAGAGAGGAGTATTTGCGTACGAGTGCCAAGCGATAAGCCACCCTATTCTGGATGCCTCGTACGGCAAGGCGTACAGTTGTTGCCAGCCCAGAGGAGTCCCTATGCGCCAGCCCAACCTGAGCGATGTCGCCCTGTTCGCCGCCGTCGTACAAGCCGGCGGCTTCCGCTCCGCCGCGCAGTCGAAAGGGCTGTCGGCCTCTTCTCTGAGCGACTGCGTGCGCCGACTGGAAGCCGATGTGGGCGTACGACTGCTCAATCGCACTACGCGCAGCGTGACCCCTACCCCTGCCGGAGAGCGCCTGCTAGAGCGTGTGCGCCCTGCCCTGCAGGAAATCACGGCCGCCTTCAACGACCTTGACGATGATGCGCATCGCCCGGTGGGCACGCTCAGGCTAAATGTCCCGGTACCCGTGGCGCGCTACATGCTGCCGGACCTGCTGGCGCGCTTTTTGAGACTCTATCCCGGCGTAAACGTCGAGGTGACGATGGAAAATACCTTCATCGACGTCATCGCCGCGGGTTACGACGCCGGGGTGCGCTACGAAGAGAGCCTGGCCAGGGACATGATTGCCGTGCCGATCGGCCCGCGGCGCCAGCGCTTCGTTGCCGCCGCCTCGCCGGATTACCTGGCGAGCCGAGGGACACCGACGCATCCCGCCGAACTGGAAGACCACGACCTGCTGGGGCATCGGTTCGAGAGCGGCAAGGTCGGGACATTCGAGTTCGAGAAGGACGGCCGTACATTCCGAGTACCGCCGCGCGGCCAGTTGCTGACCTCCTGCCACGACCTCAGGATAGCCGGCGCGGTCGCGGGGCTCGGTATCGTCTATACGTTCGAGGAGTTCATATGCGGCCAGTTGGCCGAAGGTAGCCTGGTGCCCATCCTTGAGGACTGGTGGCAGGCGTTCGAGGGCCCTTACCTGTATTACCACGGGCGTCGCCATATGCCGTCGCCGCTGCGAGCGTTCGTCGACTTCCTCAAGGCCCAAGCACAAGGGTAACGGACGAGCCATCATCGCGACGCCACCCGCAGCGCCGGGCGCAGCAGAAAAGCGACGACACCGGTCGCCATCGTCGCCATCGCCACCACTGCGCTAGCCATCTCCCAGCCAAAGGCTGCCGTTACGCTGCCCACGGCAACCGAACCGAGCATCTGACCCAGATTGCTTCCTTGCATCAGTAGGCCGACGGCGATCGGTACAAGCACGGATTCGCGCGCGACCAGCGGCGCGGAGGCGAGCAAGGTAGCCGGGATCATCCCCCCGATCGCCGAGAAAAACAGGCACAGCAGGAACGTCACAGGACCTGGTAAGCCCCCAAGGAATATGCCTACTCCGGAGAACCCCATGGCGGTGCTTGCAATGACAACCAGATGGACGCGTCCAGCGCCACGCGCGATCAGGTAGCCCGCCGCGAGATTTCCGCTGGCATTGATGGCGCTTGCCAGTGCGCTTAGCACGCCAGCGCTGCGGTAGGAGACGTCCATTCGCTCCATCAGCAGAACCGGCAGGAAGCTGAACAAGGCAAAAAACACCAGGCTGTACAGCGCAAAACCCGCAGCCAGCAACACTGCGCCTCTCGAGCACAGCAGCTGTCGAATGTCTGCCCACATCGCTTTCAAGGTGAAGGTATTGGGCGACGCGCCTCGCGGGACCCAGCAGGCCACCGCTCCAACCGAAGCAACCGCCAGCGCCGAGCTTGCCCACCAAAAGGATTGCCAGGTCTGAAACACAGGTCCTGCCAGCATCGCCAGTGCCATCCCGCACGGCATAAAACAGCTCCAGAGCCCAAAAGCCACATCCCGATCAGTGCCAGTCGTGACGCGCTCCAAGATCGCCGGGCCAGCGACGATTACCAGCATGAAGCCGAGTCCCTCCAGGAACCGGGTTGCCAGCAGGCTCGGGTACGAAGGCATGAGGGTCCCACCAGCGCCAGCAAGCACCATCACCCCGAGCGCCAGCAACAACGTGTTCCGGCCGCCAAAAGCTGCCGCAACAGCACCGGCGGGGGCTCCACACAGAAGCCCGAGCCCCGCAAACAGACCTGTAAGCCAGCCGACTTCATCCAGGCCAAGGTGCAGGTCTGCCTGTAGCATGGGTGTGGCGATTGCCACCTTGCCCAGGTGCAGCGCTCCCACGACACCGCAGGCCAGGATCACCCACACGACGATCCTGGGCCGCCCGTCGGTGTTTGCAGCGCTCATGTACGCGCCCCAATGCCCGAGGCCGCGATGGCCGCGGCCACTTGCGCAACGTGTCGCCCCTGGAAGCGTGCGCCTTCGAGCTCATTGTCGCTTGGCTGGCGATCCCCCCCTTTGTCCTCCGCCAATGTCGAGGCTCCATAGGGCGTGCCGCCGGTAACGGCATCCATCCGCAACTGGCCTTTGAAACTGTACGGTAGCCCAACCACGATCATGCCCAGGTGCAGCAGCACCGTATGGGTCGCAAGGAGGGTGCTTTCCTGGCCACCATGCTGGCTTCCGGTAGAAGTGAATACGCTGCCCACCTTCCCGACCAGCCTATCCTCGAACCAGAGCCCACCGCACTGGTCGAGGAAGTTTTTCATTTGCGATGCCATGTTGCCGAATCGCGTCGGCGTGCCTATCACGATCGCGTCGTAGTTCGGCAACTCGGACACGCTTGCCACGGCGGCGGATTGGTTTAGCTTGTATCCGGCCTTGCGAGCGACATCTTCCGGCACCAGTTCCGGCACCCGCCTGATGTCGACCGAGGCGCCAGCCTGCCGAGCGCCCTCGGCAATAGCAGATGCAACGGTCTCGATATGGCCATAGGAGGAGTAATAGAGCACCAGTACTTTCGTCATGATCCCTGCCTCTTTTAAGGACGTTGACGAAAGCGAGCGTATCTATTCCGAAGGCGCTACAAGAGTGATAAAAAACTAACCAACTCGATCTACGGAAAAGATCATGTTGGATGGCCTGACGCTGGATCAGATCCGCACGTTTGTCACCGTTGCAGACACCGGCAGCTTCCGCGCAAGCGCCGCACGCCTGCTTCGTGTGCAGTCGGCGATCAGCCACTCGATCGCAAACCTGGAAGCGCAGTTGGGCCTTCAGTTGTTTGACCGCTCCGGTTATCGCCCGGTCCTGACGCCGGCGGGAGAAGCGTTGCTGGCCAATGCGCGCGACATTCTGCTCCGGGCAGATGCCATGCGCGCACGCGCCAAGGCGCTGGGCGCAGGTGTTGAGCTGGAGCTGTCACTGGTGGCGGACACGCTGTTTCCGATCACCGTGGTAGCGCAGGCGATCACCGTGACAAGTGCGGCATATCCTTCGACGAGCTTTCGTCTCGAATCACTGCCTTTGGGAGGGCCTATCGAAGCCCTGGACAACAAGCGCTGCACGCTCGCGATCCTGGTAGGTGAGGATTTTAGAAATCCTAGAGTTGCGCTCGAAGCCATTGGCTCGATTCGGCAGATCGCCGTTGTGCAGGCTGATCACCCGCTCGCCAAGTTGGGCAAAAAAATGTCGCTCGGTTTGCCTGATCTCGCCTGCCATCAGCAGATCGTGCTGATCGATCCCACCCCGCTGTCCGAAGGTCGCTCATTCGGCGTCCTTTCGCCTTATACCTGCCGCGTTAACACACAAGACGCGAAGCTGGCCCTCATCCGAACCGGCCTAGGCTGGGGGCGCCTGCCGGCATGGCAAGTCCAGGAAGATCTGGATGCGGCGCGACTGGTGCGCCTCGGCATTGCGGACCTCGGACGTAACAGTGAGGTGGTATCTGAAGTATATCTGGCACACCGGCTGGATGAGCCTCTTGGACCAGTGGCGCACGCGTTTCATCGAGCCCTGATGGACATCTGGCACTCGCGTTGAGATCCACCACGATCCCCTTCGCACCCTAGTCGACTGCGCTGCGGAGCAGGTTGCCATCGACGCCCGCCGTACATGGCGACGATCTCAACCTATTGCATGGCGTCGGTCTTGATCCCGATGTGCTGTCGGCGCAACGGCTCCTGGAGTTGTGGTGCCTCTGTTTGACATAGAGTTTCGGCGCGGAAAATTTGCCTTGGTAAAGGACGTTGCGCACTGTCTTCGGACAGCGCTTCAATGCGAGATTCAGTGCTTTACTCGATCACAAGCCAGAAGCTGAGCAAAGCAAGCCATCACGCTTAAGCACGCGGGCAAGCCCGGCTATTGCGCATGCGGACGGGCAGTCAAGTCGACGCCCAGCGCCCGCATCACTGCCAGCATGGTTTTCAGTGTTGGGTTGCCATGCTCACTGAATGATTTGTACAGCTGCTCTCTAGCCAGGCCCGTTTCTTTGGCCAGTTCGGTCATTCCCTTTGCGCGGGCCACTACGCCCATCGCCTTAGCGATATAGGCAGCGTCGCCCGTGTCCAAGGCGTCCGCGATAAATACTGCAATCGCCTCGGGGCCTTCCAGCGCTTGCGCGGGGTCGTACTCATAAATTGGCTCGGTCATTGCGGCCTCCACTCACTTGCTAGGCGTTTCGCCGTTTCTATGTCCCTGTCCTGGCTGCTCTTGTCCCCACCGCATAGCAGGATGACTATTTCCGTTCCGCGCTGCTGGAAGTACACCCGGTAGCCGGGGCCATAGTGAATCCTCAACTCACTCACCCCCTGACCGACTGGAGACACGTCACCAGCCAGGCCATTCGCCCAAACGGAAGATGCGGGCGGCAATTGCGGCCTTTGCCCGCTGATCCCTGAGCTTGCGCTCCCAGGCCATGAACGTGGCAGTTTGTCTGATCTCAACCATGGGCCTAGCGTATTTTACAAATCACAGACAATCAAGCCAGTCGTCATCCGCTCCCAGGGGCAATGGAACTGACAAGGATCTCCCGTTTCGTTGGAGATTATTGCCAGCAAGTCGAAAGCGCTCAGCGCCTACTCGTCGTGGCGACCGCGCCATCAGACAAGGCCATCGCACCCTTGGCTAACGAAAGCTGCCTGATAACCGGTGTTGTTGACCGGGGTAAGCCTCCGTTCGGTCAAGCCCAGCACATACCGCCTTTGTCCTTTAGCCTCGATCGAGCGTTTCCAGAACGAAATCAGCCCGGTCGACGACGCTGGCTTTCGGAAGCAGCATGACATCGTAGCCGAGGTCCTTGTAGGTGGTTTCCAGGTGCGTGTATTCGGCCACGGCCTCTTCGAGGCCATGCCGCCTCTGCTCGTCGGAGCGATAGATCTCAGGCCAGGGCGGCGCGAGGAAAACGAGCAATCCATAAGGACGGAAGTCGCCCAGGGTTTGCGACATCGGCACCCCGAACAGTCGCTGAAGAGCAGCCGCCGCGTCCACCAGCCCCCGATCGAAGAATACCGGCCCGGTGCCAATGCCACGCGTTCGATGTCCAGCCTGGCGACCTGCAATGCCCCGTGCAGGAAGGCGGCCGTGTCTGCCCAAGGTAGGGCGTCGCCGCCCTGTTGCATTTGCTCGGTGATGATCCTCCGGCCGGGTTCGTCGACCGAGGCATGTCCACGTCGGCGCAACTCCTCAAGCAAGGCGGACTTGCCGCCGCCGGAGCATCCGGAAATAACCACCAGCTGCTGCATACCATCGCCCATATGGCGTAACGGTTGTTGATTTAAGCGTTTAAAAAAACGCCACCTTGCCTCGCTGGGCGAAGCGTCAATCCGCGATTTCCATCACCGCAGCGCCCTGCTGCAGTCGGTACCGTTGGCGTTAGCGATTCAAGACACCACTTGGACGAAACAACGAGAAGGAACTCTCATGTCAGGCAAACCCGCCGCACGCCTGGGCGATCCCACCTCCTGCCCGGCCCCCGGCCATGGCACACCGACCATCCACTCCGGATCCACTGACGTTCTGTTCAACAACCGCCCCGCTGCCCGCCTGGGAGACACTGCCGGCTGCGGCCAGACCATATCCGGCGCCTTTTCCTCCACTGTGCTCATCAACGGCAAGAACGCCGCGATGCTTGGCAGCACGCTGAGCCATGGAGGAGGAGTTTCTGGCGGATCGGCAGATGTGGTGATTGGTTGAACGGCCTTCGCTGCGCCGTACCGGCAACCCAGCTATCGATACCCTTGACAACGAGCGCGCAGCAGCATCCAAAGGAAGTGTTTTGACCCACGACGAACGCGTTCAGTTATGGTCGGCGCTGTCGGATGCCTTCGTCGACAACGTAATCGACTATCCCGCAATAGCACGGCAGCTGGCGGGATACGACCGTGCTGCGGTAAAGGCAGCCTTCTTCGAGGAGGTGGCGCCGGTCTGCCGCTCGAACCTGCAGGCGCCCATCCCGCCCATATGGACGGCATTCGACAGCACCTGGCTTGCCAAAACCATCGACAGCAACCTGCAGGCCCGTCGGGCTTCCAGGTTACGCCGCATGCGCGACCAGGCTCTGATTGCCTACCTGCGTTTTCGACTTCGTGGGGTATGGAGTGGCGTCCAGCGAGAATTGGAGCGACAAGATTCGGCGGGAGGCGGTTGAGGGTGCCGCACTGGAGCGAGCGTCACCCAACAGGGGCGCACTGTTGTGCTGCGCATCGATCGGCCGTTGGCCGTATCATTTAAATGTTGGGACAGTGCCAGTTCCGCCGGCCGTATCCTCAGTTTGCCTTCTTACTCAACCAGATAATTGCGGCAATCCCCAGCCGCCCGGCCCATCCAGCGGCATGATAGGCAGTAAATAGTTATCGACTTGTCGAAGACTAACTGAATCGCCCCGGATTTCTTAGACACTTTCCAGGCTCAGTAAATGTCGCTTCTCAAACTCTACCGGTGACAGCTGGTTGTTGAAACCGTGTCGGCG
>LNAP01003386.1_pt1 | contig 15251 bp, 16 predicted proteins | sample 602601 | NCBI WGS metagenome assembly LNAP01 (sample SAMN02440304, study PRJNA202911) | soil metagenome | biome: Subtropical and temperate rainforests or woodlands; isolation source: soil samples (1 kg each in a 20% v/v slurry with milli Q water) were... ...
TACCGCGCCCCGGCGGCGTCAATCATCCCGACCGCGCTATCCAGAGCATTCCGCGCAAGTCAAGCCCGGGCATCGGTGATCCTATCGTGACGCTCACGATCTATCTGGATTTGTACATGTGGGCGTTGGCAAAGCGCGCAGGTGTGGAAGATCCGCAGACGTCTTATGGCTTCGTGCAGCACGAATGCCCGCCGGCTGACACCAATTTGGCTGGGACGTTGGGAATTAGCGATTTCGTCGCGATGGCATCTTCGTCTGAGGGGCTCACAACCGGCGCAGAGAAAGTGTTCGGTGGATCGATACAGTTCCTCGTGACCAAAAATGTAAACGCGGTCGGTCCGACTTGGACGCTCGTCCATTTCAAGGGACCTGGTGGGTTACTGAGCGCTTCGCAAGTGAATACCGACAAGATCACGCTCGCGTTTGCCCAAGGTCCGAACGTGGGCAAGAAGATGGTTCTTCCTACGACACTTCCTAGAGCATTGTCTCAAGCCCCCGAGCGCTCATCGCAGGCACGCGGGCGTCGGCCAAACGGAGCTGCGTATCTGTTGCTGCAGCAAATGCTTACGAGCTCGATCAACTCCCAACTCGTAATCTTGCAAAATAACCTACAGAACGGCATCCGCTAAAGTCGAACCTTGAGTAATTCCGGGAGTCAGGCGATACGTGCGTGGCGCTGAAAGGTGTATTGCTAAAACGACGATACGGCCAATTCAAAGGCATCGGTCCCATAAAGATGGCCCTCAACTGGAGAACGAGTTTCCGATGTCGTCTACCGCCAAGCCTTAAGCGAAGTCTACTTTGGCCCGAAGACCGACTGATTCCAGCGCCTGATCCGGTGGCATGCTTCTCGCCCTCTGTAACCGAGCCGAGGAGTATGGCCATGCATGATTATGCCTCCCGTAATACCGAGCGAGAGCCGTGGAACAAGGGAAAACTGACCGGGGTAAAGCCACCGCTGCGACCAAAACACGTCTGGTCGATCCGGACAAAACTCCAGATTGAGCGCTCGCGACCTCGCCATGCGCAATCGGGCAATCGATAGCAAGCTTCGTGGCTGTGATGTCGTCGCCATCCGGGTCGAGGACGTCGCCGCAGGCGGATACGCATCGGATCGCGCAACGGTCCGGCAAAAGAAACCGGGCCACCTTTTGGTACGCATTTACTGCGTCGCTTCGCGATTCTGGCAAACGCCGCGGCCGGGGACAAGCCACGATCATGGCTGGCAGCCAAGATCGCGGGAGTGTTCTCTTTACCCGCCGTTGGTGTTTGGTCGTGACCGGCGGCAGGATGGGCGATGCAAGGATCCCTCGGGGAGAAGATCAACCAGGGCGGCACGGCGGACATCCACGCCTGGGCGCCAGGACAGGTCGTGAAACTGTTCAAGGAAGGTTTCTCGCCGCAGCTCGCCCAGCAAGAGGCGCGGATGACCCGGGCGGTCTTCGCCGCTGGCGCGCCGGCGCCGGAGGTGTTCGGCGAGGTGACGCTCGATGGGCGCTTCGGCATCGTGCTCGGCCGCCTCGACGGACCGACACTGCTGCAGCTCATGCGCAGCAGCGGCGTGACGTTCGCCCAGGCTGGCGCGATACTCGCGTCCCTCTCCCTGTCCGTTCACAGGATGTCGCCGCCGCCGGGGGCCTTCTATCTGCGCGGCTGGATGACCACCGCCTTTAGGCTCGCGGGCGACAGCATGCCGAAGCACATCGCCTCCGGCATCCTCGCGCTGATCGACCGCCTGCAGCACCCGGGGGACGGGCTGTGCCATGGTGACATTCATCCTGAAAACGTGATTATGACGGCGGATGGTCCGCGGCTGATCGACTGGACCTTTTCCATCCGCGCGCCTGCGGCCTTCGATCATGCACACTTTCACATCAACCTGACCGAGCTCGCCCTCGACGTCACCGACAATCCGCAGCGGCCGCTTGCGGTCCATGCGGCCGCGCAATCCGAATACGCGCGGCTGTCCGGCATGCCGGTAGCGGCGCTGAGGCAAGCGATGGAGACCTGGCTGCCGATCGCGATCGTCCGCTACTTCCTGCTGATGGGCGGGCCGACAAGCGAGCGATGGCGGCGGATGATGGAGCGCGCCGAAGCGGCCCTGCGGCCGCAGGACTGAATCCTTCATCGCGCGCGCGTGGCCGTCGATGCGGCTGCTCAGTGTCGGCTTGGGGTGATTCGCTACAGGGTTGAAGCCGCTGCAGGTCTGGCCATGTCTGCTAGGCCGCCGACTTCTTCAACAAAATCCGCCATGACCGGACTCTCGGCGTCGCGCCATGGCTCAGCTCAGATCGCAGGAATTACGGCAATCCGGTGAATAAGAATTAGAGCGGGGGCGGTTCCGGCTGCTTCGGCTTCGGACCGAAAGCCCTCGCCGTATCCCGCTGAGGGCGGTTCACTTTGGATAGAGCGAGTTGCCGTGCATACTCCTGGTCACCAGTTACCTTGTATTGCGGGCTTGTCAGTGAGGCGAGAAACGCCACCATGTCATCGATCTCCGGCTCCGTCAGCGCCAACGGCTGCTTGTCCTTGTCGAGCCAGGGGTTCGTGATTCCATCGCCCTTGTTGTAGTGATCCATTACGTCCCACAGGGTCTGCATCGACCCGTCGTGAAAATAGGGTCCGGTCACGAGAACATTTCGTAGGCCCGGCGTCTTGAACGACGCGATATCATCCTGCTTTCTCGTCACGAGGAAACGCCCGAGGACCGACATCTCGCTCGTAATCGCCGCGGTGTCGATACCCGCCACATGTCCTTGCGCCAGCTCTCGCTCAGCCTGCTGCGCCAGGGGAACTACGTGATGCCGGAGGATGCCGATGCCAACGTTGTGAAAATCGCTATCCAAGAAGAGAGCTGCGTCCGGCTGATTGTCCGTCAAAGCATGGCAGAGGTGGCAACGGGCCTTGGCGTTGAACAAATCCCAGCCGCGTTTGGCCGAGTCGCTGATGGCGTTGACGTCTCCGGCGATGAAATGGTCGAACGGGGAATCGAAGGAAGCCAGTGTCCGTTCGTACGCTGCGATAGCGCTCAACATATCCTGCTCGTTCACGTCCCGGCCGAAGGCCTGCATGAATTGAGTCTGATAGTCCTTGTCGCCGGCGATCCTGGACAGCGCATCGCCGATACTGACCGAGCCCATCTCGAACGGATTCGTGATCGGCAACGCAGCCTGCTGCTCTAGCGTATTGACCCGGCCGTCCCAGAATTGCGTCTTGTTATAGAGCGCATTCAATACGGTTGGGGCGTTACGTTGGCCGACGTGGCCATGGATACCGACTGACAGGGGCCTCCCGTCTGTGAAGGCCCGCACCGGATCGTGGCAGGTGGCGCAGGAGACCGTACCGTCGCCTGAGAGCCGAGGCTCGAAGAACAGCTTCTGACCTAATGCGACTCTGGCAGGTCTGAGCGTGGACGGCGAGATAACATACTCGGTCAAAACCGTGGGGAAGCCGACCTGAATTGATGAACGGGGCTGGGCTAACGGGCTCGGCTTGGGCAGGGGCGGTGCCCGCCCCGGCGCCAGCGCGGGCGGTGCACCTACACCGGCGTCTTTCTCTTGGGCTCGCGCAGCAACTACCGCGAAGATATACGATAGGAGCAATAGTATCACGAGGGATGTCGCGCGCATCATAAGTGGGCACCTCATAGCGGCGGCAGGAGCTCCAGCGGGCACACAAGGCGCGCAGGGCCGAAGCAGGTCAAGAAATTCGCGACGCTTAATGTGTCCCAAGTCAGGCACTGGATATCGGTAGGACTATACACACCCCATGGAGGGTCGAAAGTCATTGGCCACGACCCCGAACCGGCCTGGCCCAATGTCGCAGTTGGGTCATTCGCTACAAGGTTGAAGCAGCTGCAGGTCTGGCCATGTCCGCTAGGCCGCCGAGAGCGGAATTAAATCGAGAGCATTAATGGCGCTATGTTGACGAGTGACGACGGACCATTTTGTCCTCGTGCCCCCCGACGCATCCCGGAAATGAGTACGGCGATCCGGTCCCATCCTACTTTGCATGGGGTTGTTTTCGCGATTTTGCGTCCGGGCTCTGCTGCGGTGAAACGACGGGCCTATTCGGGCACCCCGTTCGAACCGCGGGTCTTCAGCCGACTACCCGCAGGGCGTCCTTCGAGATGCGCGTTCGGCGTTACCACGTCGCTGGCCAGCCCGAGCCGCGCCAGCAAGCGAATGGTGAAATAGGTGTTGTCGATTTCCCACCAGCGATGGCCATGGCGCGCCGAGCGCCGCCCGATAGCCATGCATATCGGCCGGAAATCGGTTCCATTGTGGCTGTTAGCCGCAGAGCCCGTTGGCCCGCTGGCCGGATTGACATTCGACCGTTCAATGGCTTAGAAACCGCTCGTCCCGGGCGGCTGGCCGCTGGCGGGATTAATCCCATTTTGCCACTTTCGGGTAGCTCAGATTCGGCCTTCAACACGGCCTTTCAACGCATCAGGATTGTCCCATGAAGGTCCGTAACTCGCTGAAATCATTGCGTGGCCGCCATCGCAACAACCGTCTGGTCCGCCGCAAGGGCCGGGTCTATGTGATCAACAAGGTCCAGCGCCGTTTCAAGGCCCGTCAGGGCTAAGCCCGTCTCGGGACAGGCCCGTTTCGGAGCCCGGCACAAAATCGTTCGGTTCACAGGTCTTTGACGTCGCGCTGCTTTGCAGCGCGATTTTGTGCGTCTAGACTTCGCAAATGGTTTTGAGATTCCCAAGCGCGCAGACCCGTCGGCTGGTTGTCATCGTTGCCGCGATGATCGCAGCCGCGCCCGTCGCGGCGTTGGCGCAGGACTCTCGCGCCGCCCCTCCGACGAAGCAGCAGAAGAAACCGCCGGAAGCGCCGAGCAAGCTGCCCAAGGTCGCTGCCGACAAGACGCGCGGACTGGACTTTCTGTTTGGCGCGCTGAAGGCGGCGCCCGATGAGGCCAGCGCCAAGCATGTCGAGGCCCGGATCTGGGCGCTGTGGCTGCAGACCCCGAGCGATACCGCTGCGTTGCTGATGATGCGCGCCAAGGCCGCGATGGACGCCAAGCAGATCGACGTCGCGCTGAAACTGCTCGATGCCGTCGTCAAGCTGCGGCCCGATTATGTCGAGGGATGGAACCGGCGCGCGACGCTTTACTACTTGAAGAACGACTATGCCCATTCGCTCGAGGATATCGAGCAGGTGCTGGTGCGCGAACCCCGTCATTTCGGCGCGCTGGCCGGGCTCGGCATGATCATGCAGGATATCGGCGACGACAAGCGTGCGCTCGATGCCTTCCGCAAGGCGCTGGCGGTCAACCCCTATCTGGAAAAAGTGCCGGAACTGGTCAAGACCCTGAGCGAGAAGGTCGAGGGCCGGGATATCTGATCGCGTGGACCCCGATGCCCGAACTGGTCCGCTCGACGATCCACGAAGGCCGAAGCAGGAATCGCCGGGCAATGACCGTCGTGCTGAACGCTAATGCAGAACGTTGTTGCCGCGCTCGTTCAGCCCGTCACGCGCCACCGCCGCATAAAGCTGCTGGATTTCGGCCTCGAGATGCTCGTTGACGAGCAGCAGGGCTTTTAGCGCGCCTCGGACATCGCCATTGCAGGTCGCCACGATCTGGTCGATGGCGGCTTCGTTTAGGTCGGAAATCATTACAAATCCTCCGATGGTTCAGCGGGTTGAACTTGAATGCCTGCCCTCTGTTCCTGTGGATCATGGGGACAGGCCGGTCGCCGAACAGTCTCGATTAGAGACGCCGCCTCGTGGCAAAAGTGCTAACGTGACTGTATAAAATGGCCGATGACGCTCGTGTGACCCCGATATCCACAGGCATCCCGTGCTGTGGAAAACTTCCTCGATCGACCGCGAAGCCCCGCACCTTTCAAGGCCGTAACACGCAGGTGCAGCAGATCATCCGGATATTCTCAATGGTGTCAGTCCTTGTCGTGGTGACGCTCGCGGTGCTGGCGCTGGTCACGCAAGCGGGCGTTATTGTTCTGCAGCGCACCTATCCCGCGAAAGGCAAGGCGATCGAGGTCGCCGGCGGAACCCTCCACATCGTCGACATCGGACCGCGCGACGGCGCGGGCCCGCCGATCGTGATGATCCATGGCGCCAGTTCCAACCTCGAAGTGATGCGGCAACCGCTCGGCGACATGCTCGCGGCAAATCACCGGGTGATCCTGCTCGACCGGCCCGGTCATGGCTGGAGCACGCGCGCGAGCGCAGCGGATTCGACGCCGGCCATTCAAGGCAGGATGATCGATGAGGCGCTCGAAAAGCTTGGCATCACTCAGGCGATCTTCGTGGTGCATTCCTGGAGCGGTGCGCTGGGCACCCTGATGGCGCTCGACTATCCCTCCCGCGTCGCGGGCCTGGTGATGCTGGCGCCGGTGGCCTATCCATGGCCGGGCGGCGTCGGCCGCTACAACAAGCTGATCGCTGCTCCCGTGATCGGCCCGCTATTGGCCTATACGATCACGCTGCCGCTTGGCTTCTTCCTGGCCGAACCCGGCGCCCGCGGCGTGTTCCTGCCGCAACTCATGCCGGATGGTTTTGTCAGCGATACTGCAACGCCATTGCTGCTGCGTCCGCGCGAATTCATCGCCAATGCGCGCGATCTGGTGACGCTGAAGCAAGCGGTGAGGGAACAGGCGCCGCGTTACGCCGATATCAAGGCGCCGGTGGTGGTCATCGCGGGCGAGGCCGACAAAACCGTGTCGACGAACATCCATTCGCGGCCGTTCGTGAACGCCGTGGCGAATGCGACGCTGACCGTGCTGCCCGGTGTCGGTCACATGGTGCAGAACGCTGTACCCGAACTCGTGGTTCGCGAGATCGACGCCATGTTGGGCAGGATCGCGCCCGGCGCGGAGGCTGCGGCAAACTAGGGACCGTTCGCGCGGGCCCGCATCAGGAGCGAATGCGTGCGATGGTGCCGGCAACGATTTGCATCACCACACCGAAAACCCATCCCGTCATTATCAATACGGTCCAGACGATGTGGGGTTCGGCACGAAACACGATGACGCTGACCGACACAAAGGCGGTCAACGCCGCGAGAAATGTCCCGACGGCGCTGAGAAATTCCGCAGCATCAATCTGGCCCCCGGGCTTGCCTTCCGAGTGCTCATCATTTGGTTCGTGGAAGGCGAGAGAGGGAGTATCGATTCCCAGATAAAACCCGATGGCGCCACCCATCATCATGATGACGATGAAGCCCTGGGACGTGAGCGCGCCGATGGTGGACCCCACATGGGCGGCCACGAACAATCCGCTTGCCGCTCCGGCCATCGCCAGCCCAGTGCGTTCCAACACATGGGCAAATCTTCTGACGCGAGATCGCATCGGCGTACCCCCGGAGCGGGAAGATGGCAGGTTAGGCTATTTTCCTGCCGTGCGGAAGGTATTGGCGGCGCTGATTTACTTCGTCTTCCCGTCCTTGTCGTATTGCGAGAGAAACGCCCACAGGTCGTTGGCCTCTTTCTCGTTCTTGATGCCGGCGAACGCCATCTTGGTGCCGGGAATTTTGGCCTTGGGATCCTTGATGTATTCGAGGAATTGTTCCTTGTTCCAGGTAATGCCGGAATTCTTGTTGGCGTCCGAATAAGCGTAGCCCTGGGCGGTACCGGATTTGCGGCCATCGATCCCGTTGAGCTCCGGGCCGACCTTGTTCTTGGCGCCTTCGCCGATCGAGTGACAGGCCAGGCATTTGTTGAACGACGTCTTGCCGACCGCCGCGTCCTGCGCGAGCGCTTCGGATGCGACGGTCGCCGATGCAATGACGGCCAGCGCGGTCAGGGTCAGTTTTTTCATGGGGGACTCTTTGTCGTTTTCGAGGAGCGATTGCGGAGGGCTAACGCTGCCGTTGTTGCACGGCGCGCGCGAGATGGACAAGCCGGGAAACGCTTCCGGGTTGCATCGGTCCGATCCGCGTTTGCGGCTTCCGGGCTGGTCTATCCAAAGCGGCCCAGACGTGCTTGATTCACCGTCACAAATCGACATATGCCGCTGCGCGGGAGGACGTTACATGGCAATTATGATGCCCGCATCGGACCAGGCGGTCCTGGCACGTCGCGACGCAATTGTGGCGGCCCTGCGCGCGATCGTGCCCGGCGAGGGCGTGATCGATACGCCAGCCGAAATGCTGCCCTACGAGTCCGACGGCCTGATGGCATATCGCCAGCCGCCGATGGTCGTGGTGCTGCCCGACACCACCGAACAGGTCTCGAAGGTGCTGAAATATTGCTTCGAGCAGGGCATCAAGGTGGTGCCGCGCGGCTCCGGGACCTCGCTGTCCGGCGGTGCGCTGCCGCTGGCCGACGGCGTGCTGCTGGGCCTCGGCAAATTCAAGCGCATCCGCGAGATCGATTTCGACAACCGCGTCGTGGTCACCGAGCCCGGCGTCACCAATCTGGCCATCAGCCAAGCGGTGGCGCATGCCGGCTTCTATTATGCGCCGGATCCCTCGTCGCAGATCGCCTGCTCGATCGGCGGCAATGTCGCGGAGAATTCCGGCGGCGTGCATTGCCTGAAATACGGCATGACCACCAACAACGTGCTCGGCTGCGAGATGGTGCTGATATCGGGCGAGATCATCAGGGTCGGCGGCAAGTCCGCCGAAGCCGGCGGTTACGACCTGATGGGTATCATCACGGGCTCCGAAGGCCTGCTCGGCGTCATCACCGAAGTTACGGTGCGGATCCTGCAGAAGCCGGAAACCGCCCGCGCGCTGATGGTCGGCTTCGCGCAGGTCGAGGCTGCCGGCCAATGCGTAGCCGAAATCATCGGCGCCGGCATCATTCCGGGCGGCATGGAGATGATGGACAAGCCGGCGATCCACGCTGCGGAGGCCTTTGTCCATGCCGGCTATCCGCTCGACGTCGAGGCGCTGTTGATCATCGAACTCGATGGCCCTGGCGTCGAGGTCGACGAACTGATCAAGCGCGTCGAGGCGATCGCGCAAGGCTGCGGCTCGACCACATGCCAGATCTCCAATTCGGAAATGGAGCGCAATCTGTTCTGGGCCGGGCGCAAGGCGGCATTTCCGGCGGTGGGACGGATTTCCCCGGATTATCTCTGCATGGACGGCACCATCCCGCGCGGTGCGCTGCCCGAAGCGCTGGCGCGCATCCGCGGTCTCTCGGAGAAGTATGGCCTGCGCGTCGCCAATGTGTTTCACGCCGGCGACGGCAATCTGCATCCGCTGATCCTCTACGATGCCAACCAGCCCGGCGAGATGGAGCGGGCCGAAGCCTTCGGCGCCGACATCCTGCGCTGTTGCGTCGAACTCGGCGGCGTGCTGACCGGCGAACATGGCGTCGGCATCGAGAAGCGCGACCTGATGCCGGAGATGTTCAGCGAGATCGATCTCAACCAGCAGCAGCGGTTGAAATGCGCCTTTGACGCGCAGGGCCTGCTCAATCCCGGCAAGGTGTTTCCGACCCTGCATCGCTGTGCCGAACTCGGCCGCGTGCACGTCCATGGCGGCAAGCTGGCGTTTCCCGAACTGCCGCGGTTCTAAGCCGGAGCTCGAACCGCGGCCTGTTCGGCGGGAGCCGTTACAACAGCGCGTACTGCTTGCGTTCCCGGTTGGCGAGAAGCGGCAGCGCCTGGCCGGCGATGTAGGTCTTGAAGTGCGCGCTCTCCTGATGCGCCTTGAAGGCCGCCTCGTCGCGGAACAGTTCGTAGAACAGGAACTGCATCGGATTGTCCGTCGACCTCGAAATCAGGAACAGTTTTGTCCCCGGCTCGCGTTGCGCCTCGGGCAGGAAACGCGACAGGATGTCGGCGATCCTGTCGGCCTGTCCCTCTTTGGCCTCCCATTGCGCGACAACCAGCAATCCGCCGTCAACGGCGTCTCTCACGGTTCTATCTTCCATTGCATAGTGACTCATGTGTTTGCTCCTCGGTTTGGCGGTCGCATGCCATACGCTTCACTACATCCGTTTCGGACGTGGATAGTTCGATGAAGGACGAAGGATGATTGGAATAGCTTCGATTCCGTTCGAAGGGCCAATTGAGGGAGCGGGGAGCGTCGAGCCGGTCGATGGCGCGTCGAAGCAAAAGGGGGCGCTTTGCGCTCGTCATTCCCGCCCTTGTGTCCGGCATCGATGCCTTTAGAAGAGACGGCGGGAGCGACCAAGTGGAAGGCAAGGCGGTAAGGCGTGGATACCCCCAGAGTTCGTGATGCCAGGGATGTCGAGCAGGCGGTGCGCGCGGCGCTCGCCAGCGAGCAGCCGCTGGAGATCGTCGGTCATGGCTCCAAGCGGCAGGTCGGCCAGCCGATGGCGACCAATGCGCTGCTGGATTTGTCCGATCTCAATGCCGTGACGGCGTATGAACCGAACGAACTGATTATCACGGTGCAGGCAGGTGCGCCGCTTGCCGACGTCAAGTCGCTGATCGATTCCAAGAATCAGCAATTCGCATTCGAGCCGGTCAACACTTCGGCGCTGCTGGGCACGCCGGATATCGGCACCATCGGCGGCATGATCGGGGTCGGCCTGGCAGGGCCGCGCCGTATCAAGGCCGGCGGGGCGCGCGACCACCTGCTTGGCGCGCATGCGGTGTCGGGCTTCGGCGACAGTTTCAAGGCCGGCGGCCGGGTGGTGAAGAACGTCACCGGTTACGATCTCTGCAAGCTGCTGGCGGGGTCGTGGGGCACGCTCGCGGTGATGACGGAAGTGACCTTGAAGGTGATGCCGAGGCCCGAGAGCGAACGCACGCTGGTACTGTGCGGGCTCGACGACGTCACTGCGAACCGGGCGATGACGGCGGCGCTGGGCTCACCCTTCGATGTGTCGGGCGCGGCGCATGTGCCGAACCCGGCGCTTCGAGCGGCAGCCGGCGGCCTGGCAGATATCGGATCGCCGCAGCAAGCGATCACGCTGCTGCGGCTGGAAGGGATCACCGCATCGGCGGTTCACCGTGCCACGGCACTCGCCAAGGTTCTGGCGCCGTTCGGAGCGGCGGATATTCTGGAAGATGCGGCTTCGGCGGCGGCCTGGAGTTCCATTCGCGATGTCGGCCCGTTCGCGGCCAATGGCGCGCTCGGTGCGTGGCCGGTGTGGCGCATCGTCTGCCCGCCGGCCTCGGGCGGGGCACTCGGTCAGGTGCTGGCGCGCGACACCGGCGGCGACGTGATCTACGACTGGGGCGGCGGCCTGATCTGGGTGGCTCTGCCTCCCCAACCGGATGCCCAGGCCGCACTGGTGCGGCAGCGGGTCGACGCGGCCGGAGGCCACGCCACATTGATACGCGCCGCCGAGCAAATACGACGCGACGTCGATGTGTTCCATCCCCAGCAAGGTCTCGCGGATTTAAGCGAGCGTGTCCGCCACAGCTTCGATCCGAAGCGCATTCTCAATCGCGGCCGGATGGTCAGGGGATTCGCTCCATGAAGACCGAATTCACCCTTGCGCAACTCGCCGATCCCGACATCGCGGAAGCCGACAAGATTCTGCGCGCCTGCGTGCATTGCGGATTCTGCACCGCGACCTGCCCGACCTACGTTCTGCTCGGCGACGAACTCGATAGCCCGCGCGGCAGGATCTATCTGATCAAGGAGATGCTGGAAAAGGATCGCCCGCCGACGCAGGAGGTGGTCAAGCACATCGACCGCTGTCTTTCCTGCCTCGCCTGCATGACCACCTGTCCCTCCGGGGTGAACTACATGCACCTGGTCGACCAGGCCCGGGTCAGGATCGAACGGGATTATCGAAGGCCGCTGGCGGAACGGGCCTTGCGCGCGATCCTCGCCTTTGTGTTGCCGCGGCCCGGATTGTTTCGCTTGAGCATGCTGCTGGCGCGGCTCGGCCGGCCGTTTGCGGCGTTGCTGCCGGCTGCGGCGCCATCGACATCGCCGACTCTGCTCGGGCGAATCAGGGCAATGCTGGCATTGGCGCCGGCCAGCCTGCCGAAACCCGGCCCGGCTGCGGGCAGCGTCTTTCGCCCCGCCGGCGCCAGGCGCGGGCGGGTCGCGCTGTTGCAGGGCTGTGCCCAGCAGGTACTGGCGCCGCGCATCAACCAGGCCGCCATCAACCTTCTGACGCGCCATGGCATCGAGGTCGTGCTGGTCCAGGACGAGCAATGTTGCGGCGCGCTGACGCATCATCTCGGACGCGACGGTGACGCGTTGGCGCGCGCGCGCGCCAACATTTCCGTCTGGCTCAAGGAGGCCGAGCGCGACGGCCTCGACGCCATCCTGGTGACGACATCGGGCTGTGGCACCGTGATCAAGGACTATGGGTTCATGCTGCGCGAGGACCGCGATTTCGCCGCTCCCGCGGCCCGGGTTTCGGCGCTGGCAAAGGACATCACCGAGTATGTCAGCGGCATCGACTTGCAGCCGCCGCAGCAGCATGGCGACATCACGATCGCCTATCACTCTGCCTGTTCGCTGCAGCACGGACAGAAAATCACACAAGCTCCGAAAGAATTGCTTTCCAAGAACGGATTCGTGGTGAAAGATGTACCCGAGAGCCATTTGTGTTGCGGTTCGGCGGGGACCTACAACATTCTCCAGCCTGACATTGCGAGCAGATTGCGCGATCGAAAGGTCGCCAATATTGCGGCGGTGAAGCCGGACATGATCGCTGCGGGCAATATCGGGTGCATGGTACAGATTGCCGGCGGCACATCAGTTCCTGTGGTGCACACGATTGAGCTTCTCGATTGGGCGACAGGAGGTCCAAAGCCTGGATTGAAAGGCCCGGGATTGAATTGATCGATTGGCCCCGCATGCAGGCGGACTACTCGCAACGCTCGATAGACATGGATCGGCGGCAACAGGAGGACCATGATGGCTAAAGGGAAAAAGAGCAAAAAAGACAAGAAGAATAAAAAGAGCAAGAAAAAGCTTCTGATGGCGAAGAAGAAAACCGCGAAGAAATCGTCGAAGAAGTCCGCCAAGACGTCCGCGAAAAAAGCCAAGAAGTCGGCGAGGAAGAAGGCTGCCAAGAAGTCAAAGGCGGCAGCACCGAAAAAATCGGCCAAGAAAGCCACGGCAAAGAAAGCCGCCAGCAAGAAAGCCGCTGCCAAGAAAACCACCGCCAAGAAGACATCCGCGAAAAAGAAAGCGGTTGCCAGGTCTGCTGCGCCGAAACCTGCGGCCCCCAAGCCCGCACCACCGCCGATGGCCGAGCCGGAGACGGCTCCGGCGCCGAGTTGGGCTTCGCCCGCGGCCCCAAGTCCCGCCCCTTCATGGGGCGCCGGCGATTCGCCGTCGGGCGGAGACGACCACTAGTCAGTCTGGCGCAGACGATCGTCAAAGGCCAAAGCTTCGAGGCCGCAGCGGCTCCCCACTGCGGCCTCGAACTTTGTTCGGTTGGCATTTCGCCCAAGGACTGGAATCGGCAATCCGCCGGGGATGCCGGACGACGCCGCTGATTCGTCGGCAGTCGTCCGAGCCGTGGAATTCTCCGCCGAACTGTGTCTTTCCAGGTTCCGACTGTTGCTCAACCAGTACGAGAAACCGCCAAAATTGTTGTCAGAATGCAACACCCGCCGACAACATTCCCTGGAATCGCTATAACGCCTAAAAAGTCGGCAGTTGCTTCGATTTTTTGCTTCACCCGGCGGATGGCGCGTTCCAGATTGCAATTAAGTTTACGGCATTTGGTTGCAGTCGGTTATCGCTTGCCCTGGGGGGCGCCGGAACGGGACTGTTTTTAAGGTGATGGGGATCGTCATGAAGAAACTGGCTTTGTTGGCAACGGCGCTGACAATGATATCGGGTTCGGCTCTCGCTGCGGATATGCGGGTGAAGGCCGTCAAGGCACCACCGCCTCCGGCGTTCGATCCCTGGGATATCGCTTTCGGCGCGTCGATCACGAACGACTACATCTTCCGCGGCATCACCCAATCCAACCACAAGCCGTCGGTCGGCGCTTATTTCGAGCCGCGTTACAACGTCAACCCTAATCTGCAACTCTACGTCGGCGCCGCCGCAGCGAGCATTTCCTTCCCGAACCGGGCCGCGGCTGAAGTCGACATCTACGGTGGTATCCGTCCGACGGTCGGCATCTTCGCCTTCGACTTCGGTGTCTGGGGTTACCTGTATCCGGGCGGGAGCTGCTTCAATGCGGCTGCGCTCCCCGGCTCGGGCATCCCGGGTTCGGATGCGAACTGCGCGGTCAGCCCGTTCGGCAATTCCGATCCGATCACCGGCGGCCTTCCGATCAACGGCAACTTCGCCAAGAAGAGCGCGAGCTTCTTTGAAGGCTATGCCAAGGTCAACATCGCCATCAACGATCAGTTCACGATCGGCGCGACCGAGTACTACTCGCCGAACTTCCTGAATCTCGGCGCCTGGGGCAACTACGCGTCGATCACCGGCAAGTGGACCGCGCCGAGCACCGCGTTCGGAACCAGCGGCCTCGGCATGTACATCTCCGGCGAGTTTGGCCGCCAGTGGCTCGGAACCTCTGACGCCTTCTACGGTACGACCATCGCGAGCCCGTTCGGCGGTGGACCGTTTCCGGGCGGCATTCCCGAGCCGAGCTACAACACCTGGAATATCGGCATCGGCTTCACCTACAAGGTCTTCACGCTGGATCTGCGCTACTCCGACACCGACCTGTCGAAGGGTGATTGCAACGCCTTCACCAGCGACTACACCGCCAGGTTCGACGGCAGCTTCACGCCGATCAATCCGGGTGGCTTCAGCTCCAACTGGTGCGGCGCGGCGGGTATCGCCAAGCTCTCGGCCGATCTGACCGCGATCACCAACCTGAAGTAAGCTACTCGTTCGAGATCAAGGGGGCGGCAGAGCGATCTGCCGCCCCCTTTTCGTTGTGGTGATCCGGCATGAGACGGGATTGGCAGCAGAGGGCGGTCGATGCGATCCGCCGCAACGACCACCACAACGTGCTGGCTGGCGCCGTCGCGGGCGTCGGGGCCGCCATCGCCATCGCCATCGCGCCATGGAATGGTTGTCGCTCGCGTCGCACTACCCGCTGGTCATCATCCCGTTTGCGACCTCGATCGTGCTCGTGATCGGATCGCCCGAAGTGGAGCCGGCGCAGCCGCGCGCGCTGATCGGAGAGCATGTCGTGGCGACCCTGGTCGGACTCGCGGTATTACACTTGACCGGGCCGTCCGCGTGGGCAGCGGCCGCGGCAGTCGGGCTGGCCATTGTAGCCATGTATGCGACCGGAACGTTTCATCCGCCGGCAGGGTGCGTGTTTCGCGGGATCGTGAGCACCGATTTCAGATGATCGTGAGCAGGGATTTCGCGGGATCGTGAGCAAGGATTTCAGGCGATCGTGAGCAGCG
>LNAP01003388.1_pt1 | contig 15250 bp, 12 predicted proteins | sample 602601 | NCBI WGS metagenome assembly LNAP01 (sample SAMN02440304, study PRJNA202911) | soil metagenome | biome: Subtropical and temperate rainforests or woodlands; isolation source: soil samples (1 kg each in a 20% v/v slurry with milli Q water) were... ...
GCGGCCCACACCGCGGGCAGATGGCACGCAGGAAGCCCGGACTAATAAGATGGCATTGAAATCCCCCGCGTTTCGTAAAAAATTTCCGTTGTTGGTTACTGGCAGTCTGCTGGCCCTGCAACCCCTAGCCACTTCGTTCGTGGTCGCCGCAGAACAGTATGACTGCTCAGTCTCTGCTTCGGGCGGCTGGGACTGCGCGCCGAAAACCAGCGCCGCTCAACTGCCTCCGCGCCCTGTGCATGACGCGAGTGCGGTCAGTTCGAGCACCGCTACATCGGCCGAAGGCGGCGAAACCAGCGAAGACACCGGCGCCAAGCCGATGCTGGTTACCGAATCCAAGGGCCGCGGCCTGAAGTCCCGCAGCGAAGACTACAGTCACCTCGACTGGGTTCCGCGCGAGAAGTTGACCGCCGCCCAGTTGGCCGAGACCGGCCCTTACTGCGCTGGTGCTTATATCGAACCGATTCGTCCTGGCATGAATGACAAGACGAATAAAAGTGACGCCCCGACCTTTATCGGCGCCAAGGCTTCGCGTTATCAGCAGGAGCAGCAGATCGCTACCCTGGCCGGTGACGTGGTCATGCGCCAGGGCAGCATGCAGGTCGAGGCCGACGAGGCCAACCTGTACCAGGCCGAGAATCGTGGCGAGCTGAACGGCAACGTCCGCCTGCGCGACAACGGCGCCCTGCTGGTCGGCGATCATGCCGATGTACAGCTGGACACCGGCGAGGCCAAGGTCGACAACGCCGAATACGTGATGCACAAATCGCGCATCCGCGGTAACGCGCTGTACGCCAAGCGTGCCGAGAACGCGATCATCCGTCTCAAGGATGGTACGTACACCACGTGCGAACCAAGCAGCAACGCCTGGCAGCTCAAGGGCAACAACATCACCCTGAACCCGGCGACTGGCTTTGGCACTGCGACCAACGTGACGTTACGCGTCAAGGACATTCCAGTCCTGTACACGCCGTACATCTATTTCCCGATCGACGACCGTCGCCAGTCCGGCTTCCTGCCGCCGACCATCGGTAGCGGCAGCGATACCGGCTTCATGCTGGTTACCCCGTACTACTTCAACCTGGCGCCGAACTACGACGCCACGTTGTACCCGCGCTACATGAGCAAGCGCGGCCTGTTGATGGAAGGCGAATTCCGCTACCTGACCAAGTCCAGCGAAGGTCAGTTCGGCGCGGCATACCTCAACGACGAAAACGACGACCGCAAGCTGCAGTCGGACTACGAAAAAACCCGCTACATGTACAACTGGCAGCACAAGGGCGGGCTCGATTCGCGTCTGATGACCGAGGTCGACTACACCAAGATCAGCGACCCGTACTACTTCCAGGATCTGCAAACCGACCAGATCGGTGTGGAAAGTCGTGATTACATCAACCAGCAGGGTGCAGTGACCTACCGCGGCGATACCTATACCGCGCGCCTCAATGCCCAGGCTTATGAACTGGCCACAGTTTCCAACATCACGCCTTACAACCGTCTGCCGCAAATCACCTTGAATGGTTTCTTGCCGCAGCATCCGGGTGGGCTGGACTTTAAATATGAAACCGAAATCGTTCGGTTTGATCGTGACCTGCAGAACGGCACGTTCTTTGATGAAAATGGTGTCGGCGCACCGAGACTCGACCGCAACGTTCAAGGTCTGGCACGTGCCAATGGCAACCGTCTGAATCTTGCACCGTCTGTAAGCCTCCCTCTTAACTGGACCTATGGCTTCCTGAAGCCGTCCCTCAAGTATCAGTACACCCAGTACGATCTGGATCTGGACAGTATCGGCAAGAGCCAGGTCGCTGCACAAACCGCAGAACAAGATCGCTTGAATGGCACTTACAGCAGCAACCAGAACCGTGGCGTGCCTATCGCCAGCATCGACAGTGGCTTGTACTTCGACCGCAACACCCAATGGTTCGGCAAGAACTACCGTCAGACCCTGGAACCACGCCTCTACTATCTCTATGTACCGGAGAAAGACCAGAGCGATATCCCGGTATTCGATACCAGCGAGTCTACTTTCAACTACTCGTCGCTGTTCCGTGATAACCGTTTCACCGGCTCCGACCGTGTAGGCGACGAGAACAAACTCTCTCTCGGCGTCACCAACCGCTGGATCGAAGAAAACGGCTTTGAACGTCAACGCATCAGCATCGGCCAGGCCTTGTACTTCAAGGACCGCGAAGTCCAGTTGCCGGGTATCGATGCGAAGACCCGCGATGACGCACACTCCAATGTTTCGCCTTACGCACTGGAATACGAGTACCGCTGGAACCGCGACTGGCGTACCACTGCCGACTACAACTGGGATCCGGACAGCCACAGCCCGCGCTCCGGCAGTGCAATGTTCCACTACCAGCCGGAAGACAACCCGAACAAGGTCATCAACGCCGGTTATCGTTATCGCAACGACCTGGTTCGTTATGACCAGTCCACGGGTAAATGGTCGGTGGGTGGCGGTGACTACGGCACCCCAGGCACTCCTGGCTACGTGAAGGACTATTACAAGATCAAGCAGCACGACTTCTCGGTGATCTGGCCGATCGTGCCGCAATGGAACCTGATCAGCCGCTGGCAGTACGACTACAACCGCAACCGTACCCTCGATGCCTTCGGTGGTTTCGAATACGACAACTGCTGCTGGAAACTGCGCCTGATCAACCGTTACTGGGTCAAGTATGACGAATTCAGTCAAGACGCCCCGCAGAACGAGAAAGGCGACCATGGCATCTTCCTCCAAATCGTCCTGAAAGGACTCGGCGGCCTGACCGGCGCCAAGGTAGAGAGCTTCCTCGACAAAGGCATTCAAGGTTACCGTGAACGTGAAGACCAAGCTTTCTGATTGTCTGCGCCCGCTGATGCTGGGCGCGTTGTTCCTGGGTACCGCGGCGAGCGCCGCGGTACAACCCATCGACAAAGTGGTGGCCATCGTCGATAACGACGTGGTCATGCAGAGCCAGCTGGACCAACGGGTTCACGAAGTTCAGCAAACCATCGCCAAGCGCGGCGGCGGCATGCCTCCCGCCGATGTTCTGAACCAGCAGGTACTGGAACGCCTGATCGTCGAAAACCTGCAACTGCAGATCGGCGAACGCTCCGGCATCCGCATTACCGATGAAGAGCTGAACCAGGCCGTCGGCACCATCGCCCAACGCAACAACATGACCCCCGATCAGTTCCGTGCCGCCCTGGCTCGTGATGGCCTGTCCTATCAGGACGCCCGTGAACAGATCCGCCGCGAGATGATCATCAGCCGTGTGCGCCAGCGCCGTGTTGCCGAACGCATTCAGGTCTCCGAGCAGGAAGTGAAGAACTTCCTCGCCTCCGACCTGGGCAAGATGCAGCTGTCCGAAGAGCTGCACCTGGCCAATATCCTGATTCCAACCCCGGAAAGCGCCAACTCCGAAGCGATTCAGAGCGCCGCGCGCCAGGCCATGGACATCTATCAGCAGCTCAAGCAAGGCGCCGACTTCGCTCAACTGGCCATCGCCCGCTCGGGTAGCGACAACGCCCTGGAAGGCGGCGACATGGGCTGGCGTAAAGCCGCTCAACTGCCCCCTCCGTTCGACCGCGAACTGAGCGCCATGGCAGTGGGCGATATCACCCAGCCAGCCCGCACTCCAGGCGGTTTCATCATCCTGAAGCTGTTGGAAAAACGCGGCGGCGGCAATCAGATGCGTGACGAAGTGCATGTCCGTCACATCCTGATCAAGCCAAGTGAGATTCGCAGCGAAGAAGAAACCAAGCGCCTGGCCCAGAAGCTCTACGAGCGCATCGAAGCCGGCGAAGACTTTGCCGAACTGGCGAAAAGCTACTCGGAAGATCCGGGTTCCGCCCTCAACGGTGGCGACCTCAACTGGATCGACCCGAACGCCCTGGTGCCCGAGTTCCGCGACGTGATGGCCAAGACCCCGCAAGGGCAACTGTCCAAGCCGTTCCAGAGCCCCTACGGCTGGCACGTATTGGAAGTCCTTGGCCGCCGCGCCACCGACAGCACCACCCAGGCTCGCGAACAACAAGCCATGACTGTGCTGCGTAACCGCAAATACGACGAAGAGCTGCAAACCTGGCTGCGCCAGATTCGCGACGAAGCCTACGTCGAGATCAAACTTCCTGGCGCTGACCAGGCGGCACAGTGAAACCCAAGCGTTTCGCGCTCACCCCCGGCGAGCCAGCCGGTATAGGTCCCGACCTGTGCCTGTTGCTCGCCTCGCAAGAACAGCCACACCCCCTGATCGCCATCACCAGCCGCGACCTGCTTACCGAGCGGGCCGCGCAGCTGGGTGTGGCCGTCAGCCTGATTGCGGTCGGCCCCGACAATTGGCCTAACCAGCCGGCCGCCGCCGGTAGCCTCTATGTCTGGGATACCCCGCTGTCGGCCAAGGTCGTCGCTGGTCAGCTGGACAAGGCCAACGCCGCATTCGTCCTGGAAACCCTGACCCGGGCCGGCCAAGGCTGTCTGGACGGGCATTTCGACGGCATGATTACCGCCCCGGTGCACAAGGGGGTGATCAACGAATCCGGTATCGCCTTTTCCGGTCATACCGAGTTTCTCGCCGACCTGACGCATACCGAACAAGTGGTAATGATGCTGGCCACCCATGGCCTGCGCGTGGCACTGGTGACCACTCACCTGCCCCTGCGGGACATTGCCGACGCCATTACTCCGGAGCGCCTGGAGCGGGTTACACGCATTCTGCATGCAGACCTGCGCAACAAATTCGGCATCGCCCAGCCACGTATCCTGGTCTGCGGGCTCAACCCGCATGCCGGCGAAGGCGGACACCTGGGCCATGAAGAAATCGATATCATCGAACCCACCCTGGAGCGTCTGCGCATCGAAGGCATGGACCTTCGCGGCCCCCTGCCCGCCGACACTCTGTTTACCCCCAAATATCTGGAGCACTGCGACGCAGTGCTGGCGATGTACCATGACCAAGGGCTGCCTGTGCTGAAATACAAAGGCTTCGGCGCCGCGGTCAACGTGACGCTGGGCCTGCCGATCATCCGTACCTCGGTCGACCACGGCACTGCCCTGGATCTGGCCGGCAGCGGCAAGATCGATACCGGCAGCCTGAAAGTCGCCCTGGAAACCGCCTATCAGATGGCCGAGACCCGTTTATGACCGAGCAATACCAGCACCGGGCGCGCAAGCGCTTCGGCCAGAACTTCCTGCATGACGCCGGCGTGATCGACCGCATCCTGCGCTCCATCAATGCCAAGTCCGGCGACCGCATCCTGGAAATCGGCCCGGGCCAGGGCGCCCTGACCGAAGGCCTGCTCAACAGCGGCGCCCAGCTGGACGTGGTCGAGCTGGACAAGGACCTGGTGCCGATCCTCAACCAGCAGTTCGCCGGCCGGGACAATTTCAGCCTGCACCAGGGCGACGCCCTGAAGTTCGACTTCAACAGCCTGAATGCCGAACCCGGCAGCCTGCGCGTGGTCGGCAACCTGCCCTACAACATCTCCACCCCGCTGATCTTTCACCTGCTGCAAAACGCCAGCCTGATCCGCGACATGCACTTCATGCTGCAGAAAGAAGTGGTAGAGCGCCTCGCCGCAGGCCCGGGCGGTGGTGACTGGGGCCGCCTGTCGATCATGGTCCAGTACCACTGCCGCGTGGAGCATCTGTTCAACGTCGGCCCTGGCGCATTCAATCCGCCACCGAAAGTCGACTCGGCGATCGTCCGCCTGGTGCCACATGCGGTACTGCCGCACCCGGCCAAGGATCATCGCCTGCTGGAGCGCATCGTCCGCGAAGCCTTCAACCAGCGCCGCAAGACCCTGCGCAATACCCTCAAGGCCCTGCTTTCCAGCGCCGAGATCGAAGCCGCCGGTGTCGATGGCAGCCTGCGTCCGGAGCAACTGGACCTGGCAGCCTTCGTTCGCCTGGCCGACAAGCTCGGCGAACAGGCCGCGGACACTGCCAGCGCCAGCTGACACGCCACCAGCGTTATCGGGTAAGACGCCAGGCGCCATGTCTGGTTTACTACCCGATACTTGGCCTAGACTGACCTCCATCAGTTTTATCCCGCGTCCCGCTTCGTTTTAAGGCCCCTTGCATGTCCGATCCTCGCTATCAGATCGACGTCAGCGTCGTCACCCGCTTTCTCGCAGAACAGTCGCAACCCGAGCAGAACCGCTTTGCCTTCGCCTACACCATCACCGTACAGAACAATGGCCTGCTGCCCGCCAAATTGCTCTCCCGGCACTGGGTGATCACCGATGGCGACGGGCACGTCGAAGAAGTCCGCGGTGCCGGCGTCGTCGGCCAGCAGCCGCTGATCGCCGCAGGAAAAAGCCACACCTACAGCAGTGGTACGGTCATGACCACGCGCGTCGGCAATATGCAGGGCAGCTATCAGATGCTCGCCGAAGACGGCAAACACTTCGACGCCATCATCGCCCCCTTCCGCCTGGCGGTGCCCGGAGCCCTGCACTGATGACCACTTATGCCGTCGGTGACCTGCAAGGCTGCCTGGGGCCGTTGCAGTGCCTGCTTGAAAAGGTCGCTTTCGACCCGGCCAAGGATCGCCTGTGGCTGGTTGGCGATCTGGTCAACCGCGGCCCACAGTCGCTGGAAACCCTGCGCTTTCTTTATGCCATGCGCGATTCCCTGGTGTGCGTGCTGGGCAATCACGACCTGCACCTGCTGGCCGTCTGGCGCAATATCGAGCGCCTGAAGAAAGCCGATACCCTGAGCGAGATCCTCAACGCCCCGGATTGCGAGGAATTGCTCCAGTGGCTGCGCCAGCAAAAGCTGATGCACTATGACGAACAGCGCAACGTCGCCCTGGTACACGCGGGGATACCGCCGCAGTGGTCGCTGAAAAAGGCCCTCAAGTACGCCACCGAAGTCGAAGAGGCATTGCGTGACGACAACCGCTTCGAGCCCTATCTGGACGGTATGTACGGCAACGATCCGATAAAATGGGACAGCGAACTCAAAGGCGTGACCCGCCTGCGGGTGATCACCAACTATTTCACTCGCATGCGTTTCTGCACCAGCGATGGCAAGCTCGACCTCAAGGGCAAGGAAGGGCCGGACACCGCTCCACCGGGTTACGCCCCATGGTTCGAGCACAAGGAACGCAAGACCCGGGACGTGAAAATCATCTTCGGTCACTGGGCCGCCCTTGAAGGCAACTGCAACCAGCCCGGCGTCGTCGCCCTGGACACTGGCTGCGTCTGGGGCGGCGCCCTGACCCTGCTGAACGTCGACACCGGCCAACGCCTCGAATGTGAGTGCGACGCCCACAGCCACATCAAGCCCCAGGCCAATCAACCTTCCCCTGAACCCATGCCAATCACCGCCAAGCGCTAGACGGCGCTTGCCACCAGGACCAGGAGCCCGCCATGAGCGAATTCAAACGCATCCCCCCAGAACAGGCCCAGGCACTGCGCGAGCAAGGCGCCGTGGTGGTCGACATCCGCGATCCGCAGACCTTTGCCTTGAACCACATCAGCGGCTCCCTGCATCTGGACAACCACTCCATCTCCGACTTCATCCGCAATGCCGATCTCGACGCCCCGCTGGTGGTCGTCTGCTATCACGGCAACTCCAGCCAAAGCGCGGCGGCCTACCTGATCAGCCAGGGATTCTCCGACGTCTACAGCCTGGACGGTGGTTTCGAACTGTGGCGAACCACCTACCCTGCGGAAATTGCCCAAGGCAACGCCGAATAATTTTTTCTGTGCTCCAGCCCGCGTCATTCGCGGGCTGGCGCCGCGACCGACGAACGGTCACTTGAACAAATTGCGTATTCCACCTTTATCTCCCCGATTCCGAACTATCCTTAGCCTCAGGCCATCCAATCAGGGGAGAGCCGGTACACCGGCGTGCGGGTCATCGGTACTAGCTTTCAAGGTCGATAGCTTTGAAAGTGTTCTGGGGGGTAAACAGCAGCCGGATTCCCGGTTGCATGCCAGCACTTGACTGACTGATCCGGCGTCGGCTCCACGTATCGAGCGAGGTGACGTCATGAGTATTTTTAGCCACTTCCAACAACGCTTCGAATCCACACGCCAGGAAGAGTTCTCGTTACAGGAGTACCTGGAGCTCTGCAAAAAGGACCGTAGCGCCTACGCGTCGGCCGCTGAACGCCTGCTTCTGGCTATTGGTGAACCAGAGCTGCTGGACACATCGACCAATTCGAGACTGTCACGGATCTTCTCCAACAAAGTGATCCGTCGCTATCCGGCCTTTGAGGACTTCCATGGAATGGAAGAATGCATCGACCAGATCGTCTCCTATTTCCGCCATGCCGCTCAGGGCCTGGAAGAGAAGAAACAGATCCTCTACCTCCTCGGTCCCGTCGGTGGCGGTAAATCATCCCTGGCCGAGAAACTCAAACAACTGATCGAGAAGGTGCCCTTCTACGCCATCAAGGGCTCCCCGGTATTCGAGTCGCCTCTCGGGTTGTTCAACGCCACGGAAGATGGCGCAATCCTCGAAGAAGACTTCGGCATTCCACGGCGTTACCTGAACACCATCATGTCGCCCTGGGCCACCAAGCGCCTGTCCGAGTTCGGCGGCGATATCAGCCAGTTCAGGGTGGTCAAGCTCTATCCCTCGATCCTCAACCAGATCGCGGTCGCCAAGACAGAACCGGGAGACGAGAACAACCAGGACATTTCCGCCCTGGTGGGCAAGGTCGATATTCGCAAGCTGGAGGAATTCCCGCAGAACGACGCCGACGCCTATAGCTATTCAGGTGCATTGTGCCGGGCCAACCAGGGCCTGATGGAGTTCGTCGAAATGTTCAAGGCACCGATCAAGGTGCTGCACCCATTGCTGACGGCCACCCAGGAAGGCAACTACAACAGTACCGAGGGTCTGGGCGCGATCCCCTTCACCGGTATCCTGCTGGCTCACTCCAACGAATCGGAATGGCACACCTTCCGTAACAACAAGAACAACGAAGCCTTCATCGACCGGATCTATATCGTCAAAGTCCCTTACTGCCTGCGGGTCAGCGACGAAGTCAAAATCTACGACAAGCTGCTGTTCAACAGCTCCCTGTCCAAGGCGCATTGCGCTCCCGACACCTTGAAAATGCTCGCTCAGTTCACCGTGCTCTCGCGCCTCAAAGAGCCGGAGAACTCGAACATCTACTCGAAAATGCGCGTCTACGATGGCGAGAACCTCAAGGACACCGATCCGAAAGCCAAGTCGATTCAGGAATACCGTGACGCCGCCGGTGTAGACGAGGGCATGAACGGCCTGTCGACCCGTTTCGCCTTCAAGATCCTGTCGAAAGTCTTCAACTTCGATCCCCATGAGATCGCGGCCAACCCGGTGCATCTGCTCTACGTGCTCGAGCAACAGATCGAGCAGGAACAATTCCAGGCGGAAACCCGCGAACGCTACCTGCGCTTCCTGAAGGAATACCTGGCTCCGCGCTACATCGAGTTCATCGGCAAGGAAATCCAGACCGCGTACCTGGAGTCCTACAGCGAATACGGTCAGAACATCTTCGACCGCTATGTGCTGTATGCGGACTTCTGGATTCAGGATCAGGAATATCGCGATCCGGAAACCGGCGAGATCCTCAATCGGGTCGCGCTCAACGAAGAACTGGAGAAAATCGAGAAACCGGCCGGCATCAGCAATCCGAAGGACTTCCGCAACGAGATCGTCAATTTCGTACTGCGAGCCCGAGCCAACAACAACGGCAAGAACCCAACCTGGCTCAGCTACGAAAAACTGCGGGTGGTTATCGAGAAGAAAATGTTCTCCAACACCGAGGATCTGCTCCCGGTCATCAGCTTCAATGCCAAGGCCAGCAAAGAGGATCAACAGAAACACAACGACTTCGTTACTCGAATGGTCGAGCGCGGCTACACCGACAAACAGGTACGACTGCTGTCCGAGTGGTATCTGCGGGTCAGAAAATCGCAGTAACCCGCCGGTTGCACCGGTTGTCGTTAGCCAGGAGCCTGTCTTAGCGATTTCTGCTACACAGGCTTCAGGAAGCGCGTTTGAACGTTCGCAGCGAGGCTCGGGCAGAGTACCGGCGGCAAGACACCTTACCGCACCCTCTCCCCGTCCGGGCCGCTTGCGAGCTTCAAGACCGCTTCTAAGGAGCAGTCATGAGTTATGTGATCGACCGACGTCTCAATGGCAAGAACAAGAGCACGGTAAACCGCCAGCGGTTTCTGCGGCGTTATCGTGATCACATCAAGAAGGCCGTCGAAGAGGCGGTCAGCCGCCGTTCCATCACTGACATGGAGCATGGCGAACAAATCAGCATCCCAGGCCGGGATATCGATGAACCCGTGCTCCATCATGGGCGCGGCGGCAAACAGACCGTGGTGCACCCGGGAAACAAGGAGTTCACGGCCGGAGAGCACATCGCACGCCCTCAAGGCGGGGGTGGCGGAGGCGGCCGGGGCAAGGCGGGCAATTCCGGCGAAGGCATGGACGAGTTCGTTTTCCAGATTACCCAGGAGGAGTTCCTCGAGTTCATGTTCGAGGACCTGGAACTGCCGAACCTGGTCAAGCGCAACCTGACCGGGACCGACACCTTCAAGACTGTCCGGGCCGGGATCAGCAACGAGGGCAATCCCTCGCGCATCAACATCATTCGGACGCTGCGCTCGGCCCATGCCCGGCGCATCGCCCTGTCCGGCAGCAGCCGGGCAAAACTGCGCGAAGTCAAAGAAGAGCTTGAACGCCTGAAACGCGAAGAACCGGACAACTTCGGCGATATTCAGGAAATGGAAGCGGAAATCGAGCGTCTCAGCGCCCGCATTCATCGGGTGCCATTCCTCGACACCTTCGACCTCAAGTACAACCTGCTGGTCAAACAGCCTAACCCCAGCTCCAAGGCCGTGATGTTTTGCCTGATGGACGTTTCCGGCTCCATGACCCAGGCCACCAAGGACATCGCCAAGCGTTTCTTCATCCTTCTATACCTGTTTCTCAAGCGTAACTACGACAAGATCGACGTAGTGTTCATCCGCCACCACACCAGCGCACGTGAGGTGGACGAGGAGGAGTTCTTCTACTCCCGGGAAACCGGCGGCACCATCGTCTCCAGCGCCTTGAAACTGATGCAGGAGATCATGGCCGAGCGTTATCCGAGCAACGAGTGGAACATCTACGCCGCCCAGGCTTCCGACGGCGATAACTGGAACGACGACTCGCCGATCTGCCGCGACATCCTGATCAACCAGATCATGCCCTTCGTGCAGTACTACACTTACGTGGAGATTACCCCGCGCGAACATCAGGCCCTGTGGTTCGAATACGAGCGCATTGCCGAAGCCTTTTCCGATACTTTCGCCCAGCAGCAACTGGTCTCGGCCGGAGATATCTATCCGGTCTTCCGTGAACTCTTCCAGCGCAGGTTAGTGACATGACCGCCAGAGAGCAGAAACGCCAGCCTATCTCCACCGGTTCGGAATGGACGTTCGAGCTGATCCAGGCCTACGACCGCGAAATCAGCCGTATCGCAGCGCGCTACGCCTTGGATACCTATCCCAACCAGATCGAAGTGATCACCGCCGAACAGATGATGGATGCCTATGCCTCTGTCGGCATGCCTCTGGGTTATCACCATTGGTCTTACGGCAAGCATTTCCTTAGTACCGAAAAGTCCTACAGCCGTGGCCAGATGGGGCTGGCCTACGAGATCGTGATCAACTCTGACCCCTGCATCGCCTACCTGATGGAAGAAAACACCATCTGCATGCAGGCACTGGTGGTGGCCCACGCCTGCTACGGCCATAACAGCTTCTTCAAGGGCAACTACCTGTTCCGTACCTGGACGGATGCCAGCTCGATCATCGATTACCTGGTGTTCGCCAAGCAGTACATCATGCAGTGCGAAGAGCGCCATGGCATCGATGCCGTGGAAGACCTGCTGGACTCCTGCCATGCCCTGATGAACTACGGAGTGGACCGCTACAAACGTCCTTATCCGATTTCCGCGGAAGAAGAACGGCGCCGGCAAAAGGATCGGGAAGAACACCTGCAGAAACAGATCAACGACCTGTGGCGCACCATTCCCAAAGGCACGGACAAGTTCAGCGACAAGGACAACGCGCGCTTCCCCGCCGAACCGCAGGAAAACATCCTGTATTTCATCGAGAAACACGCGCCGCTGCTGGAACCGTGGCAACGGGAAATCGTGCGGATCGTGCGCAAGATCGCCCAATACTTCTACCCGCAACGCCAGACCCAGGTGATGAACGAAGGCTGGGCAACGTTCTGGCACTACACCCTGATGAACGACCTGTATGACGAAGGCCTGGTGACCGATGGCTTCATGATGGAGTTCCTCGCCTCCCACACCAGCGTGGTCTTCCAGCCCGGCTTCGACAGCCCTTACTACAACGGTATCAACCCCTACACCCTGGGTTTCGCCATGTACCGCGATATCCGGCGCATCTGCGAAGAACCGACCGAGGAGGACCGCCGCTGGTTCCCGGAACTGGCCGGGACCGACTGGCTTTCCAGCATCAAGTTCGCCATGAGCAGCTTCAAGGACGAGAGCTTCATCCTGCAGTACCTGTCACCCAAGGTCATCCGCGACCTCAAGCTGTTCAGCATCCTGGACGACGACCAGAAAGACGACCTGCTGGTACCGGCCATTCATGACGAAAGCGGCTATCGGATCATCCGCGAAACCCTTGCCGCCCAGTACAACCTGGGCAACCGCGAGCCTAACGTGCAGATCTGGAGCATCGACAGGCGAGGCGACCGTTCGCTGACCCTGCGCCATCAACAGCACGACCGCAAACCCTTGGGCGACTCTACCGACGAGGTCCTCAAGCACCTGCACCGGCTGTGGGGGTTCGACATCCATCTGGAAACCCTGCAGGGCGACCAGGTGATGAAAACCCATCACGTACCGCCAAGAAGCGATCACAACGAAGGGGACTATGGCCGCCTGGACCTGGCGGTCATCCACCTCTGAGCGCATGACAAACCTCCGAAAGCTCGGCGCAAGGGTTATTCTGTCGGGCTAACGGAGGTTTTTTATGCAGATTTACAAGGTCGGCGGTGCGGTACGCGATCGCCTGCTGGGCAAACCGGTAACCGACATCGATTGGGTGGTAGTCGGCGCCACGGCCGAAGAAATGCTCGCCAAGGGTTTTCGCCCGGTGGGTTCGGACTTTCCGGTCTTTCTTCACCCCAAGAGCGGCGAGGAATACGCCCTGGCCCGCACCGAACGCAAGAGCGGTCGTGGCTATGGTGGCTTTACCTTTCACGCCAGCCCCGAGGTCACTCTCGAAGAAGACCTGATCCGCCGTGACCTGACAATCAATGCCATGGCGGAAGACGACCAGGGTGTTCTGACGGATCCGTATCACGGCCAGCAGGACCTGAAAAACCGCCTGCTGCGCCATGTTTCCCCGGCATTCGCCGAAGATCCCCTGCGCGTCCTGCGCGTTGCCCGCTTTGCTGCCCGCTACGCAGGACTCGGCTTCCGAGTAGCGCCTGACACCCTCGAGCTGATGCGCCAGCTCAGCGGATCAGGCGAGCTGGAAGCCCTGACGCCGGAACGCAGCTGGAAGGAAATCTCCCGCGCACTGATGGAAGATCACCCTCAAGTGTTCATCCAGGTACTGCGTGATTGTGACGCGCTCAAAGTCCTGCTGCCTGAAGTGGAGGCGCTGTTCGGTGTTCCGCAACCCGCCGTCCATCACCCGGAGATCGATAGCGGTGTGCATACACTGAGCGTTCTCGAGCAGGCGGCACTGCACAAGCAGCCATTGAGCGTGCGCTGGGCGTGCCTGTTGCACGACCTGGGCAAGGGCCTGACACCGCAAAGTGAATGGCCGCAACACATCGCGCACGAGCACAAGGGCCTGAAGCTGATCAAGCAGGTCAATGAACGCTTCAAGGCGCCACGCGACTGTCAGGAACTGGCGCTGCTGGTGGGTCAGTACCACACCCACGGCCATCGCGCCCTCGAACTGAAACCTTCGACATTGGCAGAACTGCTGCAGAGCTTTGACGTGTACCGGCGGCCGCAACGCTTCGAGGAGTTTATCGCCGCCTGTGAAATGGATGCTCGTGGCCGTCTCGGCCTGGAGGAGCGAGCCTATCCCCAGGCGGACTATCTGCGCGGCGCGGCCACGGCGGCGCGAACAGTCGCGGTACAACCGCTGCTGGAGCAGGGATTCAAGGGGCCGGAGCTGGGGGAGGCGCTGAAACGGGAACGACTGAAGGCGCTGAAGGCCTACAAGGAACAGTACTCACAGTAAGAAACATCACGAGCAAGCGCCGCCATAGGAGCCAGCTTGCTCGCCAGCCGATCGCTGTCAGCCAGAACTGCGCCAGCCAGGGCTATCCCAGCTCCGGCGGCGTCAGCTGCCTGCCCCGCCACTCGAATGCCACGGGCGCCAGCACCTGGTCGATCCGGGCCTCGTGCCAGAGGGTAGCGAAGTCCTGCCCCGCCAGCGGATGAACCCGCCCCGGCGCCATCAGCGACAAGGGCCAAAGCACAAAGGCGTTCTTCAGAATTTCTGCACGCGGCAGGATCAAACCGTCGAAATTGCCCACCAGATCGCCGTACAACAGCACATCGATATCCAGCGGCAAGCCTTTGCGGTCCGGGGCATAACGACCGTTGTCCGCTTCAATGAACTTCAATCGACGGTCCAGCTCCATCAGCGGCAAATCGGTAAAGCCCGAAACCACCAGATTGAAGAACGGCCCGCTCTTGATCCCCACCGGCTGGCTTTCGAACACCGCCGAGCAGCGCATATCCAGCAGGAAGCCCGCCAGGGCATCGAGCCCGGCCAGCAGATGGGTTTCACGCTCGATATTGCTGCCGAGCCCAAGAAATACCTGAGTTAGCGACATCCGCGCTCGATCTCCACGCCAACACCTTTGGCGGCCGCGACAGCACCGGGTTTGGTCAGCTTGAGGTGCAACCAGGGAATATGGAACTCGCTCATCAGGACCTCCGCCAGACGCTCGGCAAAGGTTTCCACCAGTTGGAATTGCGCCTGCTCGGCAAACGCCTGGATCCGCGAAGACACGCTGGCATAGTCGAGCGCCAGGGTCAGGTCGTCACCGGCGGCGGCCGGGCGGTTGTCCCAGGCGAAGCTCAGGTCAAGGCGCAGGCACTGCCGGATGCCTCGCTCCCAGTCGTAGGCACCGATCACCGTGTCGACTTCCAGGCCCTCGATAAACACTCTGTCCAAGCACTCTTCTCCGCAGCACGACAAGGGCGCAATGCGCCGTTAGAATCAGGGCGTCCTCGCCCGGAATAGTTAGCATGTT
>LNAP01005897.1_pt1 | contig 15247 bp, 14 predicted proteins | sample 602601 | NCBI WGS metagenome assembly LNAP01 (sample SAMN02440304, study PRJNA202911) | soil metagenome | biome: Subtropical and temperate rainforests or woodlands; isolation source: soil samples (1 kg each in a 20% v/v slurry with milli Q water) were... ...
GCCGCCCCATAGTGGTTCTATGGGGCAAGAAGCGACGGAAATATGGACCGCACAGCCGGATTTGCAGCCCGGCCGGCCAAAGTCCGACAGGCTCCTAGGATGCCGGCCGTGCCGCGGCTTTGCCACTCAATCCAGCGCATGTGGTTGTCGGAAAACACCGCGCACGGCCTCGCTCGCGGCTCGATCGCTCCGCCGGCCCGCGGGATCGGCAGGCAAGGACCGACGTCGATTTCATTGATCCTGATCAAGGCCGGCCGGCGCGCGCGCCCCGACACTGTCGGCCGGGGATCCTGACCATGGCATTGCCCAATCCCAGGAGAGGACCATGATCGGTACTGGACGCACGGATCTGATTCGGCACGCGGCCTGCGCCGCGCAACGGGCTTCCACCATGCAGGCGGCACTGCGCAGCAGCGCCAATCGGCTCGGCCACGCCAACGCGCGCGAACCCATGCCGGCCAGGCTCCTGGTCATCGTGGATGACTTCCGCAGGCGGATGCTCGATGCGCTGGGCCAACTCACCGTTGCCGATGCGGCCCAGCTGGATTCGGCGTGGTGCCGGTTCCTGGTGCGCTATGAAGACCACATCGAAGCAATTCGACAGGCCCGCTGCGAACTGGCCCAGGATGAATATGGCCAGATGCCCGCGCCCGGTTCGCGCGCGGAGTGCCGACGCGACTGAGCCCGGGCTTCACTGCATGCGGGTGCCTGATGAGAGACACCGCGCACGTCGGCCGCGGCCCAGGCTCAGCCCAGCACCATCACCGCATCGACCTCGAACAGCGCGCCCTTGGGCAGGCCGGAGACCTCGATGGTGGAACGGGCCGGGAACGGGGCGATGAAGTATTCCTGCATCACCGCGTTGACCGCGGCGAACTGGCCCAGGTCGGTCAGGTACAGGCCCAGACGCACGATCTCGCCCAGCGAACCACCGGCGGCTTCGGCCACCGCCTTGAGGTTGTCGAACGAGCGGCGCGCCTGCGCACTGATGTCGCCTTCGACCAGATTGCCGGTGGCCGGGTCCAGCGGGATCTGGCCGGAAAAATACACGGTGTTGCCGGCGCGTACGGCCTGCGAATATGGGCCGATCGCGGCCGGTGCCTGGGTGGTGTGGATGATCTGGCGGGACATTGAGGCTCCGGGTCGGGGAAATGGCCGTGCATTGTAGGGCGGGTCTTGACCCGCCATTGCGACCGCCCGGCACGACCCGCCAGGCTGACGGTGACATGAAGTGCATTGTAGGGCGGGTCTTGACCCGCCGATGCGACGCCGGCTGGACCGGCGCGGCGGGCTTGGACCTGCCTATGTTCCTGTCCCGCCAGGCATGGCCGTGCCGAAGACCATGGCAATGGCGGGTCAAGACCCGCCCTACGCCCGTCGTACCCCCAGCACCGCCGGCAGGCGGCGCAGGCGACGCATCACCGCGGCCAGATGGCTGCGGTCGCGCACCTGGATGTTGAAGCGCATCACCGCCGCGTTGATGTCGCGCTCCAGGTATTCCACCCGCTCGATATTGGACTGGGCCTGCGCAACGGCCGCGGCCACCTGGGCCAGCGCGCCGGTACGGTTTTCCACTTCGATCAGCAGGCTGGCGTCGTAGTCGCCGCTGACGCTGGAATCCCAGTCGATCGGCACCCAGCGATCGGGCGACTTGCGGAACTCGACCACGTTGGGACAGTCCAGCCGGTGCACCACGATGCCCTTGCCGGCGGTGTGGAAGCCCATGATCTCATCGCCCGGGATCGGCTGGCAGCAGTTGGCGAAGCTGATCACGCCGCGCTCGCCGCCGGTGATCAGGATCTTTTCCTGCGAGTGCTTGGAATGGCCGCCGCCGCGCAGCTCGGCGAAGGCCATCATCGCCTGCGCGGCCTGGGCCGGCATCCAGTTGCCCAGCGCCACGTCTTCCAGCAGGGCCTCCAGGCGCGGGTATTTGTGCTCGCTCAGAAACGCCTCCAGGCGCTGTGCCGGCATGCCGTCCAGCGAACTGTCGAGCTCTTCCAGCGCGCGATCGAGCATGCGATGGCCCAGCTGCACGGCATCCTCGTGGCCCAGCTGCTTGAGCTGGTGGCGGATGGCGGTGCGCGCCTTGCTGGTGACCACAAATTCCAGCCACTGCGGCTTGGGTGCGGCCGACTTGGCGGTGATGATCTCCACGCTCTGGCCACTGCTGAGCTTGGTGCGCAGCGGCACCAGTTTCTTGTCCACGCGTGAGGCCACGGCCTGGTTGCCCACGTCGGTATGCACCGCGTAGGCAAAATCCAGCGCGGTGGAATTGCGCGGCAGCGAGAGGATCTTGCCCTTGGGCGTGAACAGGTAGACCTCGTCGGGGAACAGGTCGATCTTGACGTTGTCCAGGAATTCCAGCGACGAGCCGGCCGATCGCTGGTTTTCGATCAGTTCGGAAATCCACGCGTGGGCCTTGCTCTGCGCGCTGCTGGGCATCTGCGTGCCGAACTTGTAGGTCCAGTGTGCGGCGATGCCGCGTTCGGCCACCAGGTCCATCTCCTCGGTGCGGATCTGCACCTCGATCGGCGAGCCATAGGGACCAAACAACACCGTGTGCAGCGACTGGTAGCCGTTGGCCTTGGGGATGGCGATGAAATCGCGGAAGCGCCCGTCCAGCGGCTTGTACTGCGCGTGCACGGCGCCCAGGGCGTGATATGCCTCCGGCACCGAAGCCACCACCACCCGAAAGCCGAACATGTCCATCACCTGGTCGAAGCTTTTCCCCTCGCTGCGCATCTTGGTGTAGATGCTCCAGGCGGTCTTGACCCGGCCGACCAGGCGGTGGGGGATGCCCTCGCGGTTCAGGCGCTGGGACAGCTCGGTCTCGATCTGGGCCAGCGCCTCGCGGCGCATCACCGGCTGGCTCTGGATGTGCTTGCGGATGACCGCATGGCGCCACGGATACATCGCGGCGAAGCTCAGGTCCTGCAGTTCGGACTTGACCAGGCTCATCCCGAGGCGCTGGGCAATGGGCGCGTAGATGTCCAGCGTCTCGCGGGCGATGCGCGCGCGCGCCTCCGGACTCTGCGCGCCCAGGGTGCGCATGTTGTGCAGGCGGTCGGCCAGCTTGATCATGATCACGCGCAGGTCGCGCGACATGGCCAGCAGCATCTTGCGGAACGATTCGGCCGCCGCTTCCTTGCGGTCGCGGAACTTGAGCTTGTCCAGCTTGGTGACGCCATCGACCAGCTCGGCCACCGCCTCGCCGAATGCGCCGGCGATCTCCTCGCGGGTCAGCGGGGTGTCTTCCATGGTGTCATGCAGGACCGCGGCGATCAGCGTCTCCACGTCCATGCCCAGCTCGGCCAGCACCTGGGCCACGGCCACCGGATGGGTGATGTAGGGCTCGCCCGACTTGCGGGTCTGGCCTGCGTGCGCGGCCGCGCCGACTTCCCAGGCCCGGCGCAGCAAAGGCCGCTGGTCGGCAGGCAGGTAGCTGGCAGCGGCCTCGAAACGGCGCACGTACTCTGGCACCTCGTCCTGTGGCGGCGGGGTGCGGATGGCCTTGCGGGAACGCCCGGGGTTCATTGTCGAAGCCTATGCCAGTGGCGTGATTGCGGCAACGCGGCAACGCCACGGTGGCGTGGCCTGCCCGTCGCCGGCCCGGTCCACCTGCGGTCAGCGCTGCCAGGCGATCAGAGGCAGCTCCAGCGGCACCGCCAGCCCGCAGGCGTCGGACGGGATGACCCGCGCGGTGTAGTGCTCCACAGGGCGGTCGCCGGGGATGCTGCCGCGGTAGCGCGTCGGCGCACCGGCCTGGCCGCCCGGCACCGCCTCCAGCGCCAGCACCCGTGCCGGCTGCCCGGCGATGCCGTCCGCATACATCTGCACCTGCAGCCACTCCGGCGCGATTGCGCCGGTCTCGAGCGACAGTTCGACCTGGTGGGCCGAGGCGCCCGGCTGCACCTGCACCGATCCGAATCGGATCTGCGGCCAGTGCTGGCGCAGCTGCTCGGACACCTGTGCCAGTCGGGTGGCCCGCCCGGGATCGAGGGTGGTCCGGGTGAGATGGGCGCTGGCCCCGGGCAGGTAATAGCGCTCGGTGTAGTCGCGCACCGCGCGTTCGGCGGTGAAGCGTGGCACCAGCTCGGACATACTGCGGCGCATGCGCCGCAACCACGCCTGCGGCAGGCCCTCGGCATCGCGCTGGTAGAAGGCCGGGACGACCTCCTCCTCCAGCACCGTGTACAGCTGCTCGGCATCGATGGCATCGTGGGAAGCGTCGTGCTCCTCGCCGTCGCCGATGCTCCAGCCGACTTCTCCTTCGCAGGCCTCGGCCCACCAGCCATCGCGCTGGGACAGGTTGAGCCCGCCATTGGCCAGGACCTTCATGCCGCTGGTCCCGCTGGCCTCCCAGGGCCGGCGCGGCGTGTTCAGCCACAGGTCCACGCCCTGGATCAGATGCCGGGCCAGGCGCACCTCGTAATCCTGCAGCAACACGACCCGACCCTGGGTCTGGGCCTGACGGGTGAATGCATGCCAACGCTGCAGCATCTGCTGACCTTCGAGATCTGCCGGGTGGGCCTTGCCCGCCACCAGCAGTTGCAGCGGACGCTTGGGGTGGTTGAGCAGGCGCAGCAGGCGCTCCGGATCGGACAGCAGCAGGTTGGGCCGCTTGTAGCTGGCAAAGCGGCGGGCAAAGCCGACGGTCAGGCGATGCGGATCCAGCCCCTGCCCGGCCGAGGCAATGCGTTCGGGCGTGTCGCCGTGTGCGGCCCGGCTCCGGGCCTGATGGGCCCGGGCGAACACGATCAGCCGGGTCCGCGCCTGGTTGCGCAGGTCCCAGAGCCGCCCGTCGCTGGCCTGCGCCACGGCATTGGGGACATCCACCGCCCCGTCCCCGATGCAGTCCTCGGCCTGCGCCCCGGGGGACAGCGCGGCGCGCATCCGCCAGGACATCCACATCGGCAGGTGGACACCGTTGGTGACATGGCCCACCGGGACTTCCGGCGTCGGCCAGCGCGGGAACAGACCCTGGAAGATATCCCGGCTGGTCTGCCCGTGCAGGCTGCTGACCGCATTGACCGCCCCGGCGCAGCGCACCGCCAGATAGGCCATGTTGAACGGCTCGGCGTCGGCCTCGGCGTGCTGGCGGCCCAACGCCAGCAATGCCGGCAGCGACAGGCCCAGTTCCTGCTCGGCGTAGCCGCCCAGGTAACGGGCGATCAACGCCGGCGCGAACCGGTCGAAGCCGGCCGCCACCGGGGTATGGGTGGTGAACAGGTTGCCGGGCCGGGTCGCGGCCAGGGCCACCTGGAAGGACACGTCGTGGGCCTGCATGTAGCTGCGGGCGCGTTCGAGCACCGCCAGCGCCGCATGGCCATCGTTGAGGTGGCAGATGTCCGGCTCCACGCCGGCCGCCAGGAGCATCCGCCAGCCGCCAATCCCCAGGACCAGTTCCTGGCGCAGGCGCATCTCGCTGTCGCCGCCGTACAGCTGGCCGGTGGTCAGACGGATCGGCACCGGATTGGCCGGGTCGTTGGTATCCAGCAGCAACAGCCGGGTGCGACCGACCCGGGCCTGCCAGCCGCGGATCCAGATGTCCAGGCCGCGCAGGTGCATGGTCAGGCGCACCCGGTTGCCGTTGGCGTCCAGCAATGGCTCGACCGCCATCTCGTGCGCATCGTTGACCGGATACAGGGCGTGCTGGCGACCCTCGCCGTCGATCTCCTGGCGGAAATAGCCCTGCTGCCAGAGGATCCCCACCGCGGTCACCGGAACGCCCAGTTCGCTGGCGGCCTTGAGCTGGTCGCCGGCGACATTGCCCAGGCCGCCCGAATAGATCGGCAGCGACTCGCCGAGCATGTACTCCATCGAGAAGTAGGCCACCGACCGCAGCGCCGGGGCCGCCGGCAGCCCCTGCAACCAGGACGGCGCCGCCAGCGCGCGCTGGCGCCCGGCCATCATGGCCTGGACCAGGACGCGGAATTCGGGAACCTCGCATTGCACCCGCAACGCCGATGCAGAAATGGTGTTCAGCACCAGGGTGGGATTGCGCGTGAGTCGCCACAGCTGCTGGTCCAGGGTGCGCCAGATGCCGTCGTTGGCACCGGTCCAGTGAATGGACAGGTCGCCGGCCAGCTCACGCAGGCACAGGCTGATGTCTTCAAAGTTGCTGCCTGGAACGTGGGCCATGCGGATCGCTCATGTAGGGAGGGGACGGATGCCGGGCCGGGCCCTTGCCTGGTGGCAGGCCTTGCCCGCGGGCAAGGCCCGGCTGCCGGGCTGCCGGTCCGGCCGCACTGGATCCTCGTCCAGCCGGTTGCCCTCTTCGGGCCATTGTCGGCGATGTTCTTGACAGGTGGGCAGATGCCGGCATGGGCAGTGTGCTGCAAACCTGCCCACGGATGCACCCGGTCCCGGGCGCACCAACGCAAACGGCCCGCACAAGGCGGGCCGTCGGCTCAGGCAGCGCGGAAGGGTCCGCCAGCGATCAGTCGTCGCCCTTGGACATGTCATCGTCGGCGACCACTTCGGCGGCGGCCCATTCCAGCGCTTCGCGTTCGGCGCGCTCACGCTCGGCCTTCTCGACGCGGTCGATCAGCGCGTTGTCGATCTTGCGGGCGGCGATCTCGCGCAGCGCCAGCACGGTCGGCTTGTCGTCGGTGTCGTTCTCGATGGTCGGTTCGACGCCGTTGGCCAGCTGGCGGGCGCGCTTGGCGGCCATCATGACCAGCTCGAAACGGTTGTCGACGACTTGCAGGCAATCTTCTACGGTGATGCGGGCCATGTGGGGCTCCAGGCGGACTGCCACCGGCAAGGTGGGCCGCACGACTAGCGAAAGGGACCGGCGATTGTAGGCCCGTGCTGGCCAGCTTGCAATCCGTTCCTTTGAAATCAACCGGTTAAGCAGGCCGGGCGCCCATCTGCCCCCCGCTGGTAACGCGGCATGGGCACAAGCGGTTCGACGGCCAAGCCCGATGCAGACGGACAGCAACGTTCAACGCGTGGGGCCGGTGGGTCGGCTTCAATCGTCCAGCAGCGCCTGGATCAGGTCGCGATGCTCGGCCGCCTGCCGCTCACGGCGCAGGCGGCTGGCGGTGAAGATCGCGCACATCTCATCCACGGCCGTATCGAACACCTCGTTGACGATCAGGTAGTCGAACTCGTCGTAATGGGACATCTCCTCGCGCGCGGCGGCCAGGCGCCGGGCGATGACCTCCTCGCTGTCCTGGCCGCGCTTGCGCATGCGCTGCTCCAGCGCCTGGCGCGAGGGCGGCAGGATGAACACGCTGACCGCATCGGGCACCTTCTCGCGCACCTGGCGCGCGCCCTGCCAGTCGATCTCCAGCAGCACGTCCTGGCCGGCGGCCAGCTGCGGTTCCACCGACTGGCCGGCGGTGCCTTTCCAGTCGCCGTGGACGAGCGCGTACTCGAAGAAATCGCCCGCCTCGATCATGCGCCGAAACTCCTGCGCGCTGACGAAGTGATAGTGCTGGGCGTGGCGCTCGCCCGGACGTGCCGGGCGCGAGGTGAACGAGATCGACAGGCTGATGCGCGGATCGCGCGCCAGGGTGGCGTTGACGATGCTGCTCTTGCCGGCGCCCGAAGGGGCCGCGACGATATAGAGGGTGCCGCGCATGGACGAAGGTGGCCTTGGCATCGCCGCGCGAAAGCGGCGGTTGCGGAAAAAGGCGGGCAAGTCTAGCAAAGCCGCACCGGGCCGCCAGCCCCCACTCCCGCAAGACGCACATGCCCCCAAGAGTTCGACTGTTTTAATTACGCCTGCCGTGAAAGCAAACCAAGGCAGATTGATTGGTGAGCCGACACTTCACAGAGCACGTCGGACCCCACCGGCACCTTCGGGGCGATGACGACACACGTAGTCCGATAGCCGAGATTTTCGCCGTGAGAGGCCCGGAGGTGATCCTTCAGTGCGTGCGTTGCATCGCAGCGCCTGAACGCAGGGGTTCCCGACATTCTTTCAGGCGCTCTCCGACACGTGTATCTGCCAGAGGCCATTGACCTTGCCGCGGACACGACGCGAGAAATACTTTGCTTCGATAACCAACGTCGGGGGAATCGGTGGCGACCAGAAAATCAATCTGGCGGCCACCGATGTGGATGTTGGCAAAGATGGCTGCCCAGCCGCCGATATTCGACAGGTGCTCGATGGGCACGGCCAGCACCTCTCGCTCCGATGCCTGCTCTATGGCCGTGCCGACATTGAGTCGATCGCAGCGGCGCCCATCATTTCCATCTCGCCTTAGCTGCGGCCGGTTTTACGTCGGACAAGATAGCGGCATGGCACGCCGCTGATGCCCACCATCGGTTCCGCCTCTTCGAACTCCTGCGCCTTGCCCCCTTGCAGATGGCGGCCTCATGCAACTCCCTGGCGGCCGTGACCCTGCCTTGAGGGGCTTAAAACCGCATTGATAGGCAACGCAGACGAGCGCGTCTCGCATCTCGCTTGGGGCGTCCTGCCGGATGGTAATTTCCGCGTCGGGCCGAGAGAGTCCATGCCTTGTCGAGAATGTAGTCATGGCGCCGGTCTCACCTGTCAGATGGTTTCCGCATCACGCATTCATTGGAATGTGCCGGCGTCAGGATTCCAGGCCTGCCTGCAATACCCGCATTCGGCGCTGGACGCCTGCGTTGACGGATTCATGCAACGCTGGTGGGAACCCCGCTGGCAACTGGCCTTCGAGCGATGCCAATGCACCCTCCATGCGGGCAGCGATGTCCTCGATGGCGCCCCTGACCAGCGAAGGCGGAAGGCCCGCTGCTTCACCTGTCTGGAAGAAGTGCCGGGTCTGAATTTCATCGATGCGATAGTGATTGTTGTTGCCGACCGACATGGCAAGCTTCATTTTTTTTCGTTCGATCTGGCGTGCATCGAGGCTGGACTGCGCGCTCAGCACATCGTACAGCGGCGTCAGCGCGTAGCCTCCACCAGGATGCAGGAAGACGCTGAAGTTCTTGGCATGTCCATCGGCCGCGCCGATCAGCCAGAAGACCACTTGCGCCCGGAGCAATGTGCGGTGATCGTCGGCGGGCGAGTCGGCACCCTTGAGAAGTTCCGCGATTTCCCGAATGCCGGGGCCGCCGTGGCTCTGGTACTTGCGCGCCGGCGGCACGGACAACGCTTGGCAGCAATCCTCCTGCGGCAGGCGGATCAAACGGCCATTGCTCCAGACCCGGTCGAAGCGCTCCACGACCAGCACCTTGGCCTGGCCGAACGTCGCGATCTCGGCGTGGTTCACTGGCAGGCCGAGGTGCCTCAGCAGTTGCAGGCAATAGAACTCGTTCTCGACGCTGTTGGAGAGGTCGATGCCGTTGGGCAATTTGCCGATCTGCGGTTTGAACAAATGCGTTGTCGGGGTCGTGCCATGTGGCTTGAGCCATTGGCCGTCCAGCCAGAGCAACGCGGTCTTTTCCTGAGCACCTGCGATCGAAATCCTGAAGTCGTCGTCCCGGCTCAAGCCCAGCGGGGCCTGGGCCAGCGATTTGAGCAGTCGTTCGATGGCCTCGTCGTCGACCGGCTCTCCGGAGAGAGTCGACGTGCCTTCCGGCGCCGCATCGCCGGCGATGAATTGCAAGGCACCGATGCAGTCCCTGCCAATGGCAGCCAACAAGCTGTAGGCGTCGGCGCCGGCCGCGCCGACCTTCTCGGCCACGCGTTTTCGCAGGTCATTCGAGTCCGGCAACAGGTTCTCGAAGACCGCGACGACCGGCTCGCCCCGCCAGGGTTCCTCGCGCAGCGGAAGCGACAGCGACACCGGAAACGCCCTGCTGCGCTCCAGCCACTGGCGGTCGTAACGGAACTCGATCGCACCGCTGCGCTCCTTCAGCAGATGCCCGACCAACCGATCATTCTGGTACACGCGCAGCGGCGGATGTCGACGCGTCCTGGCCATGATCAGATCAGGTCCTGGGGATCGGAACCGCGGCTGCGGGCGGCGATCTGGAATTCCAGCTCAAGAGCAGCCAACACCGACAGCATCGTGTCCAGCCGGGTTGCCGGATTGCCGGTTTCGATCAACGAGATCGTTTCCTGTCGCAAGCCGACGCGATCGCCCAGCTCGCTCTGGCTCATGCCCAGGCGCTTGCGGTTGCGGCGGATAATGGTGCCGATCTGCTTGGGCGTGCGGGCAAGGTCATGCATGACTATCTCCTCGCCGACGAATATGCGCCAATTCTTATAATCGGTCAATATGGAATTTGGCACATATTTCTTTCTCATGCGCCATCCTCGATGAATGTGCTTTATAGGCTTTGGCGCATAAATCTCACCACGCCCTCCGCCTGCCAAGGCGCGCCTACCGGCCCCGGGACGCGATGACGCCGCTGGACAAGCCCTCAAGCATGCCCGAGGCGGCCAAGTTCCTGCGCACGGGCGTCACGCTCCAAGACCTGCAGCAGCTCGCCCGAGCGCACAGCGACGTGGAGGCGGCCCAGGCACTCAACCAGGCGCGCGCAGCGCTGTTCCGGCGCCTGGCCGCTCGCGCGTAGCCAACGCGCAACAGCATCGGGCCGCGCAGGACCGCAGCAGGCTGCAGGCAATGCATGGGCTGCTGCGCAGCAGGGCCAACGAGCAGGGGGAAAGCCTTCCCCCACCTGGCGCCACTCACAAGGTGGGCGGCGGTGGACAAAGCTCAAGCAGGCCTGCCCGACGCTGGGATCGCCTGCTACATGACGAGATAAAAAGCCACTGTAAAAAAGGATTTTTCTCGTGTATTCCGGATGGCATGCGCCCCCGTGAAGCACTACTCCAGGTTCTGGATCTGGTCGATCAGCACCTTCAGCTCCACCGCAATGTTGGTGGTGCGGATGTCCACCGACTTGGAGCCCAGGGTGTTGGCCTCGCGGTTGAACTCCTGCAGCAGGAAGTCCAGGCGCCGGCCGACTGCACCGTCCTGCTTCAGGGCGCGGCGGATCTCCTTGATGTGGCTGCCCAGGCGGTCCAGTTCCTCGTCCACATCGAGCTTTTGCAGCGACAGCACCAGCTCCTGTTCCAGCCGGCCCGGGTCGGCCGGCTGGGCCAGCTCGGCCAGGCGCGCTTCCAGCTTCTGGCGCTGGCTGCTGCGGATCTGCGGAATCAGTTCGCGCGCCTGCGCGGCGCAGGCCTCGATGGCGTCCACGCGCTCGGCAATGGCTTCGGCCAGCTTGCTGCCTTCGCGTTCGCGGGCAGCGGTGAACTGGTCCAGCAGGGTTTCCAGCAGCAGCAGCGCCTGGGCCTGCAGCACCTGCGGGTCGATGTCGCGGCTGCGCAGCACGCCGGGGAACTGCAGCAGTTCGGTCAGGCTGGTGGACAGGCCGGGAAAGCGCGCGGCCAGGCCGGCGTTGACTTGCGCAAGTTGCTCGACCATCGCCTGGTCCAGATGCAATCCGCCCTCGCCTTCGGCCGCGCGCAGGCGCACCACCAGCTCCAGCTTGCCGCGCGCCACCCGGGCGGCGACCCGCTCGCGCAGCGCCGGTTCCAGGGCGCGCAGTTCATCGGGCAGGCGCAGGCCCAGTTCCAGGAAGCGGTGGTTGACCGCGCGCAGTTCGGCGCTGAGCGCGCCGCCTTCGATCGGGCGCTCGACGGTGGCGTAGGCGGTCATGCTGCGGATCACGGCGGGCGGCTTTCCGGGGGAAAAGGGGCGTGGATGGTACCCTAGGAGCCTGTCGGACCGGCACCTCACGCCGACGCGACCCACTCCTGCAAGCGATCCTCCATGACCTTTTCCCGTCCCAGCGGTCGCGCTGCCGACCAGCTTCGTCCCGTGTCGATCCAGCGCGGCTTCACCCGGCATGCCGAGGGCTCGGTGCTGGTGTGCTTCGGCGAGACCCGCGTGCTGTGCACGGCCAGCGTGGAAAACCGCGTGCCGGCCTTCCTGCGCGGCAAGGGCGAGGGCTGGGTGACGGCCGAGTACGGCATGCTGCCGCGCTCGACCCATACCCGCAGCGACCGCGAAGCCGCGCGCGGCAAGCAGGGCGGGCGCACCCTGGAGATCCAGCGCCTGATCGGCCGCTCGCTGCGCGCCTGCGTGGATCGCGGCGCCCTGGGCGAACGCACCATCACCCTGGACTGCGACGTGCTGCAGGCCGATGGCGGCACCCGCACCGCCGCGATCACCGGCGCCTATGTGGCCCTGGCCGATGCGGTCAACGGCCTCAAGGCCCGCCGCGAGATCAAGCGCGATCCGATCTTCGGCGCGATCGCCGCGGTGTCGGTGGGCATCTACAAGGGCGTGCCGGTGCTGGACCTGGACTATGCCGAAGACAGCGACTGCGACACCGACATGAACGTGGTCATGAACGATGGCGGCGGCTTCATCGAGGTCCAGGGCACCGCCGAAGGCCACGCCTTCCGCCGCGAGGAAATGGACGCGCTGCTGGGCCTGGCCCAGGCCGGCATCGACCAGCTGGTGCAGGCCCAGCGCGACGCACTGGCTGACTGAGCCTTGGGCATGCTGGCGATGAGACGCATGTTTGCCGATGACCCCGCACGCGGCGTGCAGACCGAGCAAGCACCGCGCCAGGCATCCCGCGCCGCGCTCGCGGTGTTCGGCGATGCCTACGCAAACCAGTGGGACCTGCTGGAGCCCGGGAGATGAAACGTCTTGTCCTGGCCAGCGGCAACGCCGGCAAGCTGGCCGAATTCAACGCCCTGCTCGCCCATCTGCACTGTGAAATCCTCGCGCAGAGCACCCTCGGCGTTGAAGAGGTGGCCGAGACCGGCCTGAGCTTCGTCGAGAACGCGCTGATCAAGGCGCGCCACGCCTGCACGGTGACCGGATTGCCGGCGCTGGCCGACGATTCGGGCCTGATCGTCGATGCCCTGAACGGCGCGCCGGGCCTGTACAGCGCGCGCTATGCCGGCCAACCCGGCGACGATGCAGCCAACAACGCCAGGCTGCTCGAGGCGATGCGCGATGTGCCCGATGGCCAGCGCCACGCGCGCTTCTACGCGGTGATCGTGCTGCTGCGCCACCGCGAAGATCCGCAGCCGCTGATCGCCCAAGGCGTCTGGCAAGGCCAGATCCTGCGCGAACTGCGTGGCGATGGCGGCTTCGGCTACGACCCGTTGTTCCTGGACCCCGGCTACGGCCTAACCGCCGCGCAGATGGACACCGCGCTGAAGAACCGCCTGAGCCACCGCGCGCGTGCCCTGGCAACGCTCAGGGATGCGCTGGCGGCGCTGTTCGCCCACGCCTGAACCGCCAGGCGGTCACGCCGCCACAGCCCCTCATGTCCGTCGCCCTCATCCCGCCTCCTTTATCGCTGTACGTGCACCTGCCCTGGTGCGTGCGCAAGTGCCCGTACTGCGACTTCAACTCGCATGAAGCCAAGGGTCCGCTGCCTTTCGATGAGTATGTGGATGCGCTGATCCGCGACCTGGACCAGGACCTGCCGCTGGTCTGGGGCCGCAGCGTGCACAGCGTGTTCTTCGGTGGCGGCACGCCCAGCCTGTTCCCGGCCGACCAGATCGACCGCTTCCTGCAGGCGGCCAGCGCGCGGCTGCGCTTCGCGCCCGGCTGCGAGATCACCCTGGAGACCAATCCTGGCACCGCCGAGCACGGGCGCTTCGATGGCTATCGCGCGGCGGGCGTGAACCGGCTGAGCTTCGGCATCCAGAGCTTCGATGATGGTTGCCTCAAGCGGCTGGGCCGGATCCACGACAGCGCCCAGGCGCAGGCCGCGGTCAAGCTGGCCCAGGACGCCGGTCTGGACAACCTCAACCTGGACCTGATGTACGCCCTGCCCGGCCAGGACCTGGACATGGCCCTGGCCGATCTGGAGCGCGCCCTGGCCCTGCAACCGGCGCACATCTCGCACTACCAGCTCACCCTGGAACCCAACACGGTGTTCTTCGCCCGCCCACCGCAGGGCCTGCCGGACCAAGACGCCGCCTGGGACATCCAGGAAGCATGCCAGGCGCGCCTGGCCCAGGCTGGCTATGGCCACTACGAAGTCAGCGCCTACGCCAGGCCGGGCCGCCAGTGCGCGCACAACCTGGGTTACTGGCGCTACGGCGACTACCTGGGCCTGGGCGCCGGCGCCCACGGCAAGATCACCTCCGGCGGCGAGCAGACCATCCTGCGCCGCTGGAAGGTCAAGCACCCGACCCGCTACCTGGCCAGCGCCGGCACCGCGGCCAGCATCGGCGGTGACGAGCTGATCGACCCGCAGCGGCGCCCGTTCGAGTACATGCTCAACCTGCTGCGCCTGCGCGAAGGCTTTGCCCTGCGCGATTTCCAGGTGCGCACCGGCGTGCCAGCCGCGCACATCGCCCCGACGCTGGAGCAGGCCGCCGAACGCGGCTGGCTGCAAGTCACCGACCACAGGGTGACCCCCACCGCGCTGGGATTACGTTTTGCCAACGACGTGATGGAGCTGTTCCTGGACGCGTGAGCGCGCCACCACGCCGGCGCTGCACCTCGGTGCAATTGACAAGTGTGTTAGAAATCGGTGGCAGAGCATCAAGGCCGAAACGGAATCCAATGGCTGCTTCAGGGGCTGCTTCACCCATCGACACCACCACCGATACGCTGGCCGCGTCGTCGCTGCCGGCGCGCGTGCGCCACATCCTGGAGAGCCTGCTGGCCCGGCTGCAGCCGCATCTGGCCACGCGTCTGGAAGCGACGGCCGATGCCTTGGAGCAGGAATTGTTCGCGCAGGCCGAACGCGCCCGCAGCAACGAGCTGCAGGGCACCCACATGGCCAACCTGCAGCAGCTGCGCAAGCACCGCGCGCGCCTGCTGCCGCGCATGGCGGCGGTGCTGGAAAGCGAGCTGGCCAACCTGCGCAGCCCGCGCCAGGCGCCGCAGGAGCCGGCCACGATTCCCTCGATGCTGACCCTGGTAGCCGACGAGGACATCGACCAGGACATCGTCCTGCAGGACATCGCCCGCCGCCACGAAAACCGCCACCACCAGGCGCTGCACCTGTTCTCGCAGCGCCTGGGCGTGCTGGCCGGGAGCCCGGCGCTGGAGGAAACCCTGCAGCCGCTGTCGCCGCAGTCGCTGTGCCGTGCCCTGCGGGTGGCCTCGGCCGAACTGGACCTGGACCTGCCGACCCAGCTGCAGCTGTATCGCAACTTCGAACAGCGCGGCATGGCCAGCTACGGCCGGATGCTGGAGGAGCTGAACGACCTGCTCGGCCAGCAGGGCGTGCTGCCCGGCCTGGTGTTCGCGCCGCAGCGTGCCCGCACCTCGTCCGGCCGCGTGCCGGTGACCCGCGACACCCAGTCGCCGGAAGTGGCCGCATCGCAGGCGCCCCCCACCCGGCCGCCGCCGGGACAACAGGACAGCGCGCC
>LNAP01003389.1_pt1 | contig 15246 bp, 9 predicted proteins | sample 602601 | NCBI WGS metagenome assembly LNAP01 (sample SAMN02440304, study PRJNA202911) | soil metagenome | biome: Subtropical and temperate rainforests or woodlands; isolation source: soil samples (1 kg each in a 20% v/v slurry with milli Q water) were... ...
AAAGCGCAACACTGCGCGGATTGTCGGTGTTCGTGGGGCCATTCACGCTGGAGGCCGCTCTTGCCGTTGCTTCCAGCCAAGGCATCAGCGAGCCCGAGGCGGTCGAGGCGATCTCGAATCTGCTCTCCAAATCCCTGATCGCGACCTCGCCGGCGGAGCGGCGGCTGCGCTACCGCCTGCTCGACACCACGCGCGCCTTCGCCGGCAACAAGCTCGTCGAGCACGGCGAAGCGGACCGCGTCGCGCGGGCGCACGCCGCCTACTTCCGGGACTTCCTGAGCGACATTGCGCTGAAATCCTCGGGCATGCAGACCGCGGGCGGCTTCCTTCCCTATGCCGACCACCTGCCCAATGTCCGGGCCGCACTGACCTGGAGCTTTTCGGACGGCGGCGACCGGTCGATCGGCGTGGACCTGGCGGCCTCGGCGGCGCAGTTCTTCCTCGAGCTGACATTGCTGACGGAGTGCTATCGCTGGACGCAGCAGGCTTTGACCTTGCTCGATACGAACGCGATCGAAAGCGGCCGGGAGATGACGCTGCAGGCCGCGCTCGGCGTCTCCGTGATGTTCACGCAGGGCAATACCGAAGCGGTTCGTTCCGCGTTCACGCGCAGCCTTCAACTCGCGCAGGAGCTCGACGATCTGCACTGGCAGCTCTGGCTGCTGCGCGGATTGCACATCTACCTGACCAGGGTCGGCGATTTTCACGGTGCGCTCGAAACCGGCGCGCAGGGCGAGAGTGTTGCGCGCAAGCTGAACGACCCCGCCGCCGCGTTGAACGTCGAATGGATGCTGGGCGTCGCGCATCATCTGATCGGCAACCAGGACAAGGCCGTGCAGTTCTGCGAGAGCGCGATGGTGCACAATCCCGGCTCGCAACGGCTGAATATCGGCCATCTCGGTTATGACGACCGCATCGTCGCGCTGGTGGCGCTGGCGCGCGGGCTCTGGCTCACCGGCCGGCCCGATCGTGCGGTCGAGGCGGCCAGATACACGGTGCGCGAGGCCGAGTTGCTCGAACAGCCGCTCACCCTCGGCATCTCCCTGATCTGGACGATCTACGTGTTCCTGTGGGTCGGCGACTGGGCCAATGCGGAAATGCTGATCGAGCGGCTGATCGATCATTCGGCGCGGCACTTCCTCGGCCCCTACCACGCCGTCGGCATCGGCCAGAAAGGCGAGCTGCTGCTTCGCCGTGGCGATATCGCCGGCGGGATCGAGCACCTTCGCCGCAGTCAGGCAACGCTGTACGCAACGCGGCACCGGATCATGACGACAGTGTTTGCGACCGCGCTCGCCGAGGGTCTCGCGGCGCAGAATCAGCCCGATGAGGCCCTGCGCACCATTGATGAGGCCATCGCAGAGGTCCCCGATCACGGCGAATCCTTCGACATGCCGGAGATGCTCAGGGTCAGGGGCGACATCCTGGCCCGGTCGGGCAACGCCGTGGAGGCCGAAAGTTCGCTCCGGAAATCGCTCGATCTGTCGCGCCGGCAGTGCGCGCTCGGCTGGGAATTGCGTGGCGCAATCAGCCTCGGCCGGGTCTGGCGCGAGGCCGGAAAAGCCGGCGACGCACGCGCCCTGCTCGCCCCTCTCGTCGCGCGATACCAGGAGGGGCTCCAGACCCGCGATCTGGTCGCCGCCAAAGAGCTGCTTGGCGCGCTGAATTGAGAGTATCTTCAACGGGATACCGCCAAAATTCCCGCTCGCAACTCCTAACAACTTCTAACACGCCAAGCCGCGTCCGCCCCGCCATGGTGGTTGCACTTCATGGTGGATATGGCGGGACATGGCGCTGCTTGACGACGTAATTGATGCCAGCGGCGGAATCGCCCGCTGGAATAGCTTGAGCCGGTTCACCCTCCACCTCTCCGTTGCCGGAACGCTGTTCTCCAGCGCCGGACATGCCAGCGAATTCAAGGATGTGACCGCGGAGGGTTCGACCCGGACGCAGTCGGTCCGTTTCACCGGCATTACGGGAGGCGAACACTCCGGATCCTTTCAACCCGACGCGATCACCATCGAAAGCCCCGAGGGCGAAGTCCTGCGAACCTGGCGCAACCCGAGCCTTGCGTTTCCCGAGGCCGGCTCTGCTTCGCTGGCGGACGAACTGCACCTCGTGTTCTTCTGCGGCGTCGCGATCTGGAACTACCTGACCAATCCATTTCTGCTCGCTCACCCCGATGTCGTGGTTGAGGAACTGGCGCCGTGGCGCGAGAACACCGAAACCTGGCGACGGCTGCGGGCGCAATTCCCGCCGAGCGTGATCACGCTGTCGCCCGAACAGATCTTCTATTTCGACGAGAACGCCCTGCAACGGCGGACCGATCACGATCTCTTCGGCATGAAGGTCGCGCACTATTCCTGGGCGCATGACAGTTTCGGCGGCATCGTCGTGCCGACACTTCGACGCGCCCAGAAGTTGCGGCCTGACGGAACCGTGATCGCAAAACCCGTGCTGATGGATGTCGAGATCTTTGACGCCGTCTTCGAGTAGCGACGACGCGGCAGGCGCGGACGCCGGATAGCTGCTCCCTCCCAACGCCTAACAATACATAACGAGCTAACAGCCGGCCTTGAGTGCAGATTGGGCTCGCGGGCAACGAACCACGTTCGATGCTCGCCGAGGCCGGCGCATCTCCATGACACTGGAGTGCGTTATCGCACTGAACGCACTCAAGGGAGGAACGGTCATGAAAGTATTGATGGTCATCACCTCGCACGACCAGCTTGGCAACACTGGGCGCAAGACCGGGTTCTGGCTCGAGGAGCTTGCCGCCCCCTACTACGTCTTCAAGGATTCGGGCGCGGCGATCACGCTGGCCTCGCCGAAGGGCGGCCGTCCGCCGCTCGATCCCAAGAGCAACGAGCCCGAATTCCGCACCGACCTGACGCTGCGCTTCGAGGCGGACGCCGCCGCGGAATCCCAGCTCGACAAGACGGTTCGCCTCGACGGCGTCAAGCAGGACGACTTCGACACCGTCTTCTATCCTGGCGGCCATGGCCCGATGTGGGACCTCGCCGAGGACAAGGACTCAGTAAAGCTGATCGAATCGTTCCTCGCCGCCGGCAAGACGATCGCGGTGGTGTGTCACTCGACCGGCGCGCTGCGCCACGTCAAGACGCCCGACGGCAAGCCTCTGGTCGAGGGCAAGGAAGTGACCGGCTTCACCAACGGCGAGGAAGAGGACGTGGGCCTGAGCAAGGTCGTGCCCTTCCTTGTCGAGAACGAGATGCTGAAGCTCGGCGCCGTCTTCTCGAAAACGGCGAACTGGGGCGTGCACGTCGTCAAGGACGGCCTGTTGATCACGGGCCAGAACCCTCACTCGTCAGGGCCGGCCGCTGAGGCTCTGCTCGCCGCCCTCAAGGGCAAGCCGCTGGCGCGCGCTTCGTAGTTTCGGATGCGGCCAGATCTCGAGGGGCGCCCAGCGCGGCGGCGCCTCGACGCGACACGCCCACAAGGGAGCGATGACATGAACATTCCAGCCACCCTCGCCCTCTCCGCCGCATTGACCTGCACCACCGTGCAGGCTTCGGCAGAAGATCTGCGATCGAGCCGGCGCTCGATCAGCTATCACACCATCGATATCAAGGGTCTCAAGATCTTCTATCGTGAGGCGGGACCTGCCGACGCGCCGACCGTGCTGCTGCTGCACGGCTTTCCCTCCTCGTCGCGGATGTGGGAACCACTGCTGCCGCTGCTTGCCGACAAATATCACTTGATCGCGCCTGATTATCCCGGCTTTGGCAACAGCAGCGCGCCGGCACCGTCCGACTTTACCTACACGTTCGACAGCATCGCCGGCGTGATGGGCGAGCTCACCAACAGGCTCGGCCTCACCAACTATGTCCTGTTCATGCAGGACTATGGCCGGCCGGTCGGCTTCCGCATGGCGCTGGCGCATCCCGAGCGCGTACGCGCCATCGTGATCCAGAATGCCGTCTCGCATGAGCAGGGCCTGAGCCCGCTCTGGGCCGCGCGCCGGAAATACTGGGCCGATCCGGCACACGAACTCGAAGCACTCAAGGCCAACTTCACCTCCCTGGAGGCGACGCGCCAGCGGCATCTCGGCTCAAGCCCTCGCCCGGAGCGCTACGACCCCGACACCTGGAACGACGAATATTCATTCCTGACGCGTCCCGGCCAGCCCGAGATTCAGACCACGCTGTTCCTGGATTACCGGACCAACGTCGCCTCCTATCCGAAGTGGCAGGACTGGCTCCGCAAGACACGGCCGCCGACGCTGGTGGTCTGGGGCAAGTACGACCCGTCCTTCACTGTGGCGGGCGCTTCAGCCTACCGCGACGATGTCCCGGAAGCCGAGGTTCACATTCTCGAAGCCGGTCACTTCGCGCTCGACGAAGCGACCGATGAAATCGCCGCGCGCGTCCGCGACTTCCTTGGGCGGCTGGACGGGCACAAAGACTGAACAACAATCTGCGCAATGCAACGACCACAGGAGACTGAGATGTCCGACACCGTCAATCGTGAACGCCGCCGCTTCTTCTCTGGCGCCGCCATGACACTTGCAGCGACCCAGCTTTCGCTGAGCACGGCGGCTGATGCCAAGCCGGCGAAAACCGCCGCGATTATCAAGCCGGGAGCCAACACTTCGTTCGCGTCCCTGAAGCAGATCGACGCCGGCCTGCTCAACGTCGGCTATGCCGAGGCAGGTCCCGCCGACGGCCCACCCGTAATCCTGCTGCACGGCTGGCCGTACGACATCTACGCCTTCGTCGATGTCGCGCCGCTGCTCGCTGCGGCCGGCCATCGCGTGATCATTCCCTATCTGCGCGGCTACGGCAGCACGCGCCTCCTGTCTGACGCAACGATGCGGAACGGGCAACCGGCGGCGATCGCCGCGGACATCGTTGCGCTGATGGACGCACTCAGGATCGACAAGGCCACGATCGCCGGCTTCGACTGGGGCGCACGGACCGCCAACGTCATTGCAGCGCTGCGGCCGGAGCGGGTCAAGGCGATGGTCTCGGTGAGCGGCTATCTGATCGGCAGCCAGCAGGCCGGCAAGATGCCGCTGCCGCCGAAGGCCGAGCTGCAATGGTGGTACCAGTTTTACTTCGCGACCGAGCGCGGTCGAGAAGGCTACGACAAATACCGCCACGATTTCTCGAAGTTGATCTGGCAGCTCGCCTCGCCGCAATGGCACTTCGACGACGCCACTTTCGATCGCAGCGCCAGGGCGTTCGACAATCCGGACCATGTCGCGATCGTGATCCATAATTATCGCTGGCGGCTCGGTCTTGCCGAAGGTGAAGCAAGATATGCCGACGACGAGGCGCGGCTGGCGCAAGCGCCTGTCATCACGGTGCCCACCATCACCATGGAGGGTGACGCCAACGGGGCGCCGCACCCCGAGCCGTCCGCCTACGCCAAGAAGTTCACCGGGCGCTATTCGCACCGGACCATCAAGGGCGGCATCGGGCACAATCTGCCACAGGAGGCGCCGAAGGCCTTTGCCGACGCGGTCCTCGACGTCATGGCAGAGGCTTAGCGGCGGGCGAGCCAACGGCCTTTTAACAACGCTTAACGGGCGATCGTCTGCGCGCGGCGGTATCTCCATTGGGGCAACACTACCGATGCGAGAGGGAATGGCCGGATGATTCCGTTGCTGGCGAATGCGATCGAGGCCCATGGCGGCCTCGATCGATGGAATGCTCATCAGCAGCTCACCGCCACGATCGTGACGGGAGGCGATCTCTGGGCGCTGAAGGGCGTCGACCAGGACCCGGCGCCGCGGACGATGCGGATCGAGCTACAGCGCGAGTGGGCATCGATCGAGCCGTTCGGCAAGCCGGGCCAGCGCGCCGAGTTCAGCCCCGAGCGGATCGCCATCGTCGCCGCGGACGGACGCATCGTCGCAATGCGCAACAATCCACGCGCCGCGTTTGCGCGGCACGACATGCGGACACATTGGGACCTGCTGCATCGCGCCTATTTCAACGCCTACGCACTGTGGACCTACGTGACGGCGCCTTTCCTGCTCGCCTTGGACGGGTTCGAGGTCCGCGAGATCGAACCGTGGCGCGAGGGCCCCGAAGTCTGGCGCGGATTGCGCGCGACGTTCCCGGCCATGATCGCAAGCCATGGCCGCGAGCAGGACTTCTATTTCGGCCCCGATATGCTGATCCGCCGGCACGACTACCGGGTCGAGATCGCCGGCAATTTTCCGGCGGCGCAATATATATCCGAGCCCGTCAGTGTTGACGGCTTCAGGTTGCCGACGCGCCGGCGTATCTATTTACGCGGCGACGACCTGATGCCGCTACGCGATGAGCTGATGGTGTCGATCGATCTTTCAGATTTTCGATTTGACTGAGCCGGCTTATACAGACGGCTCTTCCAGCATGAGCCGCGCCGCCTTCAGGTCGGCTGTCTCGAATCCTTCCGTGAAGCGCGCATAGGTCGCGGCGAGATCCCCGAGCGGGTTCCTGGCGCCGCGCTGACGTCGAAGCGCTGCAAGCGACATCTCGGTCCGCAGTCGCCAGGACAATGCGCCCTGCTTCTCCGCCAGCGCGAGTGACGAAGTAAAGCTCGATTCGGCGGCATCGAAATCGCCGGTGAGCGTCTCAATGTCGCCGCGCCTGCGGAGCAGCTCCGGCATGTCAAAACCGCCGCCGCCCCGCTCGACGCGCGCGATGGTCTCGTGCAGGACATTGAGGCCTTCCGTCACGCGTCCCAGCGCGGTCAGTCCCTGCGAAAGGTCGGCAGCGAACGCTGAAGCGTAGAGCTCGTAGCGATCCGCGTGCAGGCGCGGCAGCGCGCTCCGCAGCAAGTCGATGCCGCCGGCCACCTCGCCGCGGGCAATCATGGTCTGCGCGCGAAAGCCGGTCGCGACGGCCTCGTAAGGTGCAAGTCCATGCACGTTTGCATGCGTCGCGAGGCGCCCCGTCATGGTCTCGACGGCGGCCCAGTCGCCGGTCCAGGCGAACACCGAGGATGACCAGCACAGCGCGATGCAATGCATCACGACGTCGCGCGGCGCGGCGGCGCCGACCAGCGGGCGGACGCAGTCGAGCGCCCGGTCGGGAAGTCCGCGCAGCCATAATACGCGCGCGAGTGGAATCTGCGGCGTGCGCGCATAGGCGAAATGCCCAGGCTGCGTCCCGCGCAGCGCGGCATCGTCACGCACGCCTTCGTCAAGATGAGCTTGCGCCTCGGCCTGGTCCCCCGCGAGATGATAGGATACGCCGAGCAACGCCTTGCTGCCGGCAATGCCCGCGGTATCGCCGATCTGGCGCGCGATGCGCTCGGCCTGAAGCGCGGTCGGCACCAGATGCCGGTAGTCGCCGGTACGGCGATAGAACATGTTCAGCCGCGACAGCAGCCTGAACGCATTGGCGTGATCGGAAAGTGCTTCCGCGATCTCCAGCCCGCGCCGGAGCGCTGCCTCGGCCTGCTCGCCGTTGCGCTCCGTGAACATGAAGGCGTGACCGAGCGTCGATTGCAGCTCGAGCTCCCATCGGCCACCCTGATTGGCGTCATCGAGCACGGCAAGCGCACGGCCGGACCAGATCCGCGCCTCGTTCAGCAGGTTGAGTTCGACGAACAGCCTTGCGGCGCTGCCGGCAAGCGGAACACGCAAGGTGCTGCCGTCCTCGCGGGCATAACTCCATTCCAGCGCCGCGCGGGCATCGGCGAGCAGGCTCGCGCGCTCCTGCAGGCGAGCGGCCTGGTCGCCGTCCTGCCCGGCCATGCCAGCTTCGAGTGTGCGTTGAACATAGGATGCGTGACGGTGTGCGATCGTCTCCGCCTCGCCACCATCGGCCAACTTCTGCATGGCGTAGGCGCGCGTGGCGTCCAGCAAGCGATAGCGCCGCGAGGCGCCATCCGGCTGCGCCGACACCAGCGATTTGGCCACCAGTTGCTCCAGAGCATCGACGACACGGTCAGCCGGTGCGCCATCGTCGGTCGCAACCGCGATCGCGCCCTTGAGCGTGAAGGGGCTCGCGAAGACGGCAAGCCGCTGAAACACCGTGCGTTCGCTCTCGCCGATCAGGCCAAAGCTCCAGTCGAGCGTGGCGCCTAACGTCTGCTGCCGCGGCGGTGCCGTCCGCCGTCCGCGCCATTCGAGCTTGAGCCTGGAGTCGAGCAGCGCGGCCATCTCGCGCAATCCGTAGACGCCGACTCGCACGGCGGCGAGCTCGATCGCGAGCGCAATGCCGTCGAGCTTGCTGCAGATTTCGGCGAGAACCCCGGCATCCTCATCCGTGATATCGCCGCGATGGCCCGCGGCGGCGGCGCGATCGACGAACAGGCGTGCAGCCGGATAACCCAGCACCTCATCGGCGCTGAGGCGAGCACCTTGCGGCGGGCCCGGCAGCGGAACCAGCTCAAAAATCTGCTCGCCCTCCACCAGCAGCGACTCGCGGCTGGTGGCGAGGATCGCGATAGCGGGCGCCTCGCGATAGATGTTCTCCGCCAGACGCGCGACCTCGTCGATGACGTGCTCGCAACTGTCGAGGATCAGAAGCAGCCGCCGCCCGCGCAGGAAATTGACGATGCTGCCTGAGGGATCGTCGTGATGCACGACGAGGCCGAGGGCGGCGGCAACCGTGCTCGCGACCAACGCAGCGTCCTTCAGCGGACCGAATTCGAGGAAATGAATGTTGCCCTCGAAAGCCTCCCGCATCTCATGGGCGAGCGCGGTCGCAACGGTGGTCTTGCCGATTCCGCCCGGCCCGCGCAGCGTGACGAAGCGGTCGGCGAGCAGACGGGCCGACAACTCCGGCAGCACGTCGTCGCGACCGATCATCCGGTCCAGCCTGTGCGGCAAGGCCGCAGAAGGGACCGTTCTTTCAGGTACACGCGACGCGGGCACCTGAGCCGCGTTACGCTCGCCACGTTGTACGGGCGCGACGAAGCAATAGCCCCGGCTCGGAACGTTGGTGATGTAGCGGGCTCCGTCCCTGCCGTCGCCAAGCACCTTGCGGAGCTCCGCGACATGGACGCGCAGGCTGATCTCCTCGACGGCGAGGCCCGACCACGCGTAGCTGAGGATCTCGTTCTTCGGCACCACTTCGCCGGCGCGGCTGACGAGCAGGCGCAGGATATCCATCGCGCGGCTGCCGAGCTTGACCGGAGCGCCGTCCTTTTCGAGCAGCCGCGACCGCAATGAAAACGGTCCAAACGAGACCAAATCGAGATCAGGGCTCGCTCCGGCGCCATTGCCAGGGGAGCTATGTCCTGCCGGGAGCTCGGTCACTTCTGACACATCCTGATGATCACTTCATTCAAATGCGTGGCGACTATAGTCGCCATCGATGCGCGGTCCAGCAGGGGAACGACCGCCCTCACACAGGCGCATCAATCGCCACCTGATCCATTGCAGCGTCCTCACACTGCGCCAATCAGCGCAAATGGTTGAAAAGCTAGGTAAAATCAAACGCTCTGCGGCGGGCTGTCACACCATCTGCGTTCGCACAAAATCTAACACCTCCTAATCACCACTAACGGGCTTCTTGTCCGGCTCACGCCTATCCTCTGACCATGGACAGCATGGGTTCAAAGAAATCGCCGGTCGCCGCCAGCGGCCACGAAGAGAGGGGACAAGCGATGTTCAACGACTTGCAAGCGGCGCATGCCTGGATTGAACTTCCGGCCAGCCGGGACAGCGAGGTCTCGCACAAGACGCAGGCAATCGCCCGGGAAGACGGATGGCGTCAGGTCGAACGCGGCACCGAGGACATCACCATTTCGCGATGGGAAGATCCTCGGGACAGCTCGTCGCACCAGGCGACGACACCGGAAGATCACTATTTCGTCGGCATCGCCCTGAAGACCACGCGCGCGAAGCTGAGCCGGGAACGCCAACTCATTTTCGACGGCACGATGCCCGCAGGCACACTCTATGTCAGCGCGCCGTCGAAGCCTCTCGCGGTGCAGTTCCACGCTCCCGGCGCTTTCCTGCACTTCCATATCTCGGCCGATCATTTTCCGGCGCAGCCATCCGCCGCCGAGAACCTCAATGACCTCGTGCTGCTGCGCGATCCACTTGCCGCCGAACTCGCCAAAGCACTGATCGAGCGCGGCCATGCCGCGGACAACGAGTTCGCGCGCTGCGTCGGCCAGACCCTTGCGATGCATCTCACCCGGCTCGAGCCGCCGCGCGTCAAAGTCAATGCCTTGCCGAAATGGCGGCTGCGGCGCGTCGAGCAATACATCGGAGATCACTTCGACCGCTGCATCAGCCTGTCCGAGCTCGCCAATGTCGCGGGCCTCTCCCGGATGCACTTTGCGGCACAATTCCGTGCCGCGACCGGCTATCGGCCGCGCGAATATCTGCTCAATCACCGCATCGAGCATGCCAAGCGGATGCTCGCGACCACCGGGCGGCCCTTGGCCGAAATCGCGCTCGCCGTCGGCTTCAGCACCCAGGCGCATTTTTCCACCGTGTTCAAGCGCATCAGCGGCCAGTCCCCGGCGCGCTGGCGCCTCGCCAGCAAGAGCGAACGGCCGGCCACGGACGTGCCGCCGCGGCGGCGCCCTGTTTCGGACAACGACTGGATGGTCGGCGCAGCAGCGTAGCCCATCTGCTTTGGCGCAAGTGCCCACTTGCGCCGGCTCGAGCCCTGCTCCTCCCGGGCCTGCGAGCCTCCTGGGGCCGCCCTGCACCCACACAGGACGGCCCCTTTTTCTTTCATCGCGACGCGAGGCGTTACGCGTGCGGGCCGGTGCGGCCGGACTCGTACAGGAACCAGATGCGGCGCTCGGACTCGTCGATCCAGTTCTCGATCAGGCTTGCGGTGGCGACATCGCCATATTCGTCGCAGAGCTCGTGCACGCGCCGCATCTCCCGCGTCAATTGCTGGTTGTCGCTGCGCAGCTCCGCCAGCATGTCCTGAGGGTCGACGTACTCCGCATCGTTGTCGAGGATGCGCTGCTCGCGCGCGATATGGCCGATCGAGCGGAGCGTCGTTCCGCCGATCTTGCGCGCGCGCTCGGCAATGTCGTCGGTCATCGCGAAGATCTGGTCGGCCTGCTCGTCCAGCAGCAGATGATAGTCGCGAAAATGGCTGCCAGACATGTGCCAGTGAAAGTTCTTGGTCTTCAGATAAAGCGCGAAGACGTCGGCGAGCAGCGCGCGCAACGCGGCGGGAATGTCCCGGTTCGCGTTGGCGCCGAGATCGGTCGGGCTCTGGAGGTCTGCCTTGGTCATGTTCGGTGTCCTTTGATGAGGTCACGAACCATTAGCAGCGTGATGCGGGGGGATTCTTTCGTTGTACGCGGCGCGATTTCGAATTCGCACGGGACAGTCCCGTCATCCCCGCGCGAGCGCATGGCGCTCGTCGCTGGAGGTGCGAGTGGCGCGATGCAAAGCATCGCGCCGGGAGCCTCGAAGGATGGGCGGCCGAGATGCAGAGGCAGTAGCTACACCGGATCGAACGCCCGGATCGGCGGCAGATTCCCCGTGAATTTCTCCACCTCTACCGTCGTCAGTTGCCCGGTGCAGCCCTGCGCGAAGGACGAGGTGCCGAGGTCGCGGGTCAGCACGTTCGGATTGCCGTGGACGCAGAGCGGCGCGTCGTCCTCGGGGTCCATCGGGTCATACCACGCGCCGGTCGGAAGCTGAACCACGCCGGGCGCGATGCCGTCGGTGACGTGAACTGCGGCAAGGCACGCGCCGCGCTCGTTGAACAGGCGGATGATGTCGCCGTCCTTGATGCCGCGCGCATCCGCATCAACCGGATTCATGCGTGCGACCTCGCGGCCGCGGTGTTTTGCGGCAAGCGAATGGCCGCCGAAATCGAGCTGGCTGTGCAGGCGCGTCACCGGCTGATTGGCGACGAGGAAGCACGGCGCGCCGGGCTTAGGCATATCGGTCTTGTCGAGCCAGACCGGATGGCCGGGACAATCGGCATCGCCATGGCCCGCGATCTTCGCGGAAAAGATCTCGATGCGGCCGCTCGGCGTCGGCAGGGGATGAGCGACGGGGTCATCGCGGAAAGAGCGCAGCCGGCCGCCGTCGTCGGGCTGTTGCGGCACGACCAGGCTGCCGCGCTGCCAGAACTGTTCGAAGCTTGGGGCTTCGAGGCCGCGCGCCTCGAGCGAGGCGCGGGTCGGCTCGTAGAGATGTTCGAGCCACTCCCTCGACGTGCGGTCCTCGGTGAAGGGCTCGCGCGCACCGAGACGTTCGGCGAGATCGGCGAAGATATCGTAGTCGTCGCGCGAAAGCCCGAACGGCTCGGCGATCCGGTGCATCGCGACCATGAGAGGGTCGTTGCTGGAATAGCCGATGTCCTCGCGCTCCAGCGTCATGGTCGAGGGCAGCACGATGTCGGCGTGCCGCGCCGTCGCGGTCCAGGCGAGCTCGTGCACCACGAACGTGTCCACTTTCGCAAACGCCTTGCGCAGGCGGTTGATGTCCTGGTGGTGGTGGAAGGGATTGCCGCCGGCCCAGTAGACGAGACGGATGTCCGGATAGGTGCGCGTCTCGCCATTGTAGCGATAGGTGCTGCCGGGATTGAGCAGCATGTCGGCGATGCGCGCCACCGGAATGAAGTCGCGCACGCCGTTGCGGCCCTGCCCCAGCGTCGGCCCAGGCACGTCGTTGACGCGGCGGCCATAATAGCCGATCGCCCCGAGCGAATAGCCATAGCCGCCGCCGGGCAAGCCGATCTGGCCGAGCGCTGTCGCCAGCACCATGCCCATCCACACCGGCTGCTCGCCATGTTCGGCGCGCTGCAGCGAATGGGAGACGGTGATGAGCGCGCGCTTTCCGGCGAGACGGCGCGCGAGCGTGCGGATCGTGTCCGCATCGACACCGGAGATCGCGGCGGCCCATTCGGCGCTCTTCGACTGCCCGTCGCTCTCGCCGGTGAGATAGCGCAAGAAGACGGGCCAGCCCTCGGTATAGCGATCGAGGAAGGCCTGATCGTGCAGGTTCTCCGCGACCAGCGTGTGAACGATGCCGAGCATCAGCGCGGTGTCGGTGCTAGGCACGCAGGTCATCCATTCGGCACCGGCCTCGACGGGCAGGTCTTCACGCAAAGGACTGACCAGGATGAATTCGCAGCCACGCCGGCGCGCGGCTGCCATGGCGCCGCGCTCGACATGCTTGCTGATCGAGCCGCCGGCCACCATCGAGTTCTTCAGCGCCATGCCGCCGAACGCCAGCACGATCTCGGTGTCGGCAGCGATCTGCTCCCATGTGACGTTGCGCTTGGTGATGTCCTCGTAGCCCGCCAGGATCTGCGGCAGCAGCACCGAGGAGGCGCCCGACGAGTAGGAGTTCACCGAACGCACATAGCCGCCCATCGCGATGTTGAGGAAGCGATGCACCTGGCTCTGCGCATGATGGAAACGGCCCGCGCTCGACCAGCCATAGGAACCGCCGAACACGGCACCGGGCCCGCGCGTGTCGCGAATGCGGCCGAGCTCGTCGCCGAGCAGGTCGAGCGCCTTCTCCCAGCTCACCGAGACGAATTCGTCGCGGCCGCGGCGATCGTCCGGACCGGGACCGCGCTCGAGCCAGCCGCGCCGGATCGCGGGCTGGGCAATGCGCGCCTGATGGCGCAGCGCACCGGGAAAATTGTCGATGATGCCGTTCGGATCAGGATCGCCCGCATAGGCCCTGACCTCGAGCCCGGCTTCGCCCTGACGCGCGGAAAACACGCCCCAATGCGAGGTGTGCGGCTTGAAGCCGTCCGACAAGTCGAGGCCGGGGTCGGGGAAGCCAATCGCATCGTCCATCGTCTGATCCTGTTCCGGCCCTAGGCTGGCCGTTTTCATGGTACTCGGGTGGCAATATACCGATCCACATCCCCATGTCATCGTGGCGAGGCTCACGCAAACGCTGGGCTCCCGTGCGTCGTGCGATCAGCGCGGCCCGCCGGTTCCCTATTGGCATCGCCGGTGTTACAGCAAGCGGAGCGGGCCCCTTGCCCACAGGAACATCGGACTCACCATGATCAAGCGCGTCTTGCCCTACGAAGGACTGCTCCACGAAGTGGTCGAGCATGACGGTGTGCTCTACATCGGGGGAATCGTCCCCGAGGACACCAGCCTCGACATGTCGGGCCAGGCCAATGACGTCCTTGGACAGCTGGCGCGCCTGCTGGAGACTCTCGGCTCCGATCGGGCCAATGTCTTGCAGGTGACCATCTATATGACGGATCTGAAGGAAAAGGCGGCGTTCAATGCAGCCTGGAAGGCGCACTTCGCAGAAGCCCATCTGCCGGCGCGCGCCGCGATCGGCGTGGCGGATCTCGGGCCCGGCGTCAAACTCGAGATGACCGCCATCGCCGCCCGGGGGCGCTAACTGATTTCCTGCCGGACCTTGGCCGCCGCGTCGCACATCGCCTTGAGCTTCCCGAACGCGGTTGCGCGCGGCATGTATTTCATGCCGCAATCGGGCGCCGCAACCAGACGATCCGGTGAGACGTATTTGAGCCCGTTGCGGATGCGGTCGGCGACGGTGTCGACGCTCTCGACGGAGGGATCGCCGAGGTCGAGCACGCCGAGCATGATCTTCTTCGACGACAGATCCCTGAGCACGCCGAGGTCGAGCTTCGGCTGCGCCGCCTCGATCGAGATCTGGTCGGCAATGGTGTCGTCGAGCTCGGCCAGGAACGAATAGCCGGCCGGCTTGTTCGATCCCGGCACGACCGCCGCATAACCGAAGCACAGATGCACCACGGTCGGCACGGTGATGCCTTTCAAGGCGCGGTTGATCGCCTTGACGGCGTAGCGCTTGGCCAGATCAGGATTGTTGCGCACCCAGGGCTCGTCGAGCTGGATCACGTCGGCGCCCGCCTTTTGCAGGTCGAGCGCCTCGGCATTGACGGCCTCGGCGAGCGCCATCGCGAGCTCTTCGTCGTCCTTGTAGAACTCGTTCTTGGCTTGCTGGCTCATCGTGAACGGGCCCGGCAGAGTGATCTTCGCGGCGCGATCGGTATTCTTGCGCAGGAACTGCATGTCGTGCAGCTCCACCGGTCCCTTTCGCTTCACGGGACCAACGACGCGCGGCACCGGGGTCTGGGTGTTGCCGGTGCGCGCCACGATCATGGCGGGATTGTCGCCGTCGATGCCGTCGAGCGCGGTCGCGAAGCGGTTGGAGTAGCTCTCGCGGCGGATCTCGCCATCCGTCACGATGTCGATGCCGGCGCGCTCCATGTCGCGGATCGCGACGATGGTCGCATCGTCCTGTGCCTCCTCCAGATGCTCCGCCGGCAACCGCCACATGTCGTGCAGGCGGGTGCGTGGCACCACCTTCGACAGCATGGCGCG
>LNAP01003391.1_pt1 | contig 15240 bp, 13 predicted proteins | sample 602601 | NCBI WGS metagenome assembly LNAP01 (sample SAMN02440304, study PRJNA202911) | soil metagenome | biome: Subtropical and temperate rainforests or woodlands; isolation source: soil samples (1 kg each in a 20% v/v slurry with milli Q water) were... ...
ATCCTGCCAGTTGCCGCCCGCATTGATGATATCGTCCTTCAAGGTATGGTAGCTGGTCAATGTGCGGCCTTTTACCAAGCCGGCCGAAACCAGTTCCCATGGACCATGGCAGATAACGGCGAAGGGCTTCTTGCTGGCTTGCAGGGCCTTCAAGAACGCCTGGACAGCCGGCTCGGCGCGCATCTTGTCCGCATTGACCGTTCCGCCAGGTATCAGGACCGCATCGTAATCCTGCGCATTCGCTTCCTGTATCGGGCGGTCCACCTTGACCTTCGCTCCCTTTTCGGTATCGTGGATAGCCCCCTGGATTTCCCCTTGCTTGGGCGACAGGACAAAGACCTGCGCCCCCGCATCCTTCAGCGCCTTCATGGGCTCGATCAACTCGCTTTCCTCGAACCCGTCGGTGGCCAGCGCCGCCACTCGAAAACCTTGTAAATTGCTCACTATTGCTCTCCTGTCTGTGCGCGGGGAAGACCCGGAAGCAGAGGAGGCAGCAAACGATATGCCCGCCGAAGCAACCGCCACAAAACGGATGGCGCCTTCAGCGGTTCGCCCCGCTTATTGGCGGACGTCGAGCGGCGCGGCTGAAGGCGGCATGTCTCTTGCTGTACTGGCGTCTCTTGCTGTACTGGCGCAACGCCTAGCCATTCGATGACAAGGAGACACCTATCATGAAGCTTTATTATTCCCCCGGCGCTTGCAGCCTCGCCGATCATATTGCAATGCTCGAAGCCGATCTCGCCTTCGACCGGGTTCGCGTCGACCTGAAGACCAAGCTGACCGAAACGGGACAGAAGTTTGAAGAAATCAATCCTAAGGGCTATGTTCCAACACTCGAAATGGACGACGGCCAAAGGCTCACGGAAAACATCGCTATCCTTTCATGGATAGCCCAATGCAAGCCGTCGCTCGCGCCGACTGGGGAATTGGGCAAGTTCCGGCTGCTAGAAATGCTGGCGTTCATATCGACCGAAATCCACAAGCAATTTGGCCGGGTGTTCAAGCCGACGTCCGATGCCGAGTCCTCTGAGGCACAGGAAAAGATTAGCCAGCGTTTCCGGCTGATCGCCGGCATGTTCAAGGGCGACTACCTGTTCGGTAACGAGGCGAGCGTGGCGGATTGCTATCTGTTCACGATGCTGCTCTGGGCCAAGAACGTGAAACTCGAAGTGCCGCAGGCCCTGGCGGATTTCGCCCAGCGCATGCGCACCCGGCCGGCCGTGCAGCTTGCCCTGAAACATGAAGGGCTGGAATGATCGTTTAGCGGCTGGACCAAGCCCCGAGCAAGCCGGCCGCTGCCAGGCGGCTACCAACTTGGCCAAGTGCCCGGATTGAATACACTGAAGACACGAAATGACCTTTCCCAGATCAGCAACTTGATACGCTCTCGGACATAGCGCAGATTTTTCCTGCGCCATCCCAGGGCAACAGCCCCATAAAGGTATAAACGTTATCTGGCACGAGCTTTGCTTAAGTCATCATTAACCTTATCCATCCAGGCATATCATTTCCACTTTGCCTGCTATCTGACAGAAGGAAGACATGACTGACCGCTACGCACGATACGAGAGACTTACATTCGACCGCCCTACCCCCAGGGTCATGCGCATCACCATGCGCTCGCCTCTCAAAATGGGCGCCATGGATGCCACAATGCATCGCGAAGTATCAGAGATCTGGCGCGATGTCGATGCGGATGACAGTGTGAATGTTGTCATTTTCACAGGCGACGGCAAAACATTTTCAGCCGGTGGCGACCTGAAGCATGAGCGCAAGGTCTGCGATGACTATGCGCTGCGAATGCGTGCGATGAAAGAGTCGCGCGACCTCGTCACCAATATGCTCGATTGCCGCAAGCCCATTGTCACGGCGGCCAGAGGTTGGGCCGTCGGCGCCGGACTGGCAACCGTATTGCTTGCGGATGTATCCATCGTAGCAAAGGACGCCAAGTTTTCCGACGGACATCTGAAAATCGGCGTCGCCGCAGGCGACCATGCAGCGATTATCTGGCCGATTCTCTGTGGCATGGCCAAGGCAAAGTATTACCTGCTGACCGCCGAAACCTTCACCGGCGAAGAGGCAGAACGCATGAATCTGGTCTCGCTTGCCTTGCCAGACGAAGAGGTGGAAGCCCGCGCAGTCGAGATCGCTAATCGCCTTGCCCAAGGCGCGCCTGCGGCACAGCGCTGGACCAAAATGATGCTGAACCACTGGATCAAACAGGCCCAACCCATTTTCGACGCCTCGCTAGCGTTTGAGTTCACGGGTTTTGCCGGCCCTGAGGGCATTGAAGGAATCGATGCCTTTCTTGAAAAGCGCAGCCCCAACTTTGACCCAAAATGCCCATTCTGACGGCTAGCAAGTCGACCGCCGGGCCTCTTTGATCGAATGGTCGGCTGGCACCGGCCCTCGCACTCAGCCACGACACGGCATTCACAACCAACAGGTTCCGGACAGAACCAGGGCACGCTGTTGCCCACAGAAACTTACTCAAAGCAAATATTCACCACAAATTAAAAAGGAGAGAGACCATGAAAAAACCTGCACTCTTGAAGCTGACGGCGTTCATGCTGGGAATGTTATGCGCGTGCACCACTGCTCAGGCGCAGGACAAGGGGCCATTCCGCATCGGCGCTATTGTTGACATGAGCGGGGTGTATTCCGCCCACGGAGGTGCCGGCGGCGTCGAGGCCGTAAAGATGGCGGTCGAAGATTTCGGCGGCGAGGTGCTAGGCCGCAAGATCGAGGTCATTTCGGCCGATTATCAGAACAAACTGGACATCACCGCCGCACGAGCCCGGGAATGGTACGACCGGGACGGCGTGAGCATGATCATTGAATCAACCGATTCAGCCTCTGCGATCGCACTGCAGAAGCTGGGCAAAGAAAAAAAGAAACTGACTATCTTTGCCGGCTCGGCATCGTCATCCCTGACCAATGAAAATTGTTCTCCTTATGGCATTCACTATGTTTACGACACCTACGCCCTAGCCCACGGCACCGGGGCTGCCGTAACCCAGAAAGGGGGAGATTCGTGGTTTTTCATTACAGCCGATTACGCATTTGGGCACTCGCTTGAACGCGATACCAGCGCGGTCGTAACAGAGAACGGCGGCAAGATAGTCGGCAAGGTCCGCGCGCCATTAAATACAACAGATTTTTCCTCGTATCTATTGCAGGCCCAATCATCGGGAGCCAAAGTGATTGGCCTGGCTAACGCCGGCAAGGATACCCAGACCGCCGTACGGCAAGCATCGGAATTCGGCATCACGCAGGGCGGGCAACAGCTCGCCACGCTCCTCGTCTTTCTGAATGACGTGAAAGGCATGGGCCTGCAAGCCGCACAAGGGCTGCAATTTACCACCGGCTTCTACTGGGATCGCAATGACGAAAGCCGCGCCTTTTCGAAGCGCTTCTTCGAGCGCCGCAATGCCATGCCTTCCATGGTCCAAGCAGGCATGTATTCAGCCACGATGCATTACCTGAACGCGGTGAAGGCCGTAGGCGCGGACGACGCCGAAGCTGTGGCCGGGCAGATGAAGCAAACACCAGTCAACGACTTCTATACCCATAATGGCACGATACGCGCCGACGGGCGTATGGTCTACGACATGTACTTGGCGGAAGCCAAAAAGCCATCGGAATCCACAGGCCCATGGGATTTGCTCAAGATAAACTCCGTGATTCCAGCTGATAAAGCATGGCGTCCGTTGTCCGAGAGCGTCTGCCCACTGGTCAAGAAATAAGGCCATTAAGGCAAATACACGACTGATTCAAAAGAAGATCGCCGGCAAGCCGGCGATCTCAGCGCCTATGCAAGCTGCAAGACATACTTCCCGCGCCCTTTCCCGCTGGCGAGCACCCGTAGCGGCTCAGCGAAGCGCTCGAGCGGCAACACTTCCGTAATTTGCGGGCGCAATGCCCCTTGAGCATGCAGCTCATACAGCCGTTGTTGCACCTCCCTGACTTTTTCCGGCTGGCGATCGCGATAATCGCTCCATTGCAACCCCGATACCGCGATGTTCTTTACAAGCAGATAATTGACTTTAAGCGTTGGGATGCGCCCTGCCGCGAATCCGATGCACACCACACGTCCGCACCAGGCCACAGCTCTGATGGCGGCATCGAAGATATCGTCGCCCAGCGGGTCCAGCACGACGTCAGCGCCCCGTCCGTCTGTACAAGCGAATACCTGTTCCCTTAGCGATTCACGCAGATTGGCCGCGGTCAGGTCGATGATGTGATCGGCGCCGAGCGCGCGCGCCGCTTCAGCCTGCTCTTCGCCGGCCACACCTGCCAGCGCCGTACCACCCAGCGCTTTGACCAGTTGAATGGCGGCCCCGCCCACCCCGCCAGCGGCGCCATTGACCAGGACGGTCTCGCCTGTCTTGAACTGACCGCGCTCCACCAGCGCAAAATAGGCGGTCTGGTAAACCAGCCCCATTCCGGCTGCGTCGCTGTCGGAAATCGTTTCTGGCAAGCGATAGCAGGAAGCGGCCGATGCAACCAGGCGTTCGGCAAAGGCGCCATATTCCACCTGGGCGACCACCCGGTCACCCTTAGCCAGTCCGGCGACACCCGGCCCGACTTCGACAACGGTGCCTGCCGCATCCTTGCCAGGGACGAAAGGCCGATCCGGAAGATTCTGGTACTTGCCCGTCATGACCAGCATGTCAGGGAAGTTGATGCCCGCATGAGTGACATTGATCAGAACCTCGCGCTCGCCGGGCACGGGTTCCGCAAGCTGTTCGACCTGAAGGTCCTCGGGCTCTGCGAATTCATGAATAACGACGGCTTTCATCAGTTGTTGTCTCCTGTGGTAATACCTAATATCTCGTTCGTATGTTCACCCAGCGCAGGGGCGGCAACGCGAGTCTGGACAGACCTGAACGACGCGCACACCGGCACGGGAAGCGCGGGCATGCAGCGTCCCTTGCTGTTCACGACCTGACGGTCGAACACGCCGCGCGCCTTGAAATGCGGATCCTGCACAGCCTGCTCAAGATTGACGACTTCCGATACACATACATCATGCCCCTCGAAACGCTGCACCCAATGCGACGCCGGCTGAGACGCGATAATGCGTGTCACCTCCGCCCGAACATGCTTCTCGTCCGCTTCCTGAGCCAGCCCAGGAGCCCCGATGAGGGTCAGGAAGGTATTCCAGAAACGGTCTTCCAGCGGCGCCGCTGAAAGAAAACGCCCATCGGACGTCTTATAGATGGCATAACGCGCCGACCCGCCGGTAACCAGTTCCTTGCCCGGTTGCGGCCACCGCCCATGACTCCATCCATTGCCCAGCCCCCAGTACATCAAGGTGAACAGATTGTCGGTCATGGAGATATCAAGATGCTGCCCCTTCCCATCGATGTCACGTTGACGCAAGGCAAGCAGTATGTTGACGACGGCCGGATAAGCGCCGGCGGCAAGGTCGCCGGTCAGTGTCGGCGGCACAATGGGCGCACCGCTCGCATCGGCCGAAAGAGCCAGCATGCCCGTCTCTGCCTGGAAGTTGAGATCGTGTGATGCCCTGAGCGCTTTAGGCCCATGTTGCCCATAAGTGGTGATGGAGCAATAGACAAGTCGGGGGTTGACCCTTGACAGTGTTTCGTAGTCCAGCCCCAGACGCTGCATGACGCCTGGCCGGAACTGCTCGACCACCACATCGACATCCCGAACCAGCGCCAGCACCTGTTCCCGATCGGCCTTGGCCTTCAAGTCCAGACAAACGGATCGTTTTCCCCGGTTGAGCAACACGAAGTTCACACTGTCGTCGTCAAAGCGGGGCGCGTAGCTGCGCATCTCGTCGCCACCGGACCGTTCCAGCTTGATCACATCGGCCCCGGCCTCGGCCAGCATCAGCGTACACATCGGACCGGGCAGCAGGGTGCTGAAGTCCAGTACCTTGATATCTGCAAGCGGCTGCGTCATGGCTTGTCCTGATTGTGGCGTGCCCAGGCGACTTGCGCCCGCCGCGCGGGCGCATAGGGTTCCTGAGCCAACGCCTCGTACAGACTCTGGCTGACACGGTAATGGTGATGCAGGCCGCTGCGGCTCAAGAGGGAGATCGGTCCTTCAGGGTACCCAAGGCCCAGGCACAGGGTCTTGTCCATATCGGCGGCCGTGGCCAGACCTTCGTCGAGTCGCCGCAGAGCGGCATTGTAGTAAGGGCGCAGCAGACGGTTCAGGATACGCCCGGGGAAATCATTGCAAACGGCCACAATCAGCCCCGCGGCCTCGAAGGCTGCGCGGGCGGCCTGGATTGCAGCAGGATCCGTATAGGGCTTTTTGACCAGTTCCACCAAGTTGGCGGGCGCATCGTCGCCCAGGCGGAACCGTGCGAATCCAATGACGTTGGCGGGACCTTCGTCTTCCCCGGTGTGTACGCCTAAGCATTCTGTGTCGAGCTCTATGGCGATGAAGGACTTTTCGGCTGCCCGCTCGATGCCTTGCCGCCATGCCTCTCCGGCTTGGCTGCCGACCAACACGACGCCGTCGCCGTCGTTCGAAGCCGCTTCGAAAAAAGGATGCGCGCCAGGGAACGACAGGCTCTCACCTCGTTGAATGATTTGATAACTCATTGCCGTCATGCTCCAAAAATCTTGTTGCTGTCATAGATATGGAAGCCCGCCCCGGTTTTCCTGCCCAGCTTCCCGGCGCCTATCATCCGCTTGACCAAAGGCGGGCACGCGGCCCTGGACTCATGGGTAAGGCCGTGCATCGCGTCGGACAACAGCTTCTGAGTATCCATACCGACCATGTCGAGCAGTTCCAGCGGCCCCAGCGGATACCCCAGCGCCGTCTTTACGGCAAGGTCGATATCCGCTGGCTCGGCTACGCCCTGGTCCACCATGTTGATGACGTCGTTATGCCAGGGAATCAGGAAGTAATTCAGAATGAATCCCGGCGTGTCGCGCGTCTTGACTGGCTTTTGCCCCAGGGTCTCGCAGAAGGCCCAGGCCTTGCCGAAGGTGTCATCGGAGGTCGCCAGTCCCGGGGACATCTCCACCAACTTCATAAGCTGTGCGGGCAGGCAGAAGTGCATGCCAACCACCCGGTCCCCGCGACCGCTGCCGCCGGCAATTTCCGTGATGGATATGGTGGAGGTATTGGACGCGAAAATAGTGTGCGAAGGGCAAATCTTGTCCAGCCGGGAGAACAGATCGTGCTTGACCTTCAGGTCCTCGAACACTGCCTCGATGACCAGATCGCACTCCGCCAGGTCTTCCGCCCGCGTCGTGCCCCTCCACTGCGCCATGATGGCCTCGTCCCGCCCCGCCGCAAGCTTGCCACGCGCAACAGACTTGGCCAAAAATGCCGCCGCCTGTCCGCGAGCATGATCCACCGCGTCCTGGCGCGCGTCGAGGACTATCGTTTTCAAACCCGCACGAGCGACGACAATGGCAATGCCGGTGCCCATTGTTCCACTGCCGACAATACCGACTGTTTTAATCTCGCTCATTTCTTCTCCTTGTTCAGAAAGCTGCGACCGATAAGCTGCCGATGTACCTGATTCGTGCCTTCCCATATTTGGGTAATCTTTGCGTCGCGCATCAGCCGCTCGGCGCGGAAATCCTGGCAGTAGCCATAACCGCCATGCAGTTGAACGGCATCGGTCGTCATGCGCATGGCCAGGTCCGTCGCCTTGAGCTTCAGTATCGAGGCCTCCACACCCATGTCGTCAATGCCCTGATCAACCAAACCTCCAACATGCCAGAGCCAGCTCTCGCAAACAGCCAGTTCCGCCGCGAGATCCGCCACCATGAACTGGACGCCCTGGAATTCCAGAATGCGCCGGTTGGACTGGCGCCGGTCATTGATATAGGAAATGGCATCCTCGAAAGCCGCGCGCGCAATGCCTAGCGCATGCGCCGCGACACTGGGCCGTGACTTGTTCAAGGAGGCCAGAAGCACACGAAGGCCTTCGCCCGCGGAGGCCAACACATTTCGGCGCGGAATACGGCAGCCCTCGAAGGACAGCGAAGCCGTACCCGAAGCGCGGGTACCCATCTTGTGCTCGGTTCCCGTCACCGTAAGCCCCGGCGCACCTTTTTCAATGATGACGGCGCCGATGGCTTCCTTTGCGCTTTCCACATCCGCCCATTTGCCAAACACCACATAGACATCCGCCACATCGCCGTTGGTGATGAAGATTTTCTGGCCATCCACCACAATCTCGTCACCGTCTTCGCGAAACTGCGTCTTCATGCCCGTCGCGTCCGAGCCCGCAGAGGCTTCGGTAATGACGAGCGAAGCCAGCCCGCCTTCGGCAATGCGCGGCAGAATGCGCGACTTCAGATCTTCGGACCCGTACTGTATGACCGGCTTGATCGCGTGGAAATTGGTCGCCCAGATGATGCCGGTCGATGCGCAGGCCTTCGATATCTCGCGCACGCAGGCCAGGTAGCAGCGATACGACAGGGTCATGCCGCCATACTCTTCCGGAATGAACATCGCGTTCAGGCCCAGAGCGTTGATCGCCTTGACGTTATCCCAAGGGAACTCGCTTTCACGGTCGTAAGCAGCAGCCCTGGGAGCAAGCTCCGTTGAGGCCAGCGACCGTACCGAATCGAGCAGCATGCGCTCTTCGTCAGAAAAGGACAGGCCGGCATCCAGGCGTTCTAGAATATTCACACTATCTCCTTTAACCTTCCATGTTCATGCGTCAGTGCGCAGGTCATAGCGCCACGCTTTGCGCGCCGTCGATGTAAATGGTTTCCCCGTTCAGGAATCCCATCCCTTCCTGGAACAGGGACGTGACCAGTACGGCGACATCCTTGGCCTCTCCAGGGCTCTTGCGTGGAATTCGCTTTTCCAGATAGGCCCGCAATGGGCCGCTTTCCATCGCTTCGCGGTTCAAGTCGGTGGCGATATAGCCGGGCGCAACGTCAATGACCTGAATGCCGTCCCGAGCCCATTCGACCGCAAGGCAGCGCGTGATGGCGCCCACCGCGGCCTTAGAAGCGCAATAGGACACATTGCGCTTGACACCCATCTTGTCGTAGAAAGATCCGATGTTGACAATCAGGCCGCCACCGTTCTCCACGAGTAGAGGATGCACGAGCTGGCAGGCGCGCAGCAGCGACACGGCATTGATATCCATCAGCTTGCGGAATTCATCCATGCTCAAATCAATCGTGGGTCCTTCGGTATGCAGGCCCGCATTATTCACCAGCCCCCGGACTGGAACGCCCAGCGTCCGGCGCAGCGTTGCCATCGCTTCTTTCAGGGCTTCGCCATCCATGACATCGCAGCTAACCGAATGCCAACGCGCGGCGATCTCGTCCGATACGTTGTCCAAATGGGGCTTGTCACCCGAGCGGGAAAAGCAACCAACCTCGAAACCCCGGCTGGCCAGTTCGTAGGCGATCACGGCCCCGATGCCGCGACTCGCGCCGGTGACGTATATGAGTTCACGCTTCATGCTTCAACAATCCTTGAAATTGGGGGAACGTTTCTCGACGAAGGCGCTCAGGCCCTCGGCCGCGTCGTCGCTGCGATAGGCTAGCGTGGACAGGTCGCGTTCGATGCGCAGGCCGTCTGCCAGGCTGACACGCCCTCCCCGTTGCACCGCTACACGCGCAAAGTACAGGGCGCATAGGCTGTGCTTGAGATAAGGCTCCAGAAACCGCTTCCCTATTTCGGCAGGGTTTCCTTCATTGTCTATACGGTTGACCAGGCCCATGCGCTCGCCTTCTTCAGCCGCAACGGTACGGCCCGACATGACCATATCGAGCGCGCGGCCTTCCCCAATCAATCTGGGCAGGCGCTGCGTACCCCCATACCCTGGAATCAGCCCCAGCTTGACCTCCGGCAAGCCCATGCGTGCGCGATCCGTAGCGACACGGAAAGTACATGAAAGCGCAAGCTCCAACCCACCGCCAAACGCATAGCCGTGTATGACCGCCACGGAAGGGATCCTTAGCTCGGCAATCTGGTTGAAAACCTCTTGCCCTTTGGCTGATCCTTCCAGTTCGTCCATGAGCGGCCTGTTCATCAGTTCAGGGATGTCGGCGCCGGCGCAAAAAGCCTTGTCTCCGGCGCCGGTGATGATCAACGCGCGCGCGCCCGACTCGGCCACCGTGGACAGCGCTACACCCAACTCCCTGAGTATGCCGAAGGACAGCGCATTCAGTACTTCTGGGCGGTTCAGGGTGATGTGGGCGAACTCGCCATCAAATTCGAGCAGGACCGTCATGCGGATACCCCTTCATTGTTGGATGCTGAACTGGCCTTCCAGCGTATGGGCTCCGGCTTGATCCGCCCTTCTTTCAGCCAGACGATCAGTTCACGCTTGAGAATCTTGCCGCTGGGGGTCAGCGGAAATGAATCCATCGCGATGAAGTATTCAGGCATGTCGTACTTCGACAGGCCTGCATCATGAAGATGCTGCAACACTTGCATGGCGGTGAGCGACTCGCCCGGCGCAATAATGATGGCCAGGCATATCTTCTCGCCCAGCCGTTCATCAGGGACAGGAAAGGCCGCTGACTTTAGGATGGACGGGTGGCGATGGGCAAGATCCTCGATCTGCGATGGGTAAATGTTATGCCCGCCGCGGATGATCAAATCTTTTTTTCGCCCTATGACACGCAAACAACCGTTCTCGTCGAGCACGCCAAGGTCTCCGCTCAAGAACCATCCCGATGCATTGAATGAGTTTTCAGTTGCGTCCTGGTTGTCGTAATAACCCAAGGTCAGTACCCCGCCCTTTCCCCCGATTTCACCGGTTTCTCCCGGGGCCGCTTCCACATCAGGGTCGTCCTGTCTGAAGATCCGAATTTCATAGCCTTTGCACGCACGCCCGCATGTGGACACGATCGTGTTGCTGTCATCGCTGGGCAATGTGTACTGATGCGAGCCGTTTTCAGTCATCCCATAGACATTCTGCGGCTTGATGCCCAAATCGAGGAATCTCTTGGCGACTTCCCTGGGTATAGGCGCGCCTGCCATGTAGAAGACATTGACGTTGCCCAACCGGCTCAGCCTTCGTTCACGCAACGCGCTCAGCATGTCCATGCCGTGAGTCGGCACACCCATCACATAGGTCGCTCCGGACTCCAGCGTCCAGTCAAGCGCCGAAGGATTGGCGCTGGCGTTGTGCAGGACCAGCTCCATCCCCGCAACCAAGGATTGCTCCAAAGCGACCGTGCCTATGTGATGGCTCATCGGGCTGAGCGCCAGCAGTACCGTCGACGAGTCATGCTTCCAGTCACTGACCAAGGCTCGACCATTGGCAAGCAAGGTATTGTCACTGTGCATCACACCCTTGGGTTCGCCCGTCGTACCTGACGTGAACGCCAAATACACCACCTTGTCGGGGTCGAGCACCGGTGCACTCGTAATGCCCACGCCACCCGCGTGATGGGGAAATGGCAGCACTCCCTCGGGAATTGACGTACTGTCCGGCTCGCCGCCTTGCGGCATCAAAGCGTAGACCTGCTTCAGCGTGGCTACGCCGGCTGACTCTTGGAATATTGAATAGCGATCTGAATCGGCACCATAACCCGACTGGGCAAACAGCGCTTTGCAGCGGATGCGGGACAGCAGTTTGACGATTTCGGCATTGGTGTAGTTTTGGTGCAATGAGGGGCAGCACACATAGCCGTTGCGCGAACAAGCCAGAAAAATGAGCACCGCTTCGATTCGGTTCGGCAACCAAATTGCCACGCGATCGCCACGCTTCAGACCGCCCTGATACAGATGCTCCGCAATGGTATCTACACTCGCGAGCACCTCGCGCCAAGTCAGACGGCGGTATGGGTCCCGCACGGCGCAGGCATTCGGTCGGACCCGAGCGTGCTCCCTGGCCAGCGTATACAACGTATCCTGATGCCACACGCCGCTCAGATAGTTCTCCCTGGCAGTCTGTGGATCATGCAAAGTCAGAATAGTGCTCATGACACTCCTTGAATAAAATTTATAGCGCAGGTGCAAAATCTATACCGCACCTGCCTTTCTTAATTGTCTGATTTCGTCAGGCGAGAGCTTCAGCATCCCGCCCAAGATCATGTCAGTGTCTTCCCCCAGCATCGGCGGCGATTTTCGATGTACCGCAGTCCTGCCGTTGATTGCTATCCCCAGGCCGACCTGCGGAATCAAGCCGCTTGTCGATTGCACTTGGTAAAGAAACTTCTGCTCAAGCAGGTCGTCGTCCCTGGCCACTTCATCAAGCCGGTTGATGGGGCCAGCCGGTATTCGATGTTCTCCGAGTATGCCTAGCCACTCGTCCCTGGATCTGGCGCGCAGGATATCCGCAATCTTGATGACTATCTCTTCCCGGTATGTACGGCGTTTGGCGTTGGACCCATAACGGGGGTTCTCGCCCACCCCGGGCTGCCCAACAGCCACCCAAAAGCGGCGCCATATCGCGTCATTTCCCAGGCCAAGCGACATCTGCTTGTCCGCTGTATCGAAAACCTGATAAATGGCGATGACAGAATCCTTGCCGCCGGAACGCCGGGGTAATTCGTCGGAGCTCAAATAGGAAACCAGACGTGGCGCCATGAACCGCGTCATGCTTGCCTGCATGGACACATCGATTTGCCCCCCCTTCCCGGTACGTGCGCGGGCCGCGTAGGCGGCCAAGACAGCCATCGCCACATCCTGGCCTGCGAGCAGATCGGCTGCTGGTGTGCCGACCTTTTGCGGGTCATTCTGTGCTTCCCCTGTCAAATCCATAACGCCCGAATAGCCTTCAGCGATCAGGTCGTAACATGGCAGATGGCTGCGTTTGCCCCGTAGACCAAAGCCAGTCAGGGAGGCGTGAATCAGGCGGGGAAACATTACACCCAGCCGCGCGTAGTCGATGCCCAGCTTCTCCTGGACCCGCTCGGTCATGTTGACCACCAGCACGTCTGCTTGCGACAGCAGCTTTTCCAGGACTTCGAGTCCTTCCGGAAGAGTAAGGTCCAGAACCAGACTATGCTTGTTGCGATTGACGCTCAGGTACCAAGGAGATTGGCCATGGAGAAAGGGCGGCCCCCAATGGCGCGCATCGTCGCCAATATCCGGCTTTTCGACCTTGATGACAGTGGCGCCTAGATCGGCAAGCAACTGAGTGCCGTAAGGCCCCGCAATCGACGTACTCAAGTCCACAACGCACATACCTTTCAACAAGATATGACCGTCCATATTTTCCATCTCAGGCAATTGGGTCAACGGTATTTCACCTGTGTCTTTCGGCATATTGGTTACCTTGGCTTTAATGTCTGCCTTTGGTTAAGCACAATCCATGCCAGGTGATGAGTCCCTATTGTGATTCTTGAGAAGAATGGTAAAGTGTCCTGAAACTGTTCATCCTGTCATGAGCGAAGACATGTATTCAAAGAATAACGGACAAACTCAGGATGCCAGAAGCGGCGTTCTTGTGCTCGACCCTGAAGGGGCAACGGTTTTCGGCTCCGGGACTGGGCTGGATGCCCATATCCAAGGCAAGCTCAGCGCCTTATGGCAGGCCCGCGGCATGCGGCCCGTGTCTGCAATGTTTATCCTCGAAGGGACAAGCGAGCCCATGACCGTGGTGTCGTTTACCTCAGCGGGCACGGGTTGTTTCGTCCTATATCGCCATGACGGCGGTGATCCACTGTATGAGTTCGTCAGCAGCGTGGACTTCTCGGCGGACATCTTGCGCCATTTCGTGACCGATCCCTATGAAGCCATAACAGTCGTCGACGACCAGGCGCGCATCCGCTACATGAGTCCGGTTCACGAGAAGTTCTTCGGCATTCGACGGGGCGAGACACTAGGCATGGATGTCAATGCTGTCATTGAGAACAGCCGGCTGGCCACCGTTCTGCGCACTGGCAAGACAGAAGTCGGCCAAGTACAGACAATGCGGGGCAAGAGCCGCGTGGTGAGCCGCACGCCTATCGTCAATCCTGAAGGGCGTCTCGTTGGCGCCATCGGACAAGTGATGTTCAAGAGCCCGGCCGCCGTGGAAGCGCTCGGCGAGGAGATCAGGCGTCTGCGCCAGGAGATCAGCTTCTATGAACGAGAGCTGCCCCGTCTGCGCGGCAATGCGCAGGGAATGGAATCCATCGTAGGCGAAAGCGATGCCATCAAGAAGCTCAAGGAGCGGATCAAGAAGGTCGCTCCGCTTGACGTTTCCGTGCTGCTGGTCGGAGAAAGCGGAGTCGGAAAAGATCTCGTTGCACATGCCGTCCACCAACTTAGCCCGCGCGGGCACAAGGACATGGTGCTGGTAAACGCGGCAGCCATCCCTGGCAATCTGGTGGAAGCGGAATTGTTCGGATACGAAGGCGGCGCTTTCACGGGTGCGGAGAAGCGCGGCCGCACAGGCAAGTTTGAAGAGGCGGATCAGACCACGCTTTTTCTGGATGAAATCGGCGACATGCCTCTGGATATACAGGTCAAAGTCTTACGTACGCTTCAGGACGGCAGTTTTCAGCGCGTAGGCAGCAGCACGCAGCGCCGTTCGGAATTCCGCCTCATATCTGCCAGCAACCGAGACTTCGAGCGCATGCTGACCACCGGCGACTTCAGACTCGATCTCTTCTACCGGATAAGCGCTGTCACCATACGGGTTCCCCCTCTGCGCGAGAGGTTGGAAGATGTGCCACTGCTGGCCCAGACATTTCTTGAGCGGTTCATGCGTCGCCACAATGTTCAGGGCAAATATTTTGGACCCGACGTCATGGCGTACCTGCAGTCACTGCCTTGGCCCGGCAATATTCGCCAATTGCAACATACAATCGAGCGCGCCGCGATCTTTTCCGAGCAGAATGAGATTTCTCGCGAAGACTGCGAAGTGCCCGGTGAAGCGGGCTCGGGAGCCGACTTGGAAGAGATGGGTGAAGCGTTTCGCGAGACGCCCCGCTCCGCTGGCGCGTTTTTAGTAGGTGAGCCAGCCGGTGTGCGCCAGGCGAAAACCCGCGTCGAACTAGAAATGATCCGGGAAGCGTTGCAGCGATTTGACGGCAACAAGAAAAAAGCGGCAGAGTACCTCGGCATCTCGCGCTCGCATCTATACAAGAAGATTAATGAGTCAGATCTCAGCATCTTGTAAGGACCGCCTTCAGGCGGGCACATAACGACCTACTCGATGGAGGCGCAAGACATTATTGAACTGTGCCTGCGTGCCGGCTCGGCCTTGCGATATGTGTCTTGCGCCTTGTTTGATTTATACGTAACGAGCATGCCGTCTGGAGTCACTCTTAACAAGTAGGGGCGAGTTTGGCCTGGCCTGGCCTGGAAACAGAAAAGCCCATGTTCCTATAG
>LNAP01003393.1_pt1 | contig 15237 bp, 20 predicted proteins | sample 602601 | NCBI WGS metagenome assembly LNAP01 (sample SAMN02440304, study PRJNA202911) | soil metagenome | biome: Subtropical and temperate rainforests or woodlands; isolation source: soil samples (1 kg each in a 20% v/v slurry with milli Q water) were... ...
CAATCAGTTCGTCAATTCGTTCAACTCCACACTGGAGCGAGTCGAGCAGGCCTATTCGCGGCTTGAGTCGTTCAACGCCGACGTCGCCCACGAACTGCACACCCCGCTGGCCATCCTGCGCAGTGAACTCGAAGCCGCGCAAGACGGCATCCGCCACCCCACCGACGAGGTGATCGACCCCCTGCACGACGAGACCTTGCGCTTGACCCACCTGGTCACCGACCTCGTATTGTCCTTGACAGCAGAGGGATTGACCACCGGTGAGGTCGCGGCGCGCTTCGCCGACGTCTACGGCGCGCCATGGTATCCCAGCGACGAACTGGACTAACGGCTACAAGACCTACCGCAACGGCGACGAGGTCGCTCCGGGCTAAGCCTGCGGGCAATCGCGGAGCGACTTGGTAGAGCGCCGTCGACGATCTCGAGGAAGCTGCGCCACAACGTGCCAGCCGGCCGCGGATATCAGCCCTTCGATGCCCACCGGCGAGCCACCGCGCGACGCGCACGCCACCATCGACGCCGGGTCGACACCAACGAGCAGCTCAGCGTCGTGGTCACCGAGTTGCTTGGTCAGCGGTGGAGTCCGCAACAGACTAGCCGTCACCTCCGCCTCCGATTTCCCGGTGATCCCTCAATGTGGTTGTGTCATAAGAGTATCTATCAGGCTGTCTACCAGACGAATTCGCGCTTCACGCGACCCTCACGCCTGGCGCCGCATCGACGTTCACCACTGCGCACCGGTCGTGATCACCGCCGAGCACACCAGTGCCAGCAGCGCCCGCGCCCCTGGCACGACCAGTAGCTACGGTCAGTCCTCTTCCTCCTCTTCATCTTCCTCTTCTGCACCAGCGGTCGGTGGTTATCCACTGGCAGACATGCTGTGGGTGGACAAGTACAAACCCCAGTCCTCTGCGGGAATGATCGGCTCCACCGAGCTGGTCAACAAGCTCACCCGCTGGCTGCAGAAGTGGGACGCGGTGCACTTGCATCACACCGAAAAGATCCCTTTCTCCAAAGAGAACCCTGGCGCCCGCGCGGTGCTGCTGTCTGGTCCTCCAGGCATTGGTAAGTCCACGGTCGCTTCTTTGGCGGCGATGGAGGGTGGCTATGATGTGATGGAGTTAAACGCTTCGGACACGCGCAACCGCAAGGAGATCGAAGCACAATTGAGCAACGCTGTGACCTGCCGGGCGATCTCCGGCAACGGTGAGGTAGCCAACAAGAAGAGACTCGTGATCATGGACGAGGTCGATGGCATGGGTGGGTCGGACCGCGGCGGCATCGCGGAGCTGATCAAAGTGATCAAGACGAGCAAGATCCCGATCATCTGCATCTGCAACGACCGCCAGAGCCAGAAGATCCGCTCGTTAGTGAACCACTGCTTTGACTTGAAGGTACGCCGGCCCACCAAGCAGCAGATCGCCGCACGCCTCGTCACCATCGCGAAAGGAGAAGGCATGGTCATGGAGCAGAACGCCGCAGAGATGCTCGTGGAGCAGGTGGGCAATGACATTCGCCAAGCGTTGAATGCCATGCAGATGTGGGGAGCCAGCAGCAGCTCGATGAATTACACGGACGTGAAGGCGGGGATGAACCGCATCGAGAAGGACAAGATCCTCCGCCTGTCTCCCTTCGACGCCTGCGGAGGCATCCTTGGGGGCAACAAAACCTCCTTCGACGACCGGTACAACTCTTTCTTCATCGACTACTCCCTCACCCCGCTGCTGGTGCAACAAAACTACGTGGACTCGGCGAAGAGCGGCATCTTCCGCAAGCCCGCCCTGGACGACGTTGCCCGCATGGAGATGCTCGCCCGGGCCTCGGACGCCGTGAGCGACAGTGACCTGGCTGCCTCGGCGATCCGCGGACAGAACATGCACTGGGAATTACTGACGACCCAGGCGGTGTTCTGCGTCCGCGCGGGTGCCTTTGTGCAGGGCTTTCAAGCCTTTCCTGGGTTCCCTGCCTGGTTGGGCAAGAACTCCTCCACCAGCAAGATGAACCGCCTGACGAAGGAAATCGTGCACCACACGGCACTCTCCATCGGACAGGTACGACCATTTTATTTCATCCTCCCTTTGTCTTCGCTGTTGGCCATTGATCCTTTGTGCTTACCTCGTTTTCTAAAAGTTGCTAATCTTGTATTTCATTTCATTTCCACGCAGGGTTTTCAACCTATCCGCCTGGACTATGTGCCTTACTTAAGACAGAGCTTGTTGCACAAGATGCAGAAAGTACAGGAGGGAAATACTGATGTGCAGGAGGTAAAATATTTTTTGTCCACAGGAGGCGCGAGTCCTTGTTTTTATGATATTCCTTTTTGCGTCGAAACTTAAACATTTGGAATAATAACACAAAAATGTAGGTGATTGAGAGCCTGGACGCGTATGGGTTGACGAAGGAGGACCTGATGGAGAACATGAAGGAACTGCAGCTGGTGCTGGAGGGAGACAAGACCCTTTCCGACCGTTTCGCTGGCATCGACACCAAGGTCAAGACAGCTCTCACCAAGGCATACAACAAGTAAGAGAGAACGATGCATTTGAATTTGCATTTACTGCGGACTGTAATTGCATTGCATTTCAGTGGTTGCACGAGAAAACCATACAATGTACTTTATCTTCTTCTCACACCTGGTTCTAAAACATCTATTTCTTGCACCTTTAACTTTCTGCAGTGGTAGCCACCGGTCGCAAGTACTGGTGTCGGAGCTGGCAGCAAAGGTCGGCAAGAAAGGAGGCCGGGCGCGCGGTGGTGCTGGCGGGGACGCAGAGGAGGAAGCAGGCCTGTTGGGCGAGGAGGCCCTGGAGGAGTTGGCTCTCTTAGCCCCGGAGGACGAGAACAACAATGATGACGAGGACAATGCGGAAGATGTTGCGGCGCTGTTCGCGGCGAAGACTAAGAAGTCGGCGGCAGGCAGCAAGAAGGCGCCAGCGGCGGGGGCTACTGCGGGGGCGAAAGGAAAAGCCAAAGGAGGCAAAGCGGCAGCGAAATAGAATGCGTAGATAGCTGGGTATGTAATGCAAGACTTTTTATGCTCTAATAAAGGAACACCTGTTCACCATTTTGGTGCTAAACTTGGAGGTGCCGTATGTTAGGTTGATGGGTTCAGATCCACCTCTTTGCTTTGGTTTGCAAAAAAGTTTACATCAGCCAACCATCAAGATTCATCATGCTCACGTGTCGTTTTATATGCTCAGTTGTGTTGGTTTGCTTAGTCTATGGAGCAAGGCTTGTTAAGAGCAGCATTCCACTCCAAAATTTCCCAAGTTTTGAGACGATGTTTACAATGCCAACAATGAGATCCATGGATACCGCGACCACTACAGCTGCCCAACCCACTCTTTCCAGTACAAACACTGCCGGGTTGGTATATATGGAATATTACGCGGACAGTATGTGTGGTGGCCCAGTCACTTTCTCGAGTGGATTCCGCGCTGACTATTGTCTGCCCGCCAATGATTACATCAGACCCCCCTTTTCCGATGAAGATGATTATTATCACTCATTCCCTTTCCAGTCGATGAAGCTAAGCAACGTTACGGAAAGCTGTGATAGCTGGGCTATTACTTATTACACGGATAAGCTGTGCACCACTGTTTACAGCACCTACAGGGAGCCTGCTAATTACACAGACTGTCGGCTCTGGACAAACCAACCAGTCTCTAATTTAGTATCTGCAAAGGGGAAATGCTCGCTTTCTTCTCGTGCACCTGTTGAAGCCACCAGCTACCTCGTAAGGTACTGTTCCATTCACTAATTTCTACCCACCACTCGTATGTTGCATCACCTCATATATCTTCATATCTTTATCTCCTGCAGTGACTTTACCGGCCGCAACGGTTGCACGGAGGCGGAGCTCGTCTCATACACTGCCTACAGTACTGATACTTGCTTTGGATACGGAAACTTTTCGTCAACTCTTTTCACTGGCAACGCCACTACAAGTAAGTTACTCGCGTCAAAATTAATTGCAATAAACGTTTATAGTAGTTAAGAATTGTCTTCTGGCACCCACTGTATCGCAGACACAATCCACGAGACGCAGTTCTACAAGAGCACCAACTGCACTCGCTCTGCAAACCCCAGCGACCAGACCGACTTCACCATCCGCAGCGACACCTGCAATGCAGTGCAGACGCCAGGCTATCCTGTGGAGGACGATGCCGTGGCGTACACAGAGTACATCGGGCTGGACCTGGTGGTGTACCCGTACGTGCCCACGACAACGCCCACTGCGCGACCCAGTGCGATGCCTACGCACAAGCCAACTGCGAAGCCCACGCACTTGCCGACCGCTGCGCCCTCCGCCGATGATTATGTCCTCTTTTCTGCCCAACAGGTAAGCTGCGGCTTTACTCGTTCAATACTTCAACATAGAAACATGTCTTACATATGCTTATTGCATTCTTTTGCTTCTTAGGTCATTAGCGGCATCGACCTGGCCACGTACAACACCAATCGAACACTCTATAGCGCCACCTTGCGCGAGAGCATTGCAGCCTGCATGAACGCTGTACAGGCCAACAACATCATTGATTTGGTGGTCACCGCCACTACCTCTTCCCGCACTACCTCTTTCTCACTGCGCAGCAGTGCCAGTGCCACTTCAAGTGTCTCTGCCGATGCGGCCACCCCTGCCATCAACGCCGCCTACCAGGTGAGCATCCACAACCCCACGGTGACCTACGACAGCCTGTCGCAGCAGCTCATCACGTCGGTCAGTATCGGCACCTTCACGACCATATTGCAGAGCTTTGCCCAGCAGAACGGGGCAATTGGTTTAGCTAATGCTGGCTCCACCTCGGTCTCCACCCAGGACCTGCTCTCCAGCGACGATGACGGTGGTTCCAAGAAGAATGGCCTCGGAGCAGGTCCGATTGCGGGAATTGTGATCGGTGGGGTGGCCTTCCTGGCGCTGCTGTACTGGTACAAAGTGCGTGCGGACAAGCGAAATGCAGATATCTTACAAGAAGAGGCAGCTGCTGCAGCGGCCGCCGCTGGCGGTACCGGCGTAGGGATCGAGGCTGCCACCGTGGCAAACCCCATGTCCACGCCAAAATAAAGACATTTATCTTGACAAGTTTAAGAGTAAACTGTGTCGGAATGTTCATGTCATTTGTGAATTCTGATTGTTGAGTGTTTATTGCCATATTAATGTGCTTCCGGTAAAGACTTGCCATTGCTAAATGAATAAAATTCACGCTTGCTGTGTTTCATTTTTTTATTGATGAATGACATTCAAACACTATTTACAAAACGCAAATGTTAATGTATGGAAAAATTGTTGGATTTTGTGTGTGAATTATGAAATCACACCGAACAGAAGCTGCTGTGTCATTATATCCAAAGTGTACGACACCAGCGGAGCACTTGAGCAGCGAGCCACATAGACTAAACTAGACTAGAATAGACTAGAATAGACTAGTCGCTGTCACTGTCATCGCTGCCGCCCCCGCCACCGGGCACAGGAGGTCGCAGGGCTGCCCGTGAAGCCATCCGAGCCATTTTCTTCTCCAACGCAGCAGGCTTCAGCATGGTGGAAGCGCGGGTGCGGGTCAGACTCACAGAACCTTTGGCAAACTCGTTCGATTGGAAGTACGATCCACCACCTGAGATAAATGGTTTGAAAGATACTATGAGAACATCATCAAAACTGGGGACGACACAAAGAAGCAAAAGCAAGAGAGATCTTCCGACAGGATACTTATTTTACAAACCTCCAGCGTCGTCATCCTCATCGGGCTCGTACATTGGATTCAGGGGCAGGCCCAACGCCACCAGATTGTGTTGATAGAGCTTGTCCTTGTGTTCATGTTTGACTCCCTGCACCACTATGGTGGGCTTCCAAGAGCTGCTGGTCGAGGAGGAGTTCAGACGCTTGCGTGCGCCCTCAGATTCGTTGTTCTCAGCCTGCTTGAGCGGGGACTTCAGCAAGGCTTCGCGGTAGCTGCGCACTGTGCCGCGGCCTTTGCCCTCAGCAGCCGGAGGTGGCGTCGGATGGGACAGAAGCTCCCAGGAACCGAGCTCGCCGGTTGGATCGGACAGGGCCAGCCCTCCCAAGGCGCAACTCAATGATTGTACCTCACTAATCTTCCACTTTCCACTAACAAAGCTTTGTGGGGATACTTTGTGGTCCAGCTGGGGCCACGAGATAGAATCGAGCAGGAAGGAACAGCTGTCCAACAGACACGACTTGGATTCGTTGCTGTTGCGCAGGGAATTCAGCACGTCAAAACACGCACCCCAATCGTTTTGTGTCTTCCAAACGGTGTGAATGTGGCTTTCGCTCACTTGGGGGAAGTGGCTCTTCAGCTCCATAACGGTGCGGCTGTCTTCGGCGAGACCGATCTTTTTTGTCGGAACAAGAATGGCATAGAATGAACCGACTCCATCTTCTTCAGCGCGAAATACGACAATATCATCGCCATTCTCGGTAATACTCGCAGGAGTGCGGTTGAGGTGGCTCAGTTCAGTAAAAGTGCACAACATTTAATCTCTATGAACTTCAACTTGAGGTGTAGCAATGTCTTATTGCAAAGCGTTGCTTGAAACGGAGTGTTATTCTAAAATCAGCAACGATGAAATCCGATTTGCCAACAAAATCGTGAGTATAATTTTCGCCTTGAAGGAGCTCAAACTTAAAACTAATTGATTCTTGTTTCAGGAATCTGAGGAAAGCTTCACCCCCAACAGCGCCCGCTTGAGCAAAACCGTTGCGAGCTGCGATCATATTAATATACGTTGAAAATCAATAAAATAACTAAGTAACGCATAAATGGGACACAAGAATATAGTGGACTCACCACTTCGTTCGCAGAGCCTCATCACTGCTGCGCTTTCGTTTCATATTTTTTGAAAACAGAACTTTGCCATTCCTCAGGCTCTGATTCCACCACAATGTATCCATTAGATTAGCAGTACAAAAGTATTTACTCCTGCGTTTCAATGAGTCCTTTTGGCCAGAACGCACAGTTCTATCATATATTTCTTCTCGGTAAAAACGAATTTTATTAAGTGTTGAGTCCCCGCTTTGCAGTGCAGTGCCTTAACACTTCTCAAAAATTTCAGGTTTGGCAATAAAGCTTGGTGGTTGTGTTGCAGCGTGGCATAATGGGTATACAGTGGGCGTATGGGGCTACTTCATTGCATCCATGGTGGTGGCCGTTGGTTATGGTTCGCTCAATCTCTGCGTTGCTGAGCTTACGAGCATAATCGCCTTCCCCGGTAAGAACATTTAAATACTTGTAGTTGGTGTGCTTGCTTATGTTCATTGATTGATTGCCATCGCGTCTTAATTCAGGTGGTCACTTTGGGTACGTGCGAGCGAGCTTAGGTCCGTTTTGGGGCTATATGGCTGGAATAATGGGTCTCATTGAGAGCGTGTTCTTTTTGGCCGTTTCTCTGCTGAAATTAGGGCAAGCCGTGACGATAGCTCTGGACACCAGGAGTGAATTTGAGTTTCTGTGGTGGGCGATTGCGTACTTCTTGATGATGTGTTTCCACATCCGCGGCGGCCTCACGTTGTGGCGGTTCATGTCCATCGCCACCATCATCACAATGATCACGTTGTTTATCTATCTGATTGGATCCATCCCCTTTATGAACTTCCCAAAATTCGCGTACCGCAACTCGAACACGGGATTTGCGAGCGACGGGCTGGAATTCTTTTTAGTACTGCGGCTGCCCTGTTGGCTATTTGTCGGCATCGACCTGCTGCCTCTCACGAGTGAAGAGGTCGTCAACGTAAGTGCAGTTAATACATTTTTGATGTTTGTCGTGTTTATTTAGAAAAGCTAATTTCTCTTCACAACCGCGTTGCACACAACACACACATACAGGCCACACAAAGTATTCCGAAAGCGGTGCTGTCCGTCATGGGCGTGATGTTTGTACTCTGCATCTGGCTGCAAATGTGCGTCGCAGGGCAAGAGCCAGGCCTGGATAACGACTTTTTCGGCCTGCTGAATGTGTTCCCCCTGAGCCCTGGCTTCGGCCACATCTTTAACATTAGTCGGCGTTTTGGCACCGTGTTCTCGATTGCGCCGTGCTTTTTGTCCTGTACCGGCTTTATGTTTGTGGCCGGCAGGCAGTTCAACGCTCTCGCGCGCTCGGGCTTGCTGCCAAAAGTGTTGAGTACCACGTACGGCGCAGACCACACGCCTCTGGCGGGCATGCTGGCAGCCTCGGTGATAGGCATGATCGTGCTGCCGCTGGCCTGGGTGCACGACCCACACACGCTGCTGTTTCGTGTCGCTATCAGCGGTGGCTGTGCAGCGTACATTCTGGTGCTCTGCTGCTTCATCCAGTTCCGCTTCGCCTTCAGCACCATGACCAGGCAGTTTACCAACCCCTTCGGCATAGCTTCTGCCGTCATTGGCATTTTATGCTTTGCGTTGATTGAGATTTCCGTGTTGTTTATTCTGCCCCTGCGGGTGAACTTCTATCATACGTACTCTTTCATTGGGGCGATAATACTGGCGGTTATTTACTATTTCACTGTGGTGGTGAATGCGCAAACGTTCTCACCTGAAGAACAGGAAAATTTCATGCGAAATTATATCATTAATGGTGAGTGAAAACCTTTTTTATTTCGTTTGTCTTTCTTCTCAGCTATTGTGAACTTGTACTCTTCCCAGCCAAATGGAGTTTTCTTCGCTTGCGAATTGTCTTACCTTGCACATTGTGTTTTATTTTTCCCCAGCCAATATGAAGAAAAAACAAACCCTGAAAGCACGGAGCCGCGCACAAAACGGTCGCGTGCATCCTACCATTGGCGAGCGAGTTTCAATGTCCTCCGACACCTCGTCGCAGCCCCCAGACCCGTCCGATGTGAGTGGCGCAGACATCAGCGGCTCCTACGGCGCCTCCTATAATTCCGCACTGTTTCGAGCAAAACAAGACCCTTCCTCTTCGCATGCGGACACGGATGTCGCACAAGCTTCACAGCCCTCGCTTGTTATCCCTACCAAGTCGACCAAGTTTGCGCTGAGCCAGTCAGGGGCAGGCATAGGGGCAGGGGCAGGGGTGCACACGATCCTGGAGTCACCGCGTCTAGACGAGAAAGAATGCGTGGAAGAATGGATGGATGTGGAGGAAGGAGTAAAAAAACGAAGCCGAGATGCTGGCAATTAAAGCAGCTCCACTCGTATATGACAACCTCGCTGACAGAAGTTGGGCACAACTTAATAACAACAAAATCAACCTAAACGACGCATTTGCGCGAACAGCTCGGCGTAAGCCATAGCATCCATATCATAAAATTGAAACTTCATTAATTTTTTCAAGAGTCTCCTTTTTATCTTATATGTTGCTGACATTAGACAGAATTGTCCCTATTATTATCTATCCCGCGTTGATATTTCATTTTTGGCACTTTTCTCCAGACTCTGTTAAATATCCGTTAAGAATTGTGTAAATATTTGATTTCTTGTTAGCATATAGCGAGTAACATTTTTATTATTTAGTACAATGAAAAGAAGAACAACATAATCAATGCCTGCACCCCACACTCTGACCTCATCTATGTAAGTTATGCGTACAGCTTGAGCACACAACACATGAACCCTTTCGATTATTAACCGCAACACACATACGTTTATGGCGATTACCCAAATTTCCCCCCTGTCCTCTAGGTAGATTGCAAAATTAAAACACATATCGTGTCTTTAAACCCACCTAAGAACCACAATTCACATTCCGCGCCAGTCAACTCACACCTTCACGGAAATATTCAGCAACAACACAACCCTCAAGCTTATTCTTTGCCTCGATGAATTACACCGCGTCCGACTTGGCACCCGCCCCAGCCAGGGGCTGCTTGGTCTCGGACTTGATGCCATGCGTGCCCAGCACATCGTGGAAGCTCCACAGCGCGCAGCAGAAGGTCTTCCAGTTGATGTTCTCCCCCGCGGCGTTCTTCGAGTTGTCAAAGCCAGGAGCAGTGCTAGGCTTGATCTTCACGATGCCGAAGGCGTACAAATACACCAAGGACAGAATCATCAGCTCAATGAGCACCAGGGCGCCTGAACGTTGAAAACAAGAAAGCAGAATGATAAAAATGCGCATCGTAAGCAGAGGCAAAACCAACTCACAGAATCCGCAAACTAAGAAATGAAGTGAAAACTTACAGTATCCGCGTTGGGTCTTCTCTTCCATGTTGTACATGTCGTCACCGTCGTCGGAGCTGTAAGGGGACTTGCCCGAGTTGACCAGGAAGTTCGCAATGAGACCCTCCAGCACGATCAAACCCACGGAGCACTTCAGGAGGAACAGCTTCGTCAGACCGAAGAGGTTCTTGGCGTGCTCGAACAGCATCTCATCTGCAAAAAATGGAATGGGGACACGTAAGTTTCATGCTAAAAGTTTTATTGGTGTGAGACTAAATAAACTTACAAAAGTTAAGGACGTGAACAATCATGGCCACCACGAGGACAGCATTGATGACTTGAATCACCAGCGCAAGAGCCTGTCCTGCCTTGCTATCGGAATAGAAAGCGATGGCACCGATAATGCTCAAAATCACACGAGTGAAGAGCATGTGAAACAGGCCCCAAGCAGTTCTGCGGTAAAACTTGACCTTGTCCTCGGCGGGGAAGCAGCACGAGAACAAGAAGTACGGCTTGCCAGAATTGACTAACGTGTCAACTGCTTGATCGCTACCACCCAAGTTGAACAACAGGAGAGAGAAAAAGGTGTAAAAAGAGTAACCTTCCACCAAGTTGATCAGCACGGTCATAGCATAAAATGACCGAGGTGCCACGACAGAAATCCACAATAGAAAAGCATATCCAGGAAGAAACAGCGCGGATCTTGCGCTCAAAATGGTCTGTCTGTAGTTGGTTGCGTCGATGTACCGCCACTGAAAGGCAACGACAATCAAAAAAGCCAGAACCGGCACCAACATAAAACCGAAGCACATCGCGGCCAACTTGTCAAACGCAGTCATCGTCAGCTACTTTTAAACAAGGAAAGTATGAGTTGGCAGAGCTTCGCGAGCAGCTGGTTTGTGTATTGCCAGATGGTTGTTGATTTTAGATCCAGCCAGAGAAAGTGCTTTTTAAAAGAAACAACTAACAAAAAACACTATGCACAAATTCCCTGTATAACGTTTCTTATACTAGGCAACACCGACGTACTGTACACTTAAGTGTACAAACGCACTGTGATAATATATTACACATTGACCTGCACATAAATACACACCTCACGTCGGTACAATATTTTTACACAGGGTTCAACGGCGCACGAAGCTCGGAAGTGAGCTTGTGGGTCCCGTACACATCCCAAAACTTTAACGTGTCCAAGTAGAAAGGAAAGAACGACGCTGTTTCGCCGTTCTTGACGTTGCGGTTGTCAAAGCCCGGGGCACTGCTGGGGTGGATTTTCACCGCGCCAAAGGCATACATGTACAAAAAGGAAATAATCACCAGCTCAATCAAAACAATGGTACCTATGTGCGAATAGGAAGAAAAGAAGCGTGTGAATGAGAAATTGGAAAGCTAGACAATGGAAAAATGCCAACAACTACACAATAGAAAATGCCAACAACTACACAAGAAAATATGACTTACAGTATCCACGCAGGGTCTTGGCCTCGGTACCGTAGTTGTCATCACCGTCATCGGCGCTGGCGGGGGATCTATTGGTGCTAATGAGGAAGTTGGCAATTAAACCCTCCACCACGATCAAACCCACCGAGCACTTCAGCAGGAACAGCTTGACCAAGCCGAAGAGATTCTTGGCGTACTCGTAGATGGATTCATCTAACGGAAATGAACAGTAGCAAGTGAGATAAACGTTCGGGAAATAAACAGACTTCACAAATAATATACTTACAGAAATTAACCACGTGGACAATCATGGTCAGAACAATGACTGCATTGATAACTTGAATGATAAGTGCAATAACGCGTGCCACTGGTCTGTCGGAATAGCTCGCTATCGCACCACCAATGCTCAAAATCACACGGGTAACCAGCATATGAAACAACAGCCAAGAGGTTCTGCGATAGAACTTTGTCTTATCGGCCGGGAAACAGCAAGTGCACACGAAAAAATCTTTATCTGCTCGCACTAGAGTGTCCACAGCTTGATCACTTCCTCCCAAATTGAATAGGACAAGCGAAAAGAAAGTATAAAAGGAGTATCCTTCCACAAGGTTAATCAGGACTGTCATAGCATCAAAAATGCTGGGCTCGTACACAGATATCCACATCAAAAATGAATATGCCGGCAAGAACAGAGAAGCTCTGACACTCAAGACCGTTTGTCTGTAATTTGAACTGTCCAGATACCGATATTGCGATAGGACGACAAAGATGTGTCCAAAAAAGGGCACCAGCATGAAGCCGAGAGAGAGAGCGGCAACATTATCGAATCCCATGTTTAATAAATAGCAAAAAAATGTTTGTGTACTAGAAATGGGAAATCTCCAGCCTTCTTGTCGCCCAAGACAAGTGGAAGATCCAGGTGTTGCAACATCGGTGCTGAAACGGAGAGTGCTTTGATTAAGATTTTCACCCAAAAAGAAGTGAAGACAATAGATCCGTTTTAGGTAATGCCTTACATTAAGCACCGGAGTTGAAGACACAACAGCTTTCTTTCTAAAGCATTTTTTTCTATACCACTTTGTCCAACTTTGTTCTCGCTGGTGATCTGTAGAAGAAATATGGCTGTCACACTGACGTTAATATGCTCCCTCTTTTTTGTTATGGCGGTGATCGCATTCGTGGCTGTCGTGGTGTGCCAATTCCGCCATCTTCAACCAGCAACTTACCGTCTGATTGTACTGAGTGCAAGGACGGCACTCTTTCTGCCACTCTGTTCTTTTTTCATATTCATCGCGCTTATAGCACCTGGTTCATATGTGATGATGATATTTCTCGTCACAATCATAGAGGGTTATGCCTTCAACAGTTTCTTTGCCCTCGCAACAGAAAATCTTGGTGGTCCAGCCGCAACAGTTCAATTGATGAAAAGCTCAGACCGACAGCTGCTATGCAACTTTTGCTTGCCTTCTGATGTGGTGTTATTCTATCGTAGAACGACCTGGGCTCTGTTTCACGTATTCGTAACCCGTTCTGTGCTGGGTCTGCTTGCTGCCATTTGCTTCTATGCAAATACAGAAGCTGGAAAATCGGCGTATGTGTTCTTCAACGCCATATCCACAATAATCCTATTCTATGGAGTGGTTTGCTTGGTGAATCTATGTAAGTTTGTAAAGCTGAGTTCTTGATGATAAATTTAATCCTCTCTCACATTTTGTCTTCACTCACAGATGAAAATGTCTACGAGCACTGCATCAACCTATACGGCGTATTGAAACTGGTTTTGCTGAAGGCAACGGTAGGGCTGATTGTGGTGCAGGGGCTGATTGAGAGTATATTGTACAGCAGCGGCTCAGTGACATATGAAAGTGATGACACTTACAGCGGTGAACAGAAGGCTCTGCGTTCGTATTGTAAGCAACATCCACCACTTGAACATTTCGCTTTGTTATCAAATATCTCTCCCCATATATAAATTGCATCACAACTTTACGTCCTCCATTGTGGCATATGTTAAACTCTGCGTTGCCTATTTTTGTGTTTCAGGCGGGTTGGTGTTAATGGAGCTTGCACTGATTTCGGTCGTTTACTTCTACGCCTACGGGGACCACAAAATCACCCCACCGAGCGCCCCCGCGGCGGTGCGCGCATTTCTCAGCGACCGCCGTTCGCCGTACAAGGTCAGCGTGAGCGGCGTACGCTCCGTGGAGACGCTGGTGTACAGCTTTCCCCTGTTCCTCTACGACGTACTGAACGTACGGGACATCCTGGCGCCCGGATATTTCGCGGTCGGAGACAATGAAAATGACTTGTCGGAGCCGTTTCACGAGGGTTATGTCGGCCCCGATGTGGAATCGGGGAATAGAGGCAGTAGTGGCGGCCATGGTAATGGTAGTGGTGGTGGGCCTTGGGGCAAGAGTAAAGGGCGCACCCAAGGAAGCGGTCCTGCTTACTCTCCGCTCACCTCCTCTGCCGAGGCTGACGGCATCTTTGGCAACATGAACAGACACTCAGGCAACACAAGTGCTGTCTTAACATTGGACAAACTTGCCGTCGACACCAGCGGCAGCCCTGCAAAGAACGATCCCTTCCACAGTCCTTTTATTGATATGGAGGATGTCTACGGACAAAACCAAGGCAAGTCGCCGTTAATGCAGTTTAGCAATCCCGATCACCTCAGGGACTCCCTGCCGAACACACCCGTGGTGGACTACACAAAGATCTATGGAGAGTTCTCGGATGTGTGTGATCAGAACGATAGTATTAACTTGTAACTATGACAATCATAACTGTTTTCTTCTTTTTGTAAATGAAACAAAAAGTAAACATTTTTAAACCTATTGAAGACAACGAGCTGGTGCAAAAAAGTGTCTCTTTTGTTTGGTCCAAATATTCCTATTTCGCACGCGACGGTTTTTGGAAGGTGAACAGGATGGACTTTGTTTCCTGGTTTCCAGAGCTTCCTGCGACTCCAGCCATAATGAGCCTGCATTGTCACAACTTTTCGCATAATTATTTACTGAGTAGAGTCCTGTTGAATGTCTGATCCACAAGTAGCAGAGAGCCAATTACAGGACTCAACAGACAGGTACTATATTTCGCTACGCAACCAGCAAATTTCCGTCAACTCACACTGTCTTGTTTCGTGATTTCCCAATTATAGGCCGTATATTAGGAAGAAAAGAGTGCGTGTAAAACTAAGTAAGGCCCTTTTTATTCGCGCCACCCTAAATTGCACTACAACTTAACGTTTCATTATATCTTTCCACAGGATTGACGGATCACGAACTGAAGAGGATACAGGCTGATTGGTGTAAATTATACGGCAACCCTTTCATAGAAGCCAGTTTACCACCAAAGCGGCGATTGTTGCGGTTTGAAGATGAGATGCTTATTTGCGATTGAAGATTGAATATGGGTACGTTTATATAGTTAGTAGTTTGCCTTTCATTTGTTGTAGTCCTTTTCCCTTATTTTTTATCCGAATTTTAAATCATTAATAGAAAATTTACACTACTTGAATATATTGTATTTATTGGTCTTTGTTTGTGATGATTGCGTGTGTTTCAATAATGTAAGTTATTTTTTTAATATCTGATCATGATTAGTTTACAGGAAAGATAATAAAATTGATAAGTGAACAAATTATTCGTCGTTAGACGAATTGTTCATAACATATAAATCATTA